>ERZ1370068.8036-contig-6918_pt1 | contig 60637 bp, 95 predicted proteins | sample MGYA00561227_ERZ1370068 | MGnify/ENA primary metagenome ERZ1370068 (study PRJEB38410, sample SAMEA6850437) | metagenome | study: Metagenomic assessment of the ecological functions of the soil: analysis of the soil microbiota associated with the... | reverse complement strand
CAGCTCAGCGCCTTCGCCACTTCACGCCCACGCCCTGCCAGAAACTGGATTTTGGCGAACAGCACGTGCGTGGTGGCGGTCCGGTGGGAACGCCTGAGCAGCTGGCTGCGCGGCGTCCTGACAGCGACTGGTGGCGTGAGCGCGATTTCGGCACATTGACGCCCAGTGTGCAGCAGGGCGTGTTGTGGAATTGAGGTAATTTAACGCGCGCCTCTGTCTGCCGTGCGAATTTCGATCACCCGCGGTCAAGTCGCCAGGGGGGCGAAACGGTGAAACCAGATCAGCGCTGCGCGGCGGAGAGATATGATCGTTTGCAGTCGAAGTCGAACCCTGACTTGCAACGCAGCTCATGGCGTTGATGCTGAGCTGATCGTGATATTCACGGTCCATCGACGGTGAGCGTCGCCGGATGCCGCATGGTCGTCCGCATCCACGTCCAGCAGGAAGCCCGTGCACGACCGGTAGAAGCCGCCTGATTCTGCGAGGCGCGGTGGTGCAACACGTGGCGTCTCGGAATTCGCCGACGCGAGCACGCATTCCCGGGCTGCCGCCAGGTGGAGGAAGCGATCTGGTGCGTGGATCGCGGCGCGAGCCGCCAGTGCGAGCGTTGGTCTGCGTTGTCAAACCGCCCGGTCAGCCTCGCGCCCAGTTCCGCACTTGGCGCCTCTGCTTCGGATAAGGTTCTTGTCAAATTCGCTCACCGGGCCAATCGCCGGGGCGATACAGTCGCAATGCTCCACGAGATCGAGCGCGCCCGTCAGATGAGCTGGGGCCGTCATGCGGTGTGGCAGAGCGAGTTCGCGTGGCGCACGCGCCCTCACCGTGCGCTTCTCGCCTGGTTGAACATCTGGTAAAAGGAACGCTCAATGGTGGTCTGCGAAAAAAATGTGTGGCCGTGGTCGCGGCTTGACGGCCCGGCGATCGTCCTGGTCCCGCCGATCGCCGATGCCGCAGCGTTTCGATATCGCGCGCCAGCTCCTCCACCCGCATGCGTCACGCTGAAAGCCGGTTATCGCGGTCGCGACGTCCTGAGCCAGGCGCCGCTCCACACCGGCGGTGGTGCCAGTGGTCGCGGAATTAGCCTCGCCGCGCCCGGCGAACGCGCGCCGTCCGCAAGCAGCAGATGATGATTGACGATGATTGTCCGCCGCCGCTGCCGTCGTTGGCATACAAAAAGTGTATTCTGGAAGCACTCTTCTGTAGCGTAATCGCCAGCCTGATATTGCTTCCGCTACGTGCTTAATATCAGAAACATCCAGTGGTTCACGATCCTGCGTGATCTGAGTCCGCGCGATCGTCGGTCTCTGTCCGTCCGGGGACCATCTCTGGACATGGTAGTGGAAAAATTGCAATGGGCTGGGCGGGAGCCCGAGCCTTCGTTCAGTTGATCGAGCCAGTGAGGCAACAGAGGTCGGGCGCTAGCCTTCTGCGTAGTCGCCGTGAACGGGATGCGCCGAGCGCCTCGCGCAAAGCGCCGGGATGTCCTTGAAGCGCGATCTGCTCCTGAAGCATTCCTGCAAAGCCAGGATCAGCATCGCGCTCGCCGGCGCAGGATCGCGGGGACGAGATACACGCGAGGGTCTCAAGCTGGTGCCCAGTGCCCGCCTTTCGCGTAGCGGCACGCCGCTTCGTCCGCGAAACTATCGCGCGCGACAGCCGCCGCCATCTCGGCCTGGCCGCGCAACAAAAGCTTCGAACTCGGCACCAGGAGGCGCTGCAGGCAGCTGCCATCCGTCCGGCAAGCGAATCGCGTCGTTTGCCACCGATCGGCCTTCGCCGCGATCTGATCCGGCGGCTGGCGCCGTTACTCCGGATAGAGCGGGAATTTCCGAGCACAACTTCTTCGCATCCTCGGCGCGTGATGGCACCGGAGCGCAGCTGGGTCGTCGCCGGCAGCGCCTTGCAGCGCGCGCGATGAGCTCGCCCACCGAGTCCATCCGGTCTGCGCAGGCCCCGCGTGGTGGCAGATCGCCGGCGTGCTCGGATGCGGATCCCGCTCGCGACCATCGGCGGTGTTCTCGACCGGAAACGGGACATGCCCTTGTTCGACGGTGTTAAGCCGGCCTTGCCGAGCAGCAGCCTTCGGCGATTCCCAGCGTTTCGGTGAGCCCGCGCGAGAAATATCAGTCCACAAACAGGTGCATCAGGTGCAGTGTCCGGTCCCGCCGCTCACCAGCCGGAAGCCGGCGGACGACGCGATCGCCTCGCGAAGCTTCGGCTGCGGTTCGGCCGCAGATCTGCCAAGGCCAGACACGCCGCGAATGCGCCGGCTCCGCGGCTTCCTTGGGAAGCTTTTTGACACCCGCCATGGTCTCGCGATGATGTGTGTACACGAGCGCCCGGCCCCGCACGCCCGGGAAGACGCTCTCGCACCGAGCTCCTTCGCGTACTCGCCTCGCGGTGCACAGGTGTAATCCATGCCCGCCTTCGGACCCCGCAGCGTCTTTGTGCGTCGTCGTGGTCACGAAACCGGAGTGTGGCAACCGGATCCTGGTGCACGCCGTGGCGGCGACGATGCGCCGGATGCGATATGCGCCGATGTTCGGTGACGATCGGCGGCGCTGACGCGGGGCGCCGGCAGGCGCGGATGCGCGGCGCTGTAAAATCGATGACGCGCGGGGGCATACGCTGCTTTCGCGCCCGACCATGATCAGTTCTTCGCGCTGGCAGCAGCGTCCGCCAGCCTTGCACTGAGCTCTGTCGAAGCCGACGCGCTCGTCCTCTTTGCGACAGAACTCGTAGCGGCAATGTCGATCGTGCAGCGGTTCGCCGGCGAAGTGGAGCTGGGCGGCCGTGCGTCAGGTGGCCGCCGTGAGAGAGGTTCGGGCGCTGAGCAACCGTGAAACGCCCGGCTGAGCAGCGCAAAACACACGGCCATGCAGCTCGTCTCTGCGCGCCGGAGTGCGGTCGCACGACGTTGGCGTGCTCGGCGCCGAGCGAGCGCTCTCGCGCGAAGATCGCGGCGGCGCTCCACGACGTCCACGTATTCGGGCAGCCGCCGCAGTAGCGCCGGCCGGGATAGCCTGCAACCGCACCAGTCGAAGACTCGAGCCGGCGGCTTCGAGCTACCGCGCGCAGATGAGAAGTTTCCGGATCGCGAGATCAGCTCGCGGCCGCTGTTCTGGCGGTGCAGCTCAGTCGCGGATCAGCCCGCTCAGATCGCGGATCGGTCCTCTGATGCAGAGGGTGCGCCAGAGCGGGAGCTTGGCTCGGTAGCCATCTATTCACCTGTCGTGTTCCAACCGTAGGGCACCGCTTCAGCGGTGCCACGGCCGCGCCCTACGTATCGTCACTGCGCGGCTGAAGCCGCGCCCGTGCCTACGCACGCGCCCTACGGCATGTGACCCGTTCCGCTCTCGCTGATCCGATCGATCCGCCGCCGGTGCCGTCCGCCTTCGAACGCCGTCTCGAGCCACAGCCCGAGAATCTTCGTCCGCGAGCTCGAAGGCGACGATGCGGCCGCCCATCGAGAGGACGTTGGCGTCGTTGTGCTGGCGCGAGAGACGCGCGGTATGGAGATCGTTGCACAACGCGGCGCGGACGCCCGCCACACTTAGTTCGCGGCGATCTGTTTCCGCCCCGCCGCCGCCGCCGAGCACGATGCCGCGGTCGGCGCGACCGCCCGCGACGGTCCGGGCCACGTCGAGACAGATCGGCGGGTAGTCCACCGGCTCTGCGCTGTGCGTGCCGCGATCGTCCACCGAGTGGCCCAGCCTCCTGAGCGTCTGTTTCTAGATGTTCTTTCAGGAGAAACCCGGCGTGGTCGCGCGCCGATGGCGATGCGTCACGGCCTGCGATTGTACCATGGTGGCAGTGGTTCGAACGGAACTCGAACGCAGAACTCGGAACCGAACTCGGTGGAACTGGCAGAATCCTGAGAACCAGAAACAGAACAGTAGAACGAATGACACCGGTAAGTCCCCAACCCCATCCGTCACCCTTTCCGCGCGCGGCGAGAGTCGCGTGCAAGGCGGCTGATCCGTGGCTCCACCGGGGCCGACGTCGCCGACGCGCGTGCCGGTGCGGGCGATCGCGTCGTGGCGGTGCGACCGCGCGGCGGACGCTCGGGCAGGCGTTCTACAGCGACCGTCAGATCGCCATCCGCATGCTGGACCCACGGCGATCAGCGGCGGACGTGCGATGCGGCGATCCGGCAGCGAGGCGGCGATCGCGTCTCCGCGGTGCCGTGCGATCGACGCGATGCGCGGCGTCGGCTCGTGCACTGGCGAGTAGCGGACCCGCTGCCGTCGCTCGTCGCTCGATCGATACGGCGACCATCTGTCGTGTCGTGACGCTGTCGCGGTGGATGGATCGACTGCCGCTTCGGCCGGTGGTCGCGCGGTGCTCGAGGACGTGCTGCATCCGCGCGGCATCCCGGCGCGCAACGACCCGCGGACGCGGCTGCTGGAAGGCGCTGACCAGCAGGTGAGGTGCTCGCGGGCGACGCCCGAATCGGTGGCGGTGACGGGAGCGGTGGCATCGAGTGACGTGGACCTGCGCCGCGGGCAGAAGACTCGGCCTGTTTCTGACCAGCGTGAGAACCGGCGCCGCCGCGGCGCTGTACGCCCGCGGGCGGGTGCTGGACCGCTTCAGCTTACAACGGCGGGTTCGCGCTGCGCGCCTGGCCCGCGCGGCCCGGAGATGATCGTGATCGACATCTCCGCGGACGCGATCGCGCGGGTGCGCGCGAACGCGTCCCGAACGGCGTCGAGATCGACGCGCGCTCGGGAACGCGTTCGACGATCTGCGCGGTTTCTGAGTGACTCGGCGAGCGCCGGCGACACGATCGCGCCCGACCCGCCGGCGTCGCTGGCAGAGCGGGGCGGCGATCGCCAAGGCGACGACCGCCATGCTAGAGATCAACCTGCGGCGCTGGAAGCTGCTCAATCCCGGCGGCACGCTCGTGACCGCAGCTGCTCCGCAACGTGAACGAAGCGGCGCCTCGCGCAGATCGTTCACGAGGCGTCGGTGGACGCGCAGGTGCAGTGCGCCACCGTCGGAGAAGCGTGCATGGGGCCGCGATCATCCGGTGCTGCCGCTCGGCGCTCCGAGACGGCAAAATGGATCGATCGCCGTTCATCCTGGCGAAAGCGGCGTGGACGGCGCGCGGCTGCGCGCTGGGCGCTCGCCACGCGATGCGCCTCCGTGGGCGCCTGATCGCGAGCTGGTACTTCTACGCGGCGTCGCGACGTCGGCTTCAACGTTTCGAACCCTGCGATGCGCCAGATGGCGCACGCGATGTTCGAGGCGCACCGCGATCGAGTGGTCCTGTCGGCGACGCGCTGGCGTTCGCCGACCCGTTGATCGATGGATCGGCATCTCGAGGCGAAGCTCGATCGGCATCGAGCTGCTGGCGCGACTATCGCCGCGCGTTCACGCCGGGTCTGCTGCCGGTCTGAAAGCGGTGGCTCGCACGGAACGATCGGTTCGGCCAACTGCGGCGACGACCGATGCCATGTGCGGCGCGCTGATCGGACCGCTGCTCGCGTCGCATCCGCCGCTCGTGGCTTCCGCGTCGCCGGCTGCGGCCGGCGATCGCAACATGGGGTGCGGCGTCGCTTCGGCGGTGAGCCCTCGTGGGCTCCCGCGCGCAAAGGCGTCGCGCTCGAGGCCGCATACGGCGTCGCTGCAGGCTGCGACGCCGATCGCGAGATTTGATCCGGAAGGCGGTCGGGCGGCTCCGCGCGAGGCGGAAAACCGACCCGGCCCGGCTCGGCGTAATCTGGTAGGCGGCGCCGCTGGCGATCCGCGTAACGGGTGCAGGGGCACGCTTCCCGCGCCGACGCGTCGCAGCTGATGGCAGTCGCTGGAAGTGCGCCTGCGGAGCGCTGTTTCGCCTGGCACGCGGCGTGAGTGCGCAGGCGTGCGATGGCGATCAGCGAGCGGCAGCCTGAGCCGACGCCGGGGATTTCAGCGCAGTGAAAATGCGGCTCCCGCGAGAAAGTAAGGGGAAGCGGTTATGCAGCCGGCCTGCAACGCGTTCTTGGTGAAGCGTTGCACGGCAGAGGCTGATCAGCTGAGCGGGGTGGGGCCCCGGAGAAAGTGTGGAAGCGACATGACGCGACGGCATGGAGCTGGAGCCTGCCCGCCATGATCCGCGATACAAAGGCACACTCACCAGGGGCAAGGCCCGCCTTCGAGATGAACACGCTCGGAGTTCCGCGGGCCGGACATCCGGCTGTCGATCCCGTTCAAGGAGATGACGGTAAGATCGCGGCGCGCGACGGCGCGCTGGCGATCGATGTCGGCGCAGGGTCTCCTGTCTCTGACGCGTCGGCGCCGCGGCGGAGAAGTGGGCGTCTCAAGATCCAGCATCCGCCGTCGCGCCTCGAGAACGATCGGCGTCAAGCCTCGACTGGCGCGGTCGGAGCTCGGCGGGGTCGACGAGAGCGTTTCCGCCGAGCTCTCGAGGCCGCGCGTGGCGCAGCTGTCCATCGGCCGCGCGCTCAAGCGACAGCGACGCGATCTTCTTCGGCGCCAACGAAGGAAGCGGAGCTCGCGTGCCTGGCGACGCTGAAAGCCTCGCTGAAATCTGAACGGCGCGCTGTGGGTGATCTGGCCGAAGTGCCCGCCCGGAATCCCGAGCGCGCGGTGATGGCCGCCGGCAAGCGCGGCAGGGCCGTGGGACGTGAAGGCGGTCAGCTTCCTCGCCGACGCCACACGGCGGAGAAGTTCGTGATTCCCGTCAACCAGCGCCGCGTGCGATGAGGCCGCCTCACCGGCCCCGGCACGGAGACGTCCGTCACCACCCACTGAAGCTTCTCGCGCGGCCGCTCGATCCGCAGGCTGATGAACCGGGCCGGTGACGCCGGCAGCGGAATCTCGAGCGGCGGATGCCGCGGCGACGCCAGCGCGCCGCGCACGGCAAGCCTCGCCCGTCTTCCCCGCGAACGCCGTCGTCCACACTGTGCCGTCGAGCGAGGTCGCGACCGACATCGCTTCCGGATAGTGCAGCGGGAATCCGTCCTGCAGGATGACGACCGCGCACGGGTTGGCCGCGCGGCCCACGTCGAGCAACCAGGCGGTCGCCGGCCTGCTGCAGATGATCCGACTCCACCACGTGAAGAGATTGCCGTCGGTGATCGTCCTGACGCTCGACGGCGCCGCGGCTGTCGGAGGCGGCCACAATCGGCAGCGCGTCCGCGTCGCACGCCTTCTCGGGCGGCACGGTTCGAGCCAGCGAGAAGTCACGCCCAGCGGCCATCTTCGTCCAGCAGCGTTGCGCCGCGCTGGCCGCGCATGAACCCGGCCCAGTCACGCCATCCTTGGTCTTGTCGGCGACTCACCAGCAAGCGGCCCGAACGCGCCGATGCTGTCGAGCCCCGTCTCGTCGTGATTCGCGATCGCCGCGCGCAGCTTGTCGTAGTGCGGCGGTGAATAGCCGCTGTAGCCGTTGATGGTCGGGTGGCGGTGCCCGATCGCCCGATACATCGCCGCGACGTCCTCGCCGGTGCGCGCCGAGCGGAGCTTCGAGCACGGCGGTGAAGCCCGGCGGCGCGCGCCGGATTCCAGCGTGCGGGGATCGGGGCCATCGGCATCCCCGGCACCCACGTATCCGCGAGGATCCCGACGATCGACGACGGCGAGCGGCGACGCCCGTGCGGCGGCTGCGCGGCGCGGTGAGCTGGCTGAAGGCGAGGCTGGCCGCCACCGAGAGCGCGAGCGCCGCCGGCATCGCGAACCGCGCCGGCGCGCGCACACGCCGGTGTCGAACACCAGAGGTCATCAGCCACGCGCACGGCGGCTGGTGTAGAGGATCCGGTGGCCGAGAAGCTTCGGTTCCGGCCCATCGCGCACAGAAACAACAACGATCGATCAGCCAGCACGTAGAACGCGAACGGCGAGCGCCGGTGGTACGCCCCGCGTCCGTGCGCGAACACGGCGACACTCAATGCGATCGCGATGGTCGTGAGCGCCACGGTCTTGAAGACATCAGCGTCCCGACGCGCGGATTGGACCGAGTGCCAGTGTGCCACGGGCCGTGGATCGCGGTGACCAGCGCCACGGTGCCCAGGATGCACGCGGCCGCAAGCAGGACAGCCGACGCGCTCCGCAACCCTCCGCTTGACGGCCGCCGCTGCACTGCCGCGGCGATTCCGATCGCCGTCAGCAACCATGATGGTGAGGCCGGAAAGATTCTGCGCTTCGTTCAGTGTTGAGCGGCGCGGTCCACCCCACAGCGCGATCAGCGACGACGCCGTGAACAGCGACGTGACGTCGGCGCTGTACAACATGGATCTCGCGCGTAACGACCGCGACAGGCCGAACCGTTCGTGCACGCGGATCGTATCCATCACGCAACCGGCGAGAGCGCGAGCGCGGCGACGATGCAGGCGGCGCTGACCGCGGCGGCGAGCCGCCAGTCAGCGCGTACCAGAGCAGCGCAGAGTGCCGACGAAGACGAGGAAGAACAGCAGGTAGTAGCGTCGCAGAGGCCCTGCAGGACGAGCGCGGCGGGCGAACGCGGCGAGCCACGCGGCCGCCGCGCGTCTCGTCGAACCGGCAGAAGTGCCCACAACGCCGCCGGCATCCCGAACGCGGGCGAGCAGCTCGAGGTGCGGATGTGCTCGACGCGAAACGGATTGAAGCCGAACGCGAGCCCGCAGACCGCCCGCCGCGTCGTGGCGCCTCTCGTCAGCGTGAACGCGAGCCCGTGCGCCGCGATCGCGCACAGCGGGTAGGTGGCGAGGGTCGCGATGTTGTAGACCGTCACGGGACTCGAGCCCGAGCGACAGCAGCGGAGTCGTCAGGCGGGATCAATCCGAGGCGATGGTCCGACAGCGCGAGGACGCCGCCGGCCGGATGGAAGAAGAAACCGTCCAGCCACTGCTGGGCGAGAGCAGCAGCATGGTCGCATTCCACCAGAGGAGCGTCGCGCTGAGCAGCGGATCCTCGGCATCGTGGCGGCAGGGCCGACGTCAGGTGGACGACGAGCGGCCACGTCATGACTGAAGGTGGAGCGCCAGATATCCCGTGAACCAGGCCAGCCGACGCGCGCCGCATTGCGCGACATCGTCTGCGACCGAAGTGTTATAGTCAAACGGATAGCCGCCAGGGGTATCCCGAACGGGATTGAGAGCACACCCTGGAACCTGGCCGCTGTTGGAGTCCGCCGCCGCGCCAAAGGCGCTGTGGCGGACGAGGCGGGCGTGCGAAGGGAGAGCGGAATGTCCGACTTCACGACTGCCTTTCCCAATTCCACGAGTAATCTGCTGTCGACGGCCCGCAGCAGGTGCGCGTGCCTGATGCGCGCAGATCGCGCTCGCGGCGCGGCGAGCCGTCCGTGCACGTCTACGACACCAGCGGTCCGCGAGGGACAGCGAGGTCGAGAGCGCGGCCTGCCGAAGCTCCGCGAGGGGGTGGGTGCGCGATCGCGGCGCGAGTCCTTCGACCGGCTGCGTCACGCAGCTCCACTACGCGCGCAAGGGCGAGATCACGCCCGAGATGGAGTTCATCGCGATCCGCGAGGGGCTGCCCGCCGAGTTCGTGCGCGACGAGGTGGCGCGCGGCGCGCGCGATCATCCCGCCAACATCAACCACCTCGAGCTCGAGCCGATGATCATCGGCCGCAACTTCCTGGTGAAGATCAACGCGAACATCGGCAACTCGGCCGTCTCCTCGTCGATCGAGGAGGAAGTGGAGAAGCTGCGGTGGGCGACGCTCTGGGGCGCCGACACCGTGATGGATCTCTCGACCGGCAAGAACATCCACGAGACGCGCGAGTGGATCATCCGCAACTCGGCGGTGCCGATCGGCACCGTGCCGATCTATCAGGCGCTCGAGAAAGTCGGCGGCCGGCCCGAAGATCTCACGTGGGAGGTCTATCGCGACACGCTCATCGAGCAGTGCCGAGCAGGGCGTGGACTACTTCACCGTCCACGCCGGCGTGCTGCTGCGCTACATCCCGATGACCGCGCGACGCGGCTCACCGGCATCGTCTCGCGCGGCGGCTCGATCCTGGCGAAGTGGTGCCTCGCGCATCACCAGGAGAATTTCACCTACACGCACTTCCGCGAGATCTGCGAGATCATGCGCGCCTACGACGTGTCGTTCTCGCTCGGCGACGGCCTGCGGCCCGGATCGATCGCCGACGCGAACGACGAGCCGCAGTTCGCCGAGCTCGAAGACGCAGGGCGAGCTGACGAAGATCGCGTGGGAGTACGACGTCCAGGTGATGAACGAAGGCCCGGGCCACGTGCCCATGCATCTCATCCACGAGAACATGGAGAAGCAGCTCGAGTGGTGCAGCGAGGCGCCGTTCTACACGCTCGGGCCGCTGACCACCGACATCGCGCCCGGCTACGACCACATCACGTCGGCGATCGGCGCGGCGATGATCGGCTGGGTACGGCACGGCGATGCTGTGCTACGTCACGCCGAAGGAGCACCTCGGCCTGCCGAACCGCGACGACGTGAAGGCCGGCGTGCATCGCCTACAAGATCGCGGCGCACGCCGCCGATCTCGCCAAGGGCCACCCGCGCGCGCGCGACGTGGGACGACGCGCTGTCGAAGGCGCGATTCGACTTCCGCTGGGAGGATCAGTTCAACCTGGCGCTCGATCCGGTCACCGCGCGCGCCTACCACGACGAGACGCTGCCGGCCGACGGCGCTAAGGTCGCGCACTTCTGCTCGATGTGCGGCCCGAAGTTCTGCAGCATGGGAGCTACGACGCAGCAGGTGCAGCGACTACGCGGCGCAGGGGATGGAAGAGAAGTCGGTCGAGTTCCTGAAGGCGAAAGAACTCGTACGTCGAGATTTGATCAGCAGGTTCAGTGAAACTGCCGCCGTGAATCCTTCAAGATGTGGATGGTCGCAAAGATCCGGATCCCGTCACGATCACGACGGCGGCGATTCGAAGACCCGGCCGGATGCCGGGCAGTTGAGTGACGAGCAGTCCCAGAATGACCGCGACCGGGTCAGGAATGGGCTGAACACGCCGGTCACCAGGGAAAATCGCGTCGACGGAATCACTGCCGGCCGGCCGAGACACCCGGAGGCTTTGTCCGCGAGCCGCCGCACGGGCAGGATGTGTTCGGCAGGAATGAACATCAGGCTTGGCGAGCGAACACAATCGCGCCGATGGCGAGCACGCGGCCCCACCACGGCGTTCGTTCCTCTCATTTCTCGACAACGGGCACGAACTGAAGGATCGACTTGAACCGCGGCGGCTGGCCGCCCGGTTTCGGGCTGGGATAACCCTCCGACACCTCCGACTGGAAGCTCTTGATTGTCAAAGCGCCCGGCTGGAAACGCCATCGTCTCTTCGTGGTATTTCCCGACGTCGAACTCGTGGGTCGCCGGAAAGTCGTAGACGGGCTCGCCTTTCTGTTTCAGCACGTTGCGGTAGCACGCCATCAGATCGACAAACCGGCGCCGGTGAGCCGAAAATGTAGTAGCGCTGCCCGCGGCTCCGTCGTCACGACGCGATGAACTGTGCGCCCGGATAGATCGGCACCCCGAGGAACGCTTCGGTCGGCGCTGCTTCGGCCTCGCCCCCGGCTTCGGCGACGCAGGAGTCGGCGTCGGCGTCGCCTGGCAGGAGCGCGTTCGGACGGCGGCGCCTGTGGGTTCGTGCCAGGCCTAGGAAACGGTTGCCAGAACCGGCGGTTGTTGAAGAGCCACGATCAAGGACGAGCTCGAAGACCATCATCTTGGATTATACGCTGCGTTCACCGTGAGTGGAAAGCAAGTGATCAAACCCTGCAAGCGTTCTGTCGCGCCGAACGGAGTGGCTGCTCGACACCACGGAAGCCTTCGTCCGCGTCGAATCGCCGACGACCGACAAGGCCGCGGTCGATCGCCGCGGCCACGAGCTGGTGGCGCGGATCACGGCGCGATCGGCGGCGCCGCGTCACACGGCTCCCCCGACAGGATCGCGGCGATCATCTGCTGGCCGAATTCCCTCGACTGCGCTCGGGACAGGCGGCCGTGGCGCATCGCAGATCCCCTGCTCTCGGCCACTTCGATACCGGCTTGCCGATCGGTCATCTCGATCGCGCATGCCGCTGCACGCGCGCGAACGGCCGGCTGCCTGGGCCGGGCGTCTTCGACATGAAAGCCGGTATCGCTCGGCATGCTCGCGACGCGCGCGGTCCGAAACGGCACGCCGTTCTCGCGGCGCATCGTCGCGTGCTGTGGACGACGGATTGAAGAAGTGGGGAGCGGGACATCGCGGCAGGCGATCGAGGCGATCGCGCCGCAGCGACGCCGGTGCTCGCGCCGGAACCGTCGCTGCCGGGCGGCGCGCTGAAGACGTCGATGGAGGCGGCTGCGGCCAGCATGAGCTGATCGGTCCACGGCGTGGCGGCGCACCGGGGATCAACCCGAGCAAGGGCGCCAGCGCCGCACGAGTCGGCGCGCCAGATCATCGGCATCCAGGCGCTGCAGGATCCGGCGCGAGGCCTGTAACGGTGAACGTCACGCAGATCAGCGGCGGCACGCGCAGCAACGTGATTCCAGACGAGGCGCGGGCGGTGGATCCGACGTGCGGGTGCCGACGATGGCGGATGCCGCGCGGATCGATGCGGCGCTGCGATCCCCGGCGCCGGTGGATGCGCGACCGCGCTCGAGGTGGCTCGGCGGCGTCGATCGGCCGCCGTTGGAACGCAGCGCGCACGTCGCTGGCGTCGTACGATCAGGCGCGGGCGATCGCGCGCGAGCTGGGCCTGAGCTGAGCGAAGCGCGGCACCGGCGGCGGCGGCTCGGACGGGAATTTCACCGCCGCGCTCGGGGTTCCCACCTGGACGGTCTCGGGCGATCGGCGACGGCGCGCACGCGCTCCACAGAATGTGGAGGTGGACAGCGCTGCCCGATCGCGCCGCGCTCATCGCGCCGGCTCTTAGGTGCAGTGCAGCGGTCAGGTCGTAACAACAAGCCGAGCGGCGTAAGCCGCGAAGGCACGGGCGACGGGAGGCCGAGACCTGTTGCCACACGTAGCGGTCAGTCGTAACACCACGCCGAGCGGCGTAAGCCGCGAGCACGGGCGGCGAGGTGGGGCCCGCCGCAAATAACGAGAATGTCCAATACCATCAGAACGGCGTTGCTTCCTCGGCGTGATGAGCGCGCTCTTCCTGCTTCTCGGCGAAGCGCTCGGCAAGCGCAGGGCAGGGTACCCCGTGCTCGGGTTCCTGCTCGCGGCATGACCAACTTCGCGTCACTGGTTCTCGGACAAGATCGTCCTGGCGATGTACCACGCGCGCGGAGGTGACTCCGGATCGCGAGGTCGGGTCCGACCGCCGCCTCTATCGCGTCGTGGACGGTCTGGCGCGCCGCCGGCCTGCCGGATGCCGCGCGTCTACGCGTCATTCCGAGGCGTCCCCCAAGCGCGTTCGCAGACCGACGCAACCACAGCACGCGGCGGTCGCCGCGACCGAAGGCATCCTCCAGATCCTCGACGACCAGGAGCTCGAAGGGCGTGCTGGCGCATGAGCTGGCTCACGTGCAGCACTGGGACATCCTCATCAGCCTGTGGCCGCCACGCTGGCCGCCGCGTGATGATGGATTTCGCGATTCGCGATGTTCTGGCGGCGGCCGCACGATCGGGAGGGCCGGAATCCGATCGCGCTGCTGGCGACGATCATCCTGGCGCCGATCGCCGCGATGTTGATCCAGGTCGGCGATTTCCCGCCCCGCGAATTCGACGCGGACGCCGGCGAACGCTGCCATCGCTGGCGACCTGCGTGGGCCCCCGGTCAGCGCGCTCAGCAGAAACTTGAAGCGGCGATCCAAGCTCGTGCCGCTCGACGCCAATCCGGCCACGGCGCACATGTTCATCATCAGCCGTTCTCGATCTCCGGCCTGACGTCGCTTTGTTCAGCACGCATCCGCCGCACCGGCGAGCGTATCCAGGCGCTGCTACCCCGGCCCGGCCGTAGGCCACTCGTCGCCCGATTCTCACCGTGATCGGCGTTCTGCCCTCGTCTGCGTGCGTGCGGGGTGGCCGCACGGCCGCACAGTTTCGCGTCGTTTTTCCACTTGGTGACAACCCTATTCCGCGAGAACTCGCTTGCGGCGTCCGCATCCGTGCGCGCATGTGCGGCGCCGTCGTCTGGCGCGGGTCTTGCTCCACTGCTTGAGCAGACGGGAGGCGACGACCGTGCACGTAGAAGACCTCGATATCTCACCGAGCAAGATTGGCGAAACCGCGCAACGCATCGTCGACCGCGCGATCGAAGAAGCGCGGCGTCGCGAGCATGCGCTGCTGACCAACGAGCATCTGTTTCTCGCGTTCGCGCAGGTCGAATGGGACATGTTCTGCCGAGGTGATGCGCGACATCGAGCTGAACCCGCACACGATCCTCCAGGCGATTGAAGAACACCTGCACATGATGCCGTCGTTCGCCGGGCCGCGACCTGCGCGTGTCGCCGGCGACCAAGCTCGTCGTTCAAGCTCGCGCTGCACCATGCGAGCCGCGCCGGCCGCCAGACGATCGAAGCGGCCGACCTCTTCTCCGCGGTGTTCGAGGAGACGCAGGGCGTGCCGGTGTCGATTCTCCGGCGCCACGGCGTCGAGCCGGAAGTGCTGGTCTCGCGGCTGACCACGCGCATGCGCGACATGGAGCTGCGCGAGGAGCGGCTGAAGAAGCGGTTCGAGCTGCCGCCGTTCCTGAAGCACTTCGCGACCAACCTGAACCTGCTCGCGCGGCAGGACAAGCTGCCGCCGGTCTTCGGCCGCGACAAGCGAGATCCAGCAGGTCCTCGAGATCCTCTGCCACCGCGAGCGCGCCAACTCGGTGATGCTGATCGGCGAGCCGGGCGTCGGCAAGACGGCGATCGCCGAAGGCGCTCGCGCGCCGGATCGAGTTCGAGCCCGAGATCGTGCCGGTGCGGCTGCGCGACTGCCAGGTCGTCAACCTGCAGATGAACACGATGGTCGCGGGGACGATGCTGCGCGGCATGTTCGAGGATCGGATCCAGAACGTGATCCGCGAGCTGAAGGAGCGGCCGAACCTCATCCTGTTCGTCGACGAGGCGCACACGATGGTCGGCGCCGGCTCGGCGCTCGGCGCGCCGTCCGACGCCGCCAACATCTTCAAGTCGGTGCTGGCGCGCGGCGAGATCCGGATGGTCGCCGCCACGACGCTCAGCGAATACAAGGAATACATCCAGGAAGACGAGGCGCTCGCGCGCCGCTTCCGCTGCGTGCACCGTCTGCGAGCCGACGATCGAGGAGACCGCGCACGCATCCTCTACAGCCTGCGGCCGCGGCTCGAGCGCAACTACTCGGTCCGGCTGCTCGACGAGGCGCTCGAGACGGCGCTCGAGATGTCGCCCCGCTACATGCGCCATCTCCACCTGCCCGACAAGGTGATCGGCTGGCTCGACACCGCCGCGGTGCGCGCGGAAATCGATCGGCGCTGGGAAGTCAAGACGGCAGGACGTCGTGTCCGGTGATCTCGCACGCCGCGCAGATTCCCGAAGACATGGTGCTTCCGCGACGTCACCGATCGCTTCAAGGACATCGAAGAGCGGCTGCAGGACAGCGCGTCGTCGGCCAGAAGAACGCGATCGACGCGGTCGCGCGCCGCCTCGTGCTGAACAAGGGGTCCGCTCAAGGACGGCTTCGATCGTCCGGACGGCGTGCTGCTGTTCCTCGGGCCGACCGGCGTCGGCAAGACCGAGCTCGCGAAGGCCGGTGGCCGAGTTCCTGTTCGGCGACGAGAAGAAGATGATCCGCGTCGACATGTCCGGAGTATCAGGACGGGTCGGTCGTCGGTCGACAAGCTGATCGGCATGCCGCGCGGCATCGTCGGCAGCGAGCGCGGCGGCGTGCTGACGAACTCAGCTGAAGGACAACCCGTACACGTCGTCCTGCTCGACGAGGTCGAGAAGGCGAGCCCGAATCATGCTCAACCTCTTCCTGCAGGCGTTCGACGAAGGCTGGATCACGGACGGCCGCGGCAAGCGCGTCTACCTGAGCGACGCCGATCGTCATCATGACGTCGAACATCGGCTGCGGAGCACTTCCGCAAGCTGACGAGCCCGCTCGGGTTCTGTCAGCAGCAGCGTCGGCGTCGAGCAGGTCGCAGGGCGAGGTCATGCGCGAGCTCGAGCGGCGGTTCCCGCCGGAGTTCCGGAACCGCATCGACGAAGTCGTGCTGTTCGCGCCGCTCGACGCACGACGAGGTGCGCGAGATCGCGAAGCACTACCTGCAGCAGGTGACGGCTCACGCTCGGCGCAAGGCCGGCAAGACGATCAGGTCGACGACGACGCGCTCGAGCTGGTCGTGACCAAGGGCTACAACATGGCGTTCGGCGCGCGGTTCCTGAAGCGGCTACATCGACGAGCAGATCAAGCTGCCGATCAGCGCGCGTGGAAGGAAGGCTCGCACTTCGACGTCAGCGCGAAGGACGGCGCAGGTCGTCGTCGAGCCGGCGCCCGCGAAGATCGTGCATCCGAACGATCCAGACCTGGCCTACGGCGACGTCGCATGACGACAGATCGAAGCCGACGTCTCCTACCAGCTCGAAACCGACCTGTTCGGCTTCGCTGGCAGCCGCGGCCCGGCGCGTCTTCACGCGCTTCGCGCTTGCTCGACGCCGTAGCGATCCTGCAGCGACGCGCACCATCGCCTGCACTTCCTTCCGATAGCTCTCCGGCGCGAGTACTTCTTCGCGTAGAGCTTCTCGTACGCGCGGCACCATCGACGGGAATTCGCGCTCGAGGAATCTCATGAAGTGCGTGCGCGTGCCGTCCTGCAGGTACATCACGTTGCAGCCGACGAAGCGCGCGCCGTGGTCGGCGATCGCCTTGATCGTGCGTTCGAGCTTCGGTGCGCGACGACGAGAAGCCGGGGACGATCGGCGCCATCAGGACGCCGGCGTTGATGCCGGCGTCGACCAGCTCGCGCACCGCGCGCAGCCGCTGCAGCGGATGCGCCGTGCCGGGCTCCAGCGTCGCCCAGGCGTCCTCGTCCACGGTCGGCACGCTCATGTAGACGGTGCAGCCCGCCGCGCGCGTGAGCTCGGCGCAGGACGTCGCGGTCGCGCACGACCATCGGTCCCTTGGTGATGAGCCCGATCGGCGTCGCCGCGCGCGAGCGCTTCGATGGCAATGCCGCGTGAGCTTGTAGTGGCCCTCGATCGGCTGGTACGGGTCGGTCGCGGTGCCGAACGCGACGTGCTCGCGCGTCCACGACGGACGATCGAGCTCGCGCGCGTCAGCGACCTCGACGAAGTTGCTGCTTCACCAGAATCACCGACGCGAACTCGTCGTCGGCGTTCATCTCGAACTGGACGTGGTAGCGGCGCGCGAAGCAGTAGTGGCAGCCGTGCGTGCAGCCGCGGTAGGGGTTCAGCGTCCAGTCGAATGGGCATCCCTTGCACACGGTTCAGCGCCGGGCGGCAGGTGACTTCCTGATAGCGCGCCTGATCGGCGCGGCGCTCCGCCTCGGTCGAGCGCGTCGGTTGCCGCCGCGCCTTCGACGGTGTTCGCAACGTCGCGTGTCGTCGGCTTGCGCGGTCCGAGATCGAAGAGGAGGAGCGGGAACGAGGACATGGAGCCTGATCTGGCTGGAGAAACAACCGCATCACTTCGCTTTTGTTTCGCCTACGCTGTCAAGCCGCGACGCCGAGAGCCGATGGCTGAGAGCTGAAGGCTAAGCCCTGGTGCGGCTTTTGTCGTCGGTTTGCGTTTCTGGGTCGTACTGCCGGGCTTCTTGGCGGTCGTGGACGACTTGGTGGTTGTGGACCGTAACTGTCTTCTTTCTGCCAGCCCTCTTCTTCTTCTTGACCGCCGGTTTCGTCCGCGTTGTCGCTGCCGCGTGGCTCGAATGCTTCACGCGCGGCCTCGCGGGTCTTCTTGGTGGCGGCGCTGGCCGGCGAGCTCAGAGAGCAAACGAGGCGACGAGTGCGACGGAGACGCAGCTGATCGTTCTGCGAATCATCATTCCTCCGAGCGTGGCCAGTTACGTTACCCCGATCTCTTCGGCGGTTTTTCTCCTCCCTTTCTACAATCCCTTATGACGTCACGATGTCTTGCCACGCCAGTATCCGAGGGAGATCGTCGACGGTGCGCTCGAGAGGAATTTCGGGGTCCATCAAGTTCGTCACGCAGCCGCGACGGATCGCCGAGCAGACATCGGCGTTGATCGTTGGGTCGGTAGCGCGCCGGATCGATCTTCGACAGTCGACCGGACGCGCGCTCGCGCGATCAGCATGATCCAGCAGATGCGCGGATGGTCACGGCGCGGCCCGAGCAGACGTTGTATGGCCGGCCGGCGGACGCCGCGCTCAGAATCAGCCGGTAGGCGCGGACCGTATCGCGGACGTCCGTCAGATCGCGCTGCGCGTCGAGGTTGCCGACCGCGATCTCCGGCGCCCAGCTGCCCGCGCTCGATGTCGGCGATGCGCCGCGCGAAGCCCGACGCGGCGAACGCACGGATCCTGGCGCGGGCCGATGATGGTTGAACGCGCGCGCCACGCGGCACGTCGATGCCGTCCGCGAGTCGTCGGAGCGCGGCAGCTCCTGCGCCAGCTTGCTCAACGCCGTACAGGCTCGACGGCAGCAGCGGCGTCTCTTCCGTCATGCGCGTCGGTCGACGCGGCGATAGACCATCGCCGAGCTCGGCATCGAGGACACGCGCGCGCAGTCTCGACGCCGGAGCGCATCGCATCAGGTGATGGGTGCCGAGCACGTTGATCGGCGAACGTCGACTCGGTGCTCGTCCCACGCCGTGCCCGACGTGCGCGCGCCGCGCAGTGGTGACCCGCCGGCGGACGCAGCCGCGGCGATCGCGTCGCGGCACCGCGCCGCGATCGAGCAGATCGACGGCCTCCCACCGCACGGCGGTCGCCGCCGCGCGGCGGAGCGCCGCCAGGGCGATGCCACGCCACGATCGGCGCGTCCTCGCCCGCGAGCAGATCGAGCAGGTGGCTGCCCGCGAAGCCGGCGGCGCCGGTGACCAGGATCGTGGCCGGCATCGGGCGCGTGTTACCGCGGCACGCCGCCGAGCGCGCCGTTGAACGGCGAGAAATTCCCGAGGCCGGCGAGGGTGAACGACATGAAGAAGCGGTGGTCGAGGGATCGGCGACAGCTGAGCTGGAGCCGAAGTTGTACGGTCTGATACTCGAACGCGATGCCCGCAGCACTGCGCGTTGTAGAACCCCGACAGACGCTGCTGCAGAATATTCTTGCGGAGGATGTCGTAGTTGAACGAGTAGATCGCGCCGACGCGGTTGTTCCGCCGTGTGCACCGTCGTCTGAGGCGTTGATGGCCTGATCCAGGAGGTTCGGGTCGTTGAAGCCCGTCCAGCTGCGGGATGAACGCACGTCTTGCTCCAGGTCGACGTCGATCTGGAACACGGTTCGGCCCACGAATAGCTGCCGCTGGCCGAGATCGTCCGCAGCGAGTGGTAGCGGGCGTCGAACTCCGCGCGCATGTTGGCGGTGATCTCGTTGGTCGGCATCGCACGGACGCTCGAGCGCGACCGGCGAGAAATGATGTCGGGCGCGTCGACGGACCCTGGCACGTTGTTCGACTGGTGCACTGGCGATCGTAGAGCGTCGCGAGCTGGTTGGTGTAGTAGGTCTGGGACAGCTCGACGCTCACGATTTCGCGCGCCTGGGCCGGCCGCCCGGCACTGTCGCTTTGCGCTTGGCGTAGAACCGATTGTTGATCCCGTAGGTGTAGCTCGTGCCGCCGACGATCGTAGTCGATCCCGTCGAGACGACGATCACCCGATCGAAGTTGTCGACCGAAGAGGTCTTGCTGATGTTCGAGAACGGCTCGATCGCGTGCTTGAACTTCTCGGCGTAGCCGTTGGTCAGGCGTGTCCCAGATGCGGTTGAAGACCGGCCCGAGGATGTTCGCGCTTGAGCGGTGAAAGACGCGCCGATTGAGGTTCGTCGTCGTGACGACCTGTGCGTCGGTTGAATTGACCTTCGCAGACAGGCTGCGCGTATAGTAGGTGTCCCGCCAGCCGACCGTGCTGTTGACCGTGAACCACTGCCATTTCTTGAACGGATACCGGACCTGCGGGCGCGAAGTCGACGCGACCCGAGGCTCCTCGAGTCCGGTTTCGACATCGTTCGTGACGTGTGCTGCTTCGCGAGCTGGTAGACGTACTCGCCGCCGAGCCGAGAAATACAGCGGCGTGCCCAGCAAGCGGCCGCTCGTTGCGCGTGACGCCGATGCGCGGCCAGTTCCCGGACAGCGTGGAGCTCGTGGCCGTCGCCAAAGAAATACTCGCGTGTGATCGATGGTGGCGTTCAGCGAGTATGTTCCGAACGCGCCGACCGACGTTGCCGCCGAAGTCGCGCTGGTTGCGCGAGATGTCGTAGATGTTGGTGTTCAACGTCTGCGACGTCGCGATGCTCGGAAAAATAGTTGACGCTGCTCGCGCGCGCAGATGGCCCGGCAGCAGCTGGTTGGCGCCGCCGCGGATCTCGTAGCTGCGCGAACGCCGGACGCGGCCTGTCGGCGCCGTCCGCGTCCAGCGACTGTGGTGTCGTGCTCGTTCGAGCAGATACGCGCTTGAACGTCCCGTCGTCGCCGCCGCCGAAGTTGTAGCGGTATTCGCTGCCGACGCCCTGGCCGGTCTTCGAGATACCAGTCGTGGAAGAACGGTCGCGTCCTGGCTGCGATCGATCGCCCAGAAGAACGCGTTGTGGAATCGACTGGCCGCGCGACGCGTCGACGAGCCGTAGGCCGGGATGAGAAACCCGGTGGCCCGGTCTTCCGTTTCGTCGGGTAGTAGCAGGACCGGCAGGTAGAACATCGGCACGCCCTTCACCCGCAGCACGGCCTCGCTTCAGGCAGCGTGTAGTGATCGACGTTGAGGATGACGGTGTCGGCGTGCAGATCCCAGCGCGGCGTCGGCTGCACGCAGGTCGAGAAGCCGCCGTTGCGTGATCTTGTATTTCTTGGGACCGAGCTTCTCGATCGACTCGCCGAAGAAGTAGACGACCGTCGTCCTGACCGGCCATCGGCGGCGGCGCGACCTCGCCGCGCTCGGACCTGCTGACGCTGTGGCTTGACGGTCGAGATGCCGTACGCGTTGTAGAACGTGCCGAGGCGCGTGTCGGTGTTGAACTCGATCCGTTCCGCTGAGATCCGGTTGTCGGCCCTGCGCAAAGACGACGTTGCCCTTCGCGATGAACTTGCTGCCATCCTGGTGAAGTACTCACGCGTCGTCCGCGTAGATCTTGGTGTCTTTGTCTTCAAACTCGACGTGGCCGATGAAGTGCCAGTCTTTCTGCTGATTGGTCCCTTCGCGGCGCGTCGCTCTTCGTGCTGTCGACGACCGGCGTTTGTGCCGGCGGCTGAGCGCTGCACCGACGACGCAAGCAAGCAACACGGCGCAGGCGTGCACGACAGCCGTTCGAAGCGGATCTGCATCTGACGGTGCGTGCTCGAAGCGTATCACGAGCGCTCTCGAGCTCCTTCATCACGTCGCCGAGCAGGAAAATCGATCCGGCGACGACGATGCGCGGCGAGATGCGCCAGGCGATCGTCAATGCTCGAGCTGCAGGCTGCGCGATGGTCACCGGCAGATCCGCGCGATCGCGCGCGCCTGCGCTTCCAGGTCGGATCGGCTCTGCCGATCGCTCGGTCGAGGCGCGCGTCAGAATGAGATGGCTCACGGCCGGCAGCAGCGCCGACGAACATCCCCGACGCGTCCTTGTCGCGCATGGCGCGAACGACCAGCGGAGCGCGGACCGTCCGGCGCTGCGCTGTGAGATAGGACGCGAGCGCGGCGGCGCCGGCCGGGTTGTGGCGCGGCGTCGAGCAGCACCTCGCGGCCGTCGGACAGGACGTCGACGCTCGAGGCGTCCCGGCCAGTCGGGACGCTCGCCAGGCCGCTGCGCGACCGCCGTGCGCGGCAACGGCGATCCCTGCGCGGTCGACGACTGTCGAGCAGCTTGACGGCGACGGCCGCATTCGACGCCTGATGGGCTCCCGCCAGGCCGATCGTGAAGCCCGTGGACGTCGAGCGGCGATGCGCGCATCGACCTCGGCGCCGCGCTCCCGCGCGACGCGATCGATCGCGGTGACGGCGGCGTCGGCGGCAGATCGCCGACGACCACCGGCACGCCGGGCTTGATGATGCCGGCCTTCTCGACGGCGATTTCTTGCGATGCGTCGATCCGAGGTAGCGCTCGTGGTCGAGCGCGATCGACGTGATGGCGGTCACGGCCGGCGTGACGCACGTTGGTGGCGTCGAGCCGGCCGCCGAGTCCGACCTCGATCGACCGCCACGTCGACACGCCGGCCCGCGCGGAACAGTTCGAACGGCGATGGCCGTCGTCGACTTCGAAGAATGTCGGCGGCGCCGTCAGAGTGCCGTCCTGTCGCAGCGCAGCTCCGCGGTCGCGCTGAACGTCGGCGACGGCGGCGACCAGCGCCTGCTCGGCTCGACCGGCCGTGCCGTCGATGACGAACCGCTCGCGTGAGATCGATCAGGTGCGGAGACGTGTAGCGCGCCGGACCGGTGACCCGCCGCCCGCAGCGCGGCGTCGACCATCGCCGTCACCGAGCCCTTGCCGTTGGTGCCCGCGATGTGGACCGAGCGGAACGCGCGCTCGGGATGACCGAGCCGGTCGACGAGCGCGGCGATGTTGTCGAGGCCGAACTTGATCCCGAACTGTTCGAGGCTGAGAAGATAGGAGAGTAGGATCCAACAGAGCGGGGGCTAGGGACTAGCTAGCTAGGATGCGACGTCGGCGTCGGCATCAGCGGCGGCTCGCTCGTCGCGGTCGAGGAGCCCGGCGACGGCGACGGGCGCCGGTTTCTGCGACGGCGCCCATGAAGCGCAGCGCGTTCGCGATCACGGCTTTCATCTCGCGCCGATCGATGACGAGATCGATCATGCCTTTCTCGAGCAGGAACTCGCTGCGCTGAAATCCTTCCGGGCAGCTTCTGCCGGATCGTCTGCTCGATGACGCGCGGGCCGGCGAAGCCGATCAGCGCTTTGGGCTCGGCGATGTTCAGGTCGCCGAGCATCGCGAAGCTCGCCGTCACGCCGCCGGTCGTCGGATCGGTCGAGCACCGCGATGTAGCGGCAGCCCGGCGCGATCGAGGCGCGCCAGCGCGCCGCAGATCTTCGCCATCTGCATCAGCGACAGCGCGCCCTCCATCATCCGCGCGCCGCCCGAGCAGCAGACGATGACCACCGGCATGCGCGCGTCGATGGCGCGCTCGATCGCCCGCGTGATCTTCTCGCCGACGACGACGCCCATGCTGCCGCCGATGAACTCGTATTCCATCGCCGCCACGATCGTCTGGATGCCGTCGATCGCGCCCGACGCCGACGATGACCGCGTCCTTCAGTCCGGTCGCTTCGATGCTCGCCTTCAGGCGCGCCTTGTACGGCTTGGTGTCGGTGAACGGCAGCGGATCGGTCGACATCAGATCCTTGTCGTACTCGGTCCACGTCGCCGTCGAACAGCATGCGCAGGCGCTCGGCGGCGCCGATCCGGAAGTGATGCGCGCACTTCGGGCAGACGTTGAGGTTGGTCGCGAGATCCTTGTTGTAGATCGACCTGCGCGCAGTCCGGGACACTTGACCCACGAGACCTTCGGGCACGCGGCTCGCCTTCTCCTTGGCCGTCGCGGCGATCGGCTTCGTGGTCTTCTTGAACCAGGCCATCAGCTATCAGCTTACTCAGTCTCAGCCGCGGTCTGAAGTGCCCGATGGCTGCCCAGCCTCGCGCCGCCTACTTGCGTCCGCGGCACGTAATACCGCGTCCCCGGTCCCATCGCGCGGATCTGCTTGATCGAGATCGTCGAGCGCTTCGTCGCTGCGCATCGGAGTCGAACTGCGACGTTTCGACCACCAGCAGCGGCGTGACGTTGTAGTGAAAGAAGAAGTGGTGGTACGCCTCGTTCAGCTCGCGCAGGTAGTCGTCGTCGGGCTGCAGCGCGACCGCTTCCGCGTCCATCCGGCGGCTGTGGACGCGCCGCAGCAGCACGTCGGTCGGCGCCTGCAGGTAGACGACGAGATCGGGCGGCGGCACGTCGCGCGCGAGCAGTTCGTAGAGCCGCTGGTAGATGAACAGCTCGTTGTCGTCGAGGTTCAGATACGCGAAGATCTTGTCCTTGTCGAACACGTAATCGCAGATCGTCGTCTGGCTGAACAGATCGGCCTGACGCAGCGTCGGTCTGCTGGCGATGACGGTTGAGGAGATAGAAGAGCTGCGCCTGCAGCGCGGCGCCGGGCCGGTCGGCGTAGAAATCGGCGAGGAACGGATTCTCGGTTTCTTCCAGCACGACCGTCGCGTCGAGCCGCGTGCCGAGCCGCTCGGCGAGCGCGGTCTTGCCCGCGCCGATCGGGCCTTCGATCGCGATGTAGCGGAACTGCAAGGCGCCCGATGATATCATCGCGCCGTGAGGATCGAACGTCTGGAGCTGCGCCTGCTGAAGCTCCCGCTCGTCCACTTCTTCGAGACCAGCTTCGGCCGCATCTACGACAAACATTTCCTTCTGGTGCGGCTCGATGGCGGCGGCGTGATCGGGCTTCGGCGAATGCGTCGCCGAGCAGGATCCGTACTACAGCAGCGGAGACGAACGAGACGGCGTGGCACATCATCGACGGCGTTCATCGCGCCGCGCGTGCTCGGCGTCGACTTCGCGCACCCGCGCGAGGTCTGTTCGCGGCGCTCAAGGCGATTCGCGGCCACAACATGGCGAAGGCCGCCGTGGAGATGGCGGCGTGGGATCTCTATGCGCGCGGCAGCGCGGCGAGCCGCTGTCGGCGCGTCGCTCGGCGGCTCGCGCGGATCGCATCGCGTCCGGCGTCTCGATCGGCATTCAGGATTCGCTCGCCGAGCTGGTCGCGAAGGTCGCGCGCGAGCTCGACGCCGGCTATCAGCGCATCAAGATCAAGATCAAGCCGGGCTGGGATCGTCGACGCCGTCGACAGCGGTGCGCGCGCGTTTCGGCCGACATTCCGCTGATGGTCGACGCGAACGCCGCCTACACGCTCGCCGACGCCGATCATCTGGCCGAGCTCGATCGCGTTCGACCTGATGATGATCGAGCAGCCGCTCGACTACGACGACATCGCGCGACCACGCCGCGCTGCAGCGGCGGCTGAAGACGCGCGATCTGCCTCGACGAGATCGATCAAGTCGGTCAACGTCGCGCGCGAAGCGCTCGCCGCCGGCGCCTGCCGCATCATCAACATCAAGCCGGGCCGCGTCGGCGGCTTCGCCGAGTCGATTCGGCTGCACGATCTGTGCGCGGCGCACGGCATCCCGGTGTGGCACGGCGGCATGCTCGAGTCGGGCATCGGCCGCGCCGCCAACATCCATCTCGTCGACGCTGCCGAACTTCTCGCTGCCGGGCGACATCGCCGCCAGCAAGCGCTACTTCGATCCCGATCTGATCGATCCGCCGATCGAGGTGGCCGCCGACGGAACGATCGCCGTGCCGCACGGACCGGGGCTCGGCGTGTCGATTTGCCAGGATCGGATTGAGCGCGCCACGCTTCGTCAAGCACCACTGAGCAGTCTGAAGTCGGAAGTCTGAAAGTCTGAAGTGACGTCTGAAGTGGAAGTCTGGAGGGGCGCCGCCGGTCCGAAGGCTCCAGGTGTGATGAAGCGTCTCGCCGTTCTGCTGGTGTTCGGTTGGCGTCAGCGTGTGCCAGCGTGCCGCCGGCGACCACGCCGGTGCAAGCCGAGCCGGTCCCACCTTCGAAGAAAAGATGGCCTGGATCCTCCGACTCGAGGATCAGCGCGTGCTTCGCGACACCGCGCCCGCCATCACGCCCGCCCCGCCCGTCGCGGTTCGACGGCCAGAGCGCCCGCGGTCGCGCCGCCGCCGCCTCCACCCGACGTCGTCCGCCTGCTCTCCGGACGACGAGGCGCGCATCAGACGGCGTGCCGCGCTGGCCGTTGGCCGCATCGGCCTCGCCGAGGGCGTGCACACCGCTCGTCGGCGTTCTGGCCGATCCGCGATCCGAGGTGCGGCAGATGGCCGCGTTGGCGCTCGGTCTGCTCGGCGACGCGCGTGCGCGCGATCCGCTGATCGCGGCGCTCTGCCGACGCGTCACCGCTCGTGCAGGGCGCGGCGGCCGAAGCGCTCGGTCTGCTCGGCGATGCGTCCGCCGCCGACGCGATCGGCCGGCTGGTTGCGCAGGTCGTCCAGTCCGGCGCGCTCGCGCAGCCGCCCGGGATGAAGACGACGGTGCGTCGCGACACGCCCGCGGCGGCGCTGCCGCCTCGCGCTGTACGCCTCGTCCGTCTGAAGGCGTACTCCGCAGGTCGCGGCCGCGATGCTCGACCGAGAGCGGCCAGCCGCGCGTGCGCTGGTGGCCGGTCGCGTTCGCTCTCCAGCGGCTCGAGGACAAGCGCGCGCTGCCAGCGCTGCTGACGCTCGCCAAAGACGCCAATCCGTACACCCGCGCGTTCGCCGTCAAGGGGCTGGCGGCGCTGCGCGGATCCGGCCGCGCTCCCGCGTTGCTGCCGCTCCTCTCGAGCGGCGAACGATCGGTGCTGATCGAAACCATCAGGGCGCTCGGACGCATCGGCGACCCGGCGGCCGCGGCGCCGCTGCTGCGCGTTCATTCACGACGCGAGCGCCGATCCGCAGGTGCGGCTCGAATCGATCGTCGCCCTCGGCGGTATCCACCCGTCGCTGTCAGTGCCTTCGGATCTGCACGACTCGCTGCTCGATCTGCTGAGCGATGCAAACCCGGCGATCAGGGCCGCCGCGCTGCGGTCGCTCGTCGGCGACCGATCCCGAAGCTTCATCACCGATCCTCTCCGGACTGGATCCCGATCCGCACTGGAGCGTTCGCGCCGGCGCTGGCCACGCGTGCTCGGGACGATGACCGTCGGACGTCGCGCTGCCGAGGCTCGAGGCGATGCTCGCCGACTCCGACCAGCGGGTGATTCCCGCGCGTCCTCGAATCGCTCGTGAAGCTCAAGTCACCCAACGCCGCCGCCATCCTGCTCGAGCGATTGAAGGTGGACGACCCGGTGGTCCGCGCGGCGGCGGCCGCCGGCGCTCGGCACGCTGAAGCCACCTGGTGGAGCGGCCGGCGCTCGCCGAGGCGTATGCGTTCGGCCAGCGCGATCCGAGCTACCAACGCGCGCGCGGCGGCGCTCAGCGCGCTGGCGTCATGCGGTCTGGCCGCGGCCGCGCCGGTGTTGAAAACCGCGTTCGCCGACAAGGACTGGGCGGTGCGCGTCCGCGCCGCGCAGCCTGATGGCGCAGCTCGATCCCGCCGCCGCGGCGGACGCCGCCGCGCAGATCCGGCCGGCGCCGACGACGCTGTCCGCGGAGGTGTATGCGGCGTCGCGCCTGACGGACCCAGCCGGTGTCGACGCAGGCGTACATCGAAACCGATCGAGGCACGATTCAGATCGAGCTCGCCGTGCTCGACGCGCCGTTGACGGTCGAGAACTTCGTCGCGCTCGCGCGCAAGGGCTTCTTCGACGGCCTCAGCGTCCATCGCGTCGTGCCCGACTTCGTCGTGCAGGAGCGGCGATCCGCGCGGCGACGGCGAAGGCGGGCCCGGCTATCACGATCCGCGACGAGCTGAACGAGCGGCCGCTATCTGCGCGGCACCGTCGGCATGGCGCTCGACCCGTGGCCTGACACGGGCGGCAGTCAGTTCTTCATCACGCACTCGCCGCAGCCGCACTCTCGACGCGCCGCTACACCGTCTTCGGCCGCGTCATCGCGGGCATGGACGTCGTCGATCAGATTCAGCAGTGGGATGTGATTCGGCGCGTGAGGATCTGGGATGGCACGCAGCCGACGGCGTACGGGAGCTCGGGGAGTCAGGACTGTGATTTCGTCGAAGAAGCATGAGAGAAATTGAAAGGGGGCGCACGTTGGCCCCCTTTTATCGACGGGCGAGGCTCAGCTTACCGTTTCTTACCGGCCTTCTTCTTCCCGCCCTTGGCTTTCTTCGCCATTGTCTGTTATCCCCCCTTCATGTGGGTTTTGCTGCGCGAGCGCTCACGATCATCGACGGTGGCTGCCGCCTGGCACGCTCACCAGAAGCTCGACGCTCGTCGCTTCGAGTACTAGGGATGGCGTCAACACACCATCGTCATACCAGATGTAGATTATGGACCTGTGCACTTTCAGTGTCAAGCACAAATGTGCCAGAAATGTCAAAAATTTCTCGCGGCGATCACATGCTCATGCGCAGTTGTTGCTTCTCGTGTGGCGCTCGATCGCGAGCGCGATGAGACGATCGATCAACTCGCGGATAGGACACGCCGCTCGCCGCCCACATCTTCGAGTACATGCTGATCGTCGTGAAGCCGGGGATGGTGTTCAGCTCGTTCACGATGCAGCGATCCCGACCTGTCGTCCGCCGAGCAGGAAGTCGACGCGCGCCATGCCCGCGCAGTCGAGCGCCTTGAACGCCGCCACCGCGAGCGGTCGGATTTCCTGTGTGTGCGCGTTCCGTGAGCGGCGCCGGGATGACGTCGCGCGAGTCCGTCGTTCAGATATTTCGCTTCGTAGTCGTAGAACTCGCCGCGACGGGATGATTTCGCCCGGCACCGACGCCTCAGGCTCGTCGTTGCCCAGCACGGCGCACCTCGATCTCGCGCGCCTTCGGCACCGCGGCTTCGACGACGATCTTCGCGATCGAACTCGCCGGCCAGCTCGATCGCCGTGCGCAGCTCCGCGACGTGCTTCGCCTTCGAGATGCCGACGCTCGATCCCAGGTTCGCCGGCTTCACGAACACGGGGAAACCGAGCGCGATCGACGACGCGTCTGCAGCGTCGCGCGCTCGTCGCGCTGCCAGTCGCGCCGGAGCACGACCTCGTAGTCGCAGATCGGCAGTCCCTTCGGCCGCGAACACGCAGCTTCATCGCCGCCTTGTCCATGCCCGACCGCCGACGCCAGCACGCCCGCGCCGACGTAGGGCACGTTCGCCAGCTCGAGCAGTCCCTGCACCGTGCCGTCCTCGCCATACGGACCGTGCAGAACCGGGAAGACGACGTCGAGCTTGCCAGAGACCGCTCGAGACGGTCCTCAGCGAGTCGAGGGCCTGCCGAGTCGACCGGTCGAGTCGAGCAGCGTGTCGCCGCCGAGGCCGCGCCACCGAGGTGAGTTTCGCGCCGGGCGTCCGCCGTCGAGCTGAGGCGCGCGTGTTGTCGTGAATGACGTCCGCGGCCTTGTCGATCGCCGGCGGACGGTCGGGCAGGCTCCATCGACCGTCCTTTTCGATGCTTGATGGGGATTGCCTCGTAGCGGGCGGGTCGAGGTTCTTGGAGACGGCCGCGTGCCGAGGCGAGCGACACTTCGTGCTCGCCCGGAGCGGCCGCCGTAGATCACGCCAACTCTGAAGCTTCTTCAATGGTTCGACAAGCTGTAGTCGGTTCGCTGGATCGATGACTCCGTTCAGCTTCAGCGTGACTCACGCCGATGGCCGCGCGCGTCGCGGGCGTATGACGACGGCGCATGGCGAGGTGGAGACGCCGGCGTTCATGCCGGTCGGGACGCAGGGCGCGGTGAAAGGCCTGACCCATCGCGACCTCGAATCGATCGGCGCCGCGATCCTGCTGAGCAACACCTACCATCTCTATCTGCGGCCCGGTGCCGACCTGATCGCGCGGCGCGGCGGGCTCCACGCGTTCATCGGCTGGCAGAAGCCGATCCTGACCGACAGCGGCGGCTATCAGGTGTTCAGTATCGCCGCGCGGCGGACCGATCGACGAGGACGGCGCGCACTTTCGGTCGCACCTCGACGGCTCCGCGCACCTGCTGACGCCGGAGACGGCGGCGGACATTCAGGCGCAGCTGGGATCCGACGTCGCCGATGGTGCTCGACGAGTGCCTGGCGCATCCGGCCGAGGCGGCGGCGGCGCGCCGATCGATGGCGCGCACGCTGCGCTGGGCGTGCCGCGGACGCGATCGGTTCCTCGCGCTCCGCGATCGGCTGGTGCCCGGCGTCACCGTGACGAATCCGGGCCAGGCGCAGTTCGGCATCGTGCAGGGCAGTGTGTTTCCGCACCTGCGCGAGGAGAGCGCGCGCGAAACGGTCGCCATCGGGTTCGAGGCCTACGCGATCGGCGGTCTCAGCGTCGGCGAGCCATCGGAGGTCATGTACGACATGGTCGATCGGACCACGCGTGTGCCTGCCGGAGGACCGCCCGCGCTATCTCATGGGCGCCGGCACGCCGGCGGACCTGGTCGAGGCGGTCGCGCGCGGGGTGGATCTGTTCGATTGCGTGTTGCCGACGCGCAACGCGCGGAACGGCCAGCTGTTCACGAGCGAGGGGCGTCTCAACATCAAGAACGCCCGGTACGCCGAGGACGACCGGCCCCCGGATCCGGCCTGCGGCGTGCTACACCTGCCGGACCGCGTCACGGCGCCTATCTGCGGCATCTCTTCATGGCGGGGAAATCAACTGCGTCTACCCTTAACACGTTGCATAACCTGCACTTTTACCTTGACACGCTTGCGGCGGATTAGGGACGCTATTGTGTTCGGGCGGTTTGAAAGTTTCAGGCGAGGGTTCCATCAGAGCTTGTCCCGCCAGCCACGATCAATGATGATGTTCGACGCCGGTCCCGTGTTCGCCATGGGCGCGACTGCCGACGGCGGAAGCCCGTTCATACAGGTCGATTCCGTTCGTCCTCATCCTCGGGATCTTCTATTTCGTCATCCTGCTCCCGGTGAAGAGAAAGCAGCAGAAGGTGCAGGAGTTTCTCGACAACCTCAAGGAAAACGACCGGGTCGTCACGACCAGCGGCATCTACGGCCAGATTACGCGCATCAACGGCGACAAGCGTGCAGCTGCAGGTCGCCGACAAGGTCCGGATCGATGTCGTCGAAGGCGGCCATCGGCGGGTATCAGGGCCAGCCGCCGGTCGTCGACTCCCCGAATCAGTAGGAACGCGCCAATGACCAACCTGCGCTGGAAGATCGTCACCATCCTCGCTGTCTTCATCATCTTCTTCGCCGTCGGCCCGTACCCGATGCTCGCGGCGCGCTACCACCTGCCGGCGCCCGGCTGGCTGATGGACAAACAGTTGAAGCTCGGGCCTCGATCTGAAGGGCGGCGTCCATCTCGAGATGCGCGTGCAGACCGAGGATGCGCTGCGGCTCGAAACGGATCTGGAATCGGAACGGCTGCGCGATGCGCTGCGGACGGCGCAACATTCCAGCGAACGTCGGTGCCGATCAGTTCCGACGCAGTTCCAGGTGGACGGCGTGCCGCCGGCGCAGGACGCCGCGTTCCGGACAGGCGGCGAACGAGGTTCAGACCAACTTCGATCGCAGCTCCGGCGACCAACGGCTCCTACACGTTCACGATGCAGCCGAACGTCCAGGTGAACCTGCGCGCAGGAGGCGGTCGTGCAGGCGCGCCAGACGATCGAGCGGCGCGTCAACGAGCTGGGCGTGACCGAGCCGAGCATCACGCAGCAGGGCGACAGCGACCAGATCATGGTGCAGCTGCCCGGCGTCACCGACGTCGAGCGCGCGAAGCAGATCATCGGGTCGCCCGGCCTGCTGGAGCTGAAGATCGTCGAGCGCGTCGCCGGGACCAAGGAAGAGCTGCTGACGAACGGGCAGCCGCCCGAAGGCATGGAAGTCGCTGCCGGCGCAACGGCGGCGCCGGCGACGCCGGCACGATGTTCTACCTCGTGAAGCGCGCCGCGGCGGTCACCGGCCGCGATCTGCGCAACGCGCGGCCGTCGCTCGACGAGAACAATCGGCCCGCGGTCAGCTTCACGCTCAACACCGAAGGCGGGCGCAAGTTCGGCAAGGTCAGCGGCGAGAACATCGGCCGCCAGCTCGCGATCATCCTCGACGGCCGCGTGCAGTCGGCGCCGACGCTCGAATCGCGCATCACGACCGACGGCCGGATCAGCGGCAGCTTCACGCCGGAGGAAGTGCAGAACCTGTCGCTGATCCTGCGGTCGGGCGCGCTGCCGGCGACGCTCAACTATCTGGCAGGAGCGCACCATCGGGCCGTAGCCTCGGCGCCGACTCGATCCGCTCGCGGCGTGCTCGCGTCGGTCGTCGGGCTGCTGCTGGTCGTGGCCTTCATGCTCGTGTACTACAAGTTGTCGGGCGTGAACGCCGTCGTCGCGCTGATCTTCAACCTGGTCATCCTGCTCGGGCTGATGGCGTACATCGGCGCGGTGATGACGCTGCCCGGCATCGCCGGCTTCGTCCTGACGATGGGCATCGGCGTCGATTCGAACGTGCTGATCTTCGAGCGCATCAAGGAAGAGCTCGAGGCGCAGCGCGGGGTGCGCGCCGTCGATCAACGCCGGCTTCAGCCGCGTGTTCTGGACGCTGATCGACACGCACATCGCCGCGCTCATCTCGTGCGCTGTTCCTGTTCCAGTTCGGCACCGGGCCGATTCGCGGGTTCGCCGCTGACGCTGGTCATCGGTCTGGCGTCGAACCTGTTCACGTCGATCTTCGTGTCGAAGACGCTTTTCGAGGTGGTGCTGGCGCAGCCGGCATCAGGTCGCGACGCTGAGTATCTGAGGTCAGCTCGCCAGCTATAGCCGATAGCTGAGAGCTGTCTGCTTTTGATATGCATATCTTCAAAGACACGAACTTCGACTTCCTCCGCTGGCGGTGGCACGCGATCGTCCTGTCGTGGGTGATCATCATCGCCGGCGCTCGTGACGATCGTGGACGGAGGGCATTCCCAAAGGCGTCGAGTTCGCCGGCGGCACGGTCGTCATCGAGCAGTTCGACAGCGCGGTCTCGGTGCAGCAGGTGCGCGCAGGCGCTCGACCAGCAACTACCCGGGCGGCGGCCAGAACACCGTCGTGCAGGCGCATCGGCGATCCGGCGCAGCACACATGGTCATGATCCGCGTCCCGCAGGTCGGCGCGGAGCGGGCACGTCGCTGTCAGCCGAGGCGCAGCAGGTCGAGGACGCGCTCGACGAAGGGCAACCTCGGCGAACTTCACGCGCGACGGCGCCGAAATCGTCGGCGCCGACCGTCGGCCAGGAGCTGACGCAGCAAGGGCATCTGGGCCACCGTGCTGTCGCTCGTCGGCATCCTGTTCGTACCTGGCGTTCCGCTTTCAGTTCAGCTTCGGCGTCGGCGCCGTCGTCGCGACGATTCACGACCTGCTCGATCACGCTGGCGTTCCTGGCGTTCTTCCGCTACGACATGTCGCTGAACGTCATCGCCGCGATCCTGACGATGACCGGCTATCTCGACCAACGACACGATCGTCATCTTCGACCGGATTCGCGAGAACCTGCGGTCGATGCGCCGCGACTCGATGAACGACGTCATCAACGCGTCGATCAATCAGACGCTGAGCCGGACGGTCATCACCTCGGGCACGGCGCTGCTGACGGCGCTCGCGCTGTTCTTCTTCGGCGGCGAGGTGCTGCACGGCTTCGCGTTCACGATGGTCGTCGGCATCATCACCGGCACCTACTCGAGCGTCTTCATCGCCGCGGCGATCGTCAGCCTGTGGCGCGGCGACGGCGCCGACGCGCGCCGCCGCTCACGCCCCGGCCACCGCCGGCGCGGCGCCGGCGCAGCAGCCGCAGCGGAAACAGAAGCCGCAGCGAAAGGCGCGAGCCTCGTAACGTTCGAAGTCTCAAGTCTCGAAGCTCTCAGTCGCAGACGTTGACGCACTTCGCAGACTTGAGAGTTCTGCACGATTGCCATGTCATCTCCTGAAAGCCGCGGTGCTCGGCGTCGCTGCAGGGCGTCACCGAGTTCCTGCCGGTGTCGTCGACCGCGCATCTTGTTGATTGCCAGCCGGCTGATCGGCTTCGACGATCCGGGCGGCGTCTTCACCATCATGATCCAGCTGGGATCGATCCTCGCGATCATGTGGCTCTATCGACAGAAGATCGTCCACGTGGTCGCCGACCCTGCCCTCGCGATCCTGACTCGCGCAATTTCGCGCTGTCCGTGATCGTGGCGACCATCCCGGCGCTCGGTGGCCGGCGCTCTGCTGTCCAGTTTCGTCAAGCGCGTGCTCTATGCCAGCTTCGGCGTCATTGGCGCGCGCGTTTTTCGTCGGCGGCGTCGTGATGCTGGTCGTCGAGCGTCTGAGGCCGGCGCCGGACGTCGTCGACGCCGAGCGGCATTCCGGCCGGCCGCGCGCTGGCGGTCGGGTTCGGTCAGACACTGGCGCTGATTCCGGGCGTCTCGCGCTCGGGCGGCACGATCGTCGCCGCGATGCTCCTCGGCATCGATCGTCCCGCGGCGGCCGAGTTCTCGTTCTTCCTCGCGATGCCGACGATGATGGCGGCGTTCGGGCACGAGCTGCTGGACGCCCGTCACGATCTGTCGTCGGCGCGCGGCGAAGAGATCAGCGTCGGCTTCGTGATGGCGTTTCTCGCGTCGCGCTGCTGGTCGTCAAGCCATTCCTGCACTACGTCAGGCGGTCGGGCTTCGCGCCGTTCGCCTGGTACCGCATTGCGCTCGGCATCGTGCTGCTGGTTGCGGTGGCGGCAGGCCGGACGTAAACGGACATGCAGTGGCTTCGCCGCAACTTCATCGCCGGCTTCTTCGTGATGGTGCCGGTGTTCATCAGCGTGGCGGCGCTGGTCTGGCTGTTCAGCGTCGTCGACGGGTTTACGACGCCGCTCTACGATCGGCTGCTCGGCCGGCGCATCCCTGGGATTGGGCACCGCCACGACCCTGGTGGTCATCGTCCTGGTCGGCGCGTTCGCGCGCAATGTGATCGGCCGCCGGATTCTGCAGCGGACGGAAGGCTGGCTGCTGAGGGTGCCGGTGTTCCGCACGATCTACGCGCCGGTCAAGCAGCTGATCGCGGCGTTTTCACCTGACAACGCGTCGGGGTTCAAGCGTGTGGTGCTGGTCGAGGACCCGCGGCGCGGCTACGCGCTGGGATTTCTGACGCGCGAATTCACCGTCGATCGAGGACGCGGCCCCGAGGAACTGCTGGCGGTCTACGTCCCGACGAACAATCTCTACCTGGGCGATGTCGTGATCTGCGAGCGCGAGTCGAGCGGTGTTTCCCGATATCACGGTCGAAGAGGGCATCAGAATTCTTCTGACCGGCGGCATGGCGCTGCCGCCCCGGCTGCGCATATAATCCCTGCCTTTGTGCGAGGTTCAATGATCGTGACCGTCCAGAGATGCTTGGGGCGACCGCTGTCGCTCTGCTGATGCTGACCGCGCTGCTTTGCGGTGCCGCGGCCCGCTGCTGGCAGCAGCCGGCGTCCAGCGCCGGCGGGTGGCGAAGCGAGCCTCGGTCCTCCCGGATCTGTCGTCCGTCGATTTTCTCGGCGTCAACGGCAGCACCCTGCTGATGGGCGGCCTCGTCGTCTGCGCGTTCGGTCTGCTGTTCGGCCTCGCGATCGTTCACGCCAGCTCAAGAACCTGCCGGTGCACTCGTCGATGCGCGAGGTCTCGGAGCTGATCTACGAGACCTGCAAGACCTACCTGATCACGCAGGGCAAGTTCATCCTGGTGCTCGTGGGTCTTCATCGGCGTGATCATCGTCGTGCTACTTCGGCGTGGCTGCGCGCCGATCTCGACAAGTCGCGTGGTCGGACGCTGCCGATCATCCTGCTCTTCAGCCTGATCGGCATCGCCGGCAGCTACGGCGTCGCCTGGTTCGGCATCCGCGTCAACACGTTCGCGAACTCGCGCGCGGCGTTCGCGAGCCTGCGCGGCAAGCCGTTCCCGATCTACGCCATCCCGCTGCAGCGCCGGCATGAGCATCGGCATGCTGCTGATCAGCGTCGAGCTGCTTCCTGATGCTCTGCATCCTGCTGTTCATCCCGGGCGACTACGCGGGCGCCTGCTTCATCGGCTTCGCGATCGGCGAGTCGCTCGGCGCCGCGGCGCTGCGGATCGCCGGCGGCATCTTCACGAAGATCGCCGACATCGGCTCGGACCTGATGAAGATCGTCTTCAACATCAAGGAAGACGATGCCCGCAACCCGGGCGTGATCGCGGACTGCGTCGGCGACAACGCCGGCGACTCGGTCGGCCCCAGCGCCGACGGCTTCGAGACCTACGGCGTGACCGGCGTCGCGCTCATCACGTTCATCCTGCTCGCGGTCCACGGCGAGACGGTGCAGGTGCAGCTGCTCGTCTGGATCTTCGTGATGCGCATCATGATGATCGTCGCCAGCGGCCTGTCGTACTTCATCAACGAGGCGATGGCGAAGGCGCGCTACGCCGCCGCCGACAAGATGAACTTCGAGGCGCCGCTGACCTCGCTGGTGTGGCTGACGTCGATCGTGTCGGTCGCCATCACCTACGTCGTGTCCTACCTGCTCATTCCGACGCTCGGCGACGGCACGCTGTGGTGGAAGCTGTCGACCGTGATCACCTGCGGCACGCTCGCCGGCGCGATCATTCCCGAGCTCGTGAAGGTGTTTACCTCGACCGAGTCGTCGCACGTGAGGGAGGTCGTCAGCGTCGTCGCGCGAGGGCGGCCCGTCGCTGAACATCCTGTCGGGCTTCGTCGCCGGCAACTTCAGCGCCTACTGGCTCGGGTTGAGCATCGCGACGCTGATGGGCATCGCCTACTACGTCAGCATCTGGGGTCCCAGCCTCAGCAGCCTGATGACGGCCGCGCCGGTGTTCGCCTTCGGTCTGGTCGCGTTCGGCTTCCTCGGGATGGGTCCCGTGACGATTGCGGTCGACTCGTACGGGCCCGTGACGGACAACGCGCAATCGGTGTACGAGCTGTCGGTCATCGAGACGGTGCCCGGCATCAAGGAAAGCCTCAAGAGGAGCACGGATTCGACGTCCGGCTTCGAGCGCGCCAAGGACCTGCTGGAGGAAAACGACGGCGCCGGCAACACGTTCAAGGCGACGGCCAAGCCGGTGCTCATCGGCACGGCGGTCGTCGGCTCGACGACGATGATCTTCTCGATCATCATGTCGCTGACCGGCGACCTGACCGCACGACGTCGACAAGCTGTCGATTCTGCCACCCGCCCTTCCTGCTGGGCCTCATCGTCGGCGGCGCGGTGATCTACTGGTTCACCGGGCGCCGCGACCCAGGCGGTCAGCACGGGCGCGTACCGGGCCGTCGAGTTCATCAAGGCCAACATCAAGCTCGATACCGGGGCGACCAAGGCGTCGGTCAGCGACAGCAAGAAGGTTGTGGCTATCTGCACGCAGTATGCGCAGAAGGGGATGTTCAACATCTTCCTGACCGTCTTCTTCTCGACCCTGGCCTTCGCGTTCCTCGAGCCGTTCTTCTTCATCGGCTATCTCATCTCGATCGCCCTGTTCGGACTGTTTCAGGCCATTTTCATGGCCAACGCCGGCGGCGCCTGGGACAACGCCAAGAAGATTGTCGAGGTCGAACTGAAGCAGAAGGGAACCCCGCTGCACGCGGCCACGGTGGTCGGCGACACGGTTGGCGACCCTTTCAAGGACACCTCATCGGTCGCGATGAACCCGGTCATCAAGTTCACGACGCTGTTCGGTTTGCTGGCCGTGTCGCTGGCGGTCCGGTTGAGCGTCGACCAGGGTCCGATGCTTGGCCACGTCCTTGCGGCGATTTTCTTCGGCCTTTCGACGATCTTCGTCTGGCGTTCGTTCTACGGGATGCGGATCGGGTCGGGCGACTAGAAGAAGTCGCGCTCAGGGCAGACCTCCGGCGAGCCATGGATGGGCAGGAGCATCAGCCGTTTCAGCAGTTTCCGGTGTCTCAATTTCTGTGAGTCTCGTTGACTCTCAGTTTTTGCACTGCATATAATCGGCGCTTTCTCGAACAGGAGAAGTCCAGTGCCACGTGGTGAGATGTTCGGCGACGTCGTCGAGCCGTCAATTAAAGTGGGCAGCCAGAAGTGGTATACGGTCCCGCTGTCCATCGTGGTACATACGGCGCTCATCGGCGCCGTGATCATCATTCCGCTGATGGCGGCAGACGTCCTGCCGAGTCCGCCGAACATGATGAACGCGTTCGTGGCGGCGCCGCCACCTACCGCCGCCACCGCCGCCACCGCCGCCGCCGGCTGCGGCGCAGGCGCGCCGAAGCCGCAGATGGACGTGAACCCCGCGGCGGCTCCCGTCGAGGCTCCCAGCGAAATCAAACCTGAAACCGGCATCGAGCAGGGCGTGAAGGCCGTCGGCGGCGTCGAAGGCGGCGTTGTCGGCGGTGTGACCGGTGGTAGTCGTCGGCGGGCTCGAAGCCGCGCCGCCGCCGCCGCCCTCCGCCGCCTCCGCCCGCGCCGGTTCGCGTCGGCGGCGCCATCCGGCAGCCGACGAAGGTGAAGGACGCGCGGCCGGTCTATCCGGCCATCGCGCAGTCGGCGCGCGTGCAGGGCGTGGTCATCATCGAGGCGACGATCGGGCCCGATGGCCGCGTGCAGGACGCGAAGGTCCTGCGTCTCGATTCCGCTGCTCGACGCGGCGGCGCTCGACGCCGTCAAGCAGTGGGTCTACACGCCGACCACGCTCAACGGCGTGCCCGGTGCCGGTCATCATGACGGTCACGGTCAATTTCACGTTGCAGTAACGCTCAAGCTTCAGACGTCGCGCGTCAAACTGTTCGGTCTTTCAGGAGGAGTGGCCCGTGGATTTCATGCAGATGTATCAACAGATGACGTGGGTGGCCAAGGCCGTGGCCTTCGTGCTGCTGATCATGTCGATGTGGTCGATTGGCGTCGCGATCGAGCGCATTTTCACGTTTACGCAGGCGCGCAACCAGTCGAAGCTCTATGCCCCGCAGGTGGCCAAGCACCTCAAGGAAGGCCGTCTGAAGGACGCCATCGCGCTCTCCACCTCGAAGAACTATCGCTACAGCCATCTGGCGAAGGTCGTGCTCGCGGGACTGCAGGAATATCAGTTCCAGCAGGAAAGCGGCGCCGCTCTGCAGCGTGAAGATCTGATGGACACCGTCCGCCGGTCCATTCAGCGCGCGTCGGCGCTCACCGCGTCGGACCTCAAGAAGGGCATTTCGGCGCTCGCGACCATCGGCTCGACGGCGCCGTTCGTCGGACTGCTCGGCACGGTCGTCGGCGTCATCAACGCGTTCCAGGGCATCGGCGCGGCCGGCTCGGCGGGCATCGGCGCCGTCTCGGTCGGTATTTCGGAAGCGCTCGTCGAGACCGCGCTCGGTCTGGTCGTCGCGATTCCGGCGGTGTGGTTCTACAACTACCTCACCGGCCGCATCGAGTAGCTTCAACGTCGAGATGGACAACTCCTCGTCGGAGCTCGTCGACTACTTCATCAAGAAGACGGCGTAACAGATCAGTGCGGTTCTGGTTGCAGGAGTTCGGGTCGTTGCAATCCGCAGACCGATCCGCGAATCCGGAACCTGCAATCCGCAATCAGGAGATTTAGCTATGTCAATGGACGTTGGCGGCGGCAAAGGCGGAGTCAAATCCGACATCAACGTAACGCCGCTCGTGGACGTCATGCTGGTGCTGCTCATCATCATGATGCTCGTCGCGCCGATGTTGCAGCAGGGCGTCGCCGTCAAGCTGCCGAAGGCCGACAACACGGTCGACAAGCCCGAGGTGCAGGGTCAGACCGTCATCGCGATCGCCGAGGACAAGCGGATCTACTCTGAACGCGAAGGCGGTCTCGGAAGCCGAGCTCGGCACGCGGGTCAACGAGATACCTCGAGAGCAAGAAGGAAAGGTCGTCATCATCAAGGCCGACGAGGAAGTCGAGCTACGGCGCGGTGATGGCCGCGATGGACGGCCTGCGGCAGGCCGGCATCGAGGACATCGGCCTCATCACCGAGCGTAAGCGCGCGCCGGGCGGCGGCGGGGGAGGTCAGTAATGGCTCACGCCCACCAGCATTTCGGCGCCGAAATAGTCGTCAAAGGCGAGATTCCGCACGCCAGTGCGGACATGAACGTCACGCCGCTCATCGACGTGCTGCTCGTGCTGCTCGTCATCTTCATGGCGGCCCTGCCGCTGACGCAGCAGCGGCCTCGACATCAACCTCCCGGCCGAAAGCAAGAAGACGACGGACGTGACGCCGGACGTCAGCCAGATCGTGCTGCAGTTACGACGGCCGACAAGCGCATCTCGGTCAACAAGCAGGACGTCACGCATGCAGGAGCTCGAGACGCGGCTCCGCAACATCTACGACCAGCGCAAGGACAAGACGATGTTCCTCATCGCGCGCCGGCACGCTCCGCTACAAGGACATCGTGGACGTCATCGACGCCGCGAAGGGCGCCGGCGTCGAAAAGGTCGGGATCGTCACCGACGGCATGCGCAAGGCCGGCGGGGCTTCCACGGGTTCCAACTAGGTGAAGTTCGAAGTCTGAAGTTAGAAGCTGAGTGGGCCGCTTCTTAACGAGAAGAGCCCTTTTCTTGCGCCTGCGACTTCCGACCACTTCAGACTTCCGACTTCCAACTTCAGACTTCGTGAGGCGGTGTCCTAACATCGTGGAGGGCACCGATGACCACAGGCTGACCGACCGCGCCTTCACGTGGAGATGAACCTGACGCCGCTCATCGACGTGCTGCTGGTGTTGCTCGTCATCTTCCTGGCCGCGCTGCCGCTGACGCAGCAGGCGATCGAAAGCCAGCTGCCCTCCCAGACGCAGCCGCCGGGCGCCAGCCCGGCGCCCGACCAGATCGTCGTCGATGCGCGGCCGATGGCAGCGTCGCCATCAACCACCAGCCGGTGACGCTCGGCGACCTCGAGGCGCGCGACTGCGGACGATCTACGCCAGCCGCCGCGACAAGACGATCTTCATTGCCGGCGCGCCGACGCTGCGCTACAAGGCGATCATCGGTGTGCTCGACGCCGCGAAAGGCGCGGGCGTCGACCGCGTCGGGATCATCACCGAGGGCATGCGTCGAGCCGGCGGAGCTTCGGCGTTCCAACCGAGCTCGAAGTCTGAAGTTCGACGTGCGATGCTGCCTAGCCTTTCGGAAGATACAGCAGCGCCCCGAGATGCCCGGCGTGATTGGTGAGCTCGGCGTGAATGTGGCGCAACGCCGGCGTCCTGAATCAGCTTGAACACGCGTGTTCAGCGGATACGGATTCATCTGGATCTCCGGCACGCGCCGGTATCGATCGCGTAGGGGAGCGAGCAGCCGGTGCGCGAGGCGCGCCAGCGGGAGACCGCCCGAAAGGGTTGTGGTAGAGAACGTGGAGCACGACGACGCCCGCGTCGCCGGCGAGCTCGACGAGACGCCTGACCAGCCTCAATCCAGGAGCCGGCGGAATGTGCTGCAGCACGATGACGGAGTGAACGAGGTCGAACGGGCCGTGTATCGCTGACAGCGTGGCGTCGCTCCTCACGAGGCTCGACGTTGGCGACGCCGTGATGCTCGAGCAGCTCGCGTGCGACCGCCAGCATGCTGTCGGCGATGTCGATCGCCACCACCGCGTCGACGCGGCGGGCGAGCGGCAGCGTCACTCTCCCGACGCCGCATCCAAAATCCAGGACGCGGCGGGGTGCGAAGTCATCTCCAAACACACGCCGGCAGCTGCGCCAGATGTCGTCGACGTGATCCGCTCCTGACTTCAGGAACGCCGCGAGCTGCTGATCGGTCAGACGCCGGCCGTGATAGGCATCGTTGCTGATGACCGCCCAGAAGGGGATCGACCCGGCCGAGCGTTTCCCAGGCCTTGTCGGTTGCCGCACTGGACATCAATCACTCCTCGAGTCGCGGCCCTGAGGTCCGCGCTGCGGAACCGGAAGTCGAAGTCCTGAAGTGCGGACGTGATATCGTCAAGCATCCCCCGGAGGTCACGGTTGCGGAGGTCAGTGATGCGACGCGCAAGCCTTGTCGTCGTCCTTTCGGTCGCCGCGGTGATTGCGTCTCGGCCGGCAGCGATCGCGACGGCTGCGCCGGACGTCACGTTCACCCGCGATGTCGCGCCGATCCTGCACGCCCGAATGCGTCACCTGCCATCGGCCCGGCGAAGTGGCGCCGATGGCGCTGCTCACGTATCAGGACGCGCGGCCGTGGGCGCGGGCGATCAAGGACAAGGTCGTCGCGCGCCAGATGCCGCCGTGGTTCGCCGATCCCGCGGTCGGGACCGTTCGCGAACGATCCGCGCCTGAGCGCCGAGGAGATCGCGACGATCAGCCGCTGGGTCGATGCCGGCGCGCCGCAGGGCGACCCGAAGGACATGCCGACGCCGCCGCAGTTCACCGAAGGCTGGCAGCTCGGCGAGCCGGATCATGATCGTCGAGCTGCCCGGAAGTCCAGATTCCGGCGACCGGCGGCGACTACTTTCCGACGCCGAGCCTGACGCTGGACCTGAAGGAAGACCGCTGGATCCGCGCCATCGAGATCCGTCCGAGCAATCGCGCCAGTCACGCATCACTCGGTGATCTTCTCGGCCAACCGATCAGCGATGAGCGCGATGTCGTCGACCGGGATCGTTCGACGTCGCTCGGCGTCTGGGCGGGCGTCGGCACTCCGCCGACGGTGTATCCCGAAGGCACGGGACGCTGGGTGCGCAAGGGACAGACGCTGCGGACGAACCTGCACTATCACCCGAACGGCACGCCGCAGGTCGATCGCACGCGGGTCGGCCTCTACTTCGGCAAGGGCGAGATGAAGAAGGAAGTCGCGGCGGCGCTCGCCGGCAACGTGCACGTTCTCGATTCCGCCGAACGCGCCGAACTTCGAGCTGCGCTCCGTCTACATCGTCGACCAGGACATCAACGTCGTCTCGTTCTTTCCCGCACATGCACCTGCGCGGCAAGGACATGAAGATGACGGCGACCTTTCCCGACGGCCGGCAGCAGACGCTGCTGAACGTCCCGGCATGCGACTTCAACTGGCAGCTGTTCTACTACCCGAAGACAGCAGGTGCCGCTGCCGCGCGGCACGCGCGTCGATCTGGTCGCGCACTACGACAATTCCGCGGCGAACAAGCACAACCCGGATCCGTCCAAGGCGGTCACGTTCGGCGAGGCGTCGACGACGTCGGAGATGATGTTCGGGATGTTCGAGTTCACCGCGGACGCCGGCGTCAGCCCGAAGCCGTCGACCGAGCGCGACGCGGATGGAAGCGCTGGTGGCGTCGCTGCCGGCGGACTCGTCGTTCCTGATCGACCTGCCGTTCGGTCCACGCGGCCTGCCGGCGGTCCTGCACCTGCCGCGGACCGGCGAAGGCGCCTTCTGCACGCAGGTGCTGGGCGTCATCCTGCCGCAGCCGGTCGCGAGGCTGCAGTGGGAGGGCAACACGTTCCAGTTCAACACGCTCCTGCGCATCCTGAATCCCGGCCGGCGGCTTCTACACCGTCACCGGCACGATCGGCGACGATGGGACGGTGCGCGGCAAGCTGCAGCGTCGGCGAACAACGCGAGGCCGCAGCCGTCGTTCGACGTACGCGGCGCCCACAAGCCACAAAGTTAGATACGCCGCAGCCCTGTCGGAGCAGCCTTCGACCGAAGCTAGGCCAAAGCTTCTCGGGCCGCCGTGTCGTAAGATTCAGCGCATGCGCGGCGATGCGCCGATCGGCCAGAAATCCGACCGCGAAGAGAATGCCGGCGAGCGGCGCCGTCACGAGATGTAGATCCGCATCGCCAGCGACACGAGCGCCGGCAGCGGATAGAGCCACATCCGGAACGGCTTGACGATATCGCGACCGGTACCCGCCGCAGCAGGATGACGCCGGCGCACTGCCAGACGAACTGCAGCAGGATCTGCACGAGAATCAGCCAGCTCACCAGCTGGCCCGAGCGTGAAAAAGCAGAACGGAATCGTCGACCGCGCCGATCGTGAGCAGCGAGATGTGCGGAAACCGTTTCGTCGGGTGCAGCCGCCCGAAGACGCTCGAAGAACTGACCGTCCGGGCCGCGGCGTACGGGATGCGCGAGTAGCCGAGCATCGACCGCGTAGCGCTGACGACGCGGTGACGAAGAGAATCAGCGACGGTCATGACCAGCGCCGCCGCCCGACCGGTGCGCTGGATCGGAGAACGTGCGGGCGATGAACAGCGACGCGATCGTCCGCGTCTGCTCGCTTCGCGCCAGGGCACGACGCCGAGGACGACGCGTGCTCATCACGACGTACAGCGCGACAACCACCACGATCGACAGCACGATCGCGCGCGGCATCGTCCGCTCCGGCTCGCGCAGCTCGTCGCCGATGTTGCAGACGTTGTTGTAGCCGCCGTAGTTGTACATCGCGAGCAGTCCGGCCGCGCCGATCGCGCCGAGACCAGCCCGGCATCGAGCCGCCGCGCCTCGGGCGGAAAATCGAACGCCTGCGACCACGAGGCGTTGACGACGCCGGCGACAATCACCCAGCCGACGGTCGCCAGCACGACGACCAGCATCAGCGACGGCGAGGCGGCCGATCGAGGCGATGTCGCGGTAGCGGAGCGCCGTCACCACGACGCAGAGGGCTGCCGCCACCAGGTTGTGCTGCATCGGGCCCATCGTCTTCCAGTAGAAGCCGAGGTAGTCGGCGAACCCGACGGCGCCTCCGGCGATGGACAGCGGGGCCACGAGCATCACCTGAAAGATGAAGACGAAGGCGGCGAGCCGGCCGAGGCCGAACGGACGGTAGGCTTCGCGCAGATAGACGTACGGGCCGCCGCTGCCGGGAAGCGCCGCGCCAAGCTCCGCGTAGACGAGGCCATCGCACAGGGCCAGCACCGCACCGAACGCCCACGCGTAGAGGATGTGGGGCGCCGCCCATGGCGCCGACCATGAACGGAATCGTCAGGAACGGCCCGACGCCGACCATCCCGATGATGTTCGTGGCGGTGGCCTGCAGCAGGCCCATGCCACGGTCGAGGGTCACCACAACGGCGACAGGTCGCGGACCAGCCGGTCGGCCGTGGCGCGATCCGGCTACGAGCGGATTGTGGGCGAGCGCTACGCGCGCCGCATCAACCGACTGCGCCAGCACGGCGCGGACCGTCAGCCGCTCGTATTCCTTCACGCGAGCGAGCAGCGGCTGGACGCGATCCGGAACCCGGCCGACGTGAAGCGGCCTGGCGCCATTGGCGTTCACGACGCACGGCACTTCGACCACGTCGCGATCCATCAGGCTCGGGATGTTGCCGCGGTTTTCGACGCTCAGCGGGATGATCGCGTCGAGGTTGAAGTGGATCGCGCGCACGACGGAGAGCGCGATCTTGTCGTAGCCGCTCGAGCTGCGACGCGGCAGCGACCCGCGCCACCGCCGGTGCGGCACCGGACTCGATCTGCATGTAGCTCGCGCTGCGCGGTGAAGAGATAGGACTTGTAGATCGCCGACGCTGTCGGCGTTCGGATCGCGCAGCGCGTCGAACAGCACGTCGGTGAGCTCGGCGATCGCCTGGCCGCGCGTCTGTCCCGCCCGCCGCATGTTGTCGAGGGCTCGCTGTCGGCGCTCGTAGTAGTAGACGTACTCGGTCGGCAGCGAGCTCGAGATCGCGCAAGTACGCCGGATCGAAGAGCGGCACCTTGTAGAGCGACTGCAGCCGCTCGCGGTCGTTCCAGAGCCGCGCGCAGCTGCGGCTCGCCGTCGCTGTAGACCTCGCGGATCCAGCCAAGATGATTCAGGCCGAAGTAGTCGAAGAACGAGCGGTCGCGTCTGCAAGTCGAGCGCGTGCGCCACCTCTTCGAAGAGCTCGGTCGGCGTGTCGCAGATGCCGATCACCCGCGACGGTGACCGTGCGCATCGCCTCGCGTAATCATGCCGACCGGGTTCGTGAAGTTGATGATCCAGGCGCCCGGCGCGGCGCGGGCGATCGCCGCGCGTACTGCACCATGTGCGGGATGGTGCGCGCCGCCATCGCGAACCCCGCCGGACCGACCGTCTCCTGACCGACGATGCCGTGCGACAGCGCGATGGTCTCGTCGCGAACCCGGTGCGCGAGGCCGCCGACGCGGATGCTGGTGAAGACGAAGTCGGCGCCCGTCACGCAGTCGTCGAGCGACGCGCTGAGCACGACTCGACCCTGCGCCGCCATCCGGGCGGCGACGCCGCCAATCGTCGACAGGCGGTCCTGGTCGACGTCGTAGAGCGCGATCTCGTCGATCGGCAGATCCGAGCCGGTCAGGCCGCCGACGAGCAGCGGTGTTCGCACGCCCGCGCCGCCGATGACGGCGATCTTCATGGTCGCGTGGGCCTGACTGGGTCGGGCTTGCCCGCCGGGTCGGCAGCGCGAAGGCTCGGCCGTGGGTCGCGCCGAGCGTCTGGCAGGCGAGTCGGGTCGTGCAGGCTCCGAGGCAGGCAGGACCGCGCGAGCACCGCCTGGTTTGTGCGTCGACTGCCGCGCCGACGAAGTTGCCGCGGCGCAGACATTCGCGCGGCGGCCGCCCCTCGAGGAAGCCTGCGAGGAAGCCGCCGTTGAAGGCGTCGCCGGCGCCGGTGGTGTCGACGACGCGGACACGCGGTGCGGGACGGTGACGTCAGACCGTTCGGCTCAGCCAGCGGCTGCCGCGTGCGCCCAGCTTGATGACCGCGTTTCGCGCCCGTCGCCGCGCGCGCGCATACAGCGCCGCCTCGCGCTGCGTTCATGAACACGACATCGAGTCCGCGCGATCAGGCGATCGAAGCCCGGTGCGCGCCGCGAATCGACGGATTCCAGCCGAAGTCCCACGACGTGGTGACGCCGCCCGCGCGCAGACGATCGACGAGACGAATCCAGCGATCGATCGGACGCGGCGCGAGCGCGAAGTGCACGTGGCGGGGACGCTGGCGGCGCATCGCCCGCAGCAGTCGCGGCTCGAGCTTCGACGTTCACGCCGTCGAAGGTGACGAAGCTCCGCTCGTCCGGCGGTCGACAGCGCCGCCGTGACCGCATGGGGTTCGCGCGCCGCTTCACGTTGGTGACGTGTACGCGCTGGGTGCGCAGGTAGCGAACGCCCGCGGCGCTGAGCGCGCTGACGACTCCGGTCGCGACGCCCAGCCGGGCGGCCGCCGCGGCGGTGATCACCGCGCCGCCGCCGACCGTCGACACGTAGCTGCGCGCACCGCAGTTCCTCGCCGCGCTTCGGCAGGCGAGGCAGACCCGCGAAAATCAGATCCTCGAACGCTTCGCCGACGACGAGCAGATCGACGCGCGGCACGCGAAAGTATAATCCGCCCGATGAGACGGCCTCGACGATCAATCGCAGAGCTCGCCGACTCGCCGATCGAGAGCGAGCTTCGGCGTCTCCGCGCGCTTCCGCGTGCTCTGCGTTCTACGTGCGCGGCTGGCGCTCGCTGCTGATCGCTGGTGCTCCATGCGAATCCGATCCGCTGCCGCAGGACACAGGCGCCGTCGGCACGTGGCAGCGGCTCCTCAAGCTGCAGACGACCGCGAGCGTCATGCACACGACGGCGCATCCAGACGACGAGCACGGCGGCGTGCTGGCGCAGTTGAGCCGCGGCCAGGGCGCGCGCGTGTCGCTGCTGACGCTGAACCGCGGCGAGTCGGGCGACAACGCGATCGGATCGGAGCTCTTCGACGCGGTCGGACTGATTCGGACCGAGGAGCTGCTGATGGCCGGCCGCTACTACGGTCTGGATCGGCAGTACTTCACCACGGTCGATCGACTACGGCTTCTCGAAGCGCCTCGACGAGACGCTCGAGAAATGGGGCCGCGAGACCGGTGCTGCGCGACGTCGTGCGCATCATCCGCCGCGATCGCCCGTTCGTGCTGATCGCCAGGTTCCAGGGCAACGAGCGCGACGGCCACGGCAACCACCAGGCCGCCGGTCTCATCACGCAGGACGCGTTCAAGGCCGCCGGCCGACCCGAAGATGTTTCCCGGAACGCCAGGCGTGTCGCCGTGGCAGCCGCTCAAGCTCTACATGGGCGGCGTTCGAGAGAACGAGGACTGGACGCTGCGGACCGACACCGGCGAGTACAGCCCTGGCTCGGCGATTCGTATCAGAACTTCTCGCGGGTGGGCCTCAGCTTTCAGCGATCGCAGAACGGCGGGCGGCTGCTGACGCAGCCGGGACCGTCGATGCGCTATTACAAGCGCCTCGCGGCGTCAGCGTGGTCGGACTGCGCCCGCCGAGGAACGGTCGTTCTTCGACGGCATCGACACGACTATCCCGGTCTGTTCAAGGCCATTCGCCGGCCAACGCCGCCCGGCGCCGCGGCGCTCCTCGCATCGATCGACGCTGAGGTGAAGGCGGCGGTGGCCGCCGTTTTCGTTGAAGGATCCGTCCGCTTCCGTTCCGGCGCTCGCGCGCGGCCTCGCGGCGACGCGGAAAGCCATCGCGCAGTTCGCCGGCGAACCGGATGCGGTGTTCATCCTCGACGTCAAGGAGCGGCAGTTCGTCGACGCCATCAACACGGCGCTCGGCATCGAGCTGCAGGCGACGGCGCAGGCGCCGGGAAGCCCCGAAGGTTCAGCGATGGGACCTGCCGTGCCGGGACAGAAGATCGAGGTCCGCGCCGCACTCAGCAATCGCGGGACGGTCGACATCGACCCGACAGAAATCGCCCTGATCAACGGCGACGCCTGGGGCGCGCAGGCGGCGACGCCCGTTCCCAGCCTGCTGACCTTGAATCAGACCGCCCGGCGAACGTTCAGCGCCACGGTGCCGGAACGCGCCCCTCTGGCGCGGCCCTACTTCGAGCGCGCCTCGATTGCCGAGGCGCGCTACGCGATTCGGGACGCCGCGCAGTCGTACCGGCCGGCCGCCGAGGCCGTGCTGACGGCGCGGGCTCGCTACCTGGTCGCCGGTGTGCCGGTCTCGATTCGCGTCGACCGTGCGGCGGCGCGAGGCCCACCTCCCGTACGGCGAGGAGCTCCGCGAGCTGATGGTCGTCCCCGCCGTCGCCGTGAACGTGGCTCCGCGCGCGGCCATCGTTCCGATAGGTTCGCGCTCCAGGCGGACGCCGCGAGAACGGGACAGTCGAGGTTCGCGTCGAGCTCGCGAACAATGCGGAACAGGGGTCGAGTGGACTGCTGACGCTGCAGCTGCCCGCCGGATGGAGCTCGACGCCCCCATCGTCGCGCTTCGCCTTTGCGCGGGCCGGCGAGCGCGGCAGCTACCACTTCACCGTCTCGGTGCCGGCGCTCGACACGCGCGATTACCGGCATCGAGGCGGTCGCGACCGTCGGCGATCGTCAGTATCGCGAAGGCTACGACGTCATCGAGCACCGCGATCTCGAAACGCGTTATCTCTTCCATCCGTCGACGATTCACGTGCGCGGGATCGACGTGAAAATCGCGCCGGCGCTGAAGGTCGGCTACGTGATGGGGATCGGCGACGAGGTGCCCGCCGGCATCGCGCAGCTCGGTGCGACCGGTGACGATGCTCGGCCGAGCAGGATCTGGCGACGGGCAATCTCGCGCAGTACGACGCGATCGTGACGGGCACACGGGCGTACGCGGTCCGGGAGGATCTCAAGACCTACAACCGCCGCCTGCTCGACTACGTGAAGGACGGCGGCAACCTGATCGTGCTGTACAACACGCAGGAGTTCGTGCCCGATCGGCTACGCGCCTTATCCAGGCCAGCTGCCGGCGCGAGCCGAAGAAGTGTCGGAGGAAGATTCGCCGGTCGAGATCCTGGCCGCGTCGCACAAGGCGTTCAACAGCCCCAACCGGATCACGAAGGCCGATTTCGACGGGTGGGTGGAGCAGCGGGGCTCGAAATTCTTCACCGAGTGGGACGCGGCGTACACGCCGATGATTGCGACCTACGACCGGGGTCAGGCGCCGCAGAAAGGCGGCTGGCTGACCGCGGATACGGCAAGGGGCACTACACCTACTTCGCCTACGCCTTCCACCGCCAGCTGCCGTACGGCGTGCCCGGGGCGTACCGGCTGCTCGCGAACCTGCTCTCGCTCGGCAAATAGAAGCTCGGCGCGGTTTCCCGCGCCGGCCATTGTCAATCAGCCCAGACTGTGACCAACTTACCCAATTACCAGATTCTGCGTTTACTACTGGAACGTGTATCTGAAGCTGAGCATCATCACGTAGACGTCCGCGATGCCGGCCGTACGTCTGTAGCGGCGACGTGATCAGGTTGCCGCTCAGCGTTCTGCAGGTTGTAGCTGAGCTTGCCGGTGGCGTCGGCCGTCGGGGCCGTGAGGATCTGGTTGTTGACCAGACGCTGGCCGACGCCCCAGTTGTTGTTCAGCAGGTTGCCGAAGTTCGTGATGTCGAGCCGAATCTGCGCCGGAGTGCTTGCGGCCGCGCGATGCTGTGGAACATGTCCTGCATGACGCTCAGGTCGATCCGGTTGACGATCGGCAGGAACACGCCGTTGCGCTCGGCGTACTGGCCGCGGTGCGACCTCAGGTAGCTGTCGGCGCTGATCAGCTGTTCGAACGCGGCGGCCTGATCGGCCGGCGGTGTAGGTCCGTGCCGCTGACCGGTCAGCGGCCTGAAATTCATCTCCGACGTATCGCGCGGGATGTAGATCAGGTCGTTGCCGCGTGACGCTGTCGCCGTTGGCGTCGCCCGCGAACAGGTAGCTGGTGTTGCCGTTGGTGTGGCCGTCGTAGAACGCGGAGAAGGTGGTCGCTGCCCCACCCGAAGCTACTGGCGGCTGTAGCTCGCCACGAAGAAGACGCGCTTGCCGGGCGAGTTCTGCGAGATACGCCAGCGCCGGGTTGTTCGGGTCGTTCACGATCCCTGGAACGCCGAGCCCCACGAGCTGCGCCGCCGTGGACGACGGCTCGACGAGGCTCCTCGACTCGCCGTAGTTGAAGCCGCCCTTGAACGAGAAGCCGCGGGTCATGTTCTTGGTCGACCGCACCCGAGAGGTTCCACGACCGGTTCTGGCTCTGGTTCTTGATCACGTAGGCGTCCGTGACCTGGTTGCCCACGCGCGTTGTTCAAGCGCGTCGAAGCACGGACCAGCCTGACCGGCTGGCCGTCGCGCACGCCGGAAGTGGCCACGGTGATGCCCGGCAACGAGCGCGGCGCCGGGCGCGGTCGCGACCCATCGCGGCCGATTGTCGACGCCGGTGTAGGCGCCTTCAGGCGCCGGCAGGTTGGCGTTGACGTAGACCGGCGCGTTCAGGTCGCGGTTGTAGATGTAGTCGAGCGTGCCGACCAGGCCCCACGGGCAGCGCGGCGGTCGACGCCGATGTTGGTGCGCCACGTCTGCGGGAAGCGGAAGCTCTGGTCCGTCACGTCGAGCTCGTAGCTGGCGGCCACGCCGCCGGTCGCGCGCCGGCTTGTACTCTGTCGGGGTTCGGATTGAACGGGAAGGCGGTCGTGTTCCGGCGTGTCGAGGAACCCGAACAGCACGCCGGTGTTGCCGATCTGGTTCGAGATCCAGACGTACGGCGGCTTGCCCGAGAACAGGCCCGACCCGCCGCGCACCTGCGTCTTCTGGTCGCCGCTCATGTCCCAGTTCAAGCCCGACGCGCGGCGACCAGTAGGCCGTCGTCGCCGGCAGCGCGCCGGTGTTGTACTTCACCGGCGAGCCGTCCTGCATCGCGGAACGTCAGCGTGTCGGCCACCGGGTTGTCGAACGCGGTGTTGCCGAACCTCGGCACGTCCACGCGCAGGCCGGCGGTGACGGTCAGATTCGCCCGCGGCCGCCACTCATCCTGGACATAGCCGCCCGCATAGACGACGTCGAGCGGCTGGAGCGGCGGCGTGGTCTGACCCGGCTGCAGCAGGTACTTGACCTGGAAGCCGAGGAGGTTGACGGGCGATACCGTGCGGTTCGGGTTGGCGAGGTACCCGTTGGCGTCGGCGTAGAAGTCGGCCAGCGTGTTGTAGCAGTAGGCGCTCTGGATGCCGAAGTAGAACGAGTTGTCGGAGTGGAACTTCTCGACGGTGCCGCCGAAGGTGAGCGAGTGGTTCTTCGCGAACTTCGTCACGCTGTCCTGCAGCTGGAAGGTGCCGTAGCGGAGCAGGTTGAACGGCGTGAACGGCTCGCTGCCGAAGCGTGGTATCGGGCATGCCGGCGCCGTCGCCGATGACGACGAACGGGAAGAGCGGCGTCTGTCCTTCGGGGCCGCGGCTCTCGTCCTGCTTCGTGTAGCCGATCAGCAGGTTGTTCGTCATGTTGCCGAACACCGAGTTCCACTCGCCCACGCCGGACTTGAGGTTCTCGAGGATCGCGTAGTTCGAATTCGCGAAACTCGAGGAAGTTCGTCGAGCCGGTCGGCCGGCCGACGGTGCCCAGCGCGGACGATCCGTTCTGGCGGACGGGCTGCTCGAGTCGAGCTGGTTGTAGCGGAACGTGACCTTGTTGCGCGCTGTTGACGTTGTAGTCGCCCTTGAGCATCCAGGGCTTGGCGGGCGTCAGCTTCGCGATGTTGTCGAACGGGCCCGTGTCGTAGCTGGAACCGCGACGACAGGAACGAGCTGAGCGCGCTGAGATCCGATGCGAGCACGCGGGTCGTGTTGCCCGCCGACCGGCGCGCCGCCGGGATTCGACGTGAACGTCGTCAGCGGGCGCGTGTCTTCCTGCTTCTCGTAGATGCCGAACGCGAACAGCTTGTTCTTGACGATCGGACCGCCGGCCCACACGCCCGCAGTTTTCGTCTTGAAGTTGCACCGGGTTGAAGCGCAGTCCCGCGGCGGTGGTGCCGACGAATCCCGAACACGTATCGACGTTCGTCAGGTCCGAGCAGTCTTCGTTGCGCGTGCGGTAATACGCCGACGGCGGTGAACTGAGTTGTTGCCGCTGCGCGTGACGGTGTTGACGCCGGCGCCGGTGAAGCTGCCCTGGCGGACGTCGTACGGCGCGACGCTGACCTGCACCTGCTCGATCGCCTCGAGCGAAATCGGCGCGACGCCGGTGCGGTCGCCGATGCCGCCTGTCGTGACGCCCAGGCCGAACGAGTTGTTGAAGTACGAGCCGTCCACCGTCATGTTGTTCGCGCGGTTGTCCTGCCCGGCGAACGTGCCGCTGCCGCCGTACTGCGGCGTCAGGCGCGGTGATGTCGGTGATGCGGCCCGAGATCGTAGGCAGCGGTCGCGAGATCCTCACGAAGCACGGCGGTTGCGCGCGCCGGTCCGGCCCGAACTGAACACCGGATCGCTTTGACCGACGACGCGTGATGGTTTCGGCGACGTTCGCGACCTTGAGGGTGAACTCCAGATCCTGCGACACGCCGAGATTCAGAACCAGGCCGATCTTTTTCTTCGCTGCTGAACCCAGGCAAGCGAGGCCGTGACCTTGTAGGGACCACCGACGCGCATGCCGGGCATGGTGAACCGTCCATCGGCCTGCGTGACCGCCTCGTACGTCGTGCCCGACGGCACGATGCACGGCGACGATGGAGGCGCCCGGGATGACGGCGCCCTGCGCATCCTTGACGACGCCGGTGACGGCGCGCGGTAGTGACGCCTTGCGCCGCCGACGGAGCTCGTCGGACGCCGCGAGCGCCAATAACACTCCGATCGCGCACACGATGCGCGACCACTTCATATGCTTCATTGCGAACTCCTGCGGAATGGATTGATCGAAGAGACCTGGTGATTTTACCTTGTGGCGCTATGACGGCCGTGCGAAAGAAAGGCCGCCAGGAACGTCTGACGGCCTCGGATCCGAGCGCTTCGTGTCGATCCGCCTTCGCCGTTCGACGGCTTCGGCGGGACAGGCTGCGGTTAGTTCGTGCCGGCGGCCTTCTTCTTGCGCAGCTCGTTCGCCTGCTGGCTGAGTTTTTCCGCGTCTTTCAGCAGCTGCTGCTGCTTGGCGGGATCCTTCTCCAGGGTCGCCTGCAGGCGAAGGAGGAGGCCCTTGTAGACCAGGGCGTCCATGTAGTCGGACTTGATCTGCAGCGCGTGATCGACCGCCGTAATCCCCTTGCCGACGTACGCCTTCTTCTCGGCTTCCTTCAGCTTGGGATCGCGGTAGGCCTCGTCCCAGTAGAACACCGAGATCGTGTAGAACACCTCGGGGTTGTTCGGCTCTTTGACCGCGCGCTCCTCGATCGCCTCGATCGTCTTGTCGAAGCGGCCCTGGCGGTTGTAGAAGCCGGCGAGCTGCATGTAGACGTCGGGGTCGTTCGGCTTGGCGGCCTTGGCGGCGACGAGCATCTTCTCGGCCTCTTCGTACGCCCCGGCGTCCTCGTAGATCTTCGCGAGCGCGAAGTAGTTGGTCGGTTCGCCTGGATCCAGCTGAATCATCTTCTGGACGACCGGTTCGGCTTTGGCCGGGTCGTTCAACTTGTCGGCGCCGTAGGCGCGCCACCGAGATAGTCCAGCGACAGCTTACCCAGTTTCTTGTCTTCCGGCTTGGCCGACGCGGAGAGCCGCTCGGCGGCCCTCGTGTAGTTCTCGACCGCCTTCTGCATCAGGGCGTCGTTGTCCGCTTCGCCCTTCTTGCTCGGCTTGTACTGCTGGTCGTAGCTGTTGCCGAGGAAGAAGTAGGCCGACTGGATGTCCTTGTTCTCGGGGTCGGCGGCGATGGCCTCTTCGTACGCCTCAGCAGCCTTCTTGTAGTCCTGCGCCTGATAGCTCTGGTTGGCCGCCTTGAACGCTTTTCTGGCCTTGATCACGTTCACCTGGCCGCACCCGGCCGTGAACGAACCCAGCGGTCAGCATCGCGACCGCCGCCAGCGATGCTCCCGACAAAGATCGCATTGAGCCCCCTTACAGGAAAATTGCTGTCGCCGAAACCGGAAGTATAGTGAAGCCAAAAAACGTACGTCAAGGCACGCGTATTATGGGGTTTAGACACCGATTTTCATGATTCGCTTCGAGGATCTGCTCGAAAAGGTCCGGGCCTACAGCCCGGACGCCGACGTCGAGCTGCTGAGGAAGGCCTACGTCTTCTCGGCCTTCGAGCACCGGGGACAGGTCCGCCACTCCGGCGAACCATACCTCATCCACCCGCTCGCCGTCGCCGACTTCCTGGCCGACATGAAGCTCGACGCCGTGGCCATCGCGGCCGGCCTCCTCCACGACGTCGTCGAAGACACGCTGACGACGATCGAGCGCATCCAGGAGCTCTTCGGCCCCGACGTCGCCCACGTCGTCGAGGGCGTCACCAAGATCAGCGCCATCCCGTTTCTCGTCGAGCGAGGAGCGGCAGGCGGAGAACTTCCGCAAGATGCTGCTCGCGATGGTGGACGACATCCGCGTCATCCTCGTGAAGCTCGCCGACCGCCTGCACAACATGCGGACGCTCGAGCCATCTTCCGGACGACGAGCGGCGTGAAGATCGCCCAGGAGACGCGCGACATCTACGCGCCGATCGCCAACCGCCTCGGGATGAGCAAGGTCAAGAACGAGCTCGAGGAGCTGTCGTTCCGCTATCTCGAGCCGCAGGCGTACGAGGCGCTGCGCATGCGAGGTCGACGCCAAGCGGCGCGCGACCGAAGGGCTCATCGAGGAGCTGAAGAAGACGCATCACGGCGAAGCTCGCGCGAAGCGCAGGTGCCGGTCGTCGAGATCGACGGCCGCATCAAGCGCCTCGTGGAGCATCAGCCAGAAGCTCAAGCGGCAGAAGATCGAGCTCGAGCAGGTCTACGACTTCATCGCGCTCCGCATCATCACCGAAGGCGTCGAAGGACTGCTACGCGGCGCTCGGCATCATCCACCAGACGTGGTCGCCGGTGCCGGGCCGCATCAAGGACTTCATCGCGATGCCGCGGCCCAACGGCTACCAGTCGCTCCACACGTCGGTGATCAGCGAGCGCGGCATGCCGTTCGAGGTGCAGATCCGCACCGATCGAGATGCACCGCACGGCGGAGGAAGGCATCGCCGCGCACTGGAAGTTACAAGGAAGGCCGCGTCGGCGATCAGCGCGACGACCGCTACTTCCAGTGGATGCGCCAGCTGCTCGACATTCAGCAGGAAGTGCGCGACCCGCAGGAGTTCATCCAGAACCTGAAGGTCGAGCTCTATCCGGAAGAGGTCTACGCCTTCACGCCGAAGGGCTGGTCAAGGCGTTGCCGCGCGGCGCGACGCCGATCGACTTCGCCTATTCGATTCACACCGACGTCGGCCACCAGTGCGTCGGCGCGCGCGTCAACGGCAAGATGGTGCCGCTCCGCACGCGCCTGAAGAACGGCGACATCGTCGAGATCGTCACGCAGGCCGGGCACAAGCCGAGCCGCGACTGGCTGAACTTCGTCGCGACGTCGCGCGCGCGCAACAAGATCAAGCACCTGATCCACTCGGAGGAAAAGGCGCGCGCCACCGAGCTCGGACGCAAGCTGTTCGAGAAGGAAGCCCGCCGCTACGACCTGAATCCGAAGACGATCATCGAGGGCGACGGCGCTTCGCGAACGCTGCTCGCGGAGTTCGGCGTCACGAAGGTCGACGACCTGTTCGCGGCGATCGGCTACGGCAAGGTTCAGCCGAAGCAGGTGCTGGTCAAGACTCGTGCCCGCCGACAAGCTGCGCGAGAAGCCGCCGGAAGGGCCGGTCGCCGCGGCGGTCAAGCGCGTGCTCGGCACCGGCGAGGAGAAGATCAAGGTCAAGGGCTTCGACGATCTGATGGTCTTCCGCGCGCGCTGCTGCAACCCGATCCGCGGCGAGAAGATCGTCGGCTACATCACGCGCGGCAAGGGCGTGTCGGTCCACTCCGCCACCTGTCCCGAACGTCGTCAACCTGCTCTACGACCCGGAGCGGCGCATCGACGTCGAATGGGACAAGGGCGACGAAGGCTCGCGCTACACCGTGAAGCTGACGATGGAGGTGGAGGATCGGAAGGGCTGCTGGCGGCCGTCAGCGCCGAAGATCGCCGGACATCAACACCAACATCAAGAACATGGAAGCGCGCACCGACGAAGGCGAGCACGCGCGCGATCGACGTCACGATCGAGATCAGCGATCTGAAGCACCTCGAGAAGGTGATCGAGTCGCTCAAGGGCGTGGAAGGAGTGCTCGGCGTGGAAAGGGCGGGACGGGCGGGGAGCTAATGGTTAGCTAAAGTTCGACGTCTCGAAGTTCCCGCCTGACCCTGCACACTTCAGGCTTCAGACTTGCCTCAGTCGAACGTCGCTATCAGGTCGATCTCGACGCGCGCGTCTTTCGGAAGGCGCGCGACCTGCACGGTGGCTCGAGCGGGGACGGCTCGGAGAGATACGATGCCGTAGACCTCGTTCACGGTCGCGAAGTCGTTCATGTCCGCGAGAAATACCGTCGGTGCGACGTCGGCGAACGAGCGTCCGCCGGCCTTGCAGCACGGCACCCAGATTGTCGAACGACCCGGCGCGTCTGTGTCGGCGATGTCGCCGCCGACGATCTGGCCCGTCGCCGGATCGAGCGGCACCTGCCCCGACACAAACAGCAGCTGTCCCGCCACGCACGGCACGGCGAGTAGGGTGACCGACGGCTTTCGGGGCGTCCGGACTGGCACACAGCCTGCTCATGGTCAGGTGGAACGCGAAGGCCGCTAAGCCCGCTAAGCCAAAATGTTGCTTGGCGAGCTTTGCGCGACTTGCGTTCTGGGCCGCCTTGACGACCTTTGACCGCAGGCACCGCGTGCAGACGCGGATCCGCTGCTGCCGCCGTTGATGACCGCCTCTGACCGACTGCAGGTTCCGGTTCCGGACCGCCGACGCGCTCACGTTGTTCGCGTGTGGCTATGCTGCCGGCGGCGACAACTTCGGCCCTTTTTCCACCAGAGTTCACATCGCTTCGCGCATACGATCGCTCAGCTTTCCAGCTATCGGCTTTCAGCCCCGCGTCAGCATCGGCAACCTGGTCAGGAAGCTGATGGCTGGAGAGCTGGCAGCCGGTGAGGGTAAAACCGCGATTATGCCGATATGGCCGCGATGTGCCCCGGCAGGTGTGGGCAAATTTTGACGTCGCGCCACGGCGCCACACCTCGGCAATTTCTGCTACACGCTGGCGTCGCCTCCTTACGCGGACAAAACTTGCGCATCAGGAACGGAAGGTGGCGAAGACCGTCCGAAGGATCACTCCGGCGTCTGAGGAATCAATCGGATTTGAACAAAACGGTTGGACACGACGGGATCACGGCGCCGTAACTCGCAGCGAAACAACGAGCTGGCTCAACAGTCGCGACTGGAGTTCGCGCAAGTTTGTGCGTCGCCGAACCAGGTTCGACCCGAGCGTTCGAGACCACGCGTGCAGCATCGAACGGCTCAACCGCTTGTAAGCCTTGGGACTCTAATTTCAGCTTACACTTCTGGCGTTTCATTTGCATAGACGAGCGACAATTGCAAAGCGTTGACGGCCCGGCAGGTCCGGGCGTCGGAAGGAGCGGCGGTCATGAGCGAACAGACAGAAGAACGGTAGGCGGCGGCTGGCACATGCCGAAGACTCCGCTATTCCGATCTGAAGACAGATGCTCGACGGTCGTCGTCGCGAGATTCAGGCCGAAGTTCAGGGCAAGATGCGCGGCGTGCGCGAAGAGGGTCAGCTGGGGCGGCAAGCTGAACGAAGTGCTCGACGCGGTCGAGAGCGCCGAGGCCGACATCCAGGAAGACATCGAGTTCGCGCTCGTCCAGATGAAGTCCGAGACGCTCAACAAGATCAACGACGCGCTGGGGCGGCTCGAGCAGGGCAACTACGGCAACTGCTTCGACTGCGGCGAGGAAATCGCCGAGAAGCGCCTGCGGGCGCTGCCCTTCGCCGTCCGCTGCAAGGACTGCGAAGAGGCCCGGGAGAACGCCGAGCAGCGGCGAGCGTCAGCTCGCCGGCGCGGCGCGGCACCAGCTCGCTGTTCCTCGACATGTAACCAGTCCGGCGTCCCGATTCTGGGCTCCGCCGGTGGCGGAGCCCATCTCCTCCCCACCGGCATCCCCTTTTCCATCTGGTCACCTGGTTATCTGGCATTGCGTGATTCGATGACAGTCCAGATAACCAGCTGACCAGATTCGCAGTGACCAGATAGTGAGGTCGCGATGAGCGATCAACTCGAGAACCTCAAACCAGAGGACGTCTCGATCGGCGATCGGCCGCTCTCCATTCCATCAGAGCTGCCGATCCTCCCGCTTCGGGACACGGTGCTGTTTCCCAACTCGTTCATGCCGCTCGCGGTGGCGCGCGAGAGCTCGGTCCGCCTGATCGACGATGCGATCGCGAACGGCAAGCTGATCGCGGTCTTCACGCAGCGCGACGCGGCGGTCGAAGAGCCGGCGCAGGCCGACCTCTACCCGGTCGGCACGGCCACGCACATCCACAAGATGTTCAAGCTGCCGGACGGCAGCCTCCGGCTGATCGTCCAGGGCCTGGCGCGCGCTGACGCTCGACGAGCGTGGTCGTCGACGCAGCCGTACCTGCGCGCGCGGTCAGCGGCCGCCGCCGAGGACACCAACGACGCCGATCGCCTCGAGATCGACGCGCTGCGCGCGCAACATCAAGACGAACTTCCAGCAGGTCGTCTCGCTGTCGCCGCTGCTGTCCGACGATCTGCAGACGCTGGCGATGAACATCACCGAGCCGGGCCGGCTGGCCGACTTCATCGCCTCGTCGCTGTCGACCATCAGCACGCCGGTCAAGCAGGAGGTCCTCGAGACGCTCGACATCCGCGCGCGGCATGGACAGCCTGAACCGGATCCTCATCAAGGAGCTCGAAGTGCTCGAGCTCGGCTCGAAGATCCAGTCGCAGGTCCAGTCCGGAAGTCGGCAAGAACCATGACCTGGAGTCCCGATGAACAGTAACGGCTGACGGTCACGCCAGCTGTGGTTTTGGGCAACCGCGCGAAGCGCCGCGACGCGGGCGATATTGTGGCCAGTAGCGCCTTCGGGCAATCCACAGCCGATGACGACATCTTCGACCCTGCGGGATCGATTTTTGAGCTGCCCGACCGCATGTTTAATCACATGGGCGGGCGACAGTAGCGCCGCAGATTTGTTCAGACTGCCACGAAACGCTCATCAATGCCGGTCCGGGCGGTGGAAACGATCACCGCTTCTCTCATAGGAGCCTCCTTAACCTCTGGTGGCAACCCTAGCACAAGAAAAGCACACAGGCTTTTGTCCCAGGGTTATTGAGCGACGTTACTCCTCTCTTTCCGGAGGAGAACGCTACTTCCAATAATGACGGTTTTTCTGAGCTAATTTCCGATAGACTTCGGCGATGGCCCACTTTCACAACAAGGCACGAGGAGTCTCTTATCGTGCACCTCTATGGAATTCTGCTATTATTTGGAAATAGTCACAGGGCGAGATAGACTGCCGAGTTAAAACAGGTCGTAGTTCAATGAATTCGCCAGTCAGGACGCAAGCATCGTCTGTGGGATGAAACAGGGGAACAGGGAGATTCAGACCCGAACATTACGGCTCCACAAAACCAGCGATTCTTTTATGCTGAACTTACAACTACGACGAATTCATGCGAGCGCCTCAGAGGAACCACAATCGATTTCTCTACCGATTAACGACCAGCGCTCTGCAGAAAATCCAGCGCTGAATAAGCATCACCTATCCATCCATTGACCTTCGTGCCGTATCGCGCGACACAGCTGGACAATCGCGGCCCGTTGTCCTGCTTGGCGGCGTCGGTCAAGGTAAATCGCACTTGATGGCAGCCTTGTGGTACGCATTTAAGAATCAGACAGAGGCGACCAATATTGCAGAGTGGGCAGATAAGCTGAACCGTCCGTGCTCTGAGTTCCGTACCGATTTCTTGGTCATCGCCGAAAGCCTCCACCAACAGCGGTTCAAATTTCTTCTGGGACATTCTTTTGAGCGCCACCCCCAAAGGGGAGAATGTACGTCAAGGGCAAGTGGGAGGCATGGCACGGGCCAAGACCAACGCAAAGCGAACATCGACTTGCTCCTTGAAATAAACAAAGCGCAGCCCGATAAGCGCTGCTGCTCGACGAATTCCAGACGGCATGGGATGGACTACGAACACGGCCCAGAAGATTCCTGGCGCACCAAGACGTCAACTTTATTCAATTGCTCTCCGAAATCGCCAATGACCATCCCGATTTGCTAGTATTTGTCACTTCCATCCGCGATAATCACAGGCATATCAACAGATTCACAGCAATAATGTAATCGAACCAGC
>ERZ1370068.6528-contig-5505_pt1 | contig 60643 bp, 105 predicted proteins | sample MGYA00561227_ERZ1370068 | MGnify/ENA primary metagenome ERZ1370068 (study PRJEB38410, sample SAMEA6850437) | metagenome | study: Metagenomic assessment of the ecological functions of the soil: analysis of the soil microbiota associated with the... | reverse complement strand
CCATTACGGTCGCGAAGCAGCTCCTGCTTGCCCCATCGGCCGCGCTCAACGTGATATTTGCAGAGACATCATCGAAGGCTTCCGCTCGATGACTGAGATTAGCCAGCAGAAAGCTTCGAGCGCGGAACGATGGCAGCGTCGGTCGCCCGCCCACGCGCGACGTCACGACCATCGGCGACCGCTGGCAAATTATCGCTCATCATCATCTCCCGCGCTCATATACAGAGCTGCCATTTGTCGAATGTCATGTTGTTCTGCTGGGTCTTGGCGTTCTGGTATCGCCTCAAAACGAAATGCAACATCGCTGCGCATTTTGTAGGATCGTCGTTCCTTGCGGCGATGATTGCTCTTCCGTAGTTGAGCCAGCATCAGATCGATTTCGCGGTGTTTATGGCGTCCGTGTTGCGATAGATTGTTGATCCAACCGAGACAAATGTGGAAGCTTTGCGGCGGCGGCGAATTGCGCTTCTGATCCCGTCAGCAGCTCCCGCACCATCGGTTCGACCCGCGCCGAAATGCGCTGCGCCTGAAGCCTTTACCTGTTTCCAGTTGGCCTGGATTCCGCGCCGCGCGCTCGGCAGGTGTTTCGCTGGCGAGAACGTCCTGGGCGCGGCGTAGGGGCAAAATCTTTGATTTCTGCGCACGTTGCGCTGCGGCGATCGCGCGGTAAGCGTCGAGCCGTTCGTGCACACCGCCGAAGGGACGCCAGGGGCCGCAGAGCGCGCTGTATAATTTGTTCAGGTGTTTCCTCAATCATGGTCGAGGATAGACCCGCCGCCGTGAATGGATCGTATCCCGTTTCGAAAATCTTTTCCCCGCAGGACAGTCATCACCCCTGAGCGCTTTCTCAGGATCCTTCTCGGTAATCCCGAGTATGTGTAGCAGATCAAACAAATAAAAAGCTGCATCCACTTACGAACCTCCTCACCAATCGCCTCGCCGACAAACTTTCTATTCTGCTGCCGATCCTCATCGCTAATGCCAACAGGTCTTTATATCGCGATCGAGCGACGGAAAATCAATCAGGTTGAGCTGATGCTTTCTTCCGTCAGCACGAAAGTTGCCCACGCTTATCTGTCTTGACTTGTTTCTTTGTCCGATGACACTTCTCCACAGTCGATAGCGCTTGGCCCCGGCACCTTCACAGGTCGAGCCGGTCGCGAACCGGCTTGGGGTTTGGGCGCTGGTTCCGCCAGCGGCGAATAAGGTCCCGAAGGTCTGCTGTGGGGGTGCGTCCGGGTGAGGTACGTCTGCTAGGTTCGTAGGGCGTTTAATCATACGCGGACCTCCTCGGGCGCGGGCTATGGGCTTCCGGGCTTCGGAGGCGGGCTGCCGCTTAGGCCTGAACGCGTTGGCTGAAGGCGCATGGTGGCTCCGGCCGCAAGCCTCGGAAGCGAAAGTGAAACCCGTGCGCTGTTAGAGCTGTCGATACCTCATACCTTGTCCACAGAGTGTGTGAAACCCCACGCTCTGAGGCCTTCGCTGATACCTCCTCTACCTCCGATACCTTTTAATTAAAAAGAGCGATGGAAGGGGGCCGGAGCTTCCTTCGGGCAATCTTTTCGGTCTTTTTCGCTTCGCCATGCGCGGATTTCACGGGAAGGTATGAGGCGCAGGAGGTATCGGAAACGCTGGTGCCGCAGGGCGTTTTTGCTCATCGGCCGCGAGCTGCGTAGCGTGAAGTGACCGGAAGCGCTGATTTTATGCGCCCACATCTCCCCGTCTGAAGGGGGCATCATCCACTCGGCATTATCTGGCCAAGCGATTTCTTGTTGAAAAAGGTCTTCGCGAATTCAGCGCGGCACTCAATCAACGGCGGGAAAAGGTGGTGACCCGGCCCTCCCGCTTCTTCCTTCCGTAAGACAAATACACCCCAAGATGATGTTGTGTTTCCCGATCACGTGCTCCGGGTTTTGAACCTGCATTCCGTACGCCGTGTTAAAATGGCGAAAGGCCCGCACCCGGTTTCTCATCTGCGCTTCTTCCTCCCGGTGTGCAGGCTGATAGCAATTTCTGAGCGGATGCGTTTTAAAGATCAGCGCCCGTGCAGCTTCATCATATAGTCGAAGCGTTTTCGTTTCCGGAAATGATGATCCGTAGTCCATGTATCGGTGAGGAGCCGTTGGCACTCGCTCGCGCCGTCTCCTTCGCTTACGCGGAGCCACGCTGAACCCTTTGCAGCATAAGTTCACCGTTTCATTGACGACATCTTTGCCGTGCTATTCGGTACAAACCGGGACTCGTTGTCAGGCTATGGCGGCTCCGCTGTTGATCCACCACGAGCCAACCCCCATCGTTACCCTCTACCGCATCCCCTTCTTGTTCTTACCGGGAAAGGTGTGCCGGTATTTCGTCTTGCAGCGCCTGAAGTCGCCGAAGGAGAAAAGCGAGTTTGGTCTGAAGGATCAGTAAATCCGGATCGGGATCTCACGGGTAACCCGCAGTCTTTCCGGCGATGGAAAGCACGCAGTGTTGCTCGTTCTACTTCAAACAGCTTGAGTCCGACAAAGGCCTGCGCTCGAACGGCCACAATGGTAATGATCAATGTTTTGTTTTGCCGCGGATATGGTCGCCGATCTTCCACCGCATCAAGCACGTCGCGATAACCTCCTCGGCGTCCGCACGGAAGGCTCCCGCAGGCGAACGCAAAGACAGCATCGCTGCGGTCACCCTTGTAACGTTCGGCTATTCCTTTGGCTCCGCCTCGGCCCTTCTCTTTCACATTGCTCACTCTCCTAAAAACGTTGGTCATGGTCTTCTATTCAATCCCTCCTGTGCAATTAGTTGGTCGCGTTTAACTCAAATTGACGATCGTCTCCGCCACGATCATCGCCCCTTCTCCTTCGTGGACTGGTTGATGGTGCCGCGGCGGCGGCCATTAGCTTCGCCTGGTGGTCCAGGATTTGCTGTCCAAGCCAACCAAGAGCGCGACCGCTATCGGTTAGCGGAATTTATGCGATTTCGCCCATGAGGATTATTTACAGGTGTCGGCTTAAAGCCGAAAAGGTAGCGCTTGCCCTCATGCCATCGCACGACGTCATTCGCCTATTTTACGTCCGTCATTTCTTCCAGCCCAGTGGCGGCGGCTCTCGCCGCGTCGCCACCGAATATAGGCGAGCGAAAAATGGCGTCCCCGTCTGAAAGTGGTAATGCTTTAGCGAGACGGCCGTCTTGTGTTAAATGCTTTATCGGAGACGGGGTCGCGTTAAGCGCTTTATCGAGACGGTTTTGGCGATGACCTCAAAATCTATGTAGGGCAGCAGCACGCCGTCGATGATCGGCAGCAGCACTACGAAAGAGGTAACGTAATGCTAGATAAAAACAAATCTAAATGACTGGTGGATGATGCCCGCCGATGCGGAACAAACAGAAAGGATATCCAATTGCATCACCAGAAAGGCGTACACTTGGTGATCTGGGTTATGCGCGGGAGAACGCGCTTTGGTCTGGTCGAAAAGGCATTCTGCCGGTCTAGCCGCCCTAGTCGACGGTAAAGCAACCGCCATTGTTCGCCCTGCTGAGCGACGGAACGTATGTAAAACCATATGGACCCGAAGCGCTCTGGAAGAAGCTCAAGGGTGAACCGGTTCAGGTGGGTCGTTGGTGGATCTCAGAAGACTTCGAAACTGCCGGCACCTTTGGAGTTCAGCATTCAGCGGCGCTTAGCGCGGCGCAACGAGGTGTGCTTACCGTAGTAAGCATTTGCTTAAGGCGGCGCGGGGAGACTCTGAAATCCTGCGCCGCCTTTCAATTGCCTCCATTAGGCGCTTATGGCTTCGGCCGCTGCTTTATCTGTCCGAGGGCAAGCATGAGGCACACTTGTAGTCCGTCCGCTGATAGCTCGGCTCGCCGCGAATGCCGCTTCAGCAAGACAGTCAAACAAATCCGCGAAGTGCGGCAGTACTGCCTGGCACACGGATGAACGGCAGCAGCAACTTCTGGTCCTTGGTGCGGTCGAGCTTATCCAGCAACTCGATATAGAAGCCGGAATGTCTTCGAGCCAGTATGCGGTGTCGGAGAGTTTGATGACTTAAGCCCACGCCTCCCCTTCGAGCAAATAATCGGGCACTTCCTCAACAGTTGCCTTCGGTTGAGGCTCTTCATCGCCGCCCCCGATCCAGCTACCACCTCGCCCGCGCCCTCGACCGCAGGCTGCGAGGCGAAGGCGGCCCAAGCCTTCCATCAGATGGCGGCGCTTGTCCAGCAGCTCGCCGCGCCGGTATCGCCGCCTCGACCTTGTCGCCGACCGCGTGGCTGAGCGCCATCTCCACCACGTGATCTGCAGTTGGTGCGCTCCGCCGCCCAATCGCGGAAGGTCGAACGAAAACCGTGGAATGGTGACGTCGAGGCGGCCCATGCGCTTCAATAGCTGCGCCATCGCCATGGCGCTACTGCCGCCCGTCCCGGGGCCGAGAAAAACGAACGAGTTGGACTTTTCGGTCGGCAGCGCCCCAGGATTTCAACGGCGCGGTCGGAGAGCGGCACGCGATGTTCCCTCCCACCTTTGGTGCGCGCGGCCGGAACCGTCCAAACCTTCGCCGCGAGGTCGATTTCGTCCCACCTCGCGCCGATCACCGCCGTGGTACGCGGTGGTCAAGATCGTGAACTCCAACGCGCGCGCGGCGGTGCCGTGCCGAGCGGCAAGCGCTACCATGAACTTCGGGCAAATCGGCGAACGGGAGCGCCGTGTGATGTACGATCTTTGAATCCGCTCGCGGACGGTAGCGCCTCAGACAAGTGTCCCCGCTAACGCGCCGGGTTGTCGCCGGTCTGGATAGCCTGACCGTCGCCCAGTCCAACACGCTCTCGATCCGGCCCTGACGCGGCTGGCTGCTCGGTTTTTGTATCCCAAATCGGCTTCAAGCAACGCAGCACAAACGAGGTGTCCACCGCCGCGACTGGCAGTTTGCCGATATGGGAGACGAAAGTGGCGGCAACGTCGAGGAGAAACGCGGCGCGATGTTTCGCGTTGCGCCAGCTCTTCTCGTGCGCGTCGGAAGAGGCGCAGCCGCCGCCTGAAAGTCATCGACCGCGGCCGCCAGCGCGGCGGCGTTCCGTTCGGCCTTCCGGGCGTCGAGCGGATCGATCTCCTGTCGAGGAGCTGCTGCCGGACCTTCCGGGCGCGCTCGCGGGCTTCGTCCAAGTTGACGGTATGGATCGGACCAAGGCCCATGGCGCATTCGCGGCCGTCGCGTCTCCAACGGAGCACCCAAGATTTGACGCCGGGTTTCGCACCTTGAAGGCGCCCGTCGCCGTAGCGACGTGGGCTTATTGATCTTTTTAGACAGTTTGACGGTGAAACCATCGACGTCTCCTTCCTTACGTGGTCATGCGAAAGCCGCTGGACGGGAACGGTTCAGCGTCCGAGAATATTCATTATTTGGTCTTGTAATTCGCCATGCTTGGCTGGCTGCCTTAGGCCCGCAAGGCTTCAAATTCGTCAACTTGGCGCTTTGTTATCAAGGTGGCGGCGATTGTCTCCATCGTAAATTAATTCGTCCGCGCGGTCTGAATAATCCTTTTCATTTTGCGAGCTTACTTGCTCAGCGAACAGCCTCTCGACTTCGGCGAATTGCTCGTCAGATAGGTGTCCGATATTTTGAAACTTGCGGCCATCGATCCAATAGCACGTGGCCAGTGTTGCTCGTCGGCGGTGGCTTGGCGAACGCACAAAATAATTCCTTCGCTTCTTTTCTACGTGAACGAGGTTCGCGTAAGGGAGAGAGGGACGTCAAAATTATCCGGCATCGTTCCTTTGTGATGCCTGCTTTGGATCGCTCTTTCAAAATCTCCTCCGACGCTTTCTTACATAGCTCATGGATCTGCAGCCCACCATCAGTGGGCGCGGCTTGTGGCGACGACGGCGACGCCGCCAGCGTCAACGCGATAGCGGTCAAGGGACCGCGATCTTGGTTTTCATCTTACCTCCAGGGCCGCCCCCGCCACGATCCCGGATAGGCGATCAAAATCTAACGGGGCTTACCGGACGATATAGCGCCTTAACGAGAGGGGAAAAAGAGGGAAGCGCTGTATGGCTGCGGTTTGTCGCGATTTTATCGAAGCTAGCGAGGCTCGCCGAGTTAGGCGGATACGGTGACTGTTTCCGCCAGCGTCGCCATCGACAAAATCCTGCTCCGCCCCCTTTCTAGCGGTCGCGCCGACTGCGCACTAGGCGAGTTCGCCCTCACACGGTCGCGATCGGGGTCACTGGCGAGCCGACCGCTCCGGGCAGGCGCAGCGGCGGTGCCAGTCAACAGGAAGCGCGATCTGCGTGCTCGCGCAGCCGAGTTTGCCAGCGGCGTGAGCCGCCAGAGCTCGCCGAGCGGAATTCCGTTCTTGAACAGACAGATGCTCGGCAGCGGCAGAATGGAGCAACAGGGTTCCGCCCCGGGCAGGAGGGAAAGGCTTCGACCGCATAATTGTCGGCAATCAAGGCTGCCAGACCGCTCGCTGGAGATCCAGTCGAGGAGCCGCTGATCCCGCCCATTGAGCACGGCGCAGGCGCCGTGCAGGAATCCGGATCGGGCTTGCGGTCCATGGAAAGGATGCGCTCGGGCGAAGCCGGTGTGCAGGCAGACCATGTCGCCGGGCTCCACCGTGGTCTTGTCGGCGGCCATGACGCGCATCAGCTCGTCGTAACCAACGAGCTGCCGTTCGTCGCCGAAACGGGCGCGCAGGTCGATCATGACGCCGCGACCCTGGACGCCATGTTCGGCCATGCGCTCGATGCCGACGCGCCAACGCGCGCGAGGTACTTTCAGGCCTTATCGGGCCAGCGATGCCGGCGTCGGCCGCCCCGCTCGGCCCGACGATCTCCGTGCCGGCGCGAAAGCCGTTGTAGAACACTCGCTCCGCAACTCCGTCGCCGTTCGCGTCGAACAACCCGCCGACGTGACACAGGCTGTCCCACTGCGTCGAATATTGCAGATAGATGATGGCCAGATCGTCGTTGATAACGTCGGTGCTTCCGGTCCCCTCAGGCGTAACAATGAAATTCGGCCGCCCGTCGCGCACCGTCGGCCGCAGCAACGGCGGGTTGCGGCGCGGATTGAGCGCGTTGCCGCCGGGATAGTCGAGCGGCAGGCTGAGACAGAAAGCGATGCCCTCGGTCGCCTCCGCCAAACCCTGGCGCAGCTTGTCCCGGGTGATGAGGATTGAGCCGGCCCAGCTGATCGTCGGCGCCGAAATCGCCCCAGTTCGATCCCGGCGGTCTCTGCTTCCACCGCGGAGTGTTCATCGACGCGCCTCTCCAAGCTCGCCCGTTGCTGATTCAAGCTGCGCGCGCCGCGCGCTCAACGCGGATCGTATGCCCAGGTCAGATAGATGCCCGCCCAGGTGAAGCCGCCGCCGAAGGCCGCCAGCAGCAGGCGGTCGCCGGCCTTGAGCTTCGTCCTCGTAGTCCCACAGGCACAGCGGGATCGTGGCCGCGGTGGTGTTGCCGTATTTGTGGATCGTCACCATCACGCGATCCGTCGGCAGCTTCAGGCGCTCGGCCGTGGCCTCGATGATGCGCTTGTTGGCCTGGTGCGGCACCAGCCAGTCGACCATGCCGTTGAGTCAGCCGGTTGCGCTCCATCAATTCGACCGCGACGTCGGCCATGCGCGCGACGGCGAACTTGTAGACCGCGGCGCCTTCCTGATGGACGATAATGCAAGCGCCTGGCCACGCTTTCGCCGACGGCGGCATCGCGGCTGCCGCCTGCCTTCTGGTGCAGATGCTTGGCGCCGGAGCCGTCGGAGATGGATCACGCGCATCCATGATCCCGTACTTCTTGCTCGGCTCGATCAACACCGCTCCGGCGCCGTCGCCGAACAGCACGCAGGTCGCACGGTCGGTATAGTCGATGACCGCCGACATCTTGTCTGCTCCGACCAGCACGATCTTGCGGCATTTGCCGGTCTCGATGAACTGCGAAGCGACGGTGAGCGCATAGACGAAGCCGGAGCACGTGGCCTGCACGTCGAAGCTGCCGATGCCGTGGATGCCCGCCATGTCGCTGACGAGATTGGCCGTCGAGGGAAATACGAAAGTCCGGCGTCGTCGTGGCGCAGATCAGAGGTCCACCTCGCCGGGAGCGGTGCCGGTCTTCTCCAGGAGTCCGCGCACCGCTTCCGCGCCCATGTGCGAAGTGCCCAGTCCCTTGCCCTTGAGGATGTGCCGCTCCTTGATGCCGGTGCGCTCGACGATCCACTGGTCACTGGTGTCGACCATCTGCGCGAGCTCGGCGTTGGTAAGCACGTCGGGCGGCATCGTAGCCGAACACGCCGGTGATAGCGCGCGCGCACGGCGGAGTTGCGCGCAGTCGTCTTTGTCCGGCCGGTCTTTTTCGTGCCCTTCGTCATGCCCACGCGCCATGGTTGAATGGCCCGCAAAGCTCGGCCGGAGCTACCGGCCTGCCCGGCCGCGAAGCGGCGCGCAGCCCTGCACGTGTTCTGGCGCGACGGAAAAGCCGCGCGAAGGAGAACAAACGGGGAAAGCGGGGATCTCTCAAAGCGAACTCAGATCGTGCGGGTAGGCGGTTTGGTTAGCAGGGTGGGTGCGAAATGGATAGGGCGCTGAGGGCGCTGAGAGGCCGCTGCGGCTAACGCCGGCGCGAGGGCGCTGACGGCGACATCGCGGCGGCTCGCGGCGCGCGACGTCGAGCACTGTCGCGGCGGCCTTGCCGCTTGGCGCGGTATCGACCGCCATGATGTGATCGAGCTTAGCGAAGCCCTCGATCTGCCGCGACCGCTCCGGGGTGTCGGCAAGCAGTGGCGCGAGCGCGTCAGCGAGCCTTTCGGGTCGGCAATCCCGCTGCAGGAATTCCGGAACAATTCTTTCCCCGATCACCAGATTGGCAAGGATCACGGTTTTGAGCGGCGAGTGCAACCGCACGACGATCTCGGCGAGGAGCGAGACCTTGTAGGCGGCGACCGTCGGCACCCCGGCAAGCGCGAGTTCGAGCGTGACCGTGCCTGATGCAGCAAGCGCCGCGCGCGCGGCGCGGAACGCGGCCCACTTTTCCGCAGGCTCGACGACGACGCGCGGAACGACCGGCCAGCCGGCAACCCCCTGCCGCACGCGCGAGGCGAGGTGCGGCACGGTCGGCGAAGTACAAGCTCCATCGGCCCGGTCCGGGCCGCGAGCCGCCCGACGGCGGCGCCGAAGATGGCCAGCAGGCTTCCGATCTCGCTCGACCGGCTGCCCGGCAGGACCAGAACAAGGGGTGGACCGGAACAGCCGGCGCCCGCGCCTCCTCGGCGTTCGGACGCAGCTCGGCAAGCCGCTCGACCAGCGGATGGCCGACATAGAGGCAGGGCGGGCCGTCGAGCTCAACATAGACGGCCGGCTCGAACGGCAGGATGGCGAGAACGCAATCGACATAGGCGCGCATGGCGCGTGCGCGCCATGGGCGCCATGCCCACACCGTCGGCGACACGTAGTCGAGGATCGGGATTGCCGGCGCCCGCCGCCGCACCCGGCGCGCGACGCGATGGGTGAAATCGGGGCTGTCGATGATGACCAGGGCGTCGGGCCGCGCGGCGACGACCGGCATCCGCGGTTTCCCGGATGCGGCGCAGAATGGTCGGCAACCGGCGCGCCAGGCCGGCGATGCCGATGATCGAGAGGTCATCGATCGTGAAGGGGCTGATGATACCCGCCGCCGCCATGGCGCGGCCGCCGACGCCGGCGAGCTTCACCTCCTCCCCGCGCGCCGGTGAGCGCACGCGCCAGAGCCCCGCCGAGCGCATCGCCGGATTCCTCCCCGGCGACGAGATAGATCGAGAGCGGTCGCCGCGGCGGCGCATCGTTCATCGTGCCGGGACCTCGTCCAACACCCGTGAAGAAAATCTTCGCGCGATCGGCGGCGGCAATGACCGCGCCCGCTTCGGCGATGATCGTGCTGCCCGCGGCGACGGCCAATCCGGCAAGCCCCGCGCGCGCGACGTTCTCGATTGTTCGCGGGCCGATCGCTGGCAGATCGAAGCGACGGTCCTGGCCGGGCTTCGGCGCCTTCACCAGAACGCCTACGCCGGGCGGCGTCACCACGCGCCCCTGCCGCCGCAGGTCGGCGATGCGGGCGAGCAGATTGTCGGTGCCTTCCGCCGCTTCGAGCGCAGCACGTGATGGTCGGCGACGACCGCAGCCTGACCCACGTCGAACGGGCCAAGCACGGCAATCAGCTTCAACGCATAGGCGATATCGGCGCGGTCGCGCGCCGATGGCTGACGGCAGCCAGGTACGCCCGATTGCACGATGATTTCCGGCGCCGCTTCCTTGATGCCGATGATGCGCAGTCCGCCGTCCTCCATCAGGCTGGCCAAGCCGGAAAGGAGGCGATCATCACCGCCGCGGAAGAAACGCACGACGCGCGGCATCAGCCGGACCGACTGCCAGTCGAGGCGGATCTGCGTAAGCGGCGGCCGCAGCATCGTGCCGATGAACAGCACGTCGCGGCACTGCTCCGGCGCGGGCGAGGCGGAAGAACCGTCCCGCCTGCCCGATGGCGATCCAGTGGTGCGCATAGCGCTCGATCGACCTTGGGATCGGCCCAGCCCCTGACGCCGAACATCACCGGCCGCCGGCCGCGCCGTGCGATCGCTTCGGCGACGGCGCCGGGAAAGCTGCCACCGCCGCAGACGATCGCGATCGGCTCGCCGACGGAGGCTGCGCCGGGAGCCTGCGGGCCCGTCGCCGCTGGTTCCTTAGTCGGCATCGCCGCCCCGCTCATCGGCGGAATGCTTCGCGCGCGGCCGCATCAGGGCCGCCGGCCGCCAGCGCGGACGAATGCAATGATCTTTTCCACCAACGGATCGCCGGCGAATTCCCGCGCGACCGCCTGCGATTGCGCTCGACCAAGCGTCCTTCGACGAGAAACAGGCTGCGGTAGGCGCGCCGCAGCTGATGCATTTGCGCCCGCGTCGCGCCGCGCCGGCGCAATCCGACCATGTTGAGCCCGACCAGCGCTCCGGTCTGGCCGCTAGGCGAATCCGAACGGGATGATGTCATCGCGCGCGGCCGACATGCCGGCCATCATGACGCCCTCGCCGATACGGACGAATTGATGGATGGCGACATGGCCGCCGAGAAACGTGTGGTCGCCGATGCTGACATGGCCGCCGAGCACGACGTTGTTGGCAAGGGTCACGTCGCTGCCGACCGCGCAATCGTGCCCGACATGGGAGCCGACCATGAAGAAGCAGCGCTCACCGACGCGGGCTAACGCCGCCGCCCTCCTCGGTGCCGGTATTCATGGTGACGCTTTCGCGCAGCTCGCAGCGCGCGCCGATGATCAGACGGGTCGCGCCGCCGTGATAGTGCACCGATTGCGGCGGCGTGCCGGAGCGAGGCGAACGGATAGACGACGGCGCCTTCGCCGATGGTGGTCGCGCCGGTGACATGGACGTGGGCGAGGAGGCGCACACCACGCCCGATCTCGACCCGCGGCCCGACCAGGCAATAGGGTCCGATCTCAACGCCCTCTCCTATGCGCGCGCCTTCGGCCACGCGCGCGGTCGGATCGATCGCCATCTAGAGTCTCGGTGATGATTGCGCCGACTTCGGCCTCGGCTATCAGCACGCTGCCGACCTTCGCCTCAGCGCGGGTACCACCACATGTTGCGGCGCTGGGCGATCTTGTCGACGTGGTATTCGAGCGTGTCGCCCGGCACGGCCAGGCTTGCGAAATTTGGCTTGTCGATGGTCAGGAAGAACAAGGCGCGCCGCCCATCCGCCGGCGGCATGTTGCGCAGGCACAACACGCCTGCGGTCTGCGCCATCCCCTCGATCATCAGCACGCCGGGCATGACCGGGTTCTCCGGGAAATGGCCGAGGAACGTGCGGTTCGTTGGCGGTAATGTTCTTGATGCCGATCGCGTGCTCGTCACCGCGCATCTCGATAACGCGATCGATCATGAGGAACGGATAGCGATGCGGCAACAGCCGCAGGATGTCGTGAATGCCGGCAGTGCCGAGGCTCTCGCCGGTCATGCCTTCCTCCCCATCGGGCTTGCCGGCGTTGCGCACGAGACGGCGCGCAGCACCGCCACGCCTCTTCATGAAGTCTCGCACCGGCTGGGCCGGCGAGCCGATCCAGCGCGCTCCCGCGGGAACGTTCGGACATGTAACCGCTCTGCGCGCCGAGCATGGCCCCGGCGCCGACCGTGACGTGGTCGGCAATGCCCACCTGACCACCCATCATGACGAAATCTCCGACCTGCGAGCTCCCTGAAATGCCGGTCTGCGAGGCGATCAGGCAGTGGCGTCCGACCGAGACGTTGTGCGCGATCTGTACGAGATTGTCGATCTTCGTGCCCTCGCCAATGACCGTGTCGCGCGTCGAGCCGCGATCGATCGTGGTGTTTGCTCCGATCTCCACATCGTCCTGGACAATGACGCGCCGGGCCTGCGGAATCTTCTGGTGCCCCTTCGGCGAGGGAGGTAGCCGAACCCGTCACTGGCCGATGCGGGCGCCGGGATGAATGATCACACGGTCGCCGATCAAGGCGTGAAGGACGCTCGCACCAGCCCCGATCGCGCAATCTCTGCCGATACATACCCCCGGACCGATCACCGCGCCCGCCGCGATCAGCGTGCCGGCGCCGATCTCGGCTCGCGGCCCGATAACCGCCAGTGGATCGACAGTGACGCCGGACTCGAGCCGCGCGGTCGGGTGTACCTGCGCGCCCGCCGCACGCCCGCTCGCCGCGAACATTGAGGAAGGCCGCAACGCGGCGGGAACAGCACCCGCGCCACCGTGATGAAGGCGCGATACGGCTCATCCGTCGTTAGCACGGCAAGCGCCGCCGGTGCCGTGGCCTCGAACTGCGGCGCCAGCAGGCTGAGACCCCGGCGCGCGTCGTGGCCAGCTCCCGAGATATTTCCGGTTTTCGAGGAAGCTGAGATCGCCGGCGCCGGCGGTGTCGAGAGGTGCGATGTTGCGGATGCGCCGGTCGAGCGGGGTATCGGCGCGCGGCTTGGCGCGCGTGAGGCCGGCGATGTCCCCAACCGTTAGTTCGCGGCTTGCTGGAAAGAGTCCGGCACGGCTCCTCCCTACCCTCCCGCGCGTGCGAGGAGAGTGGGAAGAGGTGTCAGCGCGTGATCAGAACCGCGCTCCGCCGCCGAACTGGAACCACTGCACGGCGATCGTAGCTCTGTTTCAGGAGCGGGTAGGCGAAATCGAAACCGCAGCGGGCCGAACGGCGAGTCCCAGATCAGGCTGGCGCCGACCGAGGCGCGCCTACCGCCGGCGGTATCGGCGAATTGCATGGCGCAATTTGCCGCAAGAGTGAATGTGACCAGGTGCCGGTGGTGATGACGCCGTTGATTTCTCCGGTCACGCGGATTCGATGTTTCTCCCTTGTAGTCCCAGACCGAACCGGGATCGACGAACACCGCGCCGCGCGAGGCTCCGGGTCTTTCGGCAAGAAGAAGAACCGGGTATTGGAGTTCGACGCTGGCGCCCCAGTACAGCGTACCGCCGAGCGCGTCGCCCGTCGTACCCGGTGTCGAGTCTCGCGGACCGATGCCCGCGGGCTGAAATCCCGCGCACCAGATTCGGCCCCATCTTGAAGTCGTCGAGCATCCGCACGGTTCGAGGGCCGTTCAGGCCGATCATGTTGCCGCCTTTGCAGGTGCACGATGCCGACGAGATCGGAGACGATCTCATAGTAGGTGCGGAAGTCGGCGACTGTGCGCATATAAGCTACGTCGCCGCCGAGGCCGGCGAAATCCTGGCCGAAGCTCGAGCAGCATGCCGCCGGTGGGATGCTTATTGTTGTCGAGCGTGTTGGTAGGTCAACCCGTAGCCGGCCGAGCGACGTGAGGAAAGCCCCGTCCGCCAACTCCACGCGGACGGGCAGCGAGGCCTGGCTCGAGGCAAAGCAGCCGATGGCCGCTGCCGTTGTAAGCCGGGCCAGAGCGCTCCTGAGCCGCTAGCCGCCGGCTACTATGGCGTATTGGCGTCGGGAAGGTAGTTGACGAAGTTCGGGTTAATGTTTTGACAATCATCCAGAGACGACGGCAGCGTGATCTTCTGCTGAGAACAGCGAATAGCGCAGCTGCAGCGAGCAGATCCTCGCGCAGAGGAACGCCGAGCTTGAGAGTGCCGCCGAACGTTTCCGTGCCGTACGAGAGAACGGTGTTCGCTGGCGTCTGCCGAGCAAACAGATCGATGCCCCCGACATGCGCTGGTCGAGAAGATAGGGCTCGACGAAGCTCAGTTCCGCGGCGCGAATGAACTGCCCAAGGTGACCGAGGTCTTCGCGTAGCGGCCGGTGCCAAGCAGGTTGTGCTCGGCGACCGAAGCCTGCGCCATCCAGCCGTTCGCGGTCGAATAGCCGCCCATGACCGAGAACTCGCCGGTCGACTGCTCCTCGACGAGCGACGTTGATCACGACTCGGTCGGGCGCCGAGCCCGGCTCGTTGGTGATCTTCACGGTCTTGAAGAAGTTGAGATTCTTGATCCGCCGCTCGGCGCGATCGACCAAGGCGCGGTTGTAGGCATCGCCCTCGGAGATATCGAACTCGCGCCGGATCACGTAGTCGCGAGTGTCCGCGTGTTGCCGCGGATGTTGATGCGCTCGATGTAGGCACGCACGCCTTCATCCACGACGTAGACGACGCCGATGGTGCGTTGCTGTGGATTGCGATCGCCGCGCGGACGTGACCGTGGCGAACGGATAGCCGTGCCTGGCGATCTCGACGGTGACTTCTTCGACCGATCTTTTCGACCGCGTCGCCGTTGTAGATTTCGCCCGCTCGCGTCCGCAGGACGGACCGCAGCGTCTGCGGGTCGACGGCGCGGATATTCGGACTGGACGTCGACAACGCCGAAATGATAGGGCGACGCCTTCCTCGATGGTGAAGGTGATGATGAAGCCCTTCCTGGAAGGGTCGTATTCGCCGGTCGCCGAGACGACCTGCACATCGGCATAGCCGTGACTCAGATAGTAGCGGCGGATGAGATCGCGATCGGCTTCGATGCGGTCGGCGTCGTAGACGTCGGTGGTCTGCAGGAAGCTGAGCCAGTTCGATTCAGAGGTCTTGATGCATCCTTGAGCCGGTAGTCGGAATAGGCGTGGTTGCCGACGAAGATGATGGACCTGATCCCGGTCTTCTCGCCTTCCGTTGACCTCAAAGACCAGATCGACGCGATTGTTCGGCCGCTGGATGATCTTCGGCACCACCGTGACGTCGAAACGGCCGTTGCGATGATGAGACCTCGATGATCGCGCTGGACGTCCGCCTGCACCGTGGCGCGCGACAGGGTGCCGCGTGCCTTCGGATTGAATCTCCTGCTGCAGCTGCTCGTCCTTGACGCTGCAGTTGCCCTCGAAGGCGAGCCGGTCGATGACCGGCGCTTCCACCACGGTGACGATGAGGCGGCCGCCGGATTGGGAGATGCGGACGTCTTCGAACAGGCCTGAGGCATAGAGCGCCTTGAGCGCCAGCGTCGATCTTGGCGGCGTCGAGCCGCTCGCCAGGCGCCGACCCGGAAGTAGGAGCGTACCGTCTCGGCTTCGACGCGGCGATTGCCTTGCACGACGATGGCGGTCGCCGTCACGCCCGATTCCGGCTGCGCCGCAACGACGACGACGCCAGCGAGGCCAAAGAAAGCCACGCCGAAGAGCAAGCCGACCGCGACGAGCCCCCGCCTTACCCGCACACATATGCCCATGCCCAAAGCGCCCTTATCCCTCGTGCCGTCCAGGGCAGTGCGATGCTTGGAGCTTTATGCGCTAAGGCTCAGCCCGGCGAACGCTCGTTCCCGCATCCATACCCGGATTGCCCGTATCCCCCACTCTTTACCCACACCCCTGCGGCGGTCGCTCTAAGACGTCGTCAAGTGGATAATGTCATTAAACGTCGCAAATATCATCAACATCAGCACGATCGCGAGACCGATGCGGAAACCGACCTCCTGGGCCCGCTCGGACGAGCGGCGCCGGCCGCACATCGCTTCAATCCCGTAGAACAAAGGTGACCGCCATCGAGGAGCGGAATGGGAAAGAGATTGAGCAGCCCGATCGAGACCGAAAGCACCGCGGCGAGGTGAAGGAGCGCGACGAAGCCCATCGTCGCCACCTGCCCGGACATCTGCGCGATGCCGGATCGGGCCGCCGAGCTGGTCCGCGGCCTCGCGCCCGACGACAACGCCGCCGATATAGCTGACAGCGTCCGCTCGACCACGAACCATGTTTCCTCAATGCCCATCCAGACGGCCCGCGGCGGTCAGACCGGTTGCAGCTTCATGTCCGCGGCCGCCATCGACCGGCTGATGCCGAGAATGCCGATGCGATGGACGTTGCCGAAGGTGTCCTTCACTTCCTTGAGCGCCGGGACGGCCGCCGAGGGTAAGCGTAGGCGCCGTTGCGTTCCACTGTGACGGCGAGCGTCTCGTCGGCGCTGGCGCTGACGATGCGCTGCATGTCGGCAAAGCTTTCGACGGAATGGCCGTCGATGGCTAAGACCAAATCGCCAGGCTGAAATCCCGCCGTCGCAGCGGCGCTGTCGGGCTGCACCGCGTCGACGCGCGCACTCATCGATCTGCTTGCCGTAGAGCATGAAAATCCGCGGCGAAAATCGCTATCGCCAACATGAAATTCGCCAGCGGCCCGGCGACGACAATGGCCGCGCGCTTGCGCACGGGCTGAAACATGAAGCATTGCGGCGCGCGCGGCCTCGTCCATGCCGGCGAAGCGCGCGCTGCTCGAAACGCTCGCGACGTTGTCATCGCCGAAAAACTTGACAGATCCGCCGAGCGGGATCGCGGAAATCTTCCAGCGCGTCCCATAGCCGATCGTTGAAGCCGATAATTTCCGGGCCAGAATCCTATCGAAAACACGAGGATGCGCACGCCGCACCAGCGTCCGACCAGAAAGTGCCCGAGCTCATGGAAGAAGACCACGAGGCTCAGGACGAACAGGAAGGGGATGATGTATCCAACAACGCCACCGCCAAGCGCGTATGCAAATGCGAGAAAATATTGGACCCCATGATGCTGAATGCCCCGCCCAGATCGATGTCCCCGCCCGGTTCCGACGTTACGATGCCATTGCGGCAATTTCGGGCAAGAGGTGAGCCGCTATCGCTTCTCGCATTATGGTCAATATCGAGCGCGTCTTCAATGGATTGCGGCTCCGTTGACCATACCATCTCTTGCCCGCTGCATCGAGCGTTGCCTCGACGAGCGCGGGGATGCCGCCGAAACCGAGCCGGCGGCCGACGAAGCTCCTCGTACCGCGATCTCGTTCGCGGCATTGAGAATGGTCGGGAATGCGCCGCCGGCTGCCAGGGCCCGCCGCGCGAGCGCCAGCGCGGGAAAGCGGGCGAGGTCCGGGCTCTTCGAACGTCAGCGTGGCGATCCGGGCGAGATCGAGCCGTGGCGCTCGGCGTACCCATGCGGACCGGCCAAGCCAGGCAGTGCGCGATCGGGATGCGCATATCGGGCGAGCCGAGCTGAGCGACCACGGAACCGTCGCGGAACTCGACCAGCCCGTGGACGACCGATTGCGGATGGACGACGACGTCGAGCGCCTCCGGTCGAGCGCGAACAGGTGGTGCGCCTCGATCAGTTCGAGGCCCTTGTTCATCAGCGTCGCCGAGTCGATGGTGACTTTCGGCCCCATCGACCAAGGTCGGATGCTTGAGAGCCTGCTCGAGCGTTACCTTGCGCATCGCTTCGAGCGGCCAGGTGCGAAAGGGTCCGCCCGAGGCGGTCAGCATGATCCGGCGCACATCCTCCCGCCGGCCCCGCGCCCAGCGCCTGGAAGATGGCGTTGTGCTCAGAGTCGACCGGCAAGATCTTGGCACCGGCCGCAGCCGCCTGCCGCATGAACAGCGCGCCGGCGCAGACGAGGCATTCCTTGTTGGCAAGCGCAACGGTCGCGCCGCGTTTGGCCGGCGGCCAGCGTCGGCAGAGGCTTGTCGCGCCTGTGATCGCGGCCATGACCCAATCGGCCGGTCGCGCCGCCGCCTCGACGGACGGCGTCGGCACCGGCGCCTGCTTCGATCCCGGAGCCGGAAAGTTCGGCCTTCAGCTCGCCGTAGGCGTCCGCATCGGCCACGACGGCAAAGCGCGCGCCAAGCTCGCGCGCGAGCCGCGCCAGCGCGGCGGCGTTGCGATAGGCCGTCACCGCTTCGACGCGGTAGCGGGCCGGGTCCTGCCGCAACAGGTCGATCGTGCTCGACCCGATCGAGCCGGTGGCGCCGAGAAGCGAGATCGCCCGCGGAACAGGCGCGAGCTCCGCCCGCGCCAATGGCTGCGTCTGCATCATCGGCCTACCATAGCAGGAAGCCGCGCGCCGGGGCATCCATTCCCTGCCGCGCGATGCCGATGAGGAGGGCGGCAAAGGCGGCGACCAGGAAGCCATCGAGACGATCCATTAAACCCCCATGGCCCGGAATGAGCCGGCTTAGCGTCCTTGGCGCCGAAGCGCCGCTTGACCGCCGATTCGAACAGGTCCCCGGCTTGCGCCAGGATCGAAAGCAAAAGCCCCATGAGGCCGGCCGCCGCCGCGGAGCGGACGCCGCTCGCATAGGCAACCGCGACGGCAGCGGCAATCCCCGGCAAGACCCCCGATCGCCCCCGCCCAGGTCTTGTTCGGGCTCACGCTCGGCAGAGCAGCGGACCGCCCACAGCCCGGCCGCAGAAGAAGGCGAAAATGTCAGTCGCCCAAACGAGTTGCGAACAGGAACAGCAGCCCCATGAAACCCCATTGCGGGTCGCGGCGCAGCAGCGCCGGCAGCTCCAGAAAGCAATCCCCGCGCATAGACCACCCCGCCGGCCGCCCAAAGGCCGCCGTTGCGGATGGCCGCGCCAAGCGACCGGGCGCCTAAGGCGCCGGTGAGCACCGCCCCGGCAGCGATCGCCGACCACCGCCGCGCCAGGCCGGCCCGCACGGTCAGCGCGAATGCCGACAGCAGCGTCGGCCAAGAGCACCGCGAGACACGCGCGGCCCGCGCGCGGTCGGCGATCAGATGCATCCACTCCCACCAGGATACCGCCGGCGGCGGCTGCGCAGAGCGCAGAAGCAGCCAACCGTCGGCATAGGTGAGAACGAGCACGATCGGCGCCAGCACAGCGGCGGAGAGCGTGCGCAGCGTTGAGATTGCGGGCGCCGCTTCCGCCCGAAGGGCCGCTACGCGCTGCGACCGTTGCGATGGTCTTGCGTGGTCACGATCAGTCTGGGCGACCAATCCGCCGAACCGCCGCTCGCGGCGGCGATATTCGGCGATCGCGCCTTCGAGCGCGGCGCGGTCGAAATCGGGCCAATAGGTCGGAACGAACACGAGCTCGCTGTAGGCCGCTCTGCCAGAGCAGGAAATTCGACAGCCGCTGCTCGCCGCTGGTGCGGATGATCAGGTCGGGATCGGGCAGATCCGGCGGCGTCGAGGTGCGCCGCGAACAGCTCCGGCGGTGATGCCGTCGGCCGACAGGCGGCCTTGCCGCGACCTCGATCGCCAGGCGGCTGCGCCGCGCGCGCGATCTCCTGGCGGGCGCCGTAGTTGAAGGCGACGACCAGCGTCAGGCTGGTCGTTGTCGCGCGTCAGCTCTTCCGCCTCCTCCAGCAGCCGGCGGATATCCGCGATCGAGATCGTTGCGCTCGCCGATCACGCGCACGCGCACGCCGTTCTGGTGCAGCTCGGCGAGATCGTTGCGGATGAAGCGGCGCAGCAGGCCCATCAGATCGCGGATCTCCGACGGCGGCCGCGACCAGTTCTCCGGAGCTGAACGAGAAGATCGTCAGGAACGCGATGCCGAGGTCGCCCGCCGCGCGCACGGTGCGCCGCAACGCCTCGACGCCGCGCCGGTGCCCTTCGCCGCGCGGCAAGCCGCGCGCCGCGGCCCAGCGCCCGTTGCCATCCATGATGATGGCGACGTGCCGCGGCACGGCGAATCCGTCGACCTGCGGACGATGGCAGCGGCGTCTCGGCTGCTCGATCGTGCAGCGGTCGCTCAGACCGTCATGATCTCCTTTTCCTTGCCGGCGAGCAGCTTGTCGACCTCGGCGATAGCCTGCGTCGGTCGCCTTCTGCACCTCGCTCCGACTGACGCTCGTGCCATCGTCCTCGCTGATCTTGTGATCCTTCTCCAGCTTCTTGAGCACGTCGAGGCCGTCGCGGCGCACGTGGCGCACCGCGACCTGCGCGGCCTCGGCGTATTTGTGCGCGACCTTGACGAGTTCGCGTGCGCCGCTCCTCGTTGAGCTCGGAATCCGCAGCGCAGATCACCTGCCCTTCGGTCGACGGCGTCAAGCCGAGATTGGCGGCCGAGATCGCCTTCTCCACCGCGATGGACCATCGACCGGTCCCAGACCTGCACGCTGATCAGGCGCGGCTCGGGCACGCTGACGGTCGCGAGCTGATTGAGCGGCATGTGGCTGCCGTAGGCCTCGACCTGCACCGGATCGAGCAGATGCCGCCGACGCGCGGCCGGTGCGCAAGCCGCCGAGCTCGTGCTTGAGCGATGCTGCATCGCGCCCTGCATGCGGCGCTTGAGGTCGTTGATGTCGTGTGTCGTCGCTGCCATGGCGATCCTCCGCAATCGCCGTTGCGCTCGACTGCTCATGATCCGGCGCGCCTCGCGCCACGGTCATGCCGAGCCGTTAGCCGACGGTGGTGACGTGCCCCTTGCCGCGCAGGACCGCCTCGATCGCGCCGCGTTCCCGGATCGAAAACACGATGATAGGCATCCGGTTTTCCCGGGCAAGCGCGAAGGCCGTCGCATCCATGACCTTCAGGTCGCGATCGAACGCCTCCTGGTGGTCGAGGCGGTCGTAGCGCTTCGCCGTTCGGGTCCTTCTTCGGGATCGGCGCTGTAGACGCCGTCGACGTCGGTCGCCTTGAGCACCGCGTCGCAGTCCGATCTCGGCGGCGCGCAGCACCGCCGTGGTGTCGGTGGTGAAGAACGGATTGCCGGTGCCGCCGGCGAAGCACGATGACGGTTCGTCCTCGAGATGGCGCAGCGCCGCGCCGGCGCTCGTAGGTCTCGCAGACCTGCGGCATCGCGAGCGCCGACATGGTGCGCGCCGGCGCGCCGGCGCGCTCGATCGCGGTCTCGAGCGACGAGCGCGTTCATCACGCGTCGCCAGCATTCCCATCGCGTCGGCCGGTCGGCCGCGGACAGGCCGTCTTCGGAGATCTTGACGCCGCGCAGAATGTTGCCGCCGCCGACCACGACGCCGAGGCCGATCGCCGAGACGCGTGCGCCGCGACCAGGTCGGCGGCGATGCGGTCGATGGTCGGCTGATGGATGCCGAAGCCTTCCGGGCCCGATCAACGCCTCGCCGGAGACCTTGACGATCACCCGTCGGTAGATCGGCGTGGCCATCGACGTTGCTTCGGTCCTGCCGTCGCCTGCGGTCACGGCGGCGCGATCTAAGTACCGCTGTCAGTACGGCAACACGCCGCACCCGCTTTGCGCCATCATGCGCTAATGCGCGCCGGCGAAGAGCCGCGACTTCGCCGCCGAAATCGCCTCTCGGCCGGTCGATGCCTTCGCCGAGCGCATAGCGCACGAAACCGCGTGACCTTGATCGGAGCCCGCCGACCTTGCCCTCGGCTTCCTTGAGCGCCTGCGCCACGTTCTTCTTGTCGTCGTGGATGTAACGGCTGATCGAGCAGACAGACCTCCTTGTAGAAGGTCTTCAGCCCCGATTCGACGATCTTGTCGATGACATGCGGCGGGCTTGCCCTGCGCCTTGAACTTCTCGGCGAGCACGTCCTTCTCGCGCTCGATCGTCGCGGGATCGAGCCCCGAGACGTCGACCGCCTGCGGATTGGACGCCGCGACATGCATCGCGACCATGCGGCCGAAGCGCCTTGAGCTCGTCGGCCTTGCCGGTGGATTCGAGCGCGACGATCACGCCGATCTTGCCGAGGCCGTCGGTCACCGAGTTGTGCACGTAGCTCGCCGATCACGCCCTTGCCGACCGACAAGGCCGGCGGCGCGGCGCAGCGTCATGTTCTCGCCGATCTTGGCGATGGTGTCGGCGATCGCATCGGCAACGGTGCAGGCTGCCGACGCTGCGCTGCCTTGATCTTCCCGACGTCGGCGCCGACGTCGAGCGCGACGTCGGCGATCATCTTCACCAGGCCCTGAAACAGGTCGTTGCGGGCGACGAAGTCGGTCTCCGAATTGACCTCGACCACGACGCCCTTGGTGCCGCTTGAGCGCGACGCCGATCAGACCTTCGGCGGCGATCGCGGCCGGCCTTCTTGGCGGCCTTGGCGAGCCCCTTCTTGCGCAGCCAATCGACCGCCGCTTCGATGTCGCCGCGCGGTCTCGCCGAGCGCCGCCTTGCAATCCATCATGCCCGCGCCGGTCATCTCGCGGAGCTCCTTGACCATCTGTGCGGTGATGTTTGCCATACTGTCGATCCTGTTACCCAATGCCGCACTGCGGGATGCGAGCGCCCACAGCGCACGCGCCGAAGCCGACCGGATGCCAGACCTGATCCCAGCTGATCTGTTCCGGTCGCCGCCGCTAAGTCACTGGCGCGCAGCCACTCTGCTCGGTCGCCACTGTTCCTTGGCCTGGGCGATCCAGCCTTCGACGCGACCGGGCAAGCCGACCTCCTCGCCGACATTATGGGCGGCGGTCGGCGCTGAGCTCGGCGATCTGCCAAGTAGTGGAAAATGCCGAGGTCGTTGAGCTTCTTCTCGATCGTCGGGCGACACGCCGGCGAGCTTCTTGAGATCGTCGGCGACGCCGCGCGGGCCGGACAGCGGCTCGAAGCCGAGCCGTCCTTCGGGCTGGCGGCAGTTCCTCGACGATCGGCTTCGGCCGCGCGCCGACGTCGATGCCCATGCTCGCCCTGCGCGCGCGAAATGCCGTCGATCGCCGCCTTGGCGACCAGATCGCAGTAGAGCGTGATGGCGCGGCTGGCGTCGTCGTTGCCGGGCACCACGTAGGTGATGCCGTCGGGATCGCAGTTGGTGTCGACGATCGGCGGCGACCGGCATGCCGAGGCGCCGCGCCTCCTTGATCGCGATGTCTTCCTTGTTGGTGTCGATCACGAACAGCAGGTCGGGCAGGCCGCCCATGTCCTTGATGCCGCCGAGCGCGCGGTCGAGCTTGTCGCGCTCGCGCTGCAGCGTCGAGCCGCTCCTTCTTGGTGTAGCCCGTGCGCCTCGTTCGAGGCGAGCATCTCGTCGAGCTTGCGCAGCCGCGCGATCGAACTGCGAGATCGTCTTCCAGTTGGTCAGCGTGCCGCCGAGCCAGCGCGAATTGACGTAGTACTGCGCCGCAGCGTCTTGGCCGCGTCGGCGATGCGCGTCCTGCGCCTGGCGCTTGGTGCCGACGAACAGGATGCGGCCGCCCTTGGCGACGGTGTCGCTGACCGCCTGCAGCGCCCGGTGCAGCATCGGCACCGATCTGGGCGAGGTCGATGATGTGGATGTTGTTGCGGGTGCCGAAGATGTACTCCGCCATCTTCGGGTTCCAGCGGTGGGCCTGATGGCCGAAGTGAACGCCAGCTTCCAAGAGCTGGCGCATGCTGAAGTCGGGCAGCGCCATGGTAGATTCTCCGGTTGATCCGCCGCGGACCGATGAGCCTGCCCCTGGCTATCCTCCGGTTGGGGAGACATTCGCGAGTGGCGGGCACCGGACGGCCCCTTCGGGCCAAGGTCCGCGTGTGAAGTTGGTCGCCTTATATAGGCACATCCCGGCCACGCAACTTTGAACGTTGCCGCCTCTACCAGCCGCCATTGACTGCGCTCACAGGCCCCGGCGCCGGCGCTTTGCTGCCTTCCTGGCGGCAAGCCGCGCTGCGGCGGTGCCGTCTTGGTCCCCTGGTATCGGGCCCGATGGCGCTAAATCGACCTCCGGCGAGAGCGAAGCCGCAAGCTTCGCACGCTCGAGAACGAAGCGGGCATAGTCGTCCATGTCGCCGTCGAACGGCTTCACGCGACCGTCGGCGGCCAGCCACAGCCGGTCGGCGACGAGCTCGATCAGCGAGCGGTCGTGGGTGATCAGGATGACGGCGCCCTCATAGTCGTTGAGCGCATCGAGCAGCGCGCGGCGGCTGTCGATGTCGAGATGGTTGGTCGGCTCGTCGAGGATGAGCAGATGCGGCGCCGCCATCGCCACGAGGTTGAGCAGCAGCCGCGCGCGCTCGCCGCCGGATAGATCGGCGACCGTCGTCTCCTGCTTGTCGAAGCCGAGCCCGAACTGCGCCAGCCGCGAGCGGCGCGAGGATTCGCTGTCGTCCGGCCGCTCGCGCGCGCAGGATGATCACGAGCGGCGTATCGGCGGGATCGAGCGCCTCGATCTGATGCTGGTGAAACCAGCCGACGCTGGATGCGGCTGTCGCTTTGCATGCTGCCCGGCCAGCAGCGGCAGCGCACCGGCGACCATCTTGGCGAAGGTCGATTTGCCGGCGCCGTTGACGCCGAGGAGCCCGATGCGGTCGTCGACGTCGAGCCGCAGATTGAGGTTGCGCAGGACCGGCGTGCCGTCGTAGCCGACGGCCGCCCCATCGCAGCTGCAGCAGCGGCGGCGCCAGCGGCGCGCCGGCGAGGGCAAGCGCGAACGGCGCGACGCGCTCCTCCACCACCGCGGCGATCGGCGTCGAGCTTTGGCGAGGCGCTTGATGCGCGACTGCGCCTGCGCCGCCTTGCTGGCCTTGGCGCTTGAAGCGGTCGATGAAGCGACTGCAGATGCGCGCGCTCGGCATCCTGCTTGGCGCGCGTCGCGGCTTGCAGGCGCGACTTCTCCGGCGCGCCGGCGTTCGAAATCGTCGTAGCCGCCGGTATAGAGGTCGAGCTTGCCGTCGCGCAGGTGCAGGATGGCGTCGACCGAATTGTTCAGAAGCTCGCGGTCGTGGCTGATGATCAGCGCGGTGTGCGGATATTTCTTCAGCCGCGCCTCGAGCCACAAGCGCGCCTTCGAGGTCGAGATAGTTGGTCGGCTCGTCGAGCAGCAGCAGCTCCGGGCTGCGCGAACAGCGCGGCCGCGAGCGCCACCCGCATGCGCCAGCCGCCGGAGAACTCCGCCATCGGGCGCGTCGAGATCGGCGGTGGAGAAAGCCGAGCCCGGCGAGGATTTCGGCCGCGCGCGCCGGCGCGCCGTCGGCGTCGATCTCGATCAGCCGCGCGTAGATCTCGGCCATCTGCTCGGGCTCGGCGGTCTCCAGCGCGGCGTTGAGCTGCGTCGCGCTCGGCATCGGCGGCGAGGATCGTGTCGAGCAGGCGTGACGGGCGTCGCCGGGTGCTCCTGATCGACCGATCCGATCGTGGCGTTTTTCGGCAGCAGGATTTCACCGCCCAGCGGCACAAGGTCGCCGAGGATGCAGCCGGAACAGGGTCGATTTCCCGACCCCGTTGCGTCCACCACACCGACTTTCGTTCCCGCCAGGTATGGCGACGCTCGGCAGCGTCGAAAAATCGCCGGCCCCAGGCGTCAAAGGCGGATTCTCGATCCGAAGCATATCGCGGCCGCTCAAGTCGGACTGTCGGGAAGGCGAAGGGGCGGCTGTTTAGCGCGCGACGCCTGAGATAGCGAGAGTGATGTAGTCGGTCCTCGCGATTGCGAGGCCGCGGAACGACTACGCGGTATTAAACCGCTTCCACCGTCACCACGCCGGAGACCGCCTCGATGGCGCCGGCGATCTGCGGCGAGACCTTGAAGCGGCCGGGCAGCTTGACCTCGACCTCGGTGCCGTTCGTCGAGCATCAGGACCAGCGCAGACCTCGCCGTCGCCCTGGTCGGCCCGGCTTGCGCGGACCCGCCGGCATCGGCTCGAGCCGCTTGGCCACGCTCTCGATCGGCGCCTCGTCGCGCAGGAACACGCGCAGCCCCTTCTGCAGCTTCGCGGCCGCCTGCATCGAGCGGCTCGACCGATCTGGATGCGGGCGCGCACGTCGTCGCCCTGCACCTCGGCGGAGAGCGTCAGCAGCACCGCGCGCGCCCGGCTCGAGCAGATCGCGGAACTGCGCCAGCCCTTCCGAGAATACGCACCGCCTCATAGTGGCCGGACGGATCGGAGAGCCCGATGATGCCCATCTTGCTGCCGGTCTGGGTGCGCCGCTCGGTGCGCGCCACCACCGTGCCGGCGACGCGGCCGGCGCTCGGCGCCCGCGCTTCACCGCGCGCGCAGAATTCGGCCCAGGACTGCACGCGCATGCCGCTTGAGCGCGGCGCGCGTAGTCGTCGAGCGGATGGCCGGTGAGGAAGAAGCCGATGGCGTCGAATTCCTTCTGCAGCCGCTCGGCCGGCAGCCACGGCTCTGCGCCGCCGGCAGCGTCGGCGCGGCGCGTCGCCGCGCGCCGCCGAACAGCTCCGACTGGCCGACCGCCGCGTCCTCGTGGCGTGCGTTGCGCGGCGGCCAGCATGGTGTCGACGGCGGCGAAGACGCGCGCGCGGTTGGCTTCGAGCGCGTCGAAGGCGCCGGCGGCGGCTGAGGCTCTCCAGCACGCGCTTGTTGACCGCGCGCGGATTGATGCGGCCGGCGAAATCGGCAAGGTCGGCGAACGGCTGCTCGCCGCGCGCCTCGACGATCGCCTCGACCGCCTGCGCGGCCGACGCCCTTCAGCGCCGCCAGCGCGTAGTGGATGGTGCTGCCGCTCGACCTCGAAGGCGACGCCGGAACGATTGATCGAGGGCGGCTCGACCTTGATGCCGAGCCGCTCGGCCTCGGCGCGGAATTCCGCGAGCTTGTCGGTGTTGCCCATGTCGAGCGTCATCGACGCGGCCAGGAACTCGACCGGGTAGTTCGCCTTCATGTAGGCGGTCTGGTAGGCGACCAGCGCGTAGGCGGCGGCGTGGCTCTTGTTGAAGCCGTAGTCGGCGAACCGCTCGAGCAGCTCGAAGATCGCGCTCGGCCTGGGCCTGCTCGACGCCGCGCTCGACGCGCCGGACACGAAGCGCTCGCGCTGCGCCTGCCATCTCGCTGCGGATCTTCTTGCCCATGGCGCGGCGCAGCAGGTCGGCCTCGCCGAGCGAATAGCCGGCGAGCATCTGCGCGCGCCTGCATCACCTGCTCCTGGTAGACGATCACGCCGAAGGTCTCGCGCAGGATCGGCTCGAGCTTCGGATGGATGTATTCGGGCTGCTCCGTGGCCGTGCTTGCGCGCGCAATAGGTCGGGATGTTCGCCATCGGTCCCGGCCGGTAGAGCGCGACCAGCGCGATGATGTCCTCGAAGCGGTCCGGCCGCATGTCGAGCAGCGCGCGCCGCATGCCCTGACTTTCCACCTGGAACACGCCGACCGTCTCGGCCCGCGCCAGCATGCGTCGTAGGTCTTGGCGTCGTCGAGCGGGATGCCGAGCGAGGTCGAGATCGATGCCGCGCCGCCGCAGCAGCTCGACCGCGGCGTGTCGAGCACGGTCAGCGTCTTCAGGCCGAGGAAGTCGAACTTCACCAGGCCCGCCTGCTCGACCCATTTCATGTTGAACTGGGTCACCGGCATCAGTCGGATTTCGGATCGCGATAGAGCGGCACCAGCTCGGCGAGCGGCCGGTCGCCGATCACGATGCCGGCGGCGTGGGTCGAGGCGTGGCGGTGCAGCCCTTCGAGCTTCTGCGCGATGTCGAAGGCGCGCCGCACCACCGGATCGCTGTCGCGCGCGGCCTGCAGCCGCGGCTCGTCGTCGATCGCCTGCGGCGAGCGTGACCGGGTTGCAGCCGGATTCTGCGGCACCAGCTTGCAGAGCTTGTCGACCTGCCCGTACGGCATCTGCAGCACGCGGCCGACGTCGCGCAGCACGCCGCGCGCCTGCAGGGTGCCGAAGGTGATGATCTGCGCCACCTGGTCGCGGCCGTAGCGCTCCTGCACGTAGCGGATCACCTCGTCGCGCCGGTCCTGGCAGAAGTCGATGTCGAAGTCGGGCATCGACACGCGCTCGGGATTGAGGAAGCGCTCGAACAGCAGGCCGAAGCGGATCGGATCGAGATCGGTGATGGTGAGCGCGTAGGCGACGAGCGAGCCCGCGCCCGAGCCGCGGCCCGGCCCGACCGGGATGCCCTGCGCCTTCGCCCACTGGATGAAGTCGGCGACGATCAGGAAGTAGCCGGATATTTCATGCCCTCGATCACGTCGAGCTCGAAGGCGAGCCGCTCGCGATAGTCCTCGACGCGTGCGGCCGGGCGCGATGCCGTGAGCGTGCTCGATCCGCGCGCGTCGAGCCCGGCTCTCGGCCGCGCGTGCGCAGCTCGGCCGCCTCGTCGACCGCAGCGCTGCCGCTCGCCGCACGGAGAAGCGCGGCAGGATCGGCGCCTGCGTTCGCGGCCGGAAGGCGCAGCGCTGCGCGATCTCGACGGTCGCGGCGAGCGCCTCGGGCAGGTCGGCGAACAGCGCCGCCATCTCGGCGCGCGGTCTTGAAGCGGTGCTCGGGCGTGAGCTGGCGGCGGTCGGTCGTCGGCGATCAGCCGGCCCTTCGGCGATGCAGATCAGCGCGTCATGGGCCTCGTAGTCCTCACGGGCGGCGAAGAACGGCTCGTTGGCGGCGACGAGCGGCGATGCCCGCGCGCATAGGCGAGACTCGATCAGCGCCGGCTCGGCCAGCCGCTCGTCCGCGCAGCGCGTGGCGCTGCAGCTCGACGTAGAGCCGGTCGCCGAACAGCCGCGTGCAGCGCTCGCAGCGCGCCGCCGCGAGCGCGGCTCTGGCCGGCCGCCGATCGCGCGATCGAGCGGCCCGCCCGGCCCGCCGGTGAGCGCGATCAGGCCGTCGGCTTCGCCGCTCGAGCCAGGCGAGCTTGATGTGCGGCCGCTCGTTCGGCGGCGTTTCGAGATAGGCGCGCGAGCTGAGCCGCATCAGGCTGCGGTAGCCCTCCTCGCGCGCGGCCAGCAGCACGATGCGCGGCATGCCTCGCGCGGCCGCCGGCGCGCGCGGTGCTCTCCTGGTCGCCGAAATCGACGCCGAGCGCGCAGCCGACGATCGGCTGGATGCCGGCGCCCGCCATCTTCTCGGAGAACTCGAGCGCTCCGAACATGTTGTCGGTGTCGGTCAGCGCCAGCGCCGGCTGGCGGTCGGCCTTGGCGAGCTCGGCGAGCCGCGCGATGGTCAGCGCGCCTTCGAGCAGCGAATAGGCCCGGAGTGCGCGCAGGTGCACGAAGCCGGGTTCGGATGCGGCGGGCATGCCGCCGAGTACTCGCGTGTGGCGATTCCCGAAAGGGGCGAGCATGCGTGAGCGCCGCTGGCGCGCTGCTGTCCATTGCCCGGCGAGCTTCGGGCGCCCGCCACGCACATGGGAAGTTTGCTTCGCCGTCCGACCTGACACCACGGGCCTCGCGGCCTGGCGCAGGGTCGGGGGCGGCGAAGCCGCCAAGCAGCTCCTCGGTCAGATCACCCGGAGCACCTGCGCCCAGACCGCGACCATAGCCATGAACAAGGCGATGGAGGCGAGCGCACCGGCCTCCTCGACGACTGCGCGAACCATGATGCTCCCTCCCTGATTTGGAACGTAGAGGGGAACATAGTTCACTTAGTCGTTCTCAGAGTCAACGGGAGGCAGTGGGTCACACCTAATTGTGGCGGACGAGAGTTAACCGCCATGCCCGGGATATGCGACACCAAATTGGATTGCACGCACTGGGGCGGTCTGTGCGACGGTGGCGCTTATCATCGCCGCCTTTTTGATTGCGTGGCGCCGCATTCGGGTTTGCGGCTGGTTATGTGGCCCGCATTAGTGGCGGCCGGATAGAGCACCCGCGAGGAACGGTTGCGCCTAGCAGAGACAATGCGGTCATGTCGCAATTGAACGCGTTAAAACCGGCAATTGCTGCGACGCAAGAGGCGACAATCGTTGAACTCGAAACTCCCTTTCGCCGCCAGCGCATCGAGCAGCTGGCTCGAAGCAACGCGAAATACAAAATGCGCTGACAAGCCTGCGCAACCGCGACGGTGAACTAGGTCATACGCTTGTGTTGTCTGGCGATCCTTCCGCGTTCGAGTTGAGCCTCTCAGCAAAACTACGAAACGCTCTGACGTGATTGCCTTCCGGAAGTGCAGCCACGCTCGAAAATCGGGTTGACCGGGCGCTTCCGCTTCTCGCCGGCCGCGCGAACGGTTGCCTCAGCCTTTAGCTCAGCACTACGCAAAACGGCGTGATTTGTCGCACCACGGCTGCGGCAAATAGCCATCGCTCAACGCGCTGGAACGTCCATAATGCTTGGCGTTGCCGCCGTGCTGCAATGTTTTCAATCTATCTCCCGCGTCAATCCGAAACGAGGAAGGTCTTATGAGGAGCCTCACGATCACGTTGACCGCCACAGCGTTCGCGCTCGGCACGACGGCTCTGGCATTGACCGCCCACGCGCAAACGCAGGGCGCGGCCATGATCCATGCGCAAGCGCAGAACGCCACGCCAATCCATCAGGCGGCGTGCGGCGGCTGGGGCCGGTGGTGCCCGCCTGGAAACCACCGCGTCTGCAGCCCGCTGCGCTGCTGGTGCGCCCCCTGCTGATCGGCGCGTCCCCTTCGCGACGATGCCGCGGGCCGCCTCTTGGGGCGGCCTCTTGCGTTACACGCAGGCGCCATAGCCATGAACCGACGGCGCACGCAGCAAGCTTCGCCGCCTCGGCGGGGCAAGCGATCGTGGCGCTGCGCCGGGCGGCGACGCGCTTCGGCCGTTTCGTTCAGGTGACCTCGACGACGGCGCCGTCGCGAATGGTCACCCGCCGGTCCATCTGCGCGGCAATGTCGGGGTTATGGGTGGCGACGATGGCGCGGCGAGGCCGGAGGCGCGCACCCAATTGGTTGAGCGTGGCAAGACGTGCGCGGAGGTGCGCACGTCGAGATTGCCGGTCGGTTCGTCGGCCAGCAGCATGCGCGGGGCGTTGGCGACCGCGCGGGCGATCGCGACGCGCTGCTGCTCGCCGCCGGAAAGCTGCGCCGGGCGGTGCTCCAGCCGCTCCTTCAGGCCCGAGATAGGTCAACAGCTCGTCGGCGCGCTTGCGCGCCTCCTCGCCGCGCGCAGGCCGCGGATCATCTGCGGCAGCATCACGTTCTCGACGGCCGAGAACTCCGGCAGCAGGTGGTGGAACTGGTAGACGAAGCCGATCTCGGTGCGGCGGATGCGGGTGCGCTCGGCGTCGGAGAGATGTCGAGGTCGCGGTCGCCGTCGATGTAGACCTCGCCGGCGTCGGGATGCTCGAGCAGGCCCGCGATGTGCAGGAGTGTCGACTTGCCCGGTGCCGGACGGCGCGACCAGCGCCACCGACTGCCCCGGCCACACCGCAAGCTCCGGCGCCTTGAGAATTTCCGAGCGTCGGCGTCGCCCTGGCGTGATAGCGCCGGCTCGATCGCCGTGCAGGAAGACGATCGGATCGTCAGTGGCGCTCGACGCGGCTGCTCCTTTTGTCGTGGTGTCGTCCATCGCGCGCGGTCACTCGTAGCGCAGCGCCTTCGACCGGATCGAGCCGCGCCGCGCGCCACGAGGGATAGAGCGTCGCCAACAGCGACAGCGCCAGCGCCATCACCACGACGGCCGTGGTTTCGCCGACGTTCATGTCGGCCGGCAGCCGCGACAGGAAATAAAGCTCGGGCGAAAACAGCTCGGTGTTGGTGAGCCACGACAGGAACTGCCGGATCGACTCGATGTTGAGGCAGACGATCAGCGCCGAGCAGGAAGCCCGACCGAGCGTCCCGACCACGCCGATCGAGGCGCCGGTGATCAGGAAGATGCGCATCATCGCCCCCTGCGTCGCGCCCATGGTGCGCAGGATGGCGATGTCGCTGCCTTTGTCCTTCACCAGCATGATCAGGCCGGAGCACGATGTTGAGCGCCGCCACCAGCACGATCAGCGTCAGGATCAGGAACATCACGTTGCGTTCGACCTGCAGCGCGTTGAAGAAGGTGGCGTTGCGCTGGCGCCAGTCGATCATGAAGATCGGCCGGCTGGCGGCATCGCTCACGAGCGCGCGGTAGCGGTCGATCCGGTCCGGATCGTCGGTGTAGACCTCGATCGCAGTCACGTCGCCGGCGCGGTTGAAATAGGCCTGCGCCTCGGTCAGCGGCATGAACACGAAAGCGGCGTCGTATTCCGACATGCCGATCTCGAACACGGCCGCGATCTTGTAGGCCTTGATGCGCGGCGTGGTGCCCATCGGCGTCACCGCGCCGCGCGGCGCCACCAGCGTGATGTTGTCGCCGGCGCGCAGCGACAGCTGCTCGGCGAGACGGCGGCCGATCGCGACGCCCTGCGCCTGGTCGAAGCCTTCGAGCGTGCCCTGCTTGATGTTGTTGGCGACCGAGGTGAGCTTGTCGAGGTCGCTCGCGCGCGATGCCGCGCACCAGCACGCCGGAGGCGTTGAACGGCGACGACGCCAGCGCCTGTCCCTCGACGATCGGCGCCGCGAGGCGGACGCCCGTCAAGCTTGGAGACGCGGTCGCGCCACGGCGTCCCAGTCGGTCAGCGGCGATCCGAGCGGCTGCACCAGCAGGTGGCCGTTGAGGCCGAGAATCTTGTCGAGCAGCTCCTTGCGGAACCCGTTCATCACCGCCATCACGATGATCGAGCGTCGCGACGCCGAGCATGATGCCGAGGAAGGAGAAGCCGGCGATGACCGAGATGAATCCTTCCCTGCGCCGCGCGCGCAGATAGCGCAGCGAGAGCATCCATCTCGAACGGCGCGAACGGATGGGTGCCGGACGGCTGTGGCATCAACGTGTGGTCCCCACGGGTGCCGAGTTTCACACGATTCTGGCGGTTTCAAGCCCCCAAAATCCAGCAGCAACGCGGCCCGCACAGCTTAGGCGTCTGGCTTGGCGCCGAGCCGCGCCAGCGCATCCGCCGGGCTGAGGAGTTCCGCGCCCCGTCGGAACGGCGCTTCAGCTCGACCTTGCCTTCGGCAAGCCCGCGCGGCCCGACCAGGATCTGCCAGGGAATTCCGATCAGGTCGGCGGTGGCGAACTTCGCGCCGGGCCGCTCGTCGAGGTCGTGGTAGAGCACGTCGATGCCCTCTGGCGGCGAGCGCGCGCATAGAGCTGCTCGCTCGCCTGCATCGGTATCGCTCGCGCCCTGCTTGAGATTGAGGATCGCGACCGTGAATGGCGCGACCGCTTCCGGCCAGCGGATCCCCGCCTCGTCATGGAAGGCTTCGATGATGGCGGCGACCAGCCGGCTCGGGCCGATGCCGTAGGAGCCCATGTGTACCGGCTGCTCGACGCCGTCCGGACCGGCGACCACGCGCCTTCATCGGCGCGGAATATTTGGTGCCGAAATAGAAGATGTGGCCGACCTCGATGCCGCGCGCGCGAGACCTGCTTGTCCGGCGGCAAGCTCGGCGAAGGCTCGCCTCGTCATGCTTGTCCGAGGTCGCCGCGTAGAGCGAGCGTCCATTTGTCGACGATGCTCCTGCAGGCCGGCGACGTTCGTCGAAATCCACGTCGGCGCCCGGGACCTCGAAATCGAGATAGTCGCGGTGGCAGAACACTTCGCTTTCGCCGGTGTCGGCGAGGATGATGAACTCGTGCGAGAGATTGCCGCCGATCGGCCCGCTTTCGGCCACCATCGGGATGGAACTTGCAGTCCCATGCCGGGCGAAGGTGCGCAGATAGGCGACGAACATGCTGGTTGTACGCATGCTTGGCGCCGGCGTAGTCGAGGTCGAAGGAATAGGCGTCCTTCATCAGGAATTCGCGTCCGCGCATCAGGCCGAAGCGCGGCCGCACCTCGTCGCGGAACTTCCACTGGATATGGTAGAGGTTGAGCGGCAGGTCCTTGTAGGAACGCACATAGGCGCGGAAGATCTCGGTGATCATTTCCTCGTTGGTCGGACCGTAGAGCATGTCGCGCTCATGGCGGTCCCTGATGCGCAGCATCTCCTTGCCGTAGTCCTCGTAGCGCCCGCTTTCGCGCCACAGATCGGCCGACTGGATCGTCGGCATCAGCAGCTCGATCGCGCCGGAGCGGTCCTGCTCCTCGCGCACGATGCGGCATGACCTTTTCCAGGACGCGCAAGCCGAGCGGCAGGAAGCTGTAGATGCCGGCGGCCTCCTGGCGCATCATGCCGGCGCGCAGCATGAGGCGATGCGAGACGATCTCCGCCTCCTTGGGTGTTTCGCGCAGGATGGGCAGGAAATAGCGGGAAAGGCGCATGAAACTTGGCCTCGGCGGGCCGTCACGGTCGGACGCGCAGTGAAGCCAGCAAGAGCGGCGGAAATACAAGGGTCGGCCGCGGGCTGCCGGAGGGGACAAAGGCTGCGATTGGGGGCAAAAACGCGGGCGCCACAAAGTTTTTTTGTCATCTACGGGCGGTAAGATGATGACATCGGCTGTAAGATCGAGTACGACCGATAAGTCCGATCCCACCGCCGCGTATTGTTGTTGTTGGCGTCCGGGAGAGCGGTCCAAGTCTTGGGAGGATGGTCTAACGGCGGACGCAACGCCGCCGCCACGCCGACAAGCAAATCCCATAGGGACGAAGGCGCGGATCGGGGACCACGACAAGTTTTCGGCAGGGCCGTTGCCCTGCTCTTTTTTTGTGCCAATCGGCCTCGACGTCGCCTGGCGGCCGATCTTACGGATCGCCTCCCTAAGATTGACTCATCAGCACTTTTAGCGCGCGCCGAACGGCGCCGTAGAGCCTTCTAAGCGTGACCAGATGATGGACGTAGACCTCGTAGCAAGCGGCAGAGATCAGGGCCGAGACGAGTGTCGTCCATAGGAGCTTGCGCTTGAGGTGCGGGATCGCCGGAGCGCCGGGATCGGTGCCCGGGCTGATCTCACCGCCCTCGTGCTGACTGCGGACGCCCCACGGCAGCACCGCGAACAGCACCACCCACCAAATGAGAAAGAAGATCGCAACGGCCGTGGTTATCGGCATGTCAAGCGCTGTTCGAGCTCGACCAGGGTGCCGGAGAAATCCTTGGGGTGCAGGAAGAGCACCGGCTTGCCATGCGCGCCGTTGCGCGGCTCGCCGTCGCCCAGCACGCGGGGCGCCGGCCGCCTTGAGCGCGTCGCGGGCGGCACGGATGTCCTCGACCTCGTAGCACACGTGGTGCATGCCGCCGTCCGGGTTGCGTTCGAGAAACTTGGCGATCGGCGACCCCTCGCCGAGCGGCTCGAGCAGCTCTGATCTTGGTGTTCGGCAAGGTGATGAAGACGGTAGTCACGCCGTGGTCCGGCTGCGGCACCGCCGCTGAGACCTCCGCGCCGAGAACATCCCGGTAGAGCGCCGCCGCCTTGCCGATGTCGCGCACCGCGATCGCTACGTGATTGAGCCTGCCGATCATGTGTTCGGTCTCCATTGCCCAGCGCCACCCGTTTCCGGGAGGGACTGTCCGCGGCCACGCTGCGCGCCGAACGAGGGCCAGGGGTGAAGCCGACCGCCCGCGCCCACGTCGGTTGGCTTGCCGCCTCGCGCGGAAGCGCGGACGTGAAGTTACACCGAAAGCACGTGAACATGGCAGATCGGCTTCTTATTCCAGCGCTCGGCGATGGCCGAGCGGACGGCGCGCCGCACCGCCTCGGCCACACTTTCGGGATCACGGCGGCGCGGTTTTGGCAGCGAGGCGAAAGCCTCCTCGACCGCCGCAAGCGCGATCTCTGCCATGGGCTCGCCGGACGCGTCGCTCTCCGGAATGCCGATCAGTTCAAGCTCGGGGTCGGCCGCGAGCACACCATTGTCGTCGACGGCCAATGCGACCGAGACCATGCCGGAGAAACCGAGCCGCCGGCGCGAGGCGACCGTGCGCGCCGCTGCATCGACGACGGAGCGCGCCGTCCTTGTACAGGCGGCCCAGGGCAGCTCGTCGATGATTTCCGGTCCCTCCGCGCCGAGACGGACGAGATCGCCGTTGCGGCACACCAGCACGTGCGGCACCCCGGCGCTGCGGGCGAGCTTGGCGTGCTCGGCAAGGTGCAGGGCTTCACCGTGGACCGGAATCACGATCTTTGGCCTGACCCAGCCGATCATGTCGATGAGCTCGGCGCGGCGGGGATGTCCTGATACGTGAACCAGATGGGAGCGGTCGGTGATCACCTCGACGCCCTGGGCCACGAGCCCATTGATCACCCGACCCACAGCCTTCTCGTTGCCGGGGATCGCGCGGGAGGAGAACACCACGCGGTCACCCTTGCCGAGCGCGACCTCAGGGTGCTCGTTCTCGGCGATGCGCGCCAATGCGGCGCGCGGCTCGCCCTGGCTCCCGGTGCACAGTGCCAGCACCTTGTCCGGCGGCAGGTAGCCGTAGGTCTCGGCGCCGCGAAACTCCTGCACGCCGTCGAAAGTAGCCAGTCTCGCGCGCAACCTGAACCACGCGATCCATGGCACGGCCGATCACCACTACCTCGCGGCCGGCAGCGAGCGCCGCACCGGCCACCGCGCGCAGGCGTCCCACATGGGAAGCGAATGTCGTGACGGCGACGCGGGCCGGCGCGGACAGGATGAGCTCTGCCAGTGTCTTCGCCACTTCCGCCTCCGAGGGCGAGCGCCCCTCGCGGATCGCGTTGGTCAGATCGCCGACGAGCGCCAGCACGCCCGTGTCGCCCAGCGCCGCAAGCCGCGCCGCGTCGGTCGGCGCGCCGATCACCGGCGTCGGATCTATCTTCCAGTCGCCGGTGTGCAGCACGGTGCCGTGCGGCGTGCGGATCGCCAGCGCATTCGATTCTGGAATCGAATGAGCGACGTTGATGAAGTCGATCGCGAACGGACCGAGCGTCAGATTGCCGCCGAGCGGCACCACGTTCACCGGGATCTTCGGCGCGCCCGGCTCGGAAAGACGGCGTGCTTCGAACAGAAGCCGCCGTGAACGGCGTGGCATAGATGGGCGCCTTGAGCCGAGGCCACAGGTCGATGAGCGCGCCCATGTGGTCCTCGTGGGCATGGGTGAGCACGAGGCCGACGATGTTGCGCCGCTCGGCGATCAGATGGCGGATGTCCGGAAGAATGCGATCGACGCCGGGGAGGTGCTCCTCGGCGGCAAAGGAGACGCCGCAATCGACAATGAGCCACTCGCGCCGGCGCTCGTCACCGACGCCGTAGAGCGAAAGATTCATTCCGATCTCGCCGACGCCGCCGAGCGACGCGAAAACGAGTTCGCCGCGCGCCATCAGTCGGCCCGCCCCGTCGCCGGCGCGTCGGCCGGCCGGCTCGTTGCCGAGCGGGAATACGTCGCCGGCGGTGACCGTTCGCAGGCTGCCGTCGGCCAGGCGAACGAGCAGCCGCCCGCGTTCGTCCATTCCCCTCGCCGCGCCCGGAAAATTCGCCGCTCGGGAGCCGCACCCGCAGCTCGCCGCCGATCCCGGTCGCCCGTTCGAGCCAGTCGGCGCGAATGAGGTCGAAGCCGCCGCCGCGACGCCATTGCGCGAGCCGCTGCAGCATCATGCCTGACAACGCCGTGAACAGGCCTTCGGCCGAGACATCGGCGCCGGCGGCGCAGAGATCGGTGGTGGGATGGTTCGCCGGCGGCGGATGATGCCGGCAGTTCACGCCGATGCCGACCACAACGACCAGCCTTCCCTCGATGCTCTCCCCTTCGATCAGGATGCCGGTGAGCTTGGCGTCGCCGCAGAGGATGTCATTCGGCCATTTAAGCGCCAGTTTTCCGCGCAGCGCCGGGCGCAATCGAGGATCGCATCATACGTGGCCAATGCGGCGACGAACGACAATTCGGGCGCATGGTCCGGCGGCGCTGGCTCGTCGAGGAGAAGCGTGGCGTACAGATTGCCTGGCAGCGACGTCCATTCGTTGCCGCGCCGGCCGCGCCCGCGGTCTGCTGCCGCGCCGTGACCCAGAACGGGCCCGCGCTCGCGGCGGCGTGCCGCCGCCAGCGCTTCGGTATTGGTCGAAGCGAGCGTCCCGTGCGCCGCCAAGCGAACGCCCGCCGCAACCGCCGCGGGATGAAGCCGCATCAGAACAGCGAATGGGCCGCCGCGCTCGCGACTGCGACGAGCGGTGCCGGGTAGAGGAAGAAGAGTATGTTGAACAGTCCGCAAACGGCGAGCACCACCTTGAGCTCATCGGGCATGCCGACGAAGCCTTCCGCAGGTTCGTCGAAATACATGACCTTGACGATCGTCAGATAGTAGTAGGCGCCGACGGCGCTTGCGAGCACCCCGATCACCGCAAGCACGTAGAAGCCGGCCTTGATGGCGGCAAGAAACACGTAAAACTTGGCGAAGAAGCCGGCGAGCGGCGGTACGCCGGCCATCGAGAATAGCAGCATCGCCAGGAAGAACGCCATCGTCGGATGGGTGCGGGCAAGGCCGGCGAGCTGGTCGATCGATTCCACCATTCCGCTCTTGCGCCGCATCGACAGGATCACGGCGAACACGCCGAGCGTCATCGTCGACGTAGATCGCCATAGTAGACGAGGACGCCCTGCACGCCCTCGGCGGTGCCGGCGGCAAGCCCGATCAGCGCAAATCCCATGTGGCCGATCGACGAATAGGCCATCAGCCGCTTGATGTTGCGCTGGCCGATGGCGGCGAAGGCGCCCAGCAGCATCGAGGCGATGGCGACGAAGACGACGATCTCCTGCCATTGCCCGGTGATGCCGGGAAGGCGGCAACCGCGGCGCGGACGAACATGGCGATGCCGGCGACCTTCGGCGCGGCGGCGAAGAACGCCGTCACCGGCGTCGGCGCGCCTTCATAGACGTCCGGCGTCCACATATGGAACGGCACGGCCGAGACCTTGAAGCAGAAGCCGGCGAACAGGAAGACGAGGCCGAAGATCAATCCAGACCCGCCTTCGGCGGCCGATTGCGCGATGCCGGCAAAGCTCACCGTGCCGGTGAAGCCGTAGACCAGCGAGGCGCCGTAGAGCAGCATTCCCGACGAGAGCGCGCCGAGGACGAAATACTTCAGCCCGGCTTCGGTCGAGCGCAACGAAGACGCGGTGGCTTGCCGCCACGACGTAGAGCGGCAGGCTCATCAATTCGAGGCCGAGATAAAGCGCAATGAGATCGGCAGCCGAGATCAGCATCAGCATGCCGAGCGTCGACAGCAGGATGAGCACCGAGTATTCGAACCGCTCCTCCCGCTCGCGCCGCGCGTAGTCGAGCGACATGACGATGGCGGCGGCGGATCCGAACATCGCCAGGATCTTCAGGAAGCGGGCGAAGTCGTCGACAACGAAACTGCCGTTGAAGGCGACCAGCCTGCCCTCCGGCAGCACCAGCACGATGAGGCCGGCGATCACCAGGAGCGCGACCGACGCCGCAGTCGATCAGCCGCCCCGCCTCCTCGCTGCGGTAGGCGCCGAGGATCAGGAGCGTCATGGCGCCGACGCCGAGCAGCAACTCGGGCAGCAGGGGAACGAGCGCCGACGCGGTCAAGTCAGGATTCATCGCCTCACCTCGCCAGCGCCGCCGAGTGAACGCTGCCGACCGCATGATTGAAATTGTCGATCAGCTGCGCCACCGAAACCGCCGATATGTCGAGCACCGGCCGCGGGTAAAGGCCGAACACGATGGTCAGGACCACGAGCGGCGCCAATACGACGATTTCGCGCCAGCCGACGTCGGTGATCGCCGCGAGGCTCGGCTTCTCCAGCCTGCCGAAGATCACCTTGCGGTAGAGCCACAGCACGTACGCGGCGGACAGGATGGTCCCGAGCGTCGCCAGCGTCGCCACCCAGTTGTTGACCCGGAAGGTCCCGATCAGGGCGAGAAACTCGCCGACGAGATCCCGACGTGCCCGGCAGCCCGATATTGGCCAGCGCGAACACCATGAAGACGAAGGCGTAGACCGGCATGCGGTTGACGAGCCCGCCATAGGCCGCGATCTCTCGCGTGTGCATGCGGTCGTAGATGACGCCGACGCACAGGAACAACGCGGCCGACACGATGCCGTGCGAGATCATCTGGAAAATGCCGCCGGCGACCCCCTGCACCGTCATCGCGAACAGCCCCATGGTGACGAAGCCCATGTGCGCGACCGACGAATAGGCGATGAGCTTCTTCACGTCCTCCTGCATCAGGGCGACCAGCGAGGTGTAGACGATGGCGACGACCGAGAGCGCGTAGATGAGCGGCGCCAGCTCGACCGAGGCTTGCGGGAACATCGGCAGCGAGAAGCGCAGAAACCCGTAGCCGCCCATCTTCAGGAGGATCGCGGCGAGGATCACCGAGCCGGCCGTGGGCGCCTCGACATGCGCGTCGGGCAGCCAGGTGTGGACCGGCCACATCGGCAGCTTGACCGCGAACGAGGCGAAGAACGCGAACCACAGCCCAGATCTGCATGCGCAGCGCGGAAACGCATGGTGCAACAGCGCCGGGATGTCGGTCGTGCCGCGCTTCCCAGTAGATCGCCATGATGGCGAGCAGCATCAGCACCGAGCCGGCGAACGTGTAGAGGAAGAACTTGAAGCTGGCATAGACCCGGCGCGGGCCGCCCCATACGCCGATGATCAGGAACATCGGGATCGAGGCCGCCCTCGAAGAACAGATAGAACAGCACCAGGTCGAGCGGCGCAGAACGTTCCGACCATCAGCGTCTCGAGCACGAGGAAGGCGATCATGTATTCGCGCACGCGGCTCTGGATCGCCTGCCAGCTCGCCAGGATCGAAGATCGGCATCAGCGCCGGTGGTCAGGATCACGAACGGCAGCGAGATGCCGTCGACGCCCATGGCGTAGGTGATGGTGCCGCCGAGCCAGGGGCGCCGCTCGACGAACTGGAAGTCGGCCGAGGCGGGATCGAAGCGCCAGACGAGAATGAGCGAGATCGCGAAGGTGATGAGCGTGGTCCACAGCGCGACCCACCGCGCATTGCGCGCGCCGGTCTCGTCCTCACGCAGCAGGGCGATGAACAGCGCCCCGGCGAGCGGCAGGAAGGTCACGACCGAGAGGATCGGCCAGCTCGCCATCAGTGGCCTCCCGGCGAACATGAACCAGGTGATGAAGGCGGCAACGCCGATCAGCATAGCGAAGGCGTAGTGATAGAGATAGCCGGTCTGCAGCCGCACGACGCTGCGGGTCACGTCGAGCACGCGGGCGGACACCGCCGTCGGGGCCGAACCCGTCGATGATGAACCCGTCGCCGCCCTTCCACAGGAGCCGGCCGAGCCACAGCGTCGGGCGAACAAAGAGGAAGTCGTAGTTCCGGTCGAAGTACCAGTGCGTTGAGCAGGAAGTGGTAGAGCACGCTCTGTTCGCGCGCCAACCGCTCCGGATCTCCGGGCGGCGGATATAGAACTGGAAGGCCACGAGCAATCCGCCGGCCATCATCACGGTAGGAATGACCCTGACGGCGAACGAAACGTGCTCCATTTCCTCGAGCACCTTGTTGTCCGATCCCGATCTTGAGCGAGTCGCGGAAGAACTCGACGGCGCCGTCGCCGGTGAACAGGTGCATGAAGGGCCAGCCGGCCCCGATCGATCCGATTGCGAGCAGAGCGAGCGGAACGAGCATCACGATCGGGCTCTCATGCGCCGCCTCGTAGTGATGCCGATCGTGCGGCGCGCCATGGAAGGTCTTGAACATGAGCCGCCAGGAATAGAACGACGTGAGCGCGGCGGCAGCGACAGTCATGGCGAAGCCATAGCTCGCGGCGGCGCCGCTAGCCGCGTCGGCCGCCTCGATGATCGCGTCCTTTGAGTAATAGCCGGCGGTGAAGCGGAAATCCGGTCAGCGCGCAGGGTGCCGACGAACATGGTGGCGTAGGTGAACGGGATTTTGCGCCACAGTCCGCCCATGTGGCGGATGTCCTGCTCGTGGTGCATCGCGATGATGACCGAGCCCGAGCCCAGGAACAGCAGCGCCTTGAAGAAGGCGTGGGTGAACAGGTGGAACATGCCGACCGAATAGGCGCCCGCGCCCATGGCCGACGAACATGTAGCCGAGCTGCGAGCAGGTCGAATAGGCGATGATGCGCTTGATGTCGTTTTGCACGAGGCCGACGGTCGGCGGCAAAGAATGCCGTCGTCGCGCCGATGACGATCACGAACGCCTGCGCCGTCGGCGCCAGCGCGAACAGCGGCGACAGCCGCGCCACCATGAACACGCCGGCGGTCACCATGGTCGCCGCATGAATGAGCGCCGACACCGGGGTCGGTCCCTCCATGGCGTCGGGAAGCCAGGTGTGGAGCAGGAACTGCGCCGACTTTCCCATCGCGCCCATGAACAGCAGCAGGCAGATCAACGTGAGGGCATCGACGTCGAGCCCAGATAGTGAAGGTCTTGCCGACGAGCGTCGGCGCCTGGGCGAAGATGGTGTCGAAGTTGATCGACCCGGTCATCAGGAAGACGGCGAAGATTCCGAGCGCGAAGCCGAAGTCGCCGATGCGGTTGACGATGAAGGCCTTGATCGCCGCGGCATTGGCCTCGGGCTTGTGGAACCAGAAGCCGATCAGCAGATAGCTCGCGAGGCCCACGCCTTCCCAGCCGAAGAACAGCTGCGCCAGATTGTCGGCCGTCACCAGCGCCAGCATGGCGAAGGTGAAGAACGACGAGATAGGAGAAGAAGCGCGGCTGGTGCGGATCGTCGGCCATGTAGCCGATCGAATAGAGATGAACCAGCGCCGAGATCGTCGTCACCACCACCAGCATCACGGCGGTAAGCGGATCGATGCGCAGGGCCCAATCGACCTTGAGGTCCCCCGAGGTGATGAAGTTGAACAGCGGGACGCGGGCGTCGTGCCCGTTAAAGCCGACGTCGACGAAGGCAAAGCAGGAGAGCACCCAGGACAGCACCAACAGCGTGGTGGTGACGAGCTCGGCGGCTTGCGAGCCGGCGGTCGATCTGGCGACCTCTTCTTCGCGTTCGAGGCTCGCGTGCGTCCGATTGCGCGGCGAATCGGCACGCGCGCGCGTGTCTCGGGCGCCGCGCAGCGTGACGGCATCGGCGCGGCGGGCTGCCGCCGGGATGGCGGCTCGCCGCGCCGACCAGCGTGATCAGGCCGGCGATGACGGCGCCGAGCAGCGGCAGGAAGACGATCGCCTCATACATCCCGCTGCTCATCCGTCAGCCCTTCATCAGATTGACGTCCTCGACCGCGATCGAGCCGCGGTTGCGGAAATAGGCGACGAGGATGGCGAGCCCGATCGCGGCTTCCGCCGCCGCGACCGTGAGCACGATCAGCGCATAGACCTGGCCGACGATGTCGCCGAGAAACGCCGAGAACGCCACCAGGTTGATGTTGACGGCGAGCAGGATCAGCTCGACCGACATCAGGATGATGATGATGTTCTTGCGGTTGAGAAAGATGCCGAAAATCCCGAGCGTGAACAGGATCGCGGCGACCGACAGATAGTGTCCGAGCCCGATGGTCATCGCGCAGGCCCTGCCCGACTGACGCTGACCTTGACCACCTCGATGGCGCTGGCGCGGGTGCGCGCGAGCTGCTCGCGCGACCCGCTGCCGCCGGACGTCGGGCTTGTGCTGCAGCGTCATCACGATGGCGCCGATCATGGCGACGAGCAGGATCATGCCGGCCGCCTCGAAGAAATAGAGCGTAGCGGGTATAGAGTACCTCGCCGAGCGCCTGCGTGTTGCTGACGTCGCCGGCGATCGGCGCGGTGATGGTCGCCGGGCACGCCGGGCTCCGATCACGCAGGCCCCGACCACGAACAAGAGCTCGGCGAGCAGCACGGCGCCGACCACGAACCCGATCGGCAGATAGTTGAGCAGCCCGTGGCGCAGCTCGGCGAAATCGACGTCGAGCATCATCACCACGAACAGGAACAGCACCGCGACGGCGCCGACATAGACCACGATGAGGATCATGGCGAGGAACTCGGCGCCCATGAGCATGAACAGGCCAGCGGCGTTGACGAAGGCGAGGATGAGGAACAGCACCGAATGCACGGGATTCCTGGCGACGATGACCATGATCGCCGAGGCGATGCACACGCCGGCAAAGAGATAGAAGAAAATCGCCTGCAGGATCATGGGCGCGGCGCGTCTCACCGGTACGGCGCGTCGAGCGCGATGTTCTTGGCGATCTCGCGCTCCCAGCGGTCGCCGTTCGCCAGCAGGCGTTCCTTGTCGTAGTAGAGCTCCTCGCGCGTCTCGGTGGCGAATTCGAAGTTCGGTCCCTCGACGATGGCATCGACCGGACAGGCCTCCTGGCAGAAGCCGCAGTAGATGCACTTCACCATGTCGATGTCGTAGCGGGTGGTGCGCCGCGTGCCGTCGTTGCGGCGCGGGCCCGCCTCGATGGTGATCGCCTGCGCCGGGCAGATCGCCTCGCACAGCTTGCAGGCGATGCAGCGCTCCTCGCCGTTCGGATAGCGCCGCAGCGCATGCTCGCCGCGGAAGCGCGGCGAGAGCGCGCCCTTCTCGAACGGGTAGTTGAGCGTCGCCTTCGGCTTGAAGAAGTAGCGCATCGACAGCAGGAAAGCCTGCACGAACTCCGTCGAGAGAGATCGAACGCGCGGCCTGATCGAGTCCCATCTCAGCCTCGAACGATGTCGAGCACGCCGGCGACGATGACGATCATCGCCAGCGACACCGGCAGAAACACCTTCCAGCCGAGCCGCATCAGCTGGTCGTAGCGATAGCGCGGCACGAAGGCCTTCACCATGGCGGAACATGAAGAACACGAACCCGGCCTTGAGCACGAACCAGACGACGCCGGGGACCCAGGTGAACGGCGGCACCGGGAACGGCGGCAGCCAGCCGCCGAGGAACAGGATCGTCGCCATGGCGCACATGCTGGTGATCGCCACGTACTCTCCCAACTGCAGCATCATGTAGGGCGTGGAGCCGTACTCGACCATGTAGCCGGCGACAAGCTCCGATTCCGCCTCGACCAGGTCGAACGGGGGCCGGTTGGTCTCGCGCCGAGCGCCGAGACGAAGAAGATGACGAACATCGGCAGGAGCCGCAGCCAATACCAGCCGAGCAGGCCCCACGGCGTATTCTGCGCCTCGACGACGGCGGTGAGATTGAGCGAGCCGACGCAAGAGCAGCACGGTGATGATGACGAAGCCGATCGAGACCTCGTAGGAGACCATCTGCGCCGCCGAGCGCAGCGCGGCCAGGAACGGATATTTCGAATTCGACGCCCAGCCGGCCATGATCACGCCGTAGACGCCGAGCGAGGAGATGGCGAAGATGTAGAGCACGCCGACGTTGATGTCGGCGATGACCCAGCCGGCATTGACGGGAATGACCGCCCAGGCGGCGAGCGCCAGCGTGCAGGTGATCAGCGGCGCGAGGAGAAACACGCCCTTGTTGGCGCCGGCGGGATAACCGGCTCCTTGAGCACGAACTTGATGAGATCGGCGAACGATTGGAACAATCCCCAGGGGCCGACCACGTTCGGCCCGCGCCGGATCTGGACGGCGGCCCAGATCTTGCGGTCGGCATAGATGACGTAGGCGACGGCAATCAGCAGGATGACGAGCAGCAGCACGCTTTCCGCCACGATGACGGCGAACGGCCAGATGTGAGTCGTGCAAGAACGCTTCCATCCTGTCCTCAAGGGCCGCCGCGGCGGCGCGCGCGGCGTTCGGCCAGCGCCGAACACTCTGCCATCACCGCCGAGCAGCGCGCGATCGGATTGGTGAAGTAGAAATTGCTGACGCTCGCGCGGAACGGCGCGCGCTCAGGACTGCCGCCCCGCGCCGCGAGCTTGTGCAGATCGGCCGGATCGCCCGGCGCAATCTCCCCGATGCGCATCAGATGTGGATGCGCCTGGTGAGCGCCTTGCGAGCTGCGCCAGCGGATCGTATGGAAGCCGCTTCCCGACGACGTCAGAGAGAGCGCGCAGAATGGCCCCAATCCTCCGCGCGCGTCGCCGGGCGGGAAGGAGGCGCGCGCTCGCCATCTGGACGCGGCCCTCGGTGTTGACGTAGGTCGCCGATTTTTCCGGATAGGCGGCGCCCGGCAGCACCACATCCGCGCGCAACGCGCCGCGGTCGCCATGGGTGCCGATATAAACCGCGAATGCCGCCCGGCCCGATGTCGATCTCGTCGATCCCGAGCAGGAAGACGAGATCGAGCGTGCCCGCGGCCGCCATCTGCCGCGCGCTCAAGCCGCCCTCGCCGGGCACGAAGCCGAGATCGAGCGCGCCGACGCGCGAAGCGGCGCCGCTGGAGGACGCTGTAGCCGTTCCAGCCCTCCTTCACGGCGCCGAGATCGATCGCCGCCTTAGCCGCGAGCGCCGCGACGTGCCGCCCGTCGGTCCGCGCAAAGACTTGCGCGCCGATGAGGATGAGCGGGCGCTCGGCATGGCGCATGACGTCGCCGAAAGCTGTGCCGGGTGATGGTGGCGAGCGTCTCCGGCCCGGCGCCGAGATAGTCGTAGCTGTAGGTGAGCGCGGCGCTTTCCCGCCGATGACCCCGATGGAAAGCTCTTGGCGGTGCGCCAGCGCTTGCGGATGCGGGCGTTGAGCACCGCCGCCTCCCGGCGCGGGTTTGACCCGACAATGAGGAGCGCATCGGCGAGGTCGATCCCGGCGATGGTCGCGTTGAACCGGTAGGTCGCGCGGCCCCATTGCGGGTCGAGCACCGCGCCGTCCTGCCGGCAATCGAGGTTGGTGACGCTGAGCCGGGTCATCAGATCCTTGAGCGCAAAGATCTCCTCGACCGCGGCGAGATCGCCGACCAGCGCGCCCACGCGGCCGGCTTTGGCCCGCTCCAGCCTTGCGGCGATCGCGGCGAACGCTTCGCTCCACAGAGGCCGGGCGCAGGCGGCCGTTCTCGCGCAGATAGGGCTGATCGAGCCGCTGCGTCCGCAGGCCGTCGACGACGTGGCGCGTCTTGTCGGAAATCCATTCCTCGTTGATGTCGTCGTTCACCCGCGGCAGGATGCGCATCACCTCGCGGCCGCGCGTGTCGATGCGGATCGCCGAGCCGACGCGCGTCCATCACGTCGATCGACTTCGGTCTTGGTTGAGCTCCCACGGGCGCGCCGCGAACTCGTAGGGCTTCGAGGTGAGCGCGCCGACCGGGCAGAGATCGACGACGTTGCCCTGCAGCTCGGAGACCATCGCCTCTTCGAGATAGGTGGTGATCTCCATGTCCTCGCCGCGTCCGATGGCGCCGAGCTCCGGGCACGCCGGCGACTTCGGTGGCGAAGCGGACGCACCGCGTGCACTGGATGCAGCGGTTCATCGACGTCTTGACCAGGGCGCCGAGATACTTGTCCTCGACCGCGCGCTTGTTCTCGCGGAAGCGGCTCGATCGACGCCGTAGGCCATCGCCTGGTCCTGCAGGTCGCATTCGCCGCCCTGGTCGCAGATCGGGCAGTCGAGCGGATGATTGATGAGCAGGAATTCCATCACCCCTTCGCGCGCCTTGCGCACCATCGGCGAGCGGGTCGATGACCTCCGGCGGCTCGCCCTTGGGGCCGGGGCGGCAGATCGCGCACGCCCCAGGCGCAGATGCGACCGGCTTCGGCGAGCCGACCAGCTCGACCAGGCACATGCGGCAATTGCCGGCGATCGACAGCCGCTCGTGGAAGCAGAAGCGCGGGATTTCGGCGCCCGCCGCCTCGCACGCCTGCAGCAGCGTGTACTCCGGCGGAACGTCGATCTCCCTGCCGTCGACGAGAAGCTTGGTCATGCCGCCTGCCCGTCCGGCGCGCATCGCGCCGTCTTCCATAGTTGCGCCGCCGGCACGCTCTCCCAGCCGAACGGCGTGGTCGAGAGGGCCGTGCGCGGTCAGATATTCGAGCCGTTCTTTCGCCTCCTCGATTGTCGGCCGGTGGCCGGCCGCCACCCACCACATCACGAAGTGCGGCTTCTCCATCTTGCTCGAACCATTCCGGGCGCCGGCCGTAAAAGCGCTTGTGAATGGTCTGCCACACGCAAGCGCTCAAGCGTTTCAACGTTTTCCCAGACCGACATGTTAACGATCATGGTTGGATCGGCGAACGGCCGGATATTGGTCGCGTTGCCGCTGTCGTCCTTGAGAACGCCAGACAGATCCCTTGCTGCGCTCGGCCAGGCTGTTCACCAGATCGAGGGTTGTTCATGAAATCGGCGACCCGCGGATCGTCGGTCGGGTAGCGCAGACGGCCGATGTTGAGTTGGGCAAGATGCCTGATCGCCGTCATGCCGCGCTGCTCCCCTACTCCGCCGCCTCGGGCACGACCGGATCGAGCACGCCGCCGGCATCGGGATTGGCGGTGTATTCGTCGATGCGCCGTTCGATCTCCGGCCGGAAATGCCGCAGCAGGCCCTGCACCGGCCAGGCGGCGCCGTCGCCGAAGGCGCAGATGGTGTGGCCCTCGATCTGGGTCGTCACCTCCAGCAGCATGTCGATCTCGCGCTTGTAGCGCGCGGCCTTCGGCCATGCGCGTGAGCACGCGCCACATCCAGCCCATGCCCTCGCGGCAGGGCGTGCACTGGCCGCAGCTCTCGTGCTTGTAGAAGTAGGAGATGCGCGCCATGGCGCGCACGATGTCGGTCGACTTGTCCATGACGATGACGGCGGCGGTGCCGAGCGCCGATTTCTTCTCGCGGCAGCCGTCGAAATCCATGAGCAGCGTGTCGGCCTGGTCGGGTCCCGCCGGCACCAGCGGCATCGACGAGCCGCCGGGGATGACGGCGAGCAGATTGCTCCAGCCGCCGCGCACGCCGCCGGCATGGGTGTCGATGAGCTCGCGCAGCGGAATGCCCATCGTCTCTTCGACGGTGCACGGCCGCTCGACGTGGCCGGAGATGCAATAAAGCTTGGTGCCGGTATTGTTCGGCCGGCCGATGCCGGCGAACCAGGCGGCGCCGCGGCGCATGATGTCGGGCACCTGCGGCGATGGTCTCGACGTTGTTGACGGTGGTCGGGCAGCCGTAGAGCCCCGATATTGGCCGGGAACGGCGGCTTCAGCCGCGGCATGGCCCTTCTTGCCTTCGAGGCTTTCGAGCAGCGCCGTCTCCTCGCCGCAGATGTAGGCGCCGGCGCCGTGGTGGACGATGATGTCGAAGTCGTAGCCGTGGACGTTGTTCTTGCCGATGAGGTTTGCCTCGTAGGCCTGCGTCGACCGCCGCCTGCAGGCGCTCGCGCTCGCGGATGAACTCGCCGCGCATGTAGATGTAGCAGGCGTGCGCGCCCATGGCGAAGCCGGCGATGAGGCAGCCCTCGACCAGCAGATGCGGATCGTGCCGCATGATCTCGCGATCCTTGCAGGTGCCGGGCTCGGACTCGTCGGCGTTGACGACGAGGTAGTGCGGCCGCCTCCACCGGCTGCTTGGGCATGAACGACCATTTGAGTCCGGTCGGGAAGCCGGCGCCGCCGCGGCCGCGCTGACCCGAGGCCTTCATCTCGGCGATGATGCCGTCGCGGCCCTTCTCGTCAGGATCGCCTTGGTGCCGTCCCAGGCGCCGCGCGCGCGTGCGCCGGCAAGGCCCCAATCGTGCCGGCCGTAGAGATTCTTGAAAATGCGATCCTTGTCTTGCAGAGCCACGGTGCACGATCCTCTGCCGGCATTGCTTGGCGAAGTCTTGCGGCGTCGTCGGTCCGCCGGCCAGGGGCGGAGAACCTGCCGGCCGATCTGTGAGCCGGGCTTAGGCGGCTGGCCGTTGGCGAAACCGTCGAGCACCTTCTCGAACAGTCTCGGCGGTCGGGTCCTCGTAGGTGTCGTTGAAGATCTGCACCATCAGCGCGTTGGCGCGAGCGCCGAGGCACTCGACCTCCTCCCGGAGAAACTTGCCGTCCGCGCGGGAGATGGCACTGGTCGTCGTTGGATGCGCCGCGTCTTGCAGGCCTCCCACCAGCGCCTCCGCTCCACGCAGCATGCAGGGCGTGGTGCCGCACACCTGCACGTGAGCCTTCTTGCCCACCGGGGACAGCTGGAACATGGTGTAGAAGGTGGCCACCTCGCAGACGCGGATGTGAGGCCATGCCAGCATGTCGCGCGACCAGCCTGCATGGCCGGCTCCGGCAGCCAGTTCTCACTGCTGCTCCTGCGCCCGCCACAGCAGCGGGATGACGGCGGATGCCTGTTTGCCCGCCGGAGTACTTGGCGATCGTCGCCTGCGCCCACTGCCGGCGTTCTCCGGCGTGAAGGCGAAGCTTGCCGGCTGGTTGGGGATCCTAGTCGGCGGACGGACATGAGCGCATGGCTGGGGCTCGGCGTTTTCGCTGCGCTGCAACGGACGGGCTTAAAATCTTGTGAGCCAGTGATGCCGCCTTGTCGCCCTTCTTTAGGAGAATGGCCCCAGGGCTCTCGCGGAACGCGGCAAAGTCGCCTGCCCGGAGGCCCCTGTGGGGCTCGCAAACGCCGCGGCAGGATAGGAGCGTTGGAAGGCGGAAAAGACCAGCGGTCAGCTCGAGCCAGCGCACCAGCGGCAGCAGGGCGCCGGGCGGGGCCCAGCAACAGCGCGCTCTCTGCGCGCCGACACCCAAAGGAAGCCGGTCCAGAACACCGCCCGAGGCCACCCCGAACGCCGGGATCGACCGACGCGCTGACGATGTAGCCCCCGTGTGGCCCGTGCCAGCCGAGAACAGCGGCACGCCAGCAGAGATGCACAAGATGCCGAGCGAGATGGGCAGCAGCCGGCCAATCCATCTGCCACGTGCCCCCATCGGCCAGCGCAGTAGCGGCCGGCCAGCGCCAGTGAGCTCGCCGAGGCTCAGCCCCCAGCCGAACGCCACCACCGCCGGGATGAACCCCACGTCGACCGCCGACTATCCGCTCAGCTCTCCTCTGGACGCCCTTCCGCCACAGCACCGCCGCCAGGCCACTGGCGGCCGATCCCGCAGCCGATGCGGAAGGCCACCTGCGGCAGCCGCCCGGTCGAGCTTGCCGCCAATCGCCGCATCGGCGAAACACACGATCTGTCCCCATGGCGAGCCACAGGGCCAGCGCCCGCCATTGCCTCAGCGCCGCGAGCGCCACCGCCAGCAGCCCCGAGCCACAGGTTGCGCAGCCCGATGATGTAGTAGAGTTCGCGCCGCGGTCGCCCCGGCACGCCCGGCACGTGACGCGCCGCCTGCACCGGCACCAGCAGGTAGCGCACCCCGATCACAGGCCAGCAGCTACGCCACGCGGCCATGCAGGCCAGATGACGCGCAGTGCCGAGTCGCTTGCGCCCTGAGCCCTGCTCCGCACGTGCCTGGCCGCCCGCGTTGTAAGACCACGGACGCTTTTACATCAACACCGGGCTCGCCCCGGTATCCAGCGAGTCCCGCAACGCACCGGACCTACAAACGATCCACCCTCACCGAACACGATGTCCAGCGATGCCGAGGATCGCCGAGACGTCGGCCAGCATGTGGCCGCGGTTCATGAAATCCATCGCCTGCAGGTGCGGCGAAGCCGGGCGCGCCGGATCTTGCAGCGGTAGGGCTTGTTGCTGCCGTCGGCGACCAGATAGACGCCGAACTCGCCCTTGGGCGCCTCGACCGCGGCGTAGACCTCGCCCGCGGGCACGTGGATGGCCCTCGCGTGTAGAGCTTGAAATGGTGGATCAGTCGCCTCCATCGAGCGCTTCATCTCGCCGCGCAGCGGCGGCACGATCTTGTTGTCGTCGATGCACATCGGCCCCTGCCCTGCCGGCAGACGCAGCTTCTCGCAGCACTGCTTCATGATGCGCACCGACTGGCGCATCTCCTCCATGCGGATGCAGTAGCGGTCGTAGCAGTCGCCGTTCTTGCCGATCGGGATGTCGAAATCGAGCTCGGAATAGCATTCGTAGGGCTGCGCCTTGCGCAGGTCCCAGGCGGCACCGGAGCCGCGCACCATCACACCCGAGAAGCCCCACCCCAGGCAGTCCGCGAGGCTTGACCACGGCGATGCCGACGTTGCGCTGCTTGAAGATGCGGTTTTCGGTCAGCAAGCCCTCGATGTCGTCGCAGACCTTGCAGGAACGGATCGCAGAACGCCCAGATGTCGTCGAGGAGCTTCGGCGGCAGATCCTGGTGCACGCCGCCGAAGCGGAAATAATTGGCATGCATGCGTGCGCCCGAGGCGCGCTCGTAGAACACCATCAGCTTCTCGCGTTCCTCGAAGCCCCACAGCGGCGGGGTGAGCGCGCCGACGTCCATGCGCCTGCGTGGTGACGTTGAGGAGATGCGAGAGCAAGCGGCCGATCTCGCAATAGAGCACGCGGATGAGCTGACCGCGCTTGGGCACCTCGATGCCAAGCAGCTTCTCCACTGCCAGGCAGAAGGCATGTTCCTGATTCATCGGCGCGACGTAGTCGAGCCGGTCGAAATAGCGGATCGCCTGCAGGTAGGTCTTGTGCTCGATCAGCTTCTCGGTGCCGCGATGCAGGAGGCCGATATGCGGATCGACGCGCTCGACAACCTCGCCGTCGAGCTCGAGCACAAGGCGCAGCACGCCGTGCGCCGCCGGGTGCTGCGGCCCGAAATTGATGGTGAAGTTGCGGGATCTCTGTCGTCTGGCGGCATTTTGAGGCTGCGGCGGTGTCAGACCCTCCGGGTCTGACACCGCATCTCAACGGTTGTCTATCTAGGGTGTCAGACCCGGAGGGTCTGACACCCGCTCACCCTGCTTCGCCTTCTCGTCGCCGGGGAGCACATAGTTCGTCCCTTCCCACGGCGACTCGAAATCGAAACTCCGGAACTCTCCTGCGTCAGCTTCACCGGTTCGTACACCACCCGCTTCTGGTCGTCGTCGTAGCGCACCTCGACGTAGCCGGTGAGCGGGAAGTCCTTGCGCAGCGGATAGCCCTGGAAGCCGTAGTAGTCGGTGAGGATGCGGCGCAGGTCGGGGTGGCCCGAGAACAGGATGCCGTACATGTCGTAGGCCTCCCGCTCGTACCAGTTGGCGCCCGGGAACAGCTCCGACCGCGCTCGGCACGGCGGTCGTCTCGTCCGTCGCGGCAACTTCAGGCGGATGCGCTGATTGAGACGCGGCGACAGCAGGTGATAGACCGCATCGAAACGCTGCTCGCGTTCGGGATGAGTCCACGCCGCAGATGCGTTTCGTGATCAGCACCTCGAATACAGGCACAGCGCTGTCGTCGTGCAGCGCCTTGAGCGCCGAGACGATGTGCGGTCGCGCGCGATCCGCATCGTCAGCTCGCCACGCGTACGATCTGCCAGCCCCCCGACAGCGCCGGCCGAGCTTTGGCCTCGACGTGCTTGGCAAGGTCGTCCAACGCGCCGAGCCATCCCGCAACTCCTCGCTCAATCCACCACGAACAGCCGCGCACCCTTCGCCGGTACGCGAGCGATGCGGCTCGGCCCCGTCGGCCACCTGGTAGCTCATGCCGGGCTCAGCGTGAAGGAGCGGCCGTCCTGCAGGTCGGTCACCAGCTCTCGCCGTCGACGCAGAGACAGGATATGGCCTTTCTGGCACCAGTGGTTGGCAACGTAGCCCGCCGAATACTCCACCAGCCGCACGCGCAGATCGCCGAACTGGCCGTCCGCCAAGTCGCTTCTCCCGCGTCGCCATGCCTGGTCGTGCTCAACGGCCTGCCAGTCGGTGACGCCGAACGGGATGTCGCTGATTCGCATGGTCGTCAGCGCTCGATCGTGCCGGTGCGCCGGATCTTCTTCTGCAACAGCAGTGACCCCGTAGAGCAGCGCCTCCGCGGTCGGCGGGCAGCCGGGCACGTAGATGTCGACCGGCACGATGCGGTCGCAACCCCGCACCACCGAATAGGAATAATGATAGTAGCCGCCGCCGTTGGCGCAGGAGCCCATGGAGATGACGTAGCGCGGCTCCGGCATCTGGTCGTAGACCTTGCGTAGAGCAGGCGCCATCTTGTTGCAGCAGCGTGCCGGCCACGATCATCACGTCGGACTGGCGAGGCGACGCGCGCGGCGCGAAGCCGAAGCGCTCGGCATCGTAGCGCGGCATCGACATCTGCATCATCTCGACCGCGCAGCAGGCAAGTCCGAACGTCATCCACATCAGCGAGCCGGTGCGCGCCCAGGTGATCAGTTCGTCGGTCGCGGTGACGAGGAAGCCCTTGTCGGCAAGCTTGTTGGAGACCTCGGTGAAAGTAGGGATCGCCGGCTTCACGAGTACGCCGGGTGCCGGGGCCGTGCGATGCCGTCGCGCCGGCGCCATCAATCCCACTCCAGCGCGCCCTTGCGCCACTCATAGATGAAGCCGATCGGTCAGCACGCCCAGGAACACCATCATCGACCAGAAGCCGAACAGCCCGACCTCCTTGAACGCCACCGCCCACGGAAACAGGAACGCCACCTCGAGGTCGAAGATGATGAACAGGATGGAGACCAGAGATAGAAGCGCACGTCGAACTTCATGCGCGCGTCGTCGAAGGCGTTGGAACCGCGCACTCGTAGGCCGACACCTTCTCGGGATCCGGGGTTGCGCACCGGCCACCAGGAACGGCGCCATCATCAGCGCCAGCCCGATGACCAGCGACACGCCGAGGAAGCACGGCAAGCGGCAGGTAGTCCAGCAGCAGCTGGTTCATGGTGGGCTCCCGCTGGCTGCCTGCGCAAGACGCGGGCTGTCACTGCGTCCCTGTTAACGCAGTGCAGCAACCTGCGCAACCCGTGGTCGCAGCCCGCCCGAGCGGCAACCGCCACGCCAGGTCTGGAGTCAGACGGACCCGCCGGCAGCAGTCCCAGGCCGCGCAGCACATCAGTTATTGATACCTGGGAGGAGGAATGGCGCGAGCGACGGGACTTGAACCCGCGACCTCCGGCGTGGCGCTCTAACCAGCTGAGCTGCCCGCAATCCAAAACGCGCGCCGAGCCGTGCGCGCGCTGTCTGGAGCGCTCCGTTTACGTGACCCTGAACACCGCGTCAAGCGCGCCCGCCCGGGGCAGCGCCCGGCGGGGGTCTGGTGAGGCCGTGAGAGGTCAACTCCCCGACATCATCGGTGCAAACGGCAGCCGGGCGGCGGCGCGACGTACGAACCCGCTATCGCGGGGCAGACCACCGTGGCCATCTCCATCCGCCGGCGCGAGATCAGCATCAACCGGTCTGGGCGGCAACGTCTTGTCGCCCGGTGGTACGTGCAATCAAGTCCTTCTCGGCAACGCCCGCGACTATATTGTGGAGGTCAAAAAGACGGCAGCCAGGTGCGCGAAATACGGCCCAGCCGAGCGGCCAGCTGATTTTGCCAGCGGAACTTCGGTGTGGCTCACGCTCCCGCGCCAGCGCAGGTGCCGCTGCACTGGGCTGAAGGAAGCCAAGAACAAGGGAGGACTGCATCATGCACAGAGCGAAAGAGGCCACCCGCCGCTACGCGTTCTGCAGGTGCTGGCCGCAGCCTCGCTGCCGCTGCCGGCATGGAGCTCGCGGCGCGTACGCGGCCGCGCCCGCGCCACGTGGCAGGTCAGCACCGGACCTGATCGAGGCGGCGCAGAAGGAGGGCAAGGTGATCTGGTACACGGCGGTCGACCTGCCGGTGGCCGGAGCGCATCGCCAAGGCCTTCGAGGCCAAATATCCGGGCATCGCCATGCGCGTCGAGCGCTCGGGCGGCGAGCGCATCTTCCAGCGCATCGGCCAGGAGTACGCCAGCAAGATCCACGCCGTCGACGTCGGTCAACAGCTCGGACGCGGCGCATTTCATCGTCTGGAAGCGCGACGGCATCCTGGCGCCGTACGTGCCCGAGGACGTGGCGCTGCCACTATCCCGGCCGAGCACAAGGACCCCGACGGCCTGTTCGCCAGCTGGCGCATCTGGCTGTGCGTGATCGGCTACAACACCAAGCTGGTGAAGCGCCGAGGAGGCGCCGAAGAGCTTCGCCGACCTGCTCGATCCCAAGTGGGTCGGCAAGATCGTCAAGGCCCACCCCGGCTACAGCGGCACCATCATGACCGCCACCTTCCAGATGGCGCGCGACATCGGCTGGGACTACTTCGAGAAGCTCTGCCGGCCAGAAGGTGATGCAGGTGCAGTCGAGCGCCGATCCGCCCAAGAAGCTGGCGCTGGGCGAGCGCGCCGTCATGGCCGACGGCAACGAGTACAATCTGGTCCAGCTCAAGGAGAAGGGCGAGCCGGTCGAGATCGTCTATCCGACCGAAGGCACGCCGATCATCATCGGTCCGTCCGGCGTCCTGAAGGACGCGCCAAGCGAACGCCGCGCGGCTGCTGCAGATGCTTCATGTTCTCGCCCGAGTGCCAGCAGCTGATGGTCGACGTCGGCGGCCTGCGCTCGTTCCACGCGCTGGTGAAGGACAAGGCCGGCCGCAAGCCGCTCGCGCGAGATCAAGCTGATGAAGGACGATGCCGCCGCCGTCGAGAAGCAGGCCGAGGACATCAAGGCGCGGTATACGAAGTACTTCAGGTTTGACGCCGGGGGAGACGCCGGCCGGGCACGGCCGGTCCCGAACTGCGAGAGGCCTGATCGTTGACCGTCGGGCATTGCAACCGCAGCGTCCTCTGCCCGCCAGGAGACCAAGTCCGTGCCGGGCTTCGGCGCGCGCACTTCGCAACAACTGAGGCTTCGCAGGCACTGGCAAAGGACGATCGGTTGCCGAGGATGTGGCGCAGCTCGTCGCCGCCCCCGATGCCGCGCGGCCTGCCAGCGGCAGTCCGCGACACCTGCGAGCGGCTGCTGATCGACGTCGTCGGGCTGTGCGTGTGCGCGCGCGCGCGACGGACTACGTGCACGGCCGCGCTCGCCGCGCTGGCGGACGCCGGCCCTGCCACGGTCATCGGCCACCCGGACCGCCGCAGCGCCGCCGCGGGCGGCCTTCGTCAACGGCACGGCCGCGCACGGCGAGGACTTCGACGACACCTTCGAGGGCGGGCCGGTGCATGCCGGCGCCGTCATCGTGCCGGCGGTGCTGGCTGCCGCCGAGCAGGAGCGGCTGCAGCGGCGCGGCGTGCGCTGCTCGGCATCGCCGTCGGCGTCGAGACCATCTGCCGCCTGAGCCTGGTGGTGCCGAAGGCGGTGCACAAGGCGGGCTTTCATCCCACCGCCGTGTTCGGCGCGATGGCGGCGGCCGCCGGCGTCGGCGCGGCGCTGCAGCTCGACGCGCGCCAGCTCGTCGACGCGCTGGGCATCGCCGGCTCCATGGCCAGCGGCATCATCGAGTACCTGGCCGACGGCAGCTGGACCAAGCGCATGCATCCGGGCTGGGCCGCGCAGTCAGGCCTGCGCGCCGCGCTGCTGGCGCGCGCCGGCTTCAGCGGGCCCGCGCACCGTGTTCGAAGGCGTGCACGGCCTGTTCCACGGCTTCGCGCACACGCGCGATGGCGACTAGGGCGCGCTGCTCGACGGCTTCGGCGAGCGCTGGCTGACGGAGACGCTGGCCTTCAAGCCTTATCCGTGCGGGACCATGGTCCAGCCCTACGTCGACTGCGCGCGCCGGCTGCATGCGCGCGGGATCGACGCCGGACGATATTGCCGAGATGGTCTGCGAGGTGGGCGAGGGCACGGTGCACCGGCTGTGGGAGCCGCTGGCCGAAAAGCAGCGCCCGCCGAACGGCTACGCCGCCAAGTTCTGCGACGCCCTACGGCATCGCCGGTCGGCTTCATCACGGGCGATCTCGGCCTCGATGCCTTCACCGATGCGGCGGTCGGCGATGCCGCCGTGCGCGCGCTGGCCGCCAAGGTGCGCTACCGAGATCGATCCCGGCCAATCCCTATCCGCAACGCGTACACCGGCCACATCCGCGCGCGCGCTGCGCGACGGCCGCGTCGTCGAGGAGCGCCAGCCGCATCTGCGTGGCGGCGCCGGAGAGCCGTTGTCGCGCGCGGAGCTGGAGGCGAAAGCGCCGCGGCCAATCTGCGCTCCGGTGGTTGGGCCGGAGGCAACGTTGATCGAACCCACGCTCGCGCTCGGCTCGCAGTTTGTGGGACGGTCCTGTCGATCTCGCGCACTTCTGCGCATGTGAGGGTTACGCCATGAGTACCGACAAGGATCTCGGCGGCCGCGTCGCCGTCGTCACGGGCGCCAGTCGCAATATCGGCCGGGCCATCGCCGCTGGCGCTCGCCGAGGCCGGCGCTGCGGTCACGGTGAACGGGCACAGCAACCGGGCAGCGGCAGACGCCGTGGTGGCCGACATCGAGGGCCGAGGCGGCAAGGCGCTGGCGGTCATGGCCGACGTCACCGATCAGGCCGCGGTGGAGCGCATGGCTGCGGCTGACTGCCGAGCGCTTCGGGCGCATCGACATCCTGGTCAACAACGCGGCCGGCCGGCCGGAGCGGAAGCTCGACGAGATGTCGCTGGCCGACTGGCGCGGCGTGCTGGCGACTATCCTCGACGGCGCCTTCCTCACGACCAAGGCCTGCCTGCCGCACCTGAAAGCAAAGCGGCGCCGGCGCCATCATCAACATCGGCGGCGTATCCGGCCACGTCGGCACCAAGCACCGCGCGCACGTCGTCACCGCCAAGGCCGGCATGGTCGGCTTCACCAAGGCGCTGGCGCACGATCTGGCGCAGGACAAGGTCACGCGCCAACTGCTGTGGTGCCCGGCCTGATCGAGACGGTGCGCGATCCCAACGCGCAGCTGCCGCATCATCACAGCGTCAGCAAGACGCTTGGTCGGCCGGCTCGGTACGCCCGCAGGAAATCGCCGATGCGGTGCGCTACCTCGCCGGACCGAGCGCGCGCTACATCACCGGCCAGACGCTGCATGTAAATGGCGGGGTCGTATCCTGGGTTGATCGGGCGCCATTGCTGGCGTTGTGGCGCCACCGCGCAGGAAGTAAAGGTGTCATCGGTCATTCTGCGCGGGCTTACCAAGCGCTGGCGGGCTGACCGTGCTGGACAACGTTTCCCTCGTCATCGAGCACGGCAAGCTCGTGTGCCTGCTCGGGCCCTCGGGCTGCGGCAAGACCACGGCGCTGCGCCTCATTGCCGGCTTCATGGAGCCGACCGCCGGCGAGATCGCGCTCGGCGACCGCGTGCGTCTCCTCGCCCGCCGCGCGTGCTGCCGCCCGAGCAGCGCAACGTATCGATGGTGTTCCAGAGCTACGCGCTGTGGCCGCACATGACGGTGGCGCAGAACGTCGCCTACGGCCTCGAGATGCGCAAGCTCGACCGCGCCAGCCATCGCGCAAGAAGGTCGGACGCGATCCTGGCCACGACCCGGCTGGCGCCGCTCGCCGAGCGCTACCCGGCCGAGCTGTCGGGCGGCCAGCAGCAGCGCGTGTCGCTCGCCCGCGCGCTGATCGTCGAGCCGGAAACCCTGCTGCTCGACGAGCCGCTGTCCAACCTCGATGCCAACCTGCGCGAGGAGATGCGCTTCGAGGTGCGCCGCCTGCACGACGCCTATCGCTACACCACCGATCTACGTCACCCACGACCAGAGCGAGGCGATGACGACCGCTGATCAAAATCGCCGTGACGAACGTCGGCCATAGCTGCGAGCAGCCCGCGCAAGAGGTCTGACGACGCGCCGCGCCCGAGTTCGTGGCCCGCTTTCTCGGCGGCAGCAACATCCTGCGCGGCAAGGCGCTGCGAAGCCGGTGTCTGATCGGCGGGGGTGCCGCTGCGCGTGCACCGGCGCGACGCTGGCGGCGGGCGCGGATGCGTGCCATCTCCATCCGCCAGCACGAGATTCGGCATTGAAGGCGGGCTATCAGGCGAGCCGGGTGGCAACGGCCTGCCAGGCACGGTCGTGCGCAACGTGTTTCTGGGAACGCCACGAAACTATGTTGTGAATCAAGGACAACGGCGACCCTGATTGCGCATTACAGCTAACCGACCCAGCGATTGCCAGCGGGACTTCAGTGTGGCTCACGCTCCCACGCGAGCGGTGCCGCGCTGAGCTGACAATGAGCGCGGAGAGCTCCATAGTTTCCTCTCCACGCCGCCAGTTACTCACGGTTGCCAGCGCCACCGCAGTCAGCGGCCTGGCGACGCGCATATTTGGCATCACGGCTCCAGCGGCCCGTTCCGTGACGCCTGAAGCTGAGTCGCTGCTGCGAGCAAGGAGGGCAAACTCAGCTTCTATGACGGCGATGGATCTCATTGGCGAGAAGCTCGCCAAGCCTTCGAGGCCAAATATCCGGGCATCAGTGTACGAGTCGAGCGGGCGGGTAGTGAGCGCGTATTCCAGCGCACTCGCGCGGGGATGAAAACAACATCAGCAACGTCGACATCGTCCGTACGTCGGATGCAGCGCACGTGATCTTCTGGAAGCGTAATGGTTGGCTCGCGCCAGTTCATTGCCCTCGGACGTCGCCAGAGCATTAACGCAGCCTCAATACAGGGATCGGACGGTACCTGGGCGGCGGCACGGATCCTATCTCCAGCGTCTATCTTCTCGCACCAAACCACTTCAACGCCGGACAAGCGCCCAGGGGCTTTGCTCAACTGCTCAGGCAAATGGATGAGCAAAATGATAAAGGCCCATCCCGGCTATTCTGGCACCACCATCATGACCGCGACCCACCAGATGGCCCGCGACCTCGGCTGGAGCTTTTGCAAACTCACGCCACGCAGAAGGTGTTACAGGTCAGTCCTCGGTCGATCACCAAGAAGATCGCCCTCGGCGGGCGCGCTGTGATGGTCGATGGCGGTGACTACAACGTCTTCATCCACAACGGCAGGAGACCGGTGGAGTGGTTTACGCCAGCGAAGGGTCGCCGACGATATCCAGTCCGAATGCAATCTTTGCAGGCGCGATCAACTGGCGCGGCGCGGCTATTCCACTATTGGATGTGCTCGGGTGAAGGCCAGCGGTTTCTCGTCGACATGACCGGACAGTATCCCCCTCACGGCCAGAATCCAAGGCGCATCCCGAGCGCAAGCCGCCTGTCAGATCAAACTCATACGCGAGGACCCCGCCGAGGTTGAGGCCAAGGCGGACGAGATCAAGGCGAGATAGGCAATCGTCTTCAGTCATAAAGATCTGGAAGCAGAACAATGGCGCTCAGCGGCACGGCAACTCTGGCTATACCGGCGCGAAATTGTGCGCGGCAGATTTGATCTATCTCAGCCGATGATGCTGCTGTTAACAATAATGACA
>ERZ1370068.2884-contig-2013_pt1 | contig 60644 bp, 79 predicted proteins | sample MGYA00561227_ERZ1370068 | MGnify/ENA primary metagenome ERZ1370068 (study PRJEB38410, sample SAMEA6850437) | metagenome | study: Metagenomic assessment of the ecological functions of the soil: analysis of the soil microbiota associated with the... | reverse complement strand
GGCCCGCGCCACGGTCGCGTCGATGCCCCAGCCGAGCCTGAGCGCCAGGCCGATGCCGGCGAGGCCGCCCACCAGCGTCGCCGCGAGCGACTCGGCGAGCACCTCGCGCCCGAGCTGCAGGTCGGTGGCGCCGAGCGCGCGCTTGACGCCGAAGTCGCTGGATGCGCTCGAAGACGGCGGCGGCCATGGTGTTCACGCGAGCGACAGGCCGCCGATGACGAAGGCGAGACACACCGATGCCGGCGAGCAGCGCCGAGAAGAACGCGGTGTGGACGAGCGCAGGGAGGCAGCTCAGCTCGCTCGGCAGCTGGACGTTCACGTTGGGCACGCGCTCCCGGATGCGGAGCGCCACCTGGTCCGGGTCCTCGCCGTCCTGCCATCCGACCGCGGCGCCGGTGTTGAGGTCGCCCGCGGTCAGCGGCACCGCGCCTGAGGCGAGCACGGTCCGCAGGAGACGGTCCTTGGCGACCCACTGCGCGCGCGTCGGCGATCGGCACGATCACGAACCGGTCGGGCGCCGTCAGCATTCGCTCGAGGACGCCGATCACCTCGAACGACTCGTCGTCCAGCTTGAGGTGGCCGCCCACGCCGAGGTTGCGCGGAGGTCGCGAACGAGGCGCCGATCACGGCGACGCGCCGGTCGCCCTCGCGGAAGAACCGGCCGGTCCGTAACTGGCAGCGTGGGGTATTGGCGGTTGGGCGACGGCACGCGAGAGGTCGACCCCGAGGATCAGCTTCCTGCGTGAGCGTCATGAACTGCGAGGTCGACGGGTCGAGCGGCAGCACTGACCTGCCCTGCACGCCCGAGACGCCGGGAACCTCCGCGATGGCGCGAATGGTCGCCGCCGGCAGGATGCCGCCGGCGGTGAAGCCAGTCCCCCATGCCCATGCCGCGTCCGGCCACCGAGATCTGGCCGAGCACCGCAAGCCGGTCGCCGCCCTCGATGAAGCTGGACGATCCGCTCGCTCATCGCGCCGAGGGCCACGAGGCCCGGCGACGCCGTGATGGCGATGCCGAGGATGGTGAACAGATAGCCGCGCAGGATCCGCAGGGGACTTCACCACTCGAGCCGCGACTCGACGGGACGCCCGGTGCGCCGGCGCGCCCAGACGTTCATGCGCGCGGCGAAGAAGAGCACGCGCAACGCCAGCCGCGTGCTCCAGCCCATCTCGCATGAACGCTCCGCCACGACAGCACGCTGAGCACCGCTTCAGGACCCAGTTCGACTTCGGCCGCAGGGAACACCTCGAAGAACGCGGGGCTCGTAGTACCTGTTGATGAACTGGAAGAACGGCCGGAGCCCGCGCTCGACGGCGCGCTGGTAGGGCGCGAAGCGCGCGGCGGTGAAGGCGCCCGTCGGCGAGCGCCGCGTCCACCGCCTCCGGGCCGCCAGCTCGCCCGACTGGATCGCGATGTGAACGCCGCTCGAGAAGATCGGGTCCACGAACGCGATCGCGTCCCCCACCGCCGAGGAACCGATCGCCGACGAGCGGACCGTTCACGTAGCGGAAGTTCGCGACCCGGTGGATCTCCGTCTACGCGCGACGTGCGCCGGCCAGTGCCGGCGCTCGACCGCCGGACAGCCGGCGGATCATCTCGGCGTAGAGCCCGTCGAGCGGACCCGACCATCGCCCGCACGGTCCGCGCGTGCATGACGCAGCCCAGGCTGGTCAGATCGCCCGCCAGCGGAATCCACCAGAACCAGCCGTCGTCGAAGACGTAGATGCCGATGTTGCCCCCTCGTCACGGCCCGGGGCGCGCTCGGCGCCGCGGAAGTGCGCGAAGAGCGCGACCTTCCCCAGATTGGGGATGCGCTGGCGGCGCCCGAGCTTCGTCGCGACGAGCCCGTCGCGCCCGGTGGCGTCCACCAGGAACTTCGCGCGCGCCGTCGTCACGCCGCCCTCGCGGCGCGCGGTGACCGACACGCCGTCGGCGTCGAGCGCGAACGACTCGACCGAGACGCGCTGACGGACCTCGGCCCCCTGCTTCGCCGCGTGGTCGAGCAGCAGCGCGTCGAACTCCGCGCGGTGCACCTGGTAGGAATGGCTCGGCCACGGCTTGTTCGTCAGGAAGTAGAACGTGTGCTGGTAGTCGCCTTCCTGATCGTGGAACAGGGCGCCGTACTTCAACTGGAAGCCGTGCGCGGCGATCGCCGGGAGCACGCCCGCCCGCTCGAGAATGGGCAGGGTCGCGGGCAGCGGGACTCGCCGACGTGAAAGCGCGGAAAGGGCTCGCGCTCGAACAGGAGGACGCGGCGGCCCGCGCGGGCGAGGAACGCGGCGGTGGTGGAGCCCGCGGGACCGCCCCCGACCACGATCACGTCGTGCTCGTCGGGCCCCATCGAGGGCAGGTCATCGCGGCGGCCCCACCGGGTTGGCGACGGGCGCGACGCGCCGGGGCTCGCCGTCGAGCCGCTCCTGCGAGCAGAGCCAGCGCACGAGCGGCGAGATCGGAGTCAGGCAGCGCGCGCGGCGCGTACGTCTGCACGAGGAGCAGCGTGAAGGTATCACGGGCGCGGCCGCGGTCGCACGGCGCGGCGACCAGCGCGCGGCGCGGTCGCGGGTCCTGTCGCCACAGGGCGACCCGGTTCAACACGTGCTGGATCGCCGCGCTGCCGAGGGCCGACGCCCAGAGCGAGAAGTTGCCGGCGTAGATCGAGGATCTGCTCCATCGTCGCGGCGTGGCGGGCGCGCCGCCGCTCGCCGAGAAACGGCTTCACCAGGGCGCCGACGAGGGCGCCGGCTTCGACGGCCCAGCGTGCCACCGCCCGGCGTCGCGATGTAGCCGCCGATCGCGATGCCGTCGCTGACCGGGCGGAACCGGCTCCGCTGGCGCGTGCGCGGGAGGGCGGCGATGGGAACCTCGTGCACGCGCCAGCCCCGGCGTGACGCCGGCCACGAGCGCCTCGGTCTCGAGCACGAAGCCGCCGCGCTGAAGACGGATGTCGTCGAAGAGGGCCACGGGGTACGCCCGGAAGCCCGACTGGGCGTCCTGAAGACTGAGCCCGCACGCCCAGTTCACGAAGAACCCGGCGACGCGGATCGCGTTGAGCCGGGCGGGTGGCAGACCGTCCGGCTTGTCGAGACGCCCGCCGATGACGATCGTCCGCGGCATCGCGCGCGCCAGCGTCGAGCACCCGTCCGAGATCGGCCGGGCGGTGCTGGCCGTCGCCGTCCGAGCGTCACCAGGATCGACGCGCCGCGGGCCCGGGCCGCGTCGATACCGGCGCGGATCGCGGCGCCTTGCCGAGCCGCCGGCGGTGGCGGCGCACTTCTGCGCCGGCCTGGCGCGCGATCTCCGGCGCTCTGGTCGCGCGAGCCGTCGTCGACGACCAGCACCGGCGCCGTGGCGGAGGGCGTCCGCGCACGACCTCGCCGACGGCGGTCGAGCCTCGTTGAAGACCGGAACGACGATGAGCGCGTTCACGCGAGCGCGCGCTCGGTCGTGGGCCTCGGCGCTCGATCGCTCGCGCCTCGCCTCCGGGCCCGCGACGACGATCGCCACCTGATTGCCGCCGCGCGCGACGGCGTGAACGAGGGCCAGCCCGTCGCCCGCGCTCGGCCGCGGCGATCGCGACGACCCGGGCCGCCAGCCCGGAGTGCCGGCCGGCCGCCAGGCTGCAGCGCCGCGGCGCGGCGGCTGGTGCGGCGCGAGCGCCCGGTCGAGCAGCGCCTCCCTCCCACGCTTCCCGCTCGGCGTCACCGCTGGCCGATGTGTAGACGTGGCCGATCGCCTCGGCGCCGACGCCCGCCTCCGCCAGGCGCCGCGGCGAGTGGCCCTCGAGTCCGCGCCTTGCCCGATGCCGTGCGGGCGCGCCGGCAGCGCGCGCCACGCCGTCCCGACGATCTCGCCGAGGATCGCAGCGCCCCGCGCGCGCGCCGAGTCCAGCGACTCGAGGACGACGAAGCCGGCGCCGTCGCCCCGCACGTCGGCGCCGCCGCCGATCTCGCGGATCGTCTGGACGACCATCGGCGGCGGCTCGTCGGCGCCGCCGGCCAGGCACGCGCGGATCCGGCCGGCGCGGACCATCGCCGCACCGCGGGCGATCGCTAGCTCGCCGGCCACCGTCCACGCGTTGAGCGTCAGCGAGAGATCCTTCGCCGAGACGGCGATCGCGGTCGCTGGCGGCCATGGTGTTCATGACCGTGTGCGGGAACAGGAGGGCGAGACGCCCACGGGACCGCCACGCAGGTAGCCGTCGACGAAGGCGATGGTGGAGACCATGTCGCCGAACTCCGTGCCGACCAGGAGCGCCAGGTCGCCGCGCGGATCGAGGCCGGCCTCGCCCAGCGCCAGGCGGGCGGCCGCCACCGTGAATTGGCAGATCCGCGACAGGCGCCGCGCCTCCGTCTCGTCGAGGAGCCGGCTCGTCAGGCCCGACGTGTGTCCGTCGACCACGCCGGCGCCGGTGACGACGACCCGCGTGCTCACCCCGCGCGCCTGAACAGCAGCGTCACGTTCTGCCCGCCGAAGCCGAACGAATTCGAGATGGCGTGCTCGAACGCCACCTCGCGCGCCTTGTGCGGCACGCAGTCGAAGCCGATCTCGGGATCGACGTTCTCCAGCCGCGCGGTGGGCGGGACGAGTTCGTTCAGGAGCGAGCAGCACGGTCGCCACCGCCTCGAGCGAGCCGGCCGCCGCCATCGTGTGGCCGATCATCGACTTCGTCGAGCTGACGAGCACCGCCCCTCGCCGAAGACGGCGCGCATCGCCCGCGCCTCGATCCGGTCGTTCTGCAGGGTCGCCGTGCCGTGCGCGTTGACGTAGCCGACCGCCGAGGGCGCCACGCCCGCCTGCGCCAGCGCGTCGCGCATCGCCCGCGCCATGCCCTCGCCCTCGGGATGCGGCGCCGTCACGTGATAGGCGTCGCCGGTCATGCCGTAGCCGGCCAGCTCTGCGTAGACGCCGGCGCCTGGCGCGCCTGCGCCCGCCAGGCGTCTTCGAGCACGACGAACGCGGCGCCCTCGCCGAGCGACATGCCGCGGCGTTCGCGGTCGAACGCGGGCGGCACGGCGCCGGATCGAGGAGCTTGAGGGCGTTGAAGCCCATGAAGCAGATCCGGGTCAGGGCGTCGACGCCGCCGGCGACCGCGAGCGGCACGACGCCGTCCGCCACCAGATCGGCCGCGAGCGCGAGCGACGCGGCGCCGGAGCTGCACGCGGTCACGATCGGTCTCGCGCGGGCCGCCGAGGCCCAGCGCGCTGCCGACGACGTCCGCGTGCGGAAGAGGAAAGCAGGACATCAGGGCCGGCGGCATCGGCGCGGCGCCGGCGCGCGTGCGCTGCCAGTACCACGCCTCGGTCTCCAGCATGCCGCCGCCGACGGCGCCCACGATCAGCGCGGCGTCCGGCGCGCTCGGCGCGCCCGATCCCGGCGTCGTCCAGCGCCTCGCGGCGCGGCGCGTGAGGGCGATCCGATCCGCCCGCGAGCGGCGCCCCGAGCCCGCGATGCCGGCGGGCACCTCGGCGGCGATCCGGCACCGGAAGCCTTCGGTATCGATCAGGGTGATCGGGCGGATGGCGCAGCCGCCGCCGCTGATCCCTCCCAGAAGGTCTTGACGCCGGCCCCGAACGGGCTGACGACGCCGAGCCCGGTGACGGCGACGGACTTCACGCGCCGGCCGTCCTCGAGGCGATGTAGCGCGACAAGCGTGTCGAACGACGCGAAGTGCGGGGCCAGATCGGCGGCCTCGTCCATCACGAGGCCGAAGCGCTCCTCGATCGCGATCGCCAGCTCGATGAAGTCGAGCGAGTCCAGACCGATCGAGCCGTCGACGCCCTTCGGCATGGTCGTCTCGAGGGTCAGGTCGACGGCGCTGGCGCGGATCGAACTTGAGCCGCGTCACGAGAATCGTCTTGAGCTCGTCGAACACTTCCTTGGCTTCCATAGCCCTCCTAGGCTCCGCAGCGTTGCCGTACGGCGCGGCGCCGTTCGGCTCCTATTCCCAGTAGAGTCCGGCGCGGCGGCCGCGCCACTCGCCGTGAGCGCTGATCGAATCGGCCGCCCCGCGTCGCGCGCGAGCGCCAGCGCGATCAGCGGCGCGCAGGCGAGCGTCTCGCCGGCGCGGGCGCGCGCGAGCGTCTCGAGCGCCGACGGCGTCCGGGGCGCGTCGTAGCGCACGCGCCGGGCGCCCGGCACCAGGAGCGCGCACGCCGCCGCCTCGACCAGCGGCCGCTTCACGAGCCAGCGACCCCGGGCGTAGAGATCGGCGCAATCCTCGAACGTCTCGACCGCGAGCACGAGCGCGCGCTCGCACCGGCCGTCGGCGATGAGCCGCGTCGCCTCGCCAGAGGACGTCGATCGTCGCCGCGGCGCCGCCGATCAGGATGCCATAGGGACCGGTTAGCCCGAACTCGATCGCGACCTCGCCGGCCATCGCGCTCGGCGCGGTGTACGGAAAGTACGTGCCGCCGAGACGGCGCCGGCACGCGTCCTGCCTGCATGGCCTCCGCGAGCACGAAGGCCTGGTTCGACGAGCCGTACGCGGCGGCCGTCACGTAGAAGAAGCGCCGTCGAGCCTCCCGTATGATGTCACGATCGATGCCGCTCTCGCGCAGGAGCGCGTCGACCGCCGCCACGCCCAGCAGGCACTCGCGGGTGGCGCGCCGGAACCGATCGCCGGCGAGCGCCGGTCGGGCGAGCGGGATCACCGCGCGGCCCTCCGCCGCCCGCGCGCGCGTCCGCGGGTAGCGCGTCCGTGCCCTGGCCCCAGCCGGTGAGCACCGAGACGGCCTCCAGCGGCCACGCTCATGCCGGACGCGCCCTCCAGGACGAGGGCGGCGTTGCAGCCGCCGAAGCCCAGCGAGGTGCTGAGGCTGACGCGCGGCCGCACGGCCCGCGGCGAGCCCGATGCACGTGATCGAGGTCGCAGGCCGGATCGGGCTCCTCGAGACCGACCGTGGCGGCACGACGCCGTCGCGCGAGGCCGAGGAGGCACGTGAGAGCCTCGAGCGTGGCGGCCGCGCCCATCGAGTGGCCGAGCGCGCCCTTGATCGAGTTGACCGGAATCCGCGACGCGCGATGACCGAGCGTGCGCCGGAGCACCTCGGCCTCGATCCGGTCGTTCAGCGGCGTGCCGGTTCCGTGCGCGCTCACGAACGTCGACGTCGTCGGCCGTCATCGCCGCTTCGTCGAGCGCGGCCCGCACCGCGAACTCGAGGCCGCGGCCGTTCGGATCGGGCGCGCTGATGTGCGAGCCGTCGCTGGCGCTCGCGTGGCCGAGCAGCCGTCCCAGCCGCGGGCCGCCACGGCCGTCGTCGCGGGTCATCAGCACGAGCGCGGCCGCCTCCCCAGCAGGAGCCCGCTGCGGCGGCGATCGAAGGGCCGCACCCGCTCGCGCGTGAGCGAGCGCAGCGCGTCGAAGCCGCGCATCACGAAGCGGCAGAGACCGTCGTAGCCGCCCGCGATGACGACGTCGACGACGCTCGGCGCGCAGGAGCTCGGCGCCGGTGCCGAGGGCGGTCGCGCCCGGCCGCGCACGCCGTGCCCACCGTGAGAACGGGTCCGCGCGCGCCGAGCCAGCGCGCGAGCCCGTGGGCGGGGCTGTCGTAGAGCGCCGGCCGCGCGATCGCAGCCCGCCCGTCCGCCGCCAGCGGCGCGCTCGAGCTGCTCGACGCCGCCCAGCGCGGTGCCCACGACGACGGCGATGCGCTCCGGAGCGGCCGGAGACGGGCGCGCGGGCCAGGAGTCCTCGGCCGCGGCCAGCAGGAGCTGCGTGGCGCGACATCCCGCGCGGCCAGCCTGCCGGCGTCGAGCGTGAGCTTCTTGATCTCGCCGCCGCGCCCGACCCGCAGGTCGTCCACCGGGAAGCGCTCGATCATGGAGATGCCGTCGCTCCCGGTGACGAGCCCCGACCAGAACCCGTCGAGATCGGCGCCGAGCGGGGTCACGGCCCCGGCGGCGACGATCGTGACGGGCTCAGCGCGCCCGGCGCGCTCGGTCGAGGACGTCATCACAGTAGTCGCGAGTAGTACATCCGGTACGCCCGGATCGGCCCGGGGTCCGTGTCGTAGAGATCGGTCGCCCAGAAGCGCCGCGCGCCCTGGTCGAACAGTGAATGATACCGGGTCCGTCCGGATTGTTCGGGTCCCAGACGACGAAGTCGATGGCGCCCTTCTTCGGATGCGACTCGAAGACGACGACCGTGTGGTTCAACTCGGGCTGCGGGAAGTTCGACACGAGGAGCTGGACCAGCCGGCCCGCCTGCAGCTCCGTCGACGATCTCACGCCCGACGGTCTCCTGGCCGTCGTCGGTGACCGGCAACGCCACGCGCCAGTTCGTCCAGTGCAGGAGGTCCAGAAGCCGCCCGCCCAGCCCTTCCTTGACCGCGGTCTCCTGCTCGCGCGAGAACTCGCGCAGGTTCGCGTAGCCCGGAATCACGACCCGCTCGGCCGGGGGCGGCGCCGGGTCGCCAGGGCGTCTGCGCGCGCGATCTGCGTGACCCGCTCGACGTACCCCGCGTGATCGAGCCTGGGGGCCGCGGGATCGAAGCGCACGAACTGTGCGAACTGGCGTATGGCGCGAGCCAGCACGAAGCAGTAGTTCGCGTAGAGGCCGGGCTCGTCGTCGGGGTGGCGTGACCGGATCTCGTTCGGGAACGCGAACGTGTCCGCTTGTCGAACGAGAACGTCGACACCGCTCACCGGCGCGTCGAGGCCGAGCGAGCGCGGCCGCCGCGCGGGATGCTGCGCGCACGCGGCCGTCACGAGGACGGCGAGGCTGAGAGAGCGACGGGACGTGAGTACAGATGAAATTCAATGCCTTACCCTAAATGGCAGCCGTCGCGATCGTCAAGAGCGCGTGTTATTCTCCGCGCCGGTCGTCCCGCATGAGCCGAAGCGATCGCGGGCTCTCTACCGGTTCCTCTACGCCGGGTTCCTCTCGCGCTCTGCCCGAACCAGCCGCCATCTGGCTCGGGCAGAGCGTGCTTCGGCGGCTCCCGCTCGATCAGCTCCCCTGGCTTTCGGCTGGCCGATCCGAGGCTGGCGATCGCGCTCGGGGGCGTCGCGCTGCCCAACCCGGTCATCCTGGCCGCGATGTACTACGACCCGGCGATTCTCTCGCGCAGCGATGGGTCTGGGCTTCGGGGCCGTCACCGCCAAGTCCATCACGGTAGGGCCCCGGCCCGGGCATCCGCAGCCGAACCTCGATGCGCACGCGGAGCGACGCGGGCCCGGGCCTGGTGAACTGCAACGGCTTTCAGAACCCCGGTCTCGAGACTTCCGCGGCTTCCCTGGCCTCGCTTCGTCACCGCGTCCCGCTGATCGTGAGCGTCGCCGGGCGAATCGATCGCCGACTACGTGAAGCTCGTGCGCGAGCTCGGGCCACTCGGCGAGCTGGTCGAATTCAACATCTCCTCGCCGAACACCCAGCTCGTGTACGCGTGGAGCACGGCAGCCCGCGCGAGCTCGCCACGCTGCTCCGTGAGGTCCGCGCAGGCGACAGCCAAGCCGCTCATCGTCAAGCTCTCGCCCGATTTCGCCGACGTGAACGAGGCGCGAGATCATTCCCGCCGCGCTGGCCGCCGGCGTCCGCATCGTCAACTACGGCAACACCAGGCGGATCGAGGATCGACGCGCTTTCGCAGGGCGTGGGCGGCCTCTCGGGCCCCGACCTGTTTCCCGCGACGCTGGACAACGTGCGGCGCACGCGCGCGCGATCTTCGGCGACGATCTGGAGATCATCGCCACCGGCGGCGTCGACGCGCCCGAGCAAGGCCTGGCAGCTGCTCCGCGAGGGGCGAACGCGATCGGCTACTTCACTGGACTTCATCACCCGCGGGCCGATCCTCGCGCGCCAGATCCTCGAGCGCCTCCTCGCCGCCCGCTGAAGGCACCGGCACGTCTCGACGGAATGCTCACACGTTATCCACTTGTCCACCGCTGTCCACAGGCAACGAAAATCGTACGGCCTGATGCGGCCTGGCGGGCGCACCGCCGATATATGACGGTCCACTCGTCCACGGAGGGCACGCCCACCATAGATTCCCGGTGTCCACGCGGCTCCCCTCGCGGCGGCGCGTCCGGCGCGCATTCTCGCGGACAAACGAGATCTTGACACTGAAATCACGGCGCTCGTAAGGTTGGCGGGCCATGTTTCCCCTTCACGTCAACGCAGCACCGCGAGTCGCACCGACCGGCCCTGTCTGGAGGTACAAAGCACGATGGACGGCAGCAGCAGGAAGCCACTTGCCAAGGTGGAAGGCCGGCGACGCCTGCGTATGAGCGGCGTGACCGTCGCCTGGCGCGGCACGCCCAATCTCGACGACTGGGTGGCCTACATCGTGAACGGGACGCGATCGAAGAAAGCTGATCCTGGCCGATCACTCGTCCGAGCGCAAGGTGAAGTCGCTCCTTTCACGCCTGCAGACGCTGCCGCGGAAGGAAATCGAGAAGCTCGCGAAGAGCTGAGCGGCGCCGGGCGCCGCCCTACATGACGCCCTGCTCGGCCAGGCTCACGAACCGGCCGTGCCCGATCATCGACGTGGTCGTGGATGCGGAGGTCCAGCAGGCGGGCGCACTCGACGAGCTGCCGCGTGAGGCGGACGTCCTCGCGGCTGGGCGTGGGATCGCCGCTCGGATGGTTGTGGAGCAGGATCACCGAGGCGGCCGACTCGAGAATCGCCGGCTTGAACACCTCGCGCGGGTGCACGCAGGCTCGCGCCGACAGCGTGCCTTCGGAGATCGACGCGGTCGCGCAGCAGGCCGTTCTGCGCGTCGAGGAGCGCGATGCGGAAACACCTCGCGCTTGAGATCTTCCATGAGGGGCGCGAAGGCGGCGTACACCTCCGGCGGGGCCGACGCAGGCGCGCGACTCCCGGGGTGCCGGGCCCGCAGGCGGCGCGTCAGCTCGAAGGCGGCGACCAATCGGCGCGGCCTCGGCCGGCCCGAGGCCCGCGACGCTGCGCGAGCTCGACGACCTCGCGCGCCGCGACTTCGGCCGAGCGATCCGTACGTCGCCAGCACCTCCGCGCCACGTCGATCGCGCTCTTGCCGCGCGGTGCCCGAGCCCAGCTGGATGCGCCAGGAGCTCCGGCGTCGGCGAGGGCCGCGGGACCGTTCAGTAGAGCCGCTCGCGCTGGTCGCTCGGCCTCGGGCCAGCGTGTCGATCGCCATCATGCCGATGTCGCTACGCGAGCCGCGCGCGCCGGTCAATGCGCACGAGGACGGATAGCCGGACTGGCTCAGGCGCGATCGTGATCGACCGCGGTTCGTCGCACGCCGCTCGATGTGCACGTGGATCGTCTCGGGCGGCAGGCAGCGGCCGAGCCGTCACGCCGCACTCGATGACCGTCACGCCCGCGCCGCTCATCAGCTCGAGACAGGCCCAGATCCGATCAGCTCGGTCAGGCTGTCAGTGCCGGTAGGCGTCCGACGTGATGAGACGGGCACGCGCCCGCGGTACTGGTTGACGAGCACGAAGGTCGGGCTCGTCGCGCGCGCCGGTGACGCCGAGTGACGCGCGCGAGCCTCTGCACGAAGCAGGGTCTTGCCCGGCGCCGAGCTCGCCGGTGAGCGACGACGACATGCGGGCCGCGAGCGGCATGGCTCCCAGCCGCGCGCGCCGGCGCCCTCCGGTCTCCTCGGGTCGCGCGTTGCGGTGATCTCGATCTCGAGGCGCCGCGCATGAGCTTCTGAACGACCTCCGGAATCGCCGCGCGATGACGTCGCGCGCGATCAGCGATTCCTCGCCGAGCACGCTCGGCCGCGATGTCCTCTGCGCTCCCGTGCAGGTACGCGCTCGACTGCGCGCGGCCCGGCGTCCAGGCCGCGCGCCAGGAACGCGCCGAGCATGCCCGTGAGCATCGTCGCCGGTCCCGCCGCTCGCCATCCCGGGATTCCCCGTCGGATTCACGAAGACGCGTCCGTCCGGCGACGGCGACCGCGCTGCGCGACGCCCTGTGAGGACGACGGTAGGCTCGGTAGCGGGTCGCGAACGCGCGCGCCGTCTCGAGTCGATCGCGCTGATCGTCGCTCCACGCCGACACCGAGCATCCGGGCCATCTCCGCCGGATGCGGCGTGAGGCAGCGCGCCGGACGGCGCGGCGCGCAGCAGCCTGAGGTGGCCGGCGAGCGCGGTCAGCGCGTCGGCATCGACGACCATCGGCTTGTCGAGGCTCCTGGACAGGCTGCGCACGGCCTGCCGGGTCTCCTCCTCGAGGCCGAGGCCCGGACCCGATGGCGACGGCGTCGCGCGCTGCCGCAAGCTCGGCGACGACCTCCCGGGCCTTCAGCGCGAGCGTGCGGGCGGATCGTCTCCGGCAATGGCTCGGTCATCGCCTCGAGCACGTGGCCGGCGATGATCGGCTGCTGGCTCGCGGGCGTGGCGACCGTGACGAGCCCGCCCCGCTGCGCATCGCCGCGGCGGCCCCGAGCGCGGCCGCGCCGGTCTTGCCCAGCGAGCCCGGCCACCAGGAGCAGATGGCCGTAGGTCCCTTGTGCGCCGCCGCGGGCCGCGGCGTGAAAGTGCGGGGCGACGTCGCTCGCCTCGAGGAGAAACGTCGTGACGCCGCGCGCGACCTCGGCCTCCGGAACGCCGATCGCGATCACGCTCACGCGCCCGGCCGAGCTCATCGCCCGGGCGCCGCGAGCGAGCCGCGCTTGAGCCCGCGCGAACGTCAGGGTCATGCTCGCCCGGATCGCAGCCCCGGCGGGCGCGCCGCCGTCGGCGAGGCAGTCCCCGAGGGAATGTCGAGCGCGACGACGGGCCGTCCGCTGGCGTTGACCAGCTCGATCGCGCGCGCGACCTCGCCGCCGGGCGCGCCGCGCGAGCCGGTGCCGAGGAGCGCGTCGATCACAGACGGTGCGCCGCGCCAGCGTGGCGGCGATCGCCCGGTCGTCCTCGAATCGCAGGGGCGAATGCCGGTGCGCCCGCAGGGCCTCGAGCTTGAGCCGGGCGTCGCCGCCGACCTCGGTCGGGGTGCACGCGAAGCAGCACCGACGGGCGCGGCACCGCGGCGCTTGAGCCAGCGCGCGACGACGAAACCGTCGCCGCCGTTGCCGCCCTTGCCGCAGACGACGACGACGCAGCGCGCCGCGACGCTGGGCGCGCCGAGCGCGGGGAGCGCGGCTGCGATGGCCTCGCGCGGCGCCGCGACCGGCGTTCTCCATGAGGGTGGCTCGGGGATTCCGAGACTCGGCGATCGCGCGCCGGTCGAGCGCGCGCATCTCCTCGGCGGTGAAGACGCCCAGCACGGCTGCTACGGTCCGGGTGGGAGCGGGAACGCCTGGACCGAGGAAGTCGGCGAGGATCGCCGTGTACGTCTCCCGCCACTCGACGCGCGCGGCCCTGGGAGCTCGATGTGCAAGGCCTGTCGCGGGAGCCGGAGGATGCCGGCGCGCTTGGCGCCGGTCGCGGCGTAGCGGATGGTGTCGGCCGGCTCGACGAGGATCTCGAGCCGCGGCGCGGCGCGGTCGGCGCGCAGGTGCGCGTCGCGGATGAGCTCGACAGAGCGTGCGCAGCCAGCTCCGCCTCGGCCCGATCGACGCCGACGGTGGCGATCTCGATCCGGTTCGCCGCGTCGGGATGGCTGTTGCCGTGGATCTCGGCGTAGAAGGCGATCGGCCCTGGGCGACCTCGCGCACGCGTCGCTCGTACGCCTCGTAGCACCCGCCGGGCGCCTTCGGTGGCGACCTCCTCGGACGGCGGACGCCCCGGCGAGACCCTCGAGCGGCCGGTTCACCTCAGTACCGGCGCCCGGCGCGCTCGCGCGTGTCCGGCTCGATGTTGAAGCCAGTCGCGATGACCACGCCGAACCCGGTGCGGCGGCCGAGCTCGGCGACGATGTCCGCGGTGCGCGCGTCGGAGATGCCGTGGGGCGCCGCCACCACGACCCCGGGCCGGCCGATCGTGCTGGAGAAGCTCGCCGGGCACGCCCTCGAGCTCCGGGACGCTGGCCTCGGGCAGGCACAGCCGGACAGGAGGGCGGACGCGATCGCCACGCTACTCGTCCACCAGCACCGCCTGCGCGAGCGCATAGTCCCCTTCGTGCGTCAGGGAAAGCAGCATCCGGCTCCCGCCCCTTGCCCAATCCGATCTCCCGCGACCGGCCCGACAGGACCAGGGTCGGGGCCTGCGTGCGCTCGCGGCGGACCTCGAGCTCGCGCCAGCGGACGCCCGAGCTGCAGCCCGGTACCCAGCGCCTTGAGCCCCGCCTCCTTGGCGGCGAACCGCGCCGCGAAGTGCGGCGCCGGATCGCGGCCGCGCCCGACAGTAGGCGATCTCTCCGCTCGGTGAAGACGCGGTGCAGGAACCGATCCTGCCAGCGGTCGATCATCTCGCGCATGCGCGGGATGCTGACCGAGGTCGACTCCGATGCCGCGCGATCGTCACGGGGCGCCGAGCTGCGCGCCGATGAGCCCGGCGAGGTCGTCGGCCATCGCGCGGATCCGCGCGTCGTCCGCGCCCTCGATCATGACGCGGGCCAGGGGCTCGGTGCCGGAGTACCGGATGAGGACGCGCCCGCGCCCGTCCATCTCGCGCTCGAAGGCCGCCACGCGCTCGGCAGCTCCGGCGATCGAGTCGATCGGCGGCTTCGATCCGCACGGGCACGTTGACGAGCACCTGGGAAACTTCCGCAGGCACGCGGCCAGTGACGCGAGCGGCTCGCCCGTCTCGGCAGCCACGGAGAGCAGCGCGAGCGCCGAGAGGATCCCGTCGCCGGAGGGCGCGTGATCGAGGAACAAGAGATGCCCTGACTGCTCGCCGCCGAGATTGGCGCCGAGACGCTGCATCTCCTCGAACACGTAGCGGTCCCCGACCTGCGTCTTGACCACGCGGATCCCCGCCGACTCGAGGGCCTGGTCGAGGCCCAGGTTGGCCATGACCGTGGTGACCACGAGGTTCTGCTTCGAGCCGCTGGCGCGAGGCCAGGTGGCGCCCGGCGATCGCGAGGGCGTAGTCCCCGTCGCGGATCTCGCCCGTGTGGTCGACCGAGATGAGGCCGGTCGCCGTCGCCGTCGAATGCGAAGCCGAGCCGACGCCGCCGCTGGCGCGGACCTTCCGCTGCAGATTCGCGGGATGGAGCGCGCCGCAGCGGGTGTTGATGTTGGTGCCGTCGGGCCGCACACCGATCGTGAGCACCCGGGCGCCGAGGCGCCGGAAGACGCGCGGCGCGACGCGGTAGGTCGCGCCGTGGGCGCAGTCGAGGGCGATCGTGAGGCGGCTCGAGGTCGAGCGGAAAGCAGCGCTGCAGGAAGTCCACGTACTACGCCTCGGCGCGGTCGTAGCTCACGAGCGCGCCGATCTGCGCGCCGCGGGCGCGGGGCGCGCTTGTCCGGGCCGCTCGAGCCGCTGCTCGATCTCGGCCTCCCAGGCGTCCGGGAACTTGGTGCCCTCCGACGAGAAGATCTTGATGCCGTTGTCCTCGAACGGATTGTGCGAGGCGCTGAGCACGATGCCGCCGTGGGCCTCGAGGCGGCGCGTGAGCAACGCGATGCCCGGCGTGGGCAGCACGCCGACCGGCGTAGCAGTCGGCGCCGGCCGGAGCATGCCCCCGCGGTCAGCGCCGCCTCGAGGAGCGGCCCGAGCGGCGGGTGTCGCGCCCGATCACCAGGCGCACTCGATCGACGCCGTGGTCGAGCTGGAGCGTCGCGACCAGCTGGCGGCCACCCGGAACGCCAGCTCGGGCGTGAGCGGCTCGTCGTTCGCCACGCCCCGGATGCCGTCGGTACCGAAGAGGGGGTCATCGGATCGTCGGTGGATTCGCCACGGCAGATCGCACTCCGTCCATTATAGGGCGGCGGATGCCCGGCGGACGCGTTCGAGCGACGCGGACCGCGTCCAGGGTTTCGGCGACGTCGTGGGTCCGGATCAGCGCCGCGCCGTTGCACACGGCCACCGCCGTCGCGGCGAGCGAGCCAGCTAATCTTTCTCTGTGCCGACCCGGCCGATGATCGCGCCAATGAAGGATTTTCTCGAAACGCCGACGCACAGTGGGCGCCCGATCTCCTCGAGCGTGCCCAGCCCCGCCAGCACTCGCGCATCCCACTCGTCGCCAGGCCATTGCCTCGTTCCGGAAGAAGCCTATGCCCGGGTCTAGCACTACGCGCTCTTCGGGAATCCCCGCCGCTCTCGCTCTCTTGAGCGCCGCTTTCAACAACGCGTTACGACAGTCACCGGTTCGTCGGCCGCGCGTGGCGGCTCGCGGCGGCGGGGGTACGGTCCGGGGTCGAGACGACCACGCGGCACGCGTCCGCGCTCGCCCTCGGCGACTGGGCTCCATCCGGGCGCGCGTCTTCCGGCGCCGCTTGCCCGAACGGGTCCTTCGACCCCGACCGTGCCCCCGCCGCCGCGAGGCTACGCTCGGCGTCTTCTGGGATGCCATCAGGATGACGCCAATGCCCCGCTCAGCGACGAGCGATGCGAGGGTCGGGTCGCGGAGGCCGGAGACGTCGTTGATCACGCGGGCGCCGGCGTCGAGTGCGGCTCGGGCTGGGCCCGGGCGGCTTGTGTCGGCGGAGATCGGCACTCGGGACTTCTGGCGCTAGCACCTCGATGGCTCTTGCGAGTCTTGCGCGCTCTTCTTCTTCGGTGATGTCGGTGTTCAGGTAGGGCGCGGTGGATCGGGCGCCGACATCGATCAGGACGGCGCCGGCCTCGACCATGGCGAGGGCGGCGCTCAGGAGGTCGTCGGCGCGCGGCGTGAACGGAGCCGGCGTGGAAGGACTCAGGACTCACGTTGAGAACGCCCATGACGCCGACCGGGAGACCGCTCCCGAGCGAGACACCGGCGAGGATCGGCTCGACGCGCCAAATCGAGCCGAGAGCGCTACGCGGGCGACGCGGCTTCCTGGAAGGGGCGGGTGCGGAGGATGCGGGCGATCTCCTCGCCGTCGAGCGGTCTCGCGCTCGAGGAGAGCGCGCGCGAGCGCGTGGAGCTTCTCGATGTTGTCCTGGAGGATCTGCTTGGCGCGGCTCGCGCACTCCATGACGATGCGCTTGATCTCGCAGTCGATGAGGAGCGCGGTCGTCCTCGCTGTAGTCCTTCTGGCGGGCGACCTCGCGGCCGAGGAAGATGTGCTCCTCGTTCTTGCCGAAGGTCAGGGGCCCGAGCTTGTCCGACATGCCCCACTCGCAGACCATCTTGCGCGCCATCTCGGTGGCCTTCTCGAGATCGTCGCCGGCGCCGGTCGTCTGCTGGTTGAGCACGATCTCCTCGGCGGCCCGCCCGCCGAGCAGGATCGTGATGCGGTTGACGAGGTAGTCCCTCGAGTAGTTGTACTTGTCGTCGACCGGCAGCTGCTGCGTCAGGCCGAGGGCACGGCCGCGCGGGATGATCGTCACCTTGTGCACCGGGTCGGTGCCCGGCAGCACGTCCGCGACGAGCGTGTGGCCCGGCCTCGTGGTACGCGATCGTCCGCTTCTCGGCGTCGCTGATGATCATCGAGCGCCGCTCCACGCCCATCAGCACCTTGTCCTTGGCGCTCTCGAAGTCGGACATCTCGACGAGCTTCTTGTTCTGGCGCGCCGCCAGCAGCGCCGCCTCGTTGACGAGGTTCGCCAGGTCGGCGCCCGAGAAGCCCGGGGTCCCCGCGCCGAGCACCTTCAGCTCGACGTTCGGGCGCCAGCGGGATCCGCCGGGCGTGGACGCGCAGGATCTCCTCGCGTCCCTTGACGTCGGGCCTGCGGCACCACGACCTGGCGGTCGAAGCGTCCCGGCCGCAGCAGCGCCGGATCGAGCACGTCGGGCCGGTTCGTGGCGGCGATCAGGATGACGCCCTCGTTGGTCTCGAAGCCGTCCATCTCGACCAGGAGCTGGTTGAGGGTCTGCTCGCGCTCGTCGTGGCCGCCGCCGAGCCCGGCGCCGCGGTGGCGGCCGACGGCGTCGATCTCGTCCATGAAGATGATGCAGGGGGCGTGCTTCTTGCCCTGCTCGAACAGGTCGCGCACGCGCGAGGCGCCCGACGCCCACGAACATCTCCACGAAGTCGGAGCCGGAGATGGAGAAGAACGGCACGTTCGCCTCGCCGGCGATGGCCTTGGCCAGGAGCGTCTTGCCGGTGCCGGGCGGTCCGACCAGGAGGACGCCCTTCGGGATCTTCCCGCCGAGCTTCTGGAACTTCTGCGGGTCCTCGAGGAAATCGATGATCTCCCGCAGCTCTTCCTTGGCCTCGTCGACGCCGGCGACGTCCTGGAAGGTGACCTTGTTCTGCTTCTCGGAGATGAGCGCGCGCTCGCGCCTTGCCGAAGCGAGAGCGCCTTGGCGCCGCCGCCCTGCATCTGGCGCATGAAGAAGATCCAGACGCCGATGAAGAGCAGCATGGGCACCCACTGCAGGAAGATCGCGTACCACGGATTGGAGTCGGGCGGCTTGACGGCGATGCGCACGCCGCGGTCCGCGAAGCGTCTTCACCAGGTCGGGGTACTCGACGATGTACGTCCGCTGGGTCTGCGCCGCAGTCCTTGAGCGTGTAGGTCACGAGGTTGCCGCGGATGACGACCGACTCGACCCGGCCCTGCTCGACGGCCTTGAGGAACTCGGAGAAGTTGGGCTGCTCCTGGCCGCTCTGCTGCGCGCCCTGGAAGACCGGTGAACAGGAGGATGACGATGAGGCCGATGACCATCCAGAGGGCGAGGTTCTTGTAGACCTGATTCATGCCGGCCCGACCATTATAGCACCGGTGCGCCATCGATGGAGCGGCGCGTCAGAGCGCCTTCCGAGCGCGGCGACGTGGGGCAGGTTGCGGTAGAGCCCGTCGTAGTCGAGGCCGTAGCCGACCACGTAGACGTTGGGGATCGTGAACCCGACATAGTCGATGGCCGACCGTCGACCTCCCGCCGGCTCGGCCTTGTCGAGGAGCACGCACGCCGCACGCTGCGCGGCCGCGGCGCCTCGAGACGTTGCGCTTCAGGCGCGGCGAGGCGTCAGGCCCGGTGTCCGACGATGTCGTCGACGATGAGGACGTCCCGGTCCGCGATGTCGACCGTCAGGTCGACGACGAGCCGCACCGTGCCCGACGACGTCGTGCCCGCGCCGTAACTCGAGGCGCGCGACGAAGTCGACGGTGACGTCGATCGGGAGCCGCGCGCATGAGGTCGGCGACGAACAGGAACGCGCCCTGGAGGACGCCGACCAGCACCGGATTCGGCCCGCGCGTAGTCGCGCGCGATCGCCGCGCCCAGCTCGGCCACGCGCGCGCGCGAGCTCGTCCTCGGCGATGAGCACTCGGCCTGGTCGCGGGAGGCCCATCTCACCGTGATGTCACGAACGCCGGAAGCGACCGCTCGCCGACGATCCGGTCGGCGATCTGCTGCGCGGATTCCCGCGCGGCGAATGAGCCGACGCGGACGCGGTACCGAGCGCTCCCGGGCGTGTCCACCTGGACGACGTACGCCTCGTAGCCCGCGGCGGCGATGACTTTGCTCGCAGCGCGTCGGCGAGGTCCCTGGCCTTGTACGCGGCGACCTGGACGGTGAACGTCGGCTGGCCCGGCGCGGGCTTCGCCGGGGCGGCCGCGACGCGCGCTCGGCCGTTCGGCGCGGCCGTCCGGCTTGTCGGCTTCTCGACACGCGGAGATTCGGCGCGCGGCGGCTCCACGCGCGGCGGCCTGGACGGCTTGGGCGGCGGCGGCGACGACAACGGAGCGGTCAGCTCCTGATAGAAGGTCAGCGCCGGAGCCGGCTCGGCTGGACGCGACGGCTCCCCTCGCGCCCTTGGCGACGACGGAGAGCGGGACCGACGGCGTGCGAGGCCAGAACCGCCCGGTCACGACGCCGAGCATGAACGTGACGGCCGAGAACGCCGAAGCAGCCCGCCAGAAAGAGGACGGCGGCGATGCGGCTGCCGCCGCGCCGCGATGCGTCCTCGCGCCACTACATGCTCTCCGGGGCGCCCACGCCCAGAAGCTCGAGACCGTTCCGGATCACGGTGTCGACCGCCGCGCAGAGGGCCATCCGCGCCTGCATCAGGCGGGCGTCGTCCTGGATGACCCGATGGTTGCGATACCAGCCGTGAAACGCGGCCGCGAGCTCCTGCAGCCAGTAGGCGATCCGGTGCGGCTCGAGCGCCCGGGCGGCGCCGCCCACGATCTCGGGGAATTGCAGGAGCAGCTTGATGAGCGCCAGCTCGGCCGGCTCCACGAGCGGGCTCGTGTCGACGTCGGCCGCGCGCGCGACCGCGATCCCCTGCTCCGCCGCCTGACGGAAGATCGAGCGAATCCGCGCGTGGGCGTACTGCACGTAGTAGACGGGATTGTCGTTCGACTGCCGCGTCGCCACCGCCAGATCGAACTCGAGGGGGCTGTCGTGCCGGCGCGTCAGGAACGTGAAGCGGGCGGCGTCGCGGCCGACCTCTTCGAGCAATTCCTCCATCAGCACGAACTCGCCGCGCCGCTTGGACATGCGCACGGGCTGTCCGTCGCGCAGCAGGGTCACCAGCTGCACGATCAGGACCTCGAATGCCTCCGGCGGGTGGCCGAGCGCCTGCATCGCGGCGCGCATGCGCGCCACGTAGCCGTGGTGATCGGGACCGAGCAGGTTGATGAGCGCGATCCGTCCCCGCGAACTTCACGTAGTGGTGATACGCGACGTCGACACGCGAAGTACGTCACGGTCGCCGCTCGACCGCCGAAGCACACGGTCCTTGTCGTCGCCCACCTCCTCGTGCTCCGACGAGCGGAACCAGAGTGCGCCGTCCTGCTCGTAGCTGAGGCCGCGCGACGCCAGCTCGGCCAGCACGCGCTCGGGAGGTGCTGCGCGCGGACGTCGCGCTGCTCGGACGACCAGACGTCGAACTCGACGCCGTACTCGCGCAGGATGCGCCGCTGTCCCTCGACGATGCGCCGGACCGCGTAGCGGCCGAAGTGCTCGAGGCGCTCGGCCTCGGACGCGCCCTCCATGAGCCCGCCGCCCTCGGCGCGGTACGTCTTCGCCAGATCGATGAGGTACTCACCGGGATAGCCGTTCTCGGGGAGCGCGGCCGGCACGCCGAACTCCCGCTTCACGCGCGCCTCGAACGAGCGCGCGCAGCGCCTCGAACTGATTGCCGGCGTCGTTGATGTAGAACTCCGGTCGTCACCGACGCGCCCTGGCTCCTGAGCAGGCGCGCGCGAGGCGTCGCCGACGCGCGGCGGCGCGCGCATTGACGATGACGAGCGGGCCGGTGGGATTCGCCGACACGAACTCCAGCCGGATGCGCCGTCCGGCCTGGCTCCGCCGGCGTCCGTACGCGACGCTGCGCCCGAGGATTTCCGTGAGCGCGGCAGTGCACCACGCCGGCGCCAGGAAGACGTTGAGAAATCCGGGCCCCGCGACCTCGACGCGCTCGACCTCGGGCATCGGCGGGAAGTGCTTGACGACGAGGTCGGCGATCTGTCGCGGCGCGCGCTTCGCGACGCGCGCCAGGACCATCGGTGCATTCGTCGCGTAGTCGCCGTGCTCCGCCTGGCGCGGGACTTCCCACGCGCACGCGTCGGGCTCGGGCAAGCCCGCCTTCGCGAGCGCCGTCCGCACGCCGTCGGTCAACCGATCTGTGAGCCGCATTCTCGTAACAGGGTACCCGTGCGGCACACCGTCGTGACGAAGAAAAAGCAGCCAACCATGCGTGCGCGCGGGCCGCGCGCGAAGTAGACATGCGCCGTCGCGTCGCGCGACACGAGCCTGACGGCGCCGCCGCTCGCGAAGCGAGCCGAGACGCGATTCATGGGCGTGCGCGTGTGGTGGTGAAGGCTCCCGCACGCGCGAACCGACGCCGGTGCGTCAGCGACCGCGGAAGAGCAGAGCGACCACCCAGACATCGCGAAGTCGCGTGCATGGGCACAGCGCTCGGGACGGTGAGGCCGGCGACGACGGCTCAGGATTCGACTCCGGGCGTGGCGACACCGCGCCGCGACGCGGGCGACCGAGAGGATCGAGCGCCGGCGCTTTCTACAGGACAGGAGCGTCGCGCGGTACGTCGACGTCGAGGCGCGGCCTCGTGCTCGAGCCACACCTGAGATCAAGCCCCTAGAGATGCCGCCAGACAAGCACGAATCACTCGATGGCCGTCGAGGCTCGCGCCGGTCCGAGCCGACGACGGCGTGCCCGGGCTTGGCAAGGCCATCGCGCCGTGATACTTCGAGTCGCCATGCTGAACGCCTTCGGAGCGCCCTGCCGCTCCTATCGCGAGCTGATCCTGGCCGGCACGTTCGCGGGTCATGGCCACGTGGGAGGTTCTCGAGATCCTCCTGCTGGAGCGGGCCTACCGCGCGTCGATGCCGCTCACGCTGCTCATCCACTCGCTCCAGGTTCTCCTCATCGTGACCGCCACCGGCATCGCGCTCAGGGCCTGGCGTGAGAAGACCGCGCGCCAGCGCGCCCTCGCCTCGCTCGTCGAGCAGGTCATCGCCGCCCAGGAGGACGAGCGCCGCCGCGTCGCCTACGATGTTCACGACGGCGTGGCCCAGCTCGTCGTCAGCGCCAAGCAGCACCTGGACACCGCGACCGACCTCTGGTCTGCGCGACACGCGGCGGGCCGCGAGCGAGACGGCGATCGCCGCCGATCGGCTCGGCCGGGCCATCGCCGAGACTCGCCGGATCCTGGCCGCGCTCCGGCCTCTGGCGGTGGACGCCGGCGGCCTCGCGGACGCCGCGCGCCAGAGCCTCGACGAGGTGGCGCGCGACACCGGCTGGTCGGTCGAGCTCGTGGAGAACCTCGGCGCGGCGCGCCTGCCGCCGGCGGTCGAGACGGCGGCGCTCAGGATTCTCCAGGAGGCGCTGTCGAACGCGCGCAAGCACGCCGGCACCACCCGGATCGAAGTGGTCCTCTCACAGGACACCGACCGCATCCATCTCGACGTGCGTGACTACGGCGTGGGCCTCGCGGGCGCCGGCGGCGCACGGGGCCTCGGACTGCCCAGCATGCGGGAGCGCGCGCGCCTTCTCGGCGGCACCTGCGTCGTCGAGGCGGCGCCCGGAGGCGGCACTCACGTCCACGCCCAGCTGCCGTTGCGCTATGGCCTCGTCGCTCCGGCATCCTGATCCGACGCGCGTCCTCCTCGTCGACGACCATCCGATGGTCCGCGAGGGACTGCGCGGCATGCTCCAGGCGGCGGACGTCGAGGTGGTGGCCGAGGCCGGCACCGGCGAAGAGGCGCTGCGCGCCGCCGCGGTACACGCGCCCGACGTGGTCCTGCTCGACCTCGAGCTGCCGGATCTCGACGGGCTCACCGTGCTCCGCCGACTCAAGGCCATCGAAAGCGCCTCGCGGTGCTCGTCGTCACCATGCACGACGATCCGGCGCTGGTCCGGCAGGCGGTCGAGAGCGGGGCGTCCGGCTACGTGCTCAAGGGCATCGGTCGCCGGGAGCTCCTGGCCTCGCTCGAGGCCGTACGCCACGAGGAGTCGGTGCTGGACCCCTCGCTCCTGCGGGCCACGCTCGCCGACGGCGCGTCCGAGTCCGGACCGACGAGCCGAGGTGACCGCGACAACCCGCTGAGCTCGATCGAGCAGGAAATGCTGCGCCTGGTCGCTCAGGGCCTGACGAACCGGGAAATCGGCGTCCGCCTTCGCTGGAGCGTCGGCACGGTGAAGAAGTATCTCCAGCGAACGCTCGAGAAGCTCGGCGCCTCCGATCGCACGCAAGCGGCAGTCGAGGCCATCCGGCGCGGGCTCCTGTCCTGACCGCGTCGCGGCTCGGGCCTCTAGCGGACAGGCCGGAGAAGCCGTCACGCCTGCCACGAACGCCGCCGCCGCGAGCACGACGCTCACCGCGGCGGCGACGGCAACGACCCGGACCGCCCGCTCGATGTCGGTCGTGCGCGGTGAGGCTCCGGCCCCGAGTCGGTGGATCGCGGGCTTCTCGAGGACCACGCCGAGCGCGCCCGCCATCGCGGCCATCGGCCATCCTGAATTAGGGCTCTGCGTGCGCCGGCGATCGCGTCGAAGGACGGCCAGGGCCCCGCGGGCGCTCTCGCCGGCGAGGGCGGCTCCGGCCACGAGGCTCAGCCCGGCGATCCGCGCCGGGATGAAGCTCAGCAGATCGTCCAGCCGCGCGGCGCTCTTGCCGAAGTACTCGAGCTGTCCGCGGCGGAACCCGAACATCGAGTCGGCGGTGTTGATCGCGCGATAGACCGCCGCCCCCACGAGCCCTCCAGCGAGGAAGAAGCACACCGGCGCGACGAGCGCGTCGGTCAGGTTCTCGGCGACCGGACTCGATGGTCGCCGGAGGCGACCTGGCTCTCGTCCAGCGCGGCGGTCGGCCGGCTCACGAGGTGGTACCCGACCGCCCGGCGCGCCGCGGGCAGATCGCCGCGGTCGAGGTCGCCGGCGACCGAGCGCGCCGCGCCGATCAGGTCGCGAAGCGAGAGCAGACACGTGAGCGGCGAGCGCGTCGAGCAGAAGCCCGGCGGTCCCGAGTCCGGCCGCGACCGCCGAGACGAGGCGCCGGGCCGCCCCGGCGAGCCCGGCGACCCCGATCGCGACGACCGCGCCTCCGGCCAGAAGCCGCGCCGGCGAGCCACGGCAAAGCCATCGCTGTCCCGCGCCGAGGAGCCGGCCGATCCAGGCGACCGGGTGGTATCGGTTCGGGGGATCGCCGAAGACAAGATCGATCGCCAGCGCCAGCAGGAGCACGAACAGCCTCGAGATCTCGGGATTCAGAGGCGACGGGCACGCGCTCGAGCTGCTCAGCGACCGAATCGCACGCTCAAGCCCGCGCGAACGATGAAGTCGGGGCCGGGCGTTCCCCGCGCGACCCCGGCGGCCAAGTCGAGGGCAACCCGCGGGAGAACGAGGAACTGGACGCCGGTGTCGAAGCCGACGACGTCGCGAGATCCGCGCTCCGACGGCGAGGCGTAGAAGAGCTCGCCGTACATCGCCCACCGGTCACTGATCTGGCGGGTGAGCGAGGCGGACACTGTCTCCTGGAGCAAGAAGGCGGCCCCTTGCGACTGGCCCAGCCCGGTCAGTCCCACGTTCGCATCGAGGCTCAGCTGCCACGGCAGATCGAAGGTCGCGAGCGCCGTAGCACCCGAAATCGACCCGCTCCGAGCCGATCGGCGAGCGCGCCGTCGGCAGCTTGACGAACGGCAGGACGCCGAGCGACGGCCACCAGCTGCCTTCCGGCGAGTCGAAAAACCGATACTTGACGGAGAGCGTGAGATCGCCGAAGCCGGTGTTGGTGTCGGTGTCCTTCAACCAGACCACCGGGTTCATGTCGAGCCGGGCCTCGATCCGGCTCGTGATTCCCGTTCTCAGGAGGACGTCGACCAGGAACTGTTGCTCGTTCTGACCGTGGCTCACTCGGGACCGCGTGTACTGACCCCGCTCTCGATCTGCAGAGCGCCGGGAGGAACCGTGACCGTGCTGGCGGAGACACTCGGGCGGTCGGTCGGGATCCGATCGTCTTCGGCGACCGCGACGGATGCGCCGAGCGCCAGGGCCGCGCAGACCGCGACGAGGCCAAGGCCTCGCGGCCGCACGGGGTCAGTCGCCGGCGTAGCGCCGCCGGAGCTCCTGCCAGAGCGCCGTCTTCTCCCAGCGGGGCTCCGCGAGGCGCCGCCACTCTTCGTCGAAGTGCGCGTTCGGGAACAGGATCGTGATCATCTGCTCGCCGCGCCCGTTCCAGAGCCGGAGCCCCCAGGTGGACGGAGCGCACGAGTCGCCCTCGGTTCGAAAGAAGGCGGCCCGCGCCACCCGACGAATGCGCGCCAGCTCCGAGCTGGGCGTCCCGCGGTGATCGTTGACGCACAGGTGAAAGTGCCAGGCGCCCGTGTCGACCGTCAGGTATCCGTCGAGCATCGTCACCGTCGGGCGCGCGGCGAACTGGATCTCGTAGGCGGCGCCTCGATCAGCGGGTCCGACGGTGATCTTGTCCCAGTGCTCCGTGAAGAGCTCGGTGAGCAGGCGCTCGACCCCGTCTCCTCGACGGCCACGTCGCGATACTCGGTCGTGACGCCGTCCAGCCCGCGCTCGATCGTCGGCATGTCCCCTCCGGCATGCTACTGCAGATCGAAGACCACCGGCAGCTTCACCTTCAACGGCCGCGGCTTCAGGCCCGCGGGGAAGGGCTGCGGCGCGAGACTCCGCACCGCCTCGACGGCGGCCTCGTCGAGCTCCGAGTGCGACGACGAGCCGGCGACCGAGACCGAGCTGATCGCGCCGTCGGCCCTGATCAGGATTTCGAGGTTCACCGTTCCTTTGATCCCGCGCCGGCGCGCGGACGTCGGGTACTGGATCGACTCCTGGATGCGTCGCCTCACGCCCGAAAGATAGCCGCCGTATTCAGATCCGGGCTCGCCTCCCGTTCCGCCCGGCGCGAGCGCGACGCGTGAGCCGCTTCCGCCGGAGGTCGCGCCCGAAGTCGCCGACGACTGGGTCGCCGTCCGCCCGGCCACGCCGTCGGCGGAGGAGCCGGAGGTGGCGGCCGGGCTCGTGCCCACTGCGGACGGGCTCGCGAGGCTCGGCGTCACGGTATCCGGAGCCGGCTCGCGCGGTGCCGCCGCGGCGACCGGAGCCGGCTCGGGCTCGCGGGGCTCGGGCTTCGAGACCGGGACTTCTCGCTCGGGAGGCCGCGCGGGCTCGGGACTGGGAGCGACGACCGGCGCCGGACTCGCGGGCATGGGCGGCGCGGGTGCAGCGGCGATGCGCGCGACCGGCTGCTCCGCACCGGCCCGCTTCGGTCCCGAGCCGCGCACGCCCGCGGTGGCCGGGCGTTCCGACCGCGTTCCGAGCTTGCCCTCCGATTCGCTGCTGGCCTCCAGCGCCGACAGGTCGATGATGAGCGGGCTCGAGTACGACTCGTCCGACACCAGGAAGAACAGCGGCGCGAGAAGGGCGCCGTGGACGGCGATCGACGCACCGAGGCAGAGCAGCGACGGTCGCCCGGTCATGGATGCTCGTCCAGCCAGCGCCGAATCCCGGGATCCAGCGCGCCGCGCGCCGCGCGCGCGACCACCCACCCGAAATCGCTGATGGGGCCCCGAAGCGATGCGGCGCGCCGCGTCCCGTCACCGCGACGACGACCGCGTCAGTCGACGTTCCGCTGGCCACGCTCCCATCGTCGCACCGGACCTCGGCGGCGGCCAGGAGCGCCGCCTTGACCTCGGTGACGGTCATGACGGCGTTGACCAGCGCCGCCGGCTCGGCCAGCGCCGTCCACGACGACGATCGCATTGATGGTGGACGGCGCCCACGCCGCGACCGGCGTCGTCCCCGCCGCCACGCGGTTGGAAAGCCCGACGGTGACCATCGCGATCGCGCTCAGTCCACGGCCTCTCACGTGGGCGACCTCGGCCCGCTCGGTCCACGCGGAGGTCAGAAGGCCGACCCACGGCCCGGGAATCGCTCGCCGGACTGTGAAGCGCGGCAGCAGGCCGTCCGCCTCATCCTCCCGGAGATCCTTGGGCACGTGCAGGTTCACGATGGCGCGCGCCGCGGTGAGCCCGCCACGCACGAACGCCGAGGAAAGGACCGTCAGCGGCTCGCGCGCCGTGACGACCACCGCCTCCCGATCGACCGCGACCTCGATTCCCTCGATCACGTGAGCTGTTCCCCGCCCGGACTCTGAGACCGGGCCGCGGGGTCCGGCAAGCCCCGGGGTCCGCCACGGATCACGCCCGCCACGTCAGGCGCACGACCGGTCGTCGCGCCGGCTCGGCCTTGTCGACGACCACGTCGCAACCGAACACCGAGGACAGGAGCGATTCCTCCAGCACGACCCCGGGAGGGCCGGTCGCCACCGCCCGGCCGCCGGCCAGGAGCATGAGCCGATCGCACACCTCCCCGCCAGGTTCAGGTCGTGGGAGACGAGCAGGATCGCGATGCCGCGCTCCCGGTTCAGCCGGCGCAGGAGCGACGCGACCTCGACCTGGTAGCGGAGGTCGAGGTGCGCCGTCGGCTCGTCGAGGACGAGCAGGCGCGGCTCCTGGGCGAGGGCGCGCGCGATGAACGCGCGCTGACGCTCGCCGCCGCTCAGATGATCGAGCGGAAGATCGGCCAGCTCAGGACCCCGGTCGCCTCCATCGCCGCGCGCGCGGCGGCGCGATCATGCCGGCTCTCGAAATAGCGGCCGGGGCCATGCGGATAGCGGCCCATCAGGACGAGCTCGCCGACGTTGAAGGGACACTCGGCTGGCGCGCTCTGGGGCACGACGCCCACGCGGCGCGCCAGGTCCGTACGCGCGAGCCGGCGGACGGGCACGCCGTCGAGTCGGATCTCCCCGCTCGCGGGCTCGAGCACGCGCGTCACGAGCCGGATCAAGGTCGTCTTGCCCGAGCTGTTCGGCCCGATCACGCCGACCATCTCGCCCCCGCCAGCTCCAGCGAGACCTCCGAGAGCGCGAATGCGCGGCGTTCGGCCGGCGCGGGGTAAGCGAAGCTCACACGCTCGAGCTCCAGGAGCATCACACTGCTCGGATCTCGCGGACGGCGGCGCGTCCGCGGGGCGACGCCTGGGCCGGGGAAGGGGTCGCGTGACCACGCGGCACGCGTGCGCAAACCGCCTGCGGCTGGGCTCCATCCGGGCGCGTGATGTCCGACGCTCGCATGGAGGGAACGGGTCCCGTCGACCCCTTCCCCGGCCCAGCGTCGCCCGCGGACGCGACCACCGTGGGCATCAGAGGTTGGGGCGGTAGCGGGTGCGGAGGAGGTAGACGAAGAACGGGGCGCCGCAGAGGGAGGTGATGACGCCGACCGACAGCTCGGCGGGTGCCACGACGTTGCGGGCGAGCGTGTCGGCGAGCAGGAGGAAGATGCCGCCACCGACGAGCGAGGCGGGCACGAGGAGCCGGTTGTCCGAGCCGAGAAGCATGCGCAGCGCGTGCGGCACGATCAGTCCCACGAAGCCGATCGGTCCCGCGAAGGCCACGACGCTCGCGGTGAGAAGCGCGGCGCCCACGAAGATCGTCAGCTTCAGCCGCTCGGCGCCGACGCCCAGCAGGAGCGCGGTCTCCTCGCCGAGCGCCATGAGGTTCAGCTCCCGCGCGTGGCTCGCGACGAGCCAGAATCCCGCTCCCGCGCAGAGCGCGAACACGCCCAGGGCCCGAGGGGAATCGGCGCGAGGTTGCCGAGCAGCCAGTGGATGACCCCGCCGAGCCGGTTGAGGTCGAGGAACGAGATGACCACCGTGATCGCCGCCGAGAAGAAGATGCCGACGATGACGCCCGCCAGCAGCAGGGTCTGGATCGACAGCTCCCGGCCGATCGCCGCGATCAGGTAGACCAGGCCCGCCGCGAGGAGCGCGCCGGCGAAGGCGAACGCGGTGAGCCCCGCGGCCTCGAGGAAGGTCCAGCCGAGCCCGACGCTCTGGCCGATCACGACCCCGAAGGCGGCGCCGCTGGTGACGCCGAGCACGGAGGGCTCGGCGAGAGGATTTCGGGTGAGCGCCTGGAACGCGACCCCCGCGACGGCGAGCGCGCCGCCGGCGAGCGCCGCGACCACGATCCGCGGCAGGCGGATCGACAGGGTCACGACTCGCTCGACCGATTCCGGGGCGGCGCGCCCGGCCAGGGCGTTCAGGACCGCGCGCGGCGAGATCGCGGCGCTTCCCACGAAGAGCGCCGAGGCGGCGATGACGATCAGCGCCGCCGTGAGGACGGCGAGCACCAGGACGAGCCGTTTCGCGGGGCTCACCGAAACGCCTCGGGATGGATCGCCCGCGCCAGCTGCTCGAGGCCGTCGGCGACCCTGGGTCCGTAGCGATGCAGCAGGTCGCCGTTGACCGAGCGAAGCCGCCCGGCCTTGACGGCGGGCAGATCGCCGAGGCGACGCCACTTCTCCTCGGCGATCGCGCCGGTACCGGCCCCGTGGTTGGCCAGCAGGATGACCTCGGGGCGCCCGGCCACCGCCGCCTCCAGGCTGTAGCGCGGCCAGGACTCCGGATCGGCGGCCGTGAGGGAGCGGCCGCCCGCGAGCTCGATCAGCTCGGTCACGATCGTGCCCCGACCGGGCACGATCAAGGGCTCCGGCCACAGCACGTAGAGGACGCGGGGCGGTCGAGCGAGCCCACGGCCCTGGTCACCGAATCGATCCGCTGCTCGAGCTGCGCCACGATCGAGCCGGCGGCCGCCTGGCGCCCCGTGAGCTCTCCGATTCGAACGATCAGCGCCTTCACCTCGGCGACGCGGTGCACCGCGACCAGGTACACGGGGACCCCGAGCCGCGCGAGCTGCGTGAACGTGTCCTCGCGCGTTCCCTCCGTCGTGGCGACGACGAGATCGGGGCGGAGCGCCACCACGGCCTCGAGGCTCGGCGCGACCATCCCGCCGACGCTCGGCTTGCGCCGAGCCTCCGCCGGGAAATCACAAAAATCGGTGACGCCGACGAGCATGTCCTCGGCCTTCAGCGCGTACAGGATCTCGGTGACGCTCGGGACGAGCGACACGATGCGCGCGGGAGGCGCCGCCAGCGTGATCTCCCGCCCGAGCATGTCGCGCGTCGTGAACGCGGCGGCGGGCGTGGCCAGCAGCAGCGCCAGCGCCAGGGCGCGCAGCGCGACGCGCGCGACGTCAGCGCGCAGGGCTGACACCGGCGGCCTTGAAGGTCGCCATCTCGCTCCAGAGATGGGCGGCCGCGCGCGGCCAGATGGATGAAGAGCGCGGCGCCGGTGCCCTCGCCGAGCCGCAGCGAGAGGTCGAGGTACGGCGCGAGCCCGAGGTGATCGAGCGCCAGCGCGTGGCCCGGCTCGGCGGAGCGATGCGCGGCGAACAGCGCGTGCTGCGCGGCCGGCGCGAGCGCGACGGCGATCAGCGCCGCCGCCCCGGCGATGAACCCGTCGAGCACCACCGGGACGCGTCGCGCGGCGCCCGCGAGGATCACGCCGACGAGACCGCCGATCTCGAAGCCGCCGACCTTCGCGAGCACGTCGAGCCCGTCCCGCGCGTCGGGCCGGTTGACCTCCGAGGGCCCGGCGCACCACCGCCACCTTGCGCGCCAGCGTCGCGTCGTCGACGCCGGTGCCCCGTCCGGTGACGCGCTCGGGCGCGCCGCCGGTGATGCGCCGCCGCGATCGCGCTGGCGGCCGTCGTGTTGCCGATGCCCATCTCGCCGGTGGCCGAGGAGGTCGGCGCCCGCGGCGAGCGCCTGCGTCGGCCAGCGCCGCGCCGGTCTCGATCGCCCGGATCGCCTGCTCGCGCGTCATCGCCGGGCCCGCGGCGATGTTGGCGCGTGCCGGGCCCGATCGGGCACACGACGAGCTCGGTCCGAGCGGGTGAGCGGAGCGGCCACGCCGAGAGTCGGCCACCACGAGCCGCGCCCCGCCTGGCGCGCCAGCACGTTCACCGCGGCGCCCCCGCGCAGGAAGTTCTCGACCATCTGCGCCGTCACTACCTGGGGATACGCGCTGACGCCCTCGGCGACCACGCCGTGATCGGCGGCGAACGTGAAGATGACGGGGTGGCCGACCTCGGGCGCGCCGCCGCGCAGAGAGCGCCAGGCGCAGCGCGATCTCCTCGAGCCGTCCGAGGCTCCCGGGCGGCTTGGTGAGGCTGTCCAGATGACGCTGGGCCGCCTCGACGCCGCCCGGCGGGGGCGGCGCGATCGAGCTAAGAAGCTCGGCGAGGCGCGTCATCGCCCGCTCGCGGAGTCTTGATCGTGAGCGGAATGCCCGCGACCATGAGCACCACCGTGTCGCACGCCGCCGCCACGCGCTGATTCACGCCGCCCAGCAGGTCACGGAATCGCAGCCCCGCCGCGGTTTCCGGGTGCACACCTCACCGACCTCGTTGGACACCACGGTGAAGCTCGACCGGCGGCGGCCGATGAGCCGCGGCCAAGGCGTCGGCTTCGTCGAGGATCGCCTCGTCGCGATCGCCGCGCAGCAGTCGATTCGCGACCCAGAGCGTCAGGCAATCCACGAGGAAGGCGTCGCACGTGCGCCTCGAGCTTCTCCAGGCGCGGCACGAGCTCGAGCGGCACCTCGATCGTCGTCCAGTGCGGCGGGCGCTCGCGCGCGATGCCGCGCGATGCGACGGGCCATGTCCTCGTCGAGCGCCTCGGCGGTGGCGACGAAGGCGATGCGTCCCTCGGCGGGGCTCTGCTCGACGGCGTAGCGGCTCTTCCCGCTTCGCGCGCCGCCGACCACGAAGAGCGATGCGACCACCTGCCCGGATCCTCCCGCGAAGACCGGTTGCGGATCAGCGCCCGGGCAGGTCTCCTGGCTCTCGGATCGTCCTACTCCCCGCGCCTTCCCGACCCGGTTCCGGTCAGTGGCACTTGCGGGTTTCGTCCCCGATCACAGTGACGGGGTCGCGGCGGCTCGGACCGCCTTCCCTGAGGCCCTCATGGCCATCCCGAGCGCGAACAACGTCGCGAACGCTAACAAAATCGCGTACCGATCGCAAGCTGCCTTCAGGCGTTCATCGCGTTCTCGAGGTCGCGGATGCGGCGGGAGAGGTTGACGAGCATCCGCTGCGTCAGCTCCGGGACCTCCCGCAGGAGCTCCCAGAAGTGCAGCCGGTTGATCACGAGGACGCGCAGGTCGGTCTCGGCCTTGACCGTGGCCGAGCGGGGCTCGCCGTCGAGCAGGCTCATCTCGCCGAAGAACTCGCCGGGCCGGAGGCGATGGCGCTTGTGCAGCGAGGCGTGACCAGCGCGGTGCCGTCGATGATGATGAAGAACTCGTCGCCCGCCTCGCCCTGCCGGGTGAGCACGGTCCGCTCCGGAACCTCGACCACCTCCGAGATGTCGGCGACGGCGCGCAGCTGGCGCACGCTACGGGCCTCGAAGATGGGGACGCGCTCCAGGTACCTGACCTTCTCCTCGCGCGCGGTCCGGAATACCTCGAAGACGTCGCCGATTTTCGTCGAGGTCTTCGTCTCCTTGGCCGGCAGTAGCTAGACCGCCAGCCCGGCGCCCGCGTCCGACTGGATCCCGTAGGGCGGCACCGGGTAGCGGAGACCGTTCCGGTCGAGCGCCGCGAGCCCCTCGATGACCTTGGGCAGGAAGCGCGGCGGAATCGCCATCAAGCAGCTCGTCGTCCGCCACGCCGCCGTAGCGCCGCTCGGCGTAGCACGGAATCGTGAGCGCCGGCTCTCCGGTCTTGAGCGCCTTGCCCCACGAGTCGGCGCACGCCGATTCGCCGACCGAGGTGAAGCTGAGCTTCTTGTAGCCCGTCCACTGGAGCCCGTTGATGAAGAAGATCATCTGCCCCGGCGTGCCGTAGATGAGGCAGATGTCGGGCGGATCGAGCCGCCCGGACGTGAGCGGGGCCACCGCCATGGCGCGGTAGCGGCCGTGCGGGCACGCACGTCCATCGCGTGCTGATGCAGGCTGGCGTCCTCCAGCGCTCTTGAACCAGACGCCGGCCATGCGGCGGCCGGACAGCCACTCGTCATCTTGCGGATGAAGCCCGATCACGGCGCCGCACTGGGCGCCGATGAGATCGGCCATCGTGATCCCGACGGTCCAGCCGAGCTGCCGCGCCTGGGCGACGATCTGATCGGTCGTGTGCTTGCGCGCTTCGGGCGGCGAATCTTCGGGATCGCCTCCATCGCCTCGACCGTCTCGAAGAGCTTCATCCCGATCGGGATCGAGCGCAGCCGCAGATACCGGTTGAGGCCGTCGACGATCGCGTTCCAGTCGTACCGTTCCATGACACGCTCCGTCCTTCGTGATGACCAGCTATGGCTCGCACTAGTGTCCCCGCAGCCGGTCGATTTCGCGGCGCTCGCGCTTGGTCGGACGGCCGGCGCCGGGCTCAGCGGAACGGCGGCGGCGCCTGCGCGCGACCGCGGAGGCTCGGGAGGCGTCAGATCCTCGAAGAGCGCCCGAGCGGCCTCCGCCGATCCGCGCCGGTCGCCGACGCCGACGACTCTCAGGATGCGACGTCGCCCGCGCGGCAGACTCACCTCGATGCGATCGCCGGCGCGAACGCGCCTGCGCCGGCTTCGCCGCCTCCGCGTTGATGTCCACCTTGCCGCCGTCGCACGCGGTCGAGGCCAGGCTTCGCGTCTTGAACACGCGCGCGGCCCAGAGCCACTTGTCCACGCGGATCGAATCCGGGGAGGGCTGCACCGGGAGACGGTATCATAGCGCCAAAGGAGCGGCGGACAATGACACGGCTCGTCGCGGTGCGTGCTCCTGCTCGTTTTCACGATGGCGGCCTGGGCGGCCGACGTCGTGATCGACGACTGGAAAAGTCAGAAGCTCGGTGCCCACGGCATCCCCGACGGCTGGACGGGCGGCCAGACCTGGGGCCTGCCCCAGCACGACTTGACGATCGAGGAGAACGAGGGCCATCGCGTCCTCCATCTGAAGAGCAAGATCGAGGAGCTCGGCTGATCCGGCGCGACATCAGAGGCAAGGTGAACCTCAAGGAGACGCCGATCCTCGAGTGGAGCTGGAAGGCCATCGACGCTGCCGAAGAACGGCGGCGACTGCCGGAAGAAGGGCGCCGATGACCAGGCGGCGCAGCTCTACGTCGTCTGGCCGCGTTTCCCGGAGGCGGTACGGTCGCAGATCATCGGATACATCTGGGACTCGACCGCGCCGGCCGGCAGCATCGTGAAGAGCGAGAAGACGTCGACCGTCACGTACGTCGTGATGCGGTCCGGCGCGGCCGATCTGGGAAGTGGATCACCGAGCGTCGCAACGTGGCCGAGGACTACCAAGAAGATCTACGGAGCCCAGGCCGACAACCCGGGGTACATCTCGATCGCCATCGACTCCGACGACACCGTCTCGTCCGCGGAATCGCTCTTCGGCGCGATCCGTTTCCGGGCGCCCTGACGGGTCGGGGCTAGCGAAGGTCGCCGACGAGCTGAAGGCACCGCGGCCGCGAGCTCCGTCGCGGTCGCCTCCGCCGCGGCGTCGACGGCGATCAGCAGCGTGCCGTTCATCACGCTCATGTACCACTGCCCACCCTCGGACTCCACGAACCGCACGTACTGCTCCAGCTCCTGGTCCGTGAGGTCGCGGTAGGCGGTGAGCATGTTGAGCAGGCACGCACGCCTGATGCGCTCCAGCGTCAGATTGCGCACCTGCGTCAGCTCGCGCTCGAGCTGGCCGCGGCTCAGCCGGGCCACGGCGGGCAAGGCGGGCTGGAAGGCCCGTGTCAGGCTTCGAACGACCGCCATCGTCACGTCGACCGTCGTGTCGGACGCGCCGCCCCCGGCGTCGAGGCGCCGGACGAGATCGAGGCGCCGCTCCGACGGACGGTCGTTCTCGAAGTCCGGGATCTGGCCTCCGTCAGGCACCAGGGATGCGAGCTCGAGGCCGGTGATGCGCTTGCCGAGCGGCGAGCCGTACCACTCGAGAGCCTTGGCCAGCTTGGCGCTCTCGAGATTCTGCCCGAACTCGAGCCGGATCCGCGCGTAGAGGGCCGCGGCCGAGAAGCGCTCCGACACGATCCGATCGATGGTGAGCCGGTCTTCGCCGCTGAGCCGCCCTCGGCCCAGAAGGAACTGAACGCGGACACCCGCGGAGAGGCTCTCGAGCTGAACCTTCAGGCCCAGAACGCTCGAGCAGCGTATCCAGCGCGCCTCCATCGATTCCGGTCTGACGGTCGGAGCTGGTGACGGCGCCGGGAGAGTCGTCAGGCCGGGAAACAGCCGCAGCTGCAGGCGCTACCCATGCGAGGAACGCCGTGCCGAGCACCGCCAGGACCGCCAGCCGCCGGACCATTGCCCGATCCCCCTGTCGCGCCCCGTGCGCGCCCGAAAGGGGAGGCTGCATATCCAGTGCCTCGGAGGAGATATTGGTTTTCACAGGCTTCCGCGAGTGGTCAGCTCGCGGGAACCGGTCAAAGTGGACCCCTGGAGGTATTTCTCACCGATTCCGCCCGATCACCCGTCATCAGCGTGCCCGATTCCAGGCCGCGCACGATCCCCTACCCGCCGCCGACGATGGGAGCGTGCGGGGATCGTGACGTTCCCCTCTTTAACCCCCGCACGCTCTTCGTGGATGTGCGCGCGCCGGAAGGCCGCTCATAGAACGGGCCGCTCGTTGAGGCGCCGGAGGTGCCAGGTCGCGCCAACCCGCTCGAGCATCGTGAGGGCGCCGTAGTCCCTGACCGAGCGCGAGGATCCGGCCCAGCGGGAGCGAGCGCCCGGCAGATCAACGCGCGATTCGTGCCTCCGTGCGCGACGATGGCGATTGCCCGGCCGGGGTGCGCGTCCACGATCGACTCGAAAGCCGGCCAGGCCCGCGCCTCGAGGTCCGGCACGCTCTCGCCCTCGGGAAACGGAAACTCGCCGACGTGCGCCATCCACTCGGCGAACTTCTCCGGCTCGCGCCGCTTGATCTCGGCGGCGGTGAGCCCGTCCCACCGCCCCATCGACATCTCGCGCAGTGCCGGCACGGGAACGGGCACCAGCCCATGAGGCGCCCCGATGAGCTCCCCGGTCCGCCTGGCGCGGACGAGATCGCTCGCGAACACGCCGTCGAGCTTCACCGAGGAGAGCCGGCTGCCCTGTGCGGCGCCCTGGCGCTCGCCCAGCGCGGAGAGCGGAACGTCCAGGTGACCGGATGAAGCGGCGCGTCTCGGCCATCTCCACCTCGCCGTGCCGGAAGAGGTAGATCAACGCGCCAGGTGCGACCACGCCGACGCGGTGAGAAGACCGGCCAGCTCCGCGACCTCGATGGCCGCGCCGAGGACGTCGCCGGTGATTCCGGAAATCCGGGTCACGATGAACCACGCGACCAGGAGCGCGCTCGCGACCGCGACGGCGAAGACCAGCGCCCCGAGCGCCTGCAAAGCGGCCAGGGCCACCGCGAGCGCGAACGACAGCGCGATCGGCGCGGTCCACCAGTCGACGCTCGCCGAGAAAGCCGCCCCGAAGCCCTCGGACCTGGCCGGTGGAAACAGACGCACGAGAAGGTGGCGTGGCCCGGGCGATGACCGGCACGACGAGGAGCGCCCGACCTCGTACACCGGGTGGAAGCTCGGCGACGGCGACGATCTCCAGGAGGAGGACCAGGATCAGACCGATGGCGCCGAAGGCGCCGATGCGGCTGTCGCGCATGATCGCGAGCCGATGCGCCGGGTCGCGCCCGGCCAGGCCGTCAAGGCTGTCGGCCAGGCCGTCGAGATGCAGGCCCCCGGTGATGAGCTTCCAGGCCGTCACGGTGAGAAGCGCGGCGAGCAGAGCCGGAAAGAGCAGCGTTGTCGCGCGCTCCACGCCCACCAGAACCGCTCCGAGGCCCAGGCCGACTACCGGAAACCAGACGGCGGCGCCGTCGAAGGCGTTAGCGCGGCCCGGCGCCGCGCCGGGGATGGGAACGATCGTCAGGTAGCGGGCGGCGGCGACGAGGCCCGTCACGTCGCGAATGCTAGCACGTTCTTCTTGACGCCCCTGCCGCCGCGAGGCGACAATTTCTTGCTAGAAGCAACCTCACCCGAAGCTCGAGAGGCCCCTCATGAGCGTGACCAGCGTGGCCCAGAAGTGGGTGTCGGAGGCGGCCGGGATGACGCAGCCCTCACGCGTCGTCTGGTGCGACGGCTCCAAGGCTGAGTACGACGGGCTTATCGAAGCCATGCTGGGGGACGGCACGCTGCTGCCGTTGAACCAGAAGACCTACCCGAACTGCTATCTGCACCGGAGCCATCCGGCCGACGTCGCGCGTACCGAGCAGCTCACGTTCATCTGCAGTCGCGAGAAGGACGCCGCGGGTCCCACGAACAACTGGATCGCGCCCGTCGAGGCGAAGGCGACGGCGGGCGCGCTGCTGCGCGGAAGCATGCGGGGTCGGACGATGTACGTCATCCCCTACCTCATGGGTCCGGCCGGCTCGCCCATGAGTCGGGTCGGCCTGATGGTCACCGACAGCGCCTACGTGGTCGCGAGCATGCACATCATGACGCGCGTCGGCCAGATCGCGATCCAGCACATGCGGCGCGACGACGACTTCATCGCCGGGCTCCACTCTCTCGGCGACCTCTCGCCCGACCGCCGCCTCATCCTGCACTTCCCCGAGGAGCAGCTGATCTGGAGCGTGGGCTCCGGCTACGGCGGCAACGCGCTCCTCGGCAAGAAGTGCCACGCCCTCCGCATCGCGCTCGTGGCAGGCGCGCCAGGAGGGATGGCTCGCCGAGCACATGCTGATCATCGGCGTGGAGGACCCCGAGGGGCGCGTCACCTACCTGGCGGCGGCCATGCCCAGCGCGTCCGGCAAGACCAACCTCGCGATGGCGGTTTCGCAGCTGCCGGGCTGGCGCGTGTGGACGCTGGGCGACGACATCGCGTGGATGTGGGTGGACGCGACCGGTCAGCTCCGCGCCGATGAATCCGAGCGCGGCTTCTTCGGCGTCGCGCCCAACACGAGCCCGAAGACGAACCCGAACGCCATCGTCCATGGTGCGCTCGAACACGATCTTCACCAACGTGGCCATGACCGCGTCGGAGCGAGCCGTGGTGGGAGGGCTTCAGCCGCGCCGCGCCCGCCGGACTCACCGACTGGCAAGGCCGGCCGTGGAAGCCGGGTGACGGGCCCGCCGCCCATCCGAACTCCGCGCTTCACGGTGCTCGGCGCAGCAGTGCCCGTCCATCGCGCCCAACTGGGAAGAGCCGCAGGGGGTGCCGATCTCCGGTGTCATCTTCGGCTCGCGGCGCACGCGGGTCATCCCGCTCGCCTTCGAGGCCTTCGACTGGTCGCACGGCGTCTTCCTCGGCTCGGCGATGAGCACCGAGACGACGGCCGCGATCACCGGCAAGGTCGGCGGTCGTTCGCCGCGATCCCGATGGCCATGATCCCGTTCTGCGGCTACAACATGGCCGACTACTTCGGCCACTGGCTCGCCACCGGATCCGCGTCTGAAGACGCCGCCGCGGATCTTCCGCGTGAACTGGTTCCGCCGCGACGCCGACGGCCGCTTCCTGTGGCCGGGCTACGGCGAGAACGTGCGCGTGCTCAAGTGGATGGTCGAGCGGATTCGCGGGACCGGGCGGGCCGAGGAGACGCCGATCGGCTGGGTGCCGGCGCCGGGCGCCATCGACCTCGGCGGGCTCGACGTGACGCCGGCTCAGCTCGGCGAAGCGCTGCGCTGCGACGCCGCGGAGTGGCTCCAGGCCCTCGACGAGCTCACCGAGTTCAACACGCAGTTCGGGGCGCGGCTCCCCGGTCGATCACCGAGTCGCTCGCGCTGACCCGGCGCCGCTTCGGCGGCTGATCGGCCGCGCGCCGGATCGCCGTCCGTCGGCTCACGCCCCGCGATCTTCTGGATGACGCGGCGAACCTCGCCGCGATCGAACGGCTTGCTCAGTCCCGGCACGCCCGTCTGCTCGAGGAAAGTCTGGATCTCCGCGCTCAGCACGTCGCCGGTCATGAGCACGAAGCGGCGGCAGAGATCGGGGAGCCGGCGCTCGAGCGCGCGGTAGAGTCCCGGCCCGTCGAGGTACGGCATCCGGACGTCGCTCAGGATCAGATCGTAGGAAGTCCGCCGGAGCACCTCGAGCGCCTGGGTCCCGTCGCCGACGGTGTCGACCGTGTGGTGATCGGCCCCGAGCATCTCGCCGAGCAGCTGGAGCACGAGCCGCTCGTCGTCGACGACGAGGATGCGCTTGCCGGTGACGGCGGGCGCCGTCTCGGCCGCGCGCTGGCCGGTGTGCGCCGGGCGGCGCGACCACCGGAAGCTCCACGCGGAAGATCGCGCCGTCGCCGGGCTCGCTGACGAGGGACAGCGTTCCGCCGTGCCCTCGACGATACCGTGACAGAGCGAGAGGCCGAGACCCGTTCCCTGACCGACGGGCTTGGTGGTGAAGAACGGCTCGAAGATCCGATCGCGGATTTCCGCGGAGATCCCGGGGCCCGTGTCCTCGACGTCGACCGAGACGCGGGCGCGCGCCGTTGTCGGCGCGCGGGTGCGCAGCGTCAGCCGTCGCGGCGGCGGAGCCTTGCGCAGCTCGTCACGGGCGTTGGTGACCAGGTTGACCACGACCTGATGGAGCTGGTGAGGATCGGCCCACAGGACCGGCAGGCCCTCCTCCAGGTCCAGCTTCACCTCGATGCCGTCGACGCGAAGGTGGTACGCGAGCAGCTCGGCCGCGTCGCGCGCGATGTCGTTGAGACGCACGAGCTGGCGCTCCGGCGGATACTTCCGCGCCAGCGCCAGGAAGTTTCGCACGATCGAGGCGCAGCGATCGGCGGCGTGCGCGATGCTCTCGGCGCGCGTCGCCGACGGTGTGCCGGCGAGATCCTGACGAAGCAGATTTGCGTAGCCGGTCACGGCCGTCAGCGGATTGTTCAGCTCGTGGGCGACTCCGGCCAGCACCGTTCCCATCGTCGTGAGCTTCTCCGTCTGGTAGAGCGCCTCGCGCTGGCGTCGGAGCTCGGCCTCGGTCCGCTTGCGCTCGGTCATGTCGCGGACGATCGCGGACAGGGAACTCGACGGCGCCGTCCGCCGCGCGGTGCGCGACGGCAACGACCGACACCGGCACCTCGCGTCCGTCGCGCGCCAGGAGCACCGCTTCGCCCGTCCACAGGCCGTCACGGAGCAGGGTCGGCAGGATCTCGTCCTGGACGACCGGGCGGTAGCCGCTCGGGCACCAGCCCGGCGATGGGCAGGCCGAGCGCCTCCTCGGCCGTCAGGCCGAGCAGCGACTGGCCGGCGCCGTTGAGATACAGAAGACGCGCCGGAGAGGTCAGGATCGCGACCAGGTCGGTCGTGACGTCCAGGATCGCGGTCAGTCTCTCGCGCGCCTCGAGCTCCTGGCGCAGCCGGCGGTAGAGCCGCGCGTTCTCGACGGCCACCGCGGCGTGATCGGCGAGCGCCAGCAGCAGCCGCTCCTCGACGGCGGTGAACTCGCGCGGACGGGCGCTGCCGACCGCCAGGATCGCCACCAGTCCCTCGGGCCCGACGAACGAGGCCGCCAGCGCCTGACCGGACGTCCCGAAGATCGCCGTCGGGTGCGGGCCGCCGGCCTGGGCGAGAAGGTGCCGCACGGAGACCTTGCGCTCGCGCGCCAGGCGCTCGGCGAAATTCTGGGTCAGCGTGAACCGCAAGGGCTCCGCGGCGCGGTCCTCGATCCCCTCCCACGCGACCGGCCACAGCACGCCGGCCTCGAAGAGCCACAAGACGCTCGCCTCGACCTTGATGAGCTCGCGCGCCGCGCTCACGACGCGGCGCAGGACCTCGTCGAGATCCTTGATCGTGGTCAGCGACTTGGCGAGGTCGTTGAGCGACCGTCAGGCCGTCCTTCTCGTCGGCGAGACGACGCTGGGCGAGGACGTTCTCGATCGTCGACGGAAGCTTGGCGAGATATCCCTCGCGCTTGATGAGATAGTCCGCCACGCCCAGCTTGAAGGCCTGGACGGCCGTGTCCTCGTCGCCCTCGGCGGTCACCATCACGACCGGGATCCGGATGCCCTCGGCCTGGAGCTCCTTGAGCACCTCGATGCCCGAGAGGTCGGGCATGCGGTTGTCGAGGAGGAGCACGTCGTAGTGGGCGGCCTTCAGCCGGGCGAGCGCCTCGCGGGCGAGCGTGACCATCTCGACGCGTGCGCGGCGGTCGTGCTCCTCGAAGGCGCGCAGCGTGAGCGCCGTGTCGTCGGGATCGTGATCGGCGTAGAGCAGACGGACCGGCGCGCGCCGGAGCCTCGCTCGCGGTGCGAAACCAGCGGCAGGCGCTCTCGAGCACGACCGGAAGCGTGACCAGGTAGTCCGGGCGCTTCACGAGATAGTCGGTCGCGCCGGCCTTCAGGAGCCGTACCGCCACGTCGGCGTCGCCGGAGCCGGTCATCAGCACGACCGGCACCTCGAGGCCTCGCGCCTTGACCGCGTCCAGGAGATCGAGCGCCGTGCCGTCGGGAAGGCGATAGCCCGCGAGCAGCACGTCCATGTCGCCGACGGTGACGCGCTCGAGCGCCTCGGCGACCGTGCCGGCGACGCGTCAGCTTGATGTGGGGCGCATGACGCGCGAGGTGACGATGCGTCCGGTCCTGGTCGGCGCGATCGTCTTCCACATAGAGCACGCGGATGGAGTCCATGGCGTTCTCAGCCCTCTCGGTCCGTGAGGGAGTGGGAGACCCGGGTCGACGCGGTGAGGCGATCGAGCTCACGCACGACCGCGTCCGGGTCCAGTGGCTTGGTGACGCACGCATCGGCCCCGGCGCCCCAGCAGCACCGGAACCATCGACGGATGCCCGGTCACGCCGAGGATCCGGATGCCGCGCGTCTCGGGAAGGCGGCGCAGGCACCGGCACGCCTCGACCCCGTCGAGGCCGGGCATGACGGCGTCGAGGATGATCACCGACGGGACGGAACGTCCCGACCTTGACGAGCGCCTCGTACCCGTCGGTCGCCGTCTCGATCGTGAATGGCCCACTGGACAGGAGATCGACCAGCATCGCCACGACGAGCGGCTCGTCGTCCACGACGAGAAGACGCGTGCGCGCGCCGGCGCCCAGCGGATAGGGCGGCCTCCTCTGAGCGGCGAGGAAGCGCTGGAACTCGTCGAGGTCGATGCGGCGGTGGCCGCCCGGCGTGAGGTAGGCGCCGAGGGCGCCGGCGCGGATCCACCGCCGAAGCGTGGGGATCGAGACCCGGCAGTGCGCGGCCGCCTGGCGGGTGGTCAGGTGCGCGCGGCGCCCGGCCGACGCGCGTTTCACTTTTTGCACATTTGATTCCTAGCACGGGGGCCGGGCAAACCCGCCCGAAATAGTGGCGCCTGGCGGCGCCGGACGCGGCGGGGATCGCGCGTTCAGACCGGGTAGACGCCGTTGCGGCGCGGCGGGAACTCGTGGGCCTTGGTCTGCGCGTACGCGAGCCGCTTGATCAGCTCGTCGCGCAGCGCGCCGCCCGGCACGATGTCGTCGATCAGCATCTCGGAGGCGAGCTTGTAGATGTCCACGTCCTGCGCGTACTCGTCGCGCTTCTGCCGGACGTACTCCGCCCGCTCGCTCTCCGGCAGCTCCATGATCTTGTTGTAGTAGACGGCGTTGACCGCCGGCTCGGGGCCCATGATCGCGATCTGCCCCTGCGGCAGCGCGATGGCGGCGTCGGGCTCGAAGGCGGGGCCGCACATCGCGTAGAGCCCGGCGCCATAGCACTTGCGCACGATCACCGAGATCTTCGGCACCGTGGCCTGCGCGGTGGCGAAGACCATCTTCGCGCCGTGACGGATGATGCCCTGCTGCTCGACCTTCGTGCCCACCATGAAGCCCGCGATGTCGGCGAGATAGACGAGCGGCACGTTGAACGCGTTGCAGAGCCAGATGAAGCGGGCCGCCTTGTCGGCGGAGTCGACCATGAGCACCCCGCCCTTCACCTTCGGCTGGTTGGCGACGATGCCGATCGGACGGCCGGCGAGGCGGGCAAACCCGACGATGATCTCCTGGGCGAAGAGCCGCTTGATCTCGAACCACGAGCCCGCGTCGATGACCCGGTCGATCACCTCGTACATGTCGAAGTACTTGCGCTGGTCGTACGGGACGATCTCGTCGATGGATCGGCCCGGCTTCGCGGCGGCAGGCTCGCGCGCGGGCGGCAGCTCGCGGTACGACTGCGGCATGTAGGTGAGGTAGCGACGCGCCAGCTCGATCGCCTCCTCGTCGGAGCCCGCCAGCACGTCGCCGCAGCCGGAAACCTTGCAGTGCATGAGCGCGCCGCCCAGCGCCTCGAGCGTCGTCTTCTCGCCGATCGCCATCTCGACCATGCGCGGGCTGCCCACGTAGAGGGACGCCTTGCCCTCGACCATGATCACGACGTCGGTGAGCGCCGGCAGGTACGCCGATCCCGCCGGCGACGGGCCGAACAGGATGCACACCTGCGGGACCACGCCGGAGAGCTGGACCTCGTTGTAGAAGATGCGCCCGGCGTGGAACCGGCCCGGGAAGATCTTGATCTGCTCCGAGATACGCCCGCCGGCGGCGTCCACCATATAGAGGAGGGGCACCCGGAGCCGGGCCGCCTTTTCCTGGATGCGCACGATCTTCTGGATCGGTCTTCTCGCCCCACGAGCCGGCCTTGACCGTGTAGTCGTTGGCCATGATGCAGATGGGGCGGCCGCCGACCGTGCCGACGCCGGTGACGACGCCGTCGGCGGGCGTGTCCGGCTCGGTCGGAGCGGGCGAACAGCCAGTCCTCCTGGAACTCGGAGCCGGGATCGAGGAGGAGCTTGAGCCGGTCGCGGACGAAGAGCTTGCCCTCCGCGCGGAGCTTGTCGCGGTACCGGGTGTGGCCCTGCTCGATCCGCGCGCGCTCCTGGCGGTAGCGCTCCTCGCCCGAGCTCACCGCGTCGTCGCTCCGATCACGGCGTGGGGTTCGTCCAGAGGATGATGATGAGCGTGCCGGAGCCGTGCTTGGGGCCGCCGATCACGGCCGGGTTGTTCGACTGCGCCTGGATGTTCGTCGAGACCTCGGCGATGCTGCCGCGGATGAGGCGCACGTTGAAGCTCACGGCGCCGCCCTTCACGCTCTGGGGCGTGACCTCGAGCCGTCGATCGCCCGGGAACGGGCCATTTCTGGTCGTGCCCACCGGCACCTCGGCGCGATAGCGCTCGAGCGAGGTGTAGTCCTTGTAGCGAAAGAGCTGACGGAGCTTCGGCAGGAACGCCTCCAGCCGCTCGTCCGGGTGGCTCCGGCCCGCCGGGCTGGAGCGTTCGGCGGCGGCCCGTCGCTGGCGAGGACGATCCGCGCACCGAACCGGACAATCTGCTGGGCGTGGGCGACGGCGGTCAGCGGCGAGCGCCAGCAGCAGGGCCAGGATCAGGACCAGGAGCGGCCCGAGCGCCTCCCGCAGGCGGCGCGCGCGTTGTGCAGCCGCGACATCACGGTCCCCATCGGTATGTTCAGCACCTCCGCGATCTCGCGGTACGAGAGCCCTTCGAGATCACTCAACATGATAATGGCCCGGTGCGGCTCCGACAAAGTCGCGAGTGCGCGGTTGATGCGCTCGCGCTCCTCGACCTCCGCGGCGTGCGTGTCGGGCACCGTCCCGTGGTCCGTGAGCGCGCGATCCCAGTCCGCCTCCTCGACGCGCTCGGTGCCGAAGGCGCGGCCGCGGGCGGCGTGCTGCCGCGGCGCGATCGCGGGCCACGTTCATCACGATGCGAAAGAGCCAGGTGTAGAACGCCGGAGTCGCCGCGGAACGACGAGCAGCGCCTGGAACGCGCGGATGAACGCGTCCTGGGCGACGTCCCACGCCTCCTCGGAGTCGCGCAGGACGTTGTAGGCGAGCCGGTAGGCCCGCTGACGGTACTTCTCGACCAGCGGCTCGAACGCCGCGAGGTCGCCGGCGCGGCACCGCTCGATCAGGGCCGCGTCGTCGCTGTCCACCTGGATTCACCCGCTCGCCCTCCCGTCGCGGTTAGACGCCGGGGCGGCGGCGGCGATTCACCGTCGAGCGGCCGGGCGGCGCGCGGGCGCCGTCAGGCGCGTCGAAGCCGAGCAGGTAGCTCTGCGGTCCGAATCCCGCGATCTGTCCCCGCGGCGACCGCCGCGATCACCGAGTGGCGCCGAAACTCCTCGCGGCCGTGCACGTTCGACAGGTGGACCTCGACCACCGGCAGCTTGATCGCGGCGACCGCGTCGCGGAGCGCGATCGAGTAGTGCGTGAACGCGCCGGGGTTGAAGACGATGCCGGCGAACCCTCGCGCTGGGCCGCCTGTAGCCAGTCGACGAGCTGACCCTCGTGATTCGACTGCCGGCACTCGACCGAGCCGCCGCGGCGCCGGGCGTGCTCGCGGAGCATGCGGTCGACCTCGGCGAGCGTCACCTTGCCGTAGACGCCGGGCTCGCGGGTGCCGAGCAGGTTCAGGTTCGGGCCGTGCAGGACCAGGATCTTCACGACAGGCGCGAGCTTAGCATCAGCGGGCGCCGAGGGGCGAGACGAGCCAGTCGGCGAGCGCGAACAGCCTGAGGCCGCGCGAAGACCGTCCAGCCGAGGGCCGGCCCGCCTTCGCGATTCACCTCGGGGATGAGATCCGACGCCGCCACGTAGATCGTGACGCCGGCCGAGAGCGCCAGCGCGTACGCGACCTGATGCGCGGCCAGGAAGCTCGTCGCCACGGCGCCGGCCAGCGTCAGCACGCCCAGCAGCGCACCCGCGCCGATCGCCGCGCGCCGCGACTGGCCGCCGGCGAGCATGATCGACGCGATCGTGAAGCCCTCGGGCACCTTGTGCAGGAGCACCGCGATGAAGAGCAGCGTGCCGAGCGCCGGCCCGATCATGAAGCCGGCGGCGATGGCGACGCCATCGAAGAGCGTGTGGACGCCCAGGCCGAAGAGCGCGAGATAGCCGGCCGACGGACGCAGAGCAGCGCCTCGGGATGGATTTCCTCGCCGAAGTGGAAGTGGGGCGCCACCGTGTGCTCGAACAGGTGCACGCCGAAGTAGCCGATCAGGACGACCAGGAACGCGTGCGGCACCTGTACGCTCTCCGGCAGCATGCGGACGAAGGCCGCCGCCAGCATGAACCCTGCGCCGCCGGCGACGAAATAACGAAGCGGCGCCAGTCCCTTCTGATGCACCGTGGTGACGAGCAGAGCGCCCGGCGAGATCGGCGGCGGCCGCCGGCGGCCGCAAGGGCCAGGTATGCTAACATGATCGGTGAGCATAGCATGGTCATCACGGCGCTTTTCCGCCGGCTCGGTGAGATCCTGGTTCACGAGCGGCATGACCACCCCGGACGTCGTGGAACAGGCGCTCGTCGCGCGCCCGGACCACGGGCGAGCGGGTCGGTGAGGCGCTCGTGGCGCTCGGCGCCGTCAAGGACGACGACGTCGCTGCGGGCGCTCGCCGCAGCAGCAGGACCTCGCCTATCTCAACGCGCGACGAGCTGCCGTCGCCGCTGCCGATGGTGAAGAATCTCTCGCCCGAAGTACCTGCGCCAGTACGCCGTGTGCCCGGTGAGCGTCGAGGGCAACGTGCTGACCGTCGCGACGGCGGATCCGTTCAATCCGGTCATCGTCGACGACCTCACGCAGTCGACCGGCCTCGCCGTGAAGGTGGTCGTGAGCCTCCGCCGAGGCCATCGTCGAGGCGATCGACCGCACGTACGACGGCGCGGCGACGCCGCTGCAGCGGATCGTCGAGGGCATGGACGACGACCGCGCCGCCGACGGCGACGAGGACGTCAATCAGCTGCGCGAGCATGGCGTTCGAGGCGCCGGTCGTCCGCCTGGTGAACCTTCTCATCGAGAACGCCATCAACGCCGAGTCCTCGGACATCCACATCGAGCCGTTCGAGGACACGCTCCGCATTCGCTACCGCATCGACGGCATCCTGTTCGATCAGGAGTCGCCGCCGCGGCGCGCTGCAGGCCGCGGTGACCTCGCGCGTGAAGCTGATGGCGGAGATGAACATCGCCGAGCGCCGGCTGCCGCAGGACGGACGCATCCGCGTCACGCTCCACGGCCGCCGCGTGGACATCCGGACCTCCACGATTCCCACGGTGCACGGCGAGTCGATCGTCATGCGCCTGCTCGATCGCCAGAGCGTGTTCCTGCCGCTCGAGAGGCTCGGCTTCGCGCCGGCGATGCTTCCGCGCTTCGAGGGGCTCATCCGGCGACCGCACGGGATCGTCCTGGTCACCGGGCCGACGGGCTCGGGCAAGACCACGACGCTCTACGGCGCGCTCGACAAGATCAACTCGCCCGACCGCAAGATCATCACCGTCGAGGACCCGGTCGAGTACCAGCTGAAGGGCATCAACCAGATCGCCGTGAAGCCGAAGATCGGGCTGACCTTCGCCACCGGGCTCCGGCACATCGTCCGCCAGGACCCGGACGTCATCCTGATCGGCGAGATCCGCGACCTCGAGACGGCCGAGATCGCGATCCAGGCCTCGCTCACCGGCCACCTGGTCTTCTCGACCTTGCACACGAACGACGCGCCGGGCGCGATCACGCGTCTGCAAGACATGGGCGTCGAGCCCTATCTCGTCGCCTCGGTGCTCGAGGGCGTCCTCGCCCAGCGGCTCGTCCGGCGCATCTGCGCGACGTGCCGCGTGTCCGACACGCCGCCGCCGGCCGACCTCAACGCGCTCGGCATCGCCGGCGCCGACGGCACGCGCCTCTATCGCGGCAGCGGCTGCGACGAATGTCGGGGCACCGGCTACCGCGGCCGGACGGGCATCTACGAGCTCTTCCCCATCAGCGAGGACGCGCGAAGCCTCATCCTCCGGCGAGCGCCGACGCGCGACATCCGCCGGGCGGCGCTCGAGGCCGGGATGGTCACGCTGCGGCTCGATGGCTGGGCCAAGGCGTGCGCCGGCGTGACCACGGTCGAAGAAGTGCTCCGGGTCACTCAGGAAGACGCGTAATCCGCGATGCCCGTTTTCGTCTACCGGGCCGCCGACCGGCGCGGCCAGACGATCGACGGTGTGATGGAGGCGGCCGACGCCGCGCGCCGTCGTCGAGCGGCTCCAGCGCGACGCCTACTTCCCGATCCGGGTGGCGCCCCACGCCGAGCGCGGGCCGTGGCTCTCCCTCGGCGGCTCCTCGCGCGTCCGCCGCCAGCGATCTCCTGGCGTTCACGCAGCAGCTCGCCACGCTCTTCGAGGCGGGTCTGCCGCTCGACCGCGCGCTGTCGATCCTCGAGGAGCTGGCGCCCAACCAGCGCGTCAAGTCGATCGTCGCCGACCTGCAGGTGGGCGTTCGGGGCGGCTCGTCCCTCAGCGAGGCGCTCAGCAAGCATCATCCCCGCCCGTTCTCGCGCCTCTACATCAACATGATTCGGGCCGGCGAGCGCGGCGGCGTTCTCGAGCTCACGCTGCGGCGGCTCGCCGAGTTCCTCGAGGCGCGCGCGCCGCGTTCGCGGAGGCCGTCCTCACGGCGGTCGCCTACCCGGCCGTCGTCTTCACGTTCGGCATCGGCGCCATCATCTTTCTCATGACGTTCGTCATCCCGCGGTTCGCGACGATCTTCGCCGACCTCGGGCAGACCGTCCCGCTGCCGACGCAGATCTTGCTGTGGGTGAGCGCGGGCTTCCAGGCGTACTGGTGGGTCGGCGTGATCGCGCTCCTCGCGGGCGTCCTGGCCTGGCGCGTGTGGACCGGCAGTCCCCAGGGGCGGCTCCGCTGGGACCAGACGCTGCTCGGATTGCCGCTGATCGGGCCGCTCATGATGAAGATCGAGACGGCGCGCTTCGCCCGGACCCTCGGCACCATGCTCAAGAGCGGCGTGCCGGTCATGAGCGCGCTCGCGGTGGTGGGCGACACGATGACCAACCAGCGCGATCGGCCACGCCGTCGAGCAGCTCGCCGACGGCGTGAAGCGCGGCGGAACCATCGCGGCCGGCATGCAGTCGCAGGCGCCGTTCCCGGTGCTGGCGATCCACATGGTCCGGGTCGGCGAGGAGACCGGCCGCCTGGAGGACATGCTTCTCAAGGTCGCCGAGACGTTCGAGGCCGACGTGGGGACCGATCTCAAGCGCGTGCTCCGGCTTCTCGAGCCGATCATCATCTTCGGCATGGGCGTACTGGTCGCCTTCGTCGTCGTCGCGATGATGCTCGCCATCTTCTCCATCAACGAGATACCGCTGTGAGGCGGCTGGGGTGGTGCGCGAGGGGTGGCGGAGTCCTCCGGCGACCCGACGGCTCTCATGAGCGCGAGTCTGGATCGAATGCACATTGGCGGTCCGCGCGCTGACTACACGGGTCGCCGGAGGGCTCGGCCACCCCTCGCACACCACCCGGCCGATCACCGCGTACGCGTGACGCGAAGCCGCGGGAGCCGCGACGACTCCGAGGCCTGCTCGGCGGCGAAGCGGGTTCACGCTGATCGAGCTGCTCGTCGTCATCATCGTGCTCGGGCTCCTGGTGGGTCTCGTCGGGCCGCGACTCTTCGGCCGCGTGGGCCAGTCGAAGCAGGCCGCCGCGCGGGCGCAGATCGAGCTCCTGGGCGCGGCACTCGACCAGTACCGGCTCGATGTGGGCGGCTACCCGAACGCGGGCCAGGGTATCGACGCGCTCCAGCGGAACCCGAACGTTCCACAACTGGAACGGCCCCTACCTCAAGAAGGCCGTTCCCAAAGATCCGTGGGGCAACCCCTACAAGTATCGCTGCTGTCCCGGGCAGAACGGCGAGTACGACCTCTGGTCCGAGGGCAGCGACGGGGCGCCCGGCGGCGAAGGCGAAGCAGCCGACATCACCTCATGGGACAGCAGTCAGAAATAGGTGCGCGCGGGTTCACCCTCCTCGAGCTGATCGTCACCCTGCTGATTGTCGCGATCGCGGTCGGGCTCGTGGCGCCGGCGATCGGGCGGAGTACCGAAGCGGTGCGCACACGGGCGGAGGTCGCCGGGTTCTCGGCGACGTTTCGCCACGCGCGAGAGCAGGCCATCACGACGCAGCAGCCGTTCACCGTCGTCGTCAACCCGTCGAGCCGGCTCCAGACGGTCACGACCGGCGAGGACGAGGTCCGATGGACGCGGACGATTCTCCGCCCGCCTGACGATCGAAGCCGAGACGCCGTCGCGCGCTGACGGTCCGCTTCGAGCCGCAGGGGAACTCGAGCGGGGGTGAAGTTCCGCCTGAGCGCGGGCACGGCCGCCTATCGCGTCACCATCGACGCGGTCACCGGCCGCGTGAAGAACCGACGCGAATGAGGCGCGGTCCCGAGCCGCCCGCGCGCGGCTGCGAGCGCGGGGTTCACGCTCCTGGAGGTGCTCGTCGCGTTCGCGATCCTGAGCGTGGCGGTCGTCGCGGTCATCCAGGGTTCGCGCAGGGACTGCGTCTCTTGAAGGTGGCCGGCGACCACCAGCGCGCCGTGCTGCTCGCCGATCAGAAGGCCCGCGAGGTGGTCGCCCCGGTCGAGGCGCACGACAAGGGTCAGGACGGCGCGTTCGACTGGGAGCGCACGGTGCACCGTCGTCCCGGCGCCGGACCTCGAGCGGACGCCGGCGACCCGGAAATGGCGGGTCTACCAGATCGACGTCAAGGTGCGCTGGGGCGACACGCGCGCGGTCGAGGTCGTCACGCTGCGGACCTCGGCCGAGCAGCCGGGGTCGGGCGCGACCGCGGTGGGAAGGCCCCGGTGAGGCGCGGCCAGCGCGGCTTCACCCCTGCTGGAGCTCCTGCTGGCGCTGGCCATCATCGGCGCCCTCGTCGTCATCGCGTTCAGCGGCGTCCGGATCGCGCTCGCGGCGTGGCGACAGGGCGAGGATCGCGCCGAGGCCTACCAGCACCTGCGCGGCGTGGTGCTCTCGCTGGGCGCGCTCGGTGAGCGGCATGTACCGCGTACAACGCCCCGCGCGGCGACGCCCCGACCCGGAAGCTCCTCTTCACCGGCACCGAATCGCGGCTCGAGTTCGTGACGCAGGCGGCCCCTACCCCGCGTCGATTCCGGTCGCGTTCACCGCCGTCGTCTTCGAGCTGGGCGATACCGACGAGCGCCGCGGTCTCGTCATCCGCCAGCGCGTGCTCCCGAACCGGGGCCGTTCACCGACGCCGCGGTCGTCTTCAACGACCCCACGCTGACCGAGCTCGCATTCAGCTACCTCGACGACAGCGGCGCGTGGCAGAGCGCGTGGGACACCGAGGCCACCAAGAAGCTGCCTGCGCGCTATCCGGATCAGCGTCGGCGGCACGATCGGCGGCCGCGGCCGAGACGCTGCCGCCCATCACCGTGTCGATCCGGGCGGGCTCCGAGCCGTGAGCTGGCGCGGACGCGCCGACGGGCGCCGGCGGGCGACGGCCCGGCGAGCGCGGGTTCGCCCTGCTGCTCATCCTGCTGGTCCTGGCGCTGGTCGCGGTCGTCGGCGCCGAGTTCGCGTACTCGATGCGGCTCGAGGCCGCGCGCGGTGCGCGCCTACAAGAACGGGCTCATCGGCCAGCCACCTGGCCGAGGCGGCCCTCGAGCAGGCGATCCGCGAGATCGTGGCCGACGCCCCGCTCGTCGTGGAGGACGACGACGGCCTCGCTCACCTTCTACACCGCCGACCGGCGCGCGCTGCCGCGGCTGCGCCGCGCCAGAAGTCCGAGCTGGGCGCCGGTCAGTACACGTATCGCATCACCGACGAGGAGGCCCGCCTCAACATCAACGCGTCGCCGCCGGATCGCGTCGACCGGCTCCTGCAGACGCCTGCGGCGTCGACAAGAGCGTGCGCGACACGATCGGCGACTCGATCCAGGACTGGCGCGACGCCAACGACGAGCACCGGCTCAACGGCGCCGAGAGCGACGACTACTATCTGAAGCTGCCGACGCCCTACCGGGCGCACAACGCGAACCTCGAGTCCGTCACCGAGCTGCTCCAGATCAAGGGGATCACGCCGGCGATCTACAACGGCAACAAGGAGCGGCCGGGACTGGCCGACCTCGTCACCGTGCGCGGCTCCGGCCCGGTGAACATGAACACCGCGGCTCCCCACGTCCTCGCAGGCGCTCGGGCCTGTCGAGCGCGGAGATCACCGAGATCCGTGCAGGGACGGCACAACAGCCGGCCCGTTCCCGAACGTCCCCGGAAAGTTCGGCGGCCGCAACCTCGAGCATCGCGACGCGGACGTTTCGCATCGAGGCGGAGGGGCATCGTGGACGATCCGGTCGTCGCGCGCCTGATCGCGATCGTGCAGCGACGCACCGACGCCGATCCGCCCTCCGCCATCTGTGCGCTCGGAGTGGTGGCGACTACCGGTGACTTTTACCTTGCCGGCGGCGAGGGTGTTACCCTACGATGATGAAATTTTCCGCGCTCCGGCTCGCGGTCGTCATGCTGGGCGACCGGCTGCAGGCGTCGCCGCGATTCAGGGCGCTACCGTCATGAAACCTTCACGATCGACGCGGAGAATCCGGGGGTGCGCGCTGCGCGCGCGAGCTCGACGCGCGCAATCTCGTCGCGCGGAAAGTGGCGATCGGTCTCGCGCGCTCGGTGGTGACCGTCAAGCCGATCGAGCTGCCGTCGGTGGCGGGCGAGACGCACGAGATGGTGAAGTTCGAGCTGGAGCGGCACCTGCCGATTCCGGCGGACGACGCGGCGTTCGATTTCGTCCCGCTGCCCCGGGAGGCCGCGCCCGACGGCGCGCCGAGCGAGGGCCGGCGCGTGCTGATCGCCGCTGCCGAGCGCCGCGTCATCGACGTCGCGCTGCGCCTCTGCGAGGAGGCGAAGCTCCGCCCCGTGTCGATCACGGTGGCCGCCCACGACCTGGTGGCGCTCGTCGCGACCGACCGCCAGCAGCGCGTCGCCTGGCTCCACCGCACCGGCGATGTGGTCGATCTCCTGCTGCTCCAGGGCTCCGGACCTCGTGTGGAGCCGCTCCTTCCCCGCGGCCGATGACGCGACGCTCGTCGCCGAGACGCAGCGGAGCTTCGGCGGGGCACGCTGGCGCGAGTGCGACGCGGTGTGGGTGTCGGGCGACGGCGCCGCCGCGGCGGCGATGCTCGACCTCGGCGTCCCGATCTCGGACCCGCCCTGGACCGAGCTACGCGCAGCCGGAATCTGGCCGACCTCGGCGAGCCGCGGGGCGCGGCCGAGCTGGCCGTGGCGACCGCCTCGCGTCGCGGCATCCGGCCGCTCGACCTCATCCCGCCGGCCATCAAGCCGCGCCGTTTCACGCGCGCAGGAAAAGCTCACGGGCGCCGTGCTCGCAGTCACCGTCCTGCTGGCGCTCACGGCGCTGCTCTTCCCCGGCTTCCGCGAGGGGCGCCGCCTCGCGCGGCTCAACGCCGAGATCACCCGCATCGACCCGGAGGTGAAAACGGTGGAGCGCGCCGCGCGCGAGCTCGAGCGCAAGCGCCAGCTGCTGGCGACCCTCGAGAAGGTCGGCACCGGGGCCCTCCAGCCGCTGCCCATGCTTCGCGAGCTGACCGACATCATCCCGGGCGACGCATGGGTCACCTACCTCTCGTTCGACGCCAAGGGTGTCGAGCTGACCGGACAGGCCGGCGCGGCGAGCACGCTGATCCCACTCCTGGAAAATTCGCCCCGCCTGGAGCGCGTGGAGTTCGCGTCGCCCGTCACGCGAGGGCCGCGACCGCGAGCAGTTCCGGATCCGCGCGACGCCTGGGAGGCGCCGGAGCGCCGCGCCGCCGGCCCCGACCGCGAAGGCGCCGGCCGCCGCGCCCGCCGCCACGCCGCCGGTGATCGCGCCTGCCGGCCATCACGCCTCCGGGTGTCACGCCTCCGGCCGGCCGGGGCGACGAGGGCTTCCGGCGAGGCGGTCGGAACCGGACCGGCGGGGCGACGCCCCAGACAGCCGTGCGCTGATGATCGGCAATCTCTCGCGCCGGGAGCGGACGCTGGTCGGGCTGGCCGTGGTCGCCGCCGTGGTGCTGGGCGGCTGGCTGTACGTGGCCGAGCCGATCCTCGAGCACAATCGCTCGGCGGCCGAGCTGGTGCCGGCGCGCGCGCAGGTGCTGCAGCAGCGGCGCGATCTGATCGCGCGGCAGGCCGCGATCACCGCCGAGCTCGACGCCACGGCGAAGCGTGTTCGACAAGCTGTCGGAAGGCTTCCTCACCGCGAGCGCGCCCGCCGTGGCCGCTCGAGCTGCAGAAAGATCGTGAAGGATATGGCCGCGCAGGCAAGGACCGAGGTGCGCAGCGAGCGCATCCTGCCGCCGGCCGATCGCGGCGAGCTGCTCGAGATTCCCGTCGAGATCGCCGTGCGCCTGCGAGATCCGGCAGCTCGTCGACCTGCTCGCGCGGCTCGACAGCGCGCCGAAGCTCTTTGCCGGTGCAGGAGCTCAAGATTCGCGTCGTCGAACATGACTCCCAGCCCAAGGACCTGCTCGTGACGCTCACGGTCTCGGGGTTCGTCCTCCCCGCCGCGCCGGGCAAGGCCAGAGCTGATGCCGAGCCGCCTGCTCGTCGTCAACGTGGTGCTCCGCCGGCATCTCGCTGCTGTGCGTCGGGCTCATCGTGAAACAGCTCGTCTCGGCGCCGGCGACGGTTGCCTCCCGCCCGCGATCGGGGCCGCCGCTCCGGCGGCGCCGCCGCGCGGCCGAGCGCGCGATTGCCGGCGCAGGCATACAGTATGATTGCGAGCCGGAACCTCGTTCAGCCCGACGCGGACCGAAACGCCCGGGACGGGGCTAGCTGGCGGACCGACCATTAATATCGTCAAGCCGAGCCTGCACGGCGTCGTGCTACGGACGGCGCGCCGATCGCGTATCTCGAGGATCCCGCTGACCAAGCGCATCGCCGGCTACCGGATCGGCGATCCGATCGCCGGCGGAACGGTGCAAACGATCTCGGCCGACGCGGTCGTGATCGCGCGTCCCGACGGCGTGGTGGACGTGCGCCTGCGCGACCCGTCGAAGCCGCGACTCCGGCGCCCAACGCCGACTGGCCAGCCGCCCGTTCCGGGCCAGGCGCCGCGTACCGGTCCAGTCGTCTCGGCGCCCGGCGGCGTTCAGCCCCCGACGCCGATCCCGCAGCCGAGCTCCCCGGCGTTCTCGGACCGACGCCTGGCGTGCCGCCGCCCGGACCGCAAGCGGTGCCAGCCTGGCAGGCAGCGCCGGGCTTTCCGAGCGCCGCGCCGTTCCCCGACCGTCGCCGAGCCTCGGGCGCCGGTTCCCGGCAGCGCCGGTCGACCCCAACAACCCGCAGCCGCCCGCGCCTCAGAACTAGCGTGAAGCGCTTCGTCGCAATCCTCTCGTCCTGCTCGCGCTGGCCTCCGGGTACGCGACGTCGAGCCAAGCCGCCGGCGACGCCTCCGCCGGTCGCATTGACGCTTACCGCCGCCGGGGCCCGAGCCCCTGCCAACGCCTCTCGCCCGACGTCGGTGGGCCGCGCACCGTGACGCCCGTGCAGCCGGCCGTGGTGCCCAAGCCCCGCCGCCGATCCCGCAACCGCCGACGGCGCCGCCCGTCCCCCCGCCCAGCGCGGCCGCTTCGTCGTCGCTCAACTTCGACAACGCCGACGTCGAGACCGTCATCCAGGCGGCGAGCGAGATCATCGGCTTCAACTACGTCCTGTCGCCCGACGTCCGCAGGCAAGGTCACGGTGCAGACCTCGGGCCGCATCGCCGCAGGAAGACGTGTTCGGCGTCCTGCTGGCGATCCTCGAGGTCCACGGCTTCACCGCGGTGCAGTCGGGCAACCTGTACAAGATCATCCGCATCGAGGGCGCGCGCGAGCGAGCCGTCCCGACGATCGTCGGCGCGACCGCCGGATCCGAACCGCACGACGGACGAGATCGTCACGCAGATCGTCGCGATCCGGTCTCGGCGGTCGTGAACGAGCTGGGCGCGCTCCTGCGCCCGCTCATCTCGACGCGGGGTACGCTGATCGCCCACCGCGAGACGAACGTCCTCATCATCACCGACACGGCGTCGAACATCACGCGGCTGCTCGACATCATCCGGCTGGTCGACGTCGAGGTGGCGCAGGACGAGCTGCAGATCATCCCGCGTCACGTACGCCGACGCCGCCGAGCTGGCGACGATCCTCAACCAGCTCTTCGCCAGCGGCCGCATCCGCGCGACGGCGCCCGGCACGCCGCCGGCGCCGGTGGCGCCCGCCGCAGCCGCCGGGCGTGCAGGTGCCGTGGCGCGCCGCCGGCGCAGCCCGGCGGCTCGGCGGAGGCGGCGCGCCCGCTGATCATCCCGGAGCGCCGCTCGAACTCGCTGATCGTGCACGCCAAGAAGCACGAGGTCGAGACGATCCGGCGCCTGGTCATCGCAGCTCGACGTCAACATCCAGCGGCGGGCGGCGCGTGTTCATCTACTACGCCGAGAACGCCAAGTCAAGGACCTCGCGGCCACGCTGAACGCGATCTACGGCGCGCGCGACGGGACGTCCGGCGACGACCGCGACGGCGCGGCGCCCTCGACCAGGCCCGGCCGCCGCCGCCGCCGTACCCAGCCGGGCACGCCGCCGACCGCCCGGCGGCGCCGCGCGCTGGCCGCCGCCGACGCTGCTGGCCGAGGGCCAGGTGCGCTTCATCGCCGACGAGATCGACCAACGCGGTGATCGTCACGACCTTCCCGCGGAGCTGGACGGAGATCGAGGACACACGATCAAGCAGCTCGACCGGATGCCGCGCCAGGTGCTGATCGAGGTGCTGGTGGCCGAGGTCACGCTGACCGACGACACTCCGGCTCGGCATCGACTGGGCCGTGCCGCACAGGGGACGCTTCAGCGTCGGCCAACATCAACACCGGCCCGTCCAGCGGTCTCCCGACCTCGGCGCCGTCTGATGCCGGCCTGATCACGCTCCCAGGCCGGTCGCCGGCCCGGCGGCCCTCGTCGGCCCCTTGGCACGTGGGCTCACTGCGTGCACGTTCGCGACCGACCAGTTCATCACGATGCTCAACGCGCTGGCCAGCCGAGAACAGGGTCAACATCGTCTCGAACCCGCACGTGATGACGTCGGAGAACAAGAAGGCGGTCATCAACGTCTCGACCTCGGTGCCCATCGTCACCAGCCAGTACCACGGGACGGTGGTCGCCGGCCACCACGACCGCGACCACGACCACCACCACGGCCGGCCTCAACCAGACGGTCGAGTACCGCGACGCCGGCGTGATCCTCGACGGTGACGCCGCGCATCGGCGAGCGCGGCACGGTCGCGCTCGACGTCGAAGCAGGAGGTGAACAGCGATCGGGCCCGAACGTGCCGCCGACCGAACTCGCCGTCGTTCAACAAGCGCGAAGCCGAGACGTCGGTCGTCTCGCTGAACAACCAGACGCTCGTGCTGGGCGGGCTCATCCAGGACACGGTCACCCTCGACAACCGCGGGATTCCTGCTCCTCGAGAGACATCCCGATCTTCGGCTACCTGTTCCGGCTTCACGGAGCCGGAAGGCGGAGAGGACGGAGCTGCTGCTCCTGATCACGCCGCGAGGTCATCGGCACCGCCCTCGACGCCGCCAAGACTCACGAACGACATGCGGAGGGCCACGCCCGAGCTCGACGAGGCGGTGGACCGGGCGCCGCGCGCCCCGCGCTTCACGCCGACGGTCCCGCCGCCGAGGCCGCCGCTCGCCCGGACGCCTACCGCTGCCCCTGGCGCTCTCGCCGCTGGCCGTCGCCGCGTAACCACCGCCACGCCGGCTGCACCTGCCGCGCCGAGACCGCGGTAGCGCCCGTCACGCGGCCCGCGATTTCGGCGGGCGCTTTCGAAGAACGCGGCCACGCCTCCGTGGTGATCGTCGGACGCCACCGCGAGAGCCCCTGCGAGAACGCCTCGATCTCGAGCGCGCCGGCCCCGTCGGTCGAGGCCGCGCGGTTCAGCGCGCTGCTTGTCCAGGCGCGGCGCCAGCCGGCGGCCCCGCCACGATCTTGTCGGCCAGCGCGCGCGTCGCCGCGAGGAGCTTCGCCGGCGGGCACCACCCGGTTGACGATCCCGATGCGGTACGCTCACCGCGGCGTCGATGATGTCGCCCGTGAAGACCAGCTCCGTTCTTTGGCGCGCGCCAGGCCGTGCCGCGGCGCGGCAGGAGCCACGTGCTGCCGCCGTCGACCGCGAGGCCGATCTTTGCAGAACAGCTCGCCGAATCTCGCGCGGTCGGAGGCGACGATCAGATCGCAGCAGAGCGCCAGGTTGGACGGGCCGCCGCCGAGGCCGTCCACCATCGCGATCGTCGGCAGGGGGAGTTCGCCAATCTCAAGACGGCTCGGTTCAGAGCTGACCCGGCCCCGACCCTCGGCCGCGGTGCACCGCTTGCGCATGGTCTTCACGTCGCCGCCCGCGCAGTGGCCGCCCGCGCCCGTCAGACGACGGCGCGCGTCGGGATTCGCCTCGATCGTCAGGGCGGCCAGGAGCTCGCGACGCATGGCGAAGTCGAGCGTTGCGCGCCTGGGGACGGTTCAGCGTGATCGCAGCGATCGCACCAGCGGTCGACGATCAGGGTTTCGTAGCCCGATGCGTTCTCCTTCGGTCGTTGCCACGCGGTGAAGCTCAGCGGCGTCCGTTGTCGAAGCCGCTGCATGACGCCCTCGTCCGTCGGGGCGCGGCCGCCTCGTCGTAGCGGCCGCCGGTATGCGTGCCGATCACCCGCCGCCAGAAGGCCTGCGCGTCGACGCTGCGCGTGAGCTGGCTGACCTCCCACTTGCCCGGATAGCGGTCGAACACGCCGCGCGCCACCTCGGTCCTCGACGCCCCGCCGGCGGTGGCGTCGCAGGATGAAGAACTCGCTGATGTCCCGCGTGCCCTCGCCCGCGAAGTGGCGCGCCGGTCGCGGACCAGCACGAAGCCCGCGAGGACGCCGTCGACGCGCACGAGGAACGACGTCATCTGTGGGTCCTTCCAGAAGCTCCGATCGTCGCGGCGTTGCCGTAGCGGCCGTCGTCGGCGATCGGCCCAGTCGTCGATGGCGGCGAAGTCGTAGAGGTAGAGCTGCATGAGGCGCTCCAGAACGGGAACTCGTGCGAGCGCGCCTGACGAAGCTCGATCTTCATGGTGTCGTGCTAGGCTACCGCTGATGCGGTTCGAAGCGCACGGTCATCGGCATGGTGCCACCTGGTGCCCTGCCCGGCAGTCCGGCGGTGGGCCGGCTCGATGCGCGACGTGATCGCCGTCGGCGCTGGCCGACGCCCGCGCGCTCGTCGACGGCGGCGTGGACGCGCTCCCGGTCGAGAACTTCGGCGACGCCCTTCACGCCCGGCCGCGTCGAACCCGCCACCGTGGCGGCCGTGAGCGTCGTGGCTGCCGAGGTGCGCCGGGCGTCTTCCCCGCGCAATCCTGGGCGCTGAACGTCCTGAAGAACGACGCGCGCGCGGCGCTGGCGGTCGCCGCCGCGGTCGGCGCCGAGTTCATCCGCGTCAATCGCGCGACGCGGGTGCACGTGCTCTCGCCCGACCAGGGCATCGTCCAGTCCGAGCGCGTACGGCACGCTGCGCGAGCCGGCGGCTTCCCGGGCGTCGACGTCGCGATTCTCGCCGACGCCGGCGGCAAGCACGCCGTTCCCCCGCGCCCGTCGAGACCCGAGCAGACGGCGCGCGATCTCGTGCACCGCGGTCTCGCCGATGCGCTGGTCGTCTCGGGCGCGGCGACGGGCCAGGCGACGCCGCTCGGCGAGGTCAAGCCGCGTGCGGAGCGCCGTCCCCGACGTACCGCTCCTGATCGGCAGCGGCGTCACCGCGGAGACCGCCGCCGAGCTCCTGTCCGTCGCCGACGGGCTCATCGTCGGCACGTCGGTGAAGCGCGACGGCGACGCCGGCTCAGCCCGTCGATCGCGCGAGGGTGGAGAAGCTGGTTGCCGCGGCTCGTCGCCGCTAGCCTCCTCGTCGTCGCTCCTGACCGCCGGCTGCCGGCACCGCGATCGTTCCTCGACGCCGCTCGCCTGGCGGCCCTCGAGCCCGAGCTGGGCTCGCTCCTGCTGGTGGGGTTCGAGGGCACCGACGGCGGAACGGCCGACGTCGACAGTCCTGTCTCTGCGGCGCGCGCGCCGGCGGCACGGTGCTGTTCGCGCGGAACATCGTGGACCCCGAGCAGCTCGCCCGGCTCACCGGCAGCGCTGCTGGAGCGGGCGGCGGCCTGCACGGGCCAGCAAGCTCCTCGTCGCGGTCGACGCCGAGGGCGGCAGCGTCATGCGCCTGGCGCCCGGCGCCGGGCTGGCCGGGCACGCCTCGGCGCAGGAGCTCGGCGAGACGAGCGACTTCGTCCTGACCGAGCTCGAGGCGCGGCGGATCGGCAGGATGCTGCGGGCCGCCGGGATCAACTGGGACCTGGCGCCGGTAGTCGACGTCGGCTACAACCCGGCGAATCCGGTGATCGTCGGCGCGGCGCGGAGCTTCAGCGCCAATCCCGGCTCGTCGCCGAGCACGCCCGCGCCTTCGTCCTCGGCATGCGCGCCGAAGGCGTGCTGACCGCCGCTGAAGCACTTCCCCGGCCACGGCTCGAGCTACGGCGATTCGCATCGCGGTTCACCGATGTGACCCCAGCAATACGTGCAACTGAACGAAGTACACC
>ERZ1370068.1657-contig-11570_pt1 | contig 60650 bp, 98 predicted proteins | sample MGYA00561227_ERZ1370068 | MGnify/ENA primary metagenome ERZ1370068 (study PRJEB38410, sample SAMEA6850437) | metagenome | study: Metagenomic assessment of the ecological functions of the soil: analysis of the soil microbiota associated with the... | reverse complement strand
CGATCCATCTCGACGACGACTTTTCCTTTATTGAAGCGACTTTTAACTGGCTGGTCGAAAATCTGGCAAGCGACGAGGTGGTGGCAGTTCTTTAAGATTGGACAGGTGTCCCCTAACAAACCTAACAATTGTTGCGCTAACTGATCACGGATCGCGCATCTAACCCCTGAGATCCCTAACGACTCAACTTCCTTTGCTCGTTAGGCTTGCAGCCTTCAATCTCAATCGTGATCGCCGTAAGCTTTGCCTCGGGCCGCCGCTTGCGAGCGAGGGGCCCCCGCATACACGAACTCTCCCTTGGCCGAATAGCTGTAGAACGAAATGAATTCCTGCGGGCCGAGGCGATCCAGATCCAAGCGGCGCGCTGAATTTTGTGGCATCAAGGATCCACCAGCCCGTGGCGTCTTTCCACAGGAGCCAGGCGTGAAGCATCCCGGATTCGGCGCGCGCTCTACCGACGACAAAACGCAAGGTCCGATCATCCATCTTATAAGCGACCCAGAGCGACTTAGCCTTACAATCGCCGGCGCGTGAAGCTTCCGTTTCCGCCGGGGTTTGCGGAACGTAGGGATCTTTCATGTAGTAGCGGAAGCCGCGGCCAGTGCGTACTGCTGCTCAACTGAATCCATCCCGGGATGGTTGGTGCCGAGCAGAGCCCATGGTCGTGCGCACACGGTCCAAGATAGCGGTCGTATGGCGTCGAAGAGGTCGGCTTTCCGAGGTCCTGCGCGTGGAGCGGAGGCGCTGACGGCGAGCGTCGCGATGATGGCGAGCAGGGCTTGAGCGTTCATCGGGTGCAGCTAACGCTTGGCCGCGGCGAGTCCGCGGGAGGCGTTCCATTTCGATGAAGCTCTTTCCTAGTCCAGCCGGTGAGATTCTTGATGTAATCAGCTTCGCCCCCTCCGCGTCAATTTTGATCATGCGTTTGTAGCGCGCGATGGCAGTCGCTTCATCACCCATGGCGGCGGCGGCCAGGGCAATACCCGCGTTCACGTCTGCATCTCTGCCGCCATACGAACTCGTCGGCTTTCTTGAATTGGACCATCGCCTTGGCGGGCTCGTCGAGATCGTGCATCTGCCAGCCGTAGTCGCGGTGAGGTCACCTCGTCATTAGGATCGGCAGCGACTGCGCGCTCGAGTTTTTCGATCGCGGCTTGCTTACGTTTTTGTGGTTTGTGTCGAGCTTGGCCGCGCGGCGGATGACACGGGCATCGTTCGGCGCGGCGGCGAGCGCGTCACTCATGATGCGCTCGGCTTCCTCCATCCGGCCAACTTGCGCGAAGGTGGAAGCAACATAGGCGCGTGCGAGCGGATACTGGTCGCGCGCGAGCAGAGCGCATATTCGCGTGGAATATTCGCCCTGTCGCTGTGTTGGCACAAACAGGCTCATCGCGCGGCGAAGGTCAGCGGATTTCCGGGTTCGGCTTCAAAGAGTCTCGTAGAGCGCCTCGAGCGAGCGCTCGGCTACGCGCTGAACCACGTTGGATTCGATGGTGGCCAGGAGGCGCGGCGACAACGCGTGTCGACCCCATAAGTTAGCATCCACCTGGCAAGCTTTCCGAAGTCCGCGTCCGGCGCGGTGCCGGCCGGGCGGATATTGTTTCAATTCGTCGTAATTGGAGTAGACCGGCGCGAACTTGTCTGGCCCATCGGCCCGCATCCCGACGATCCGCTCGGCGAAGTCCGGCATCCATTTTGGAATATCCTCTTCCACCCAGTGGCGAGTCGTAAGTTCTCACGGTCCCATCGGCACAGGCGACGGCAAGCGCGTCACCGGATGGATGCAGATCGACGGCGACTGGCGTCCGCCGGGCGTATCGAACCCATCGCCAAACGTGCGTCCGGTCGAGATATCGAAGAACCGAACACCCTCGGATAATTGCGAGGTGGCGGCGACAAACTGGTCGTTAGGCCCGATCACCGCCGGTAAATTTCGCCCGGCAGAATGACGGGTAGGCCGACTGGTTCCCACTTCGCGGTGTCCCAGACGATGATCGCGCTGTCGGCCCCCGTAGTCACAACCAGCTTGCCGTCAAGCTGAATCGCGCGCTGGTCACCGGGCCCTCGTGTTTCTTCAGCACCGCGACCTGCTTGCGGGAATTGGTCTCCACACCCGAGCGGTCCCGTCATTGCCGCGCGGTGACGATCAAGTTTCCATCCGGACTGAAGCGCGCCATTCGCAGCATTGGATCGCCCTCTCCCGGATGTTCGATCGGATGTGCCATCGGGCGCGGCATTATCCACCGACCAGATCACAGCCTTCGTCCCGGCGGTCGTGATGAAACGCTTGCCGTCCTTATTGAAATCGACCCAGCGACCGGGAGCGCCAAGATCACGCGGCGCGCCGATCGCTGCGCCGGAGTTGCCGTCGGTCAAAAATGCCTTCCCATCCTCAGTGACAGTGACGACAAACGAGCGGTCCGGGCTATAGACTGCGCATACCGGCCCGCCGTCATAAGGCATCGCCCCGCCGAGGGGTCGTGTGGATCCAGCCTCCCAGCGGATTGTCGTTAGATCATCGGAACACGAAACGAGACCTTTTCCATCCGCGCTAAAAATGCTGTCCGGACAGCGGCATTATGCGTCCGGACCGCGGGCAATCCCTCGTTCGCCGCGCCCACGTCCACGCGCCACACGCGCAGAGTCCCGTCGGCGCAACCGGTGGCGATTCGGCGTGAATTTGGACCGTAGGCAGCAACGCGGACGGACGATTGATGGAGCATGCCTTCGCTCACGCGCTGGCCGGTGCGCACCCGCCACGTACGGCGAGCGGGCCATCCGACGCCGTGACCATGCTAATTCCGCCGGTCCTCAATCCGCATCTACGATTCCTTCATCGGTGCGAATCACACCTTGTGCCGGTTTCCCAGTCTGACACTCCCATATGCGCACCGTGTTATCGCTCAGGATTGTGCTCAAGAACGTTCCGCTCCCGCCGAGGTGCGCGTTACGAATTTTGGCGCCGCAGTTTATTTCAGCGATGAGTTGGCCGTCCTTCGCGTTCAGAACCTTGGCGACGCCATCTTCGCTCGCGGTTAGCAGGAGATCATGACGCCCAACGTCCACCGACACCAGCGGTGTCTTGTGTTTCACCACGAACCCACGCGCTTTACCGGTGGCGAGATCGAAAACGTGCGCGGTGCCGTCCGCCGATCCTGTGCCGAGCGTCTCGCCGTCGGGAGAAAAGCCGAGGCTGGTGATAGCTCCTGGAGTGTTTGAGCGCTTCGCCCAGTTGCTTCCCGAGCTCCCGATCAGCTGCGCGCACTTCGCCATTCGCGTAACCGAGACCGAGACGCCGGTAATCCTTGCTGATCGCGCAGGCGGTAAAAGTGCTGTCGCCATTGCTCCACTTTCTGACCGTCGATCCGTCTGCAATTTTCCAAACATGCGCATCGCCGGCTTTGCCGAGCGAAAACGCCAGCTCATTACCGGGCAGAATCGCGGCAAACACGACCGCGCCAGGATGCTTGACGGTGGCATCGAGGAGCTTGCCGGAATCGCTTTCGAGAATCCGCACGGTGCCGTCTTCGGTGCCAGCAATAACTAATTTTGCGTCGGGACTGAACCTCAGACGGTGATCGCTGCCGGCAGCTTCACCGGAAGCGTTGCCGGCAACGGCCAGCGTTTGTCGCGCAGCAAGGTGTAAAGCAGAGCGCCGATTTTCCGATCTTGCGGATATTGGCGTGCTGCATCTGCGAGCACTGCCACGGCTTGGCGCGCGTTGTTGTCCTCGACCAAATCGAGCGCTTTGCTGAGAAGCCGAATTGGCGTCGCCCTGCGCCCGGGCAAAACCGCTGATCGCGAGAAAAGAACGCAGCGGCGATTACGATCCGCCAACGGCTTGTCTCTCGCTTTCATAACTGGTGCTGCCTCGCCGCCGTCAGCCTTTCGGCGCCGCCGCTTTTACTTCCGTGCTCGCGCCCCCGGCGTAAGTCTCGAAATTCTTGTTAAACAAGCCGGCGAGCTTTTTCGCGGTCGCGTCGTAGGCCGCCTTGTCCGCCCAGCTTTCGACGGGGACGCAAAATTTCTGAGGGCACTCCCGAAACTTCCGTGACCACGTCGAAGCCGAAGATAGGATCGCGTTCCACTTGTGGATTCGTTAGGGCACCGCTGTGGATGGCGTCGATGATCGCGCGTGTTCTTAAGACTGATTCGTTTCCCAATGCCGTAACCACCGCCGCCCCAGCCTGTGTTGACCAGCCAGACCCGCGCTTTGTGTTTGCGCATCTTCTCCGCGAGCAGCTCCGCGTACTTGCTCGGATGCCAGACGAGGAATGGTCCACCGAAGCAGGGCGAAAAGGTTGCCTGTGGCTCGGTCACTCCCATCTCCGTGCCGGCCACCTTTGCGGTGTAACCGCTAATGAAATGATACATCGCGTGTGCCGGCGAGAGGGAGGCGATCGGCGGCAAAACCCCAAACGCATCGCAGGTGAGAAAGATCACATCGGTAGGATGACCCGCGACACACGGAATCTTCGCATTCTGAATGAACTCGATCGGGTAGGCGCCGCGGGTGTTCTGGGTGATACTGACATCGGTGTAGTCGACCATGCGATCGACATCGAGGACGACATTCTCCAGCACCGCGCCGAAACGGAGTGCCTGGAAAATATCCGGCTCACTCTCCGGCGTCAGGTTGATCGCTTTCGCATAGCAACCGCCTTCAAGATTAAAGATGCCGTTGTCGGTCCAGACATGCTCGTCATCACCAATGAGATGACGTTTTGGGTCGGCGGAAAGAGTGGTCTTGCCCGTGCCGCTCAAACCGAAAAGGAGTGAGGACGCGCCGGTCTGTTTGTCGGCGGTGGCGGAGCAATGCATCGAAAGCAGGCCGCGCTTGGGGGCGAAATAATTCGCAACCGTGAACACGCCTTTTTTCATCTCACCGGCGTATTCGGTCCCGAGAATAATCAGCTGCCGATCTTCAAGACTCAGGTCGATGCTGGTGGTCGATCCCATCCCGGTCGTTAGGCGATTGGCCGGGAACGCGCCGGCGTTGATAATCACAAAATCGGGCGTGCCGAAGCTGGCCAGCTCTTCCTTGCTTGGGCGGATGAGCATGGTGTGCATGAAGAGCGCGTGATAAGGCCGGGAACAGATGACCCGCACCTTGATCCGATACCTCGGGTCCCAACCGGCGAAACCGTCGAAGCAATAAAGCCGGTTCGCGGGTATTGAGGTAATCCAGCGCGCGCTGGCGATTGATCTGAAAAACGCGCTCGTCGCAGGGGATATTGACCGAGCCCCACCAGATGTCGTTTTTCGATTCCGGCCGCTCGACCACGCGCTTGTCTTTCGGTGAGCGTCCGGTTTCACCCCCGAGCACGCGACGAGTGCGCCGTTTTCCGCGATGCTCGCATCTTTCTCGAACCGGATCGCGTGTTCGTAGAGTGAGCTTGGCGGGAGATTGCGATGAACCTCGGCGACCGTGAGACCGTGAGCGGACAGGTCGAAAGAAGTGGCAGTGTTGTTCATGGCTGAAATCGTTCCAGCAAAACATGAAAAAATCCGCGGTGCACGCTATTAGACCAAAGGGTAATACGTTTCCCTTGAAATTCGCGGAGTTCAGTTGGCCAGCCACGCGCGCGCCCTGCGCAGGGCGCGCTCTAATGCAGTCAGGGATTCGTATTCATGCAACCTGCGCACCGCCTCCGCCGATTGGTTGGTGATGATGTTGTCCGCCCCGAGATCAATCACCCGGTCGATGGATTCCGATTTGTCCACCGTCCAGACGTGCACCTGTTGGCCTCGACGATGCGCCTCCTGCACAAATGCGCCCGTGACCCGGCTAAATTCCGCGCCAAGAAAATCCACTTTCAGTCGCGCCGGTTTCCTGGCATTCACCGACATGAGATAACCAACCGGAATCTTCGGTGCGAGCCGGTGCACCTCCTGCAACGGTTTGTATTTGAGAGATTGGATGATGACCTGGTTCGCCATTCCCTGCGCTCTTCACCGCGGCCACCACGCGCTCGGCGAGATGCGGCTGGTGATCACCATAGTATTTCAACTCCACGTTGAGCTTGATTCGATCCCTGGCGGCGGCGAGTAGCTCGTCAAATGTCGGCGCCGGTTCGTTGCGGAACTCGGGCGCGGAGTGTGCGCCTAACGGAATCGCGCGAATTTCGGAATAGGTTAGCTCCCAGACTTTCTTTGGCACGCCAGCCATCCGCGAGAAATCGCTATCGTGCGTTACCACCAGCACGCCGTCTTTCGTCATTTGAACGTCGATCTCCGCGTATTGCGCGCCGTCGGCGATTGCTTCGCGGATGGATGCGACGGTATTTTCCGGCGCGTGCAAATGGCCGCCCCGGTGCGCGGTCACGGCGATCGGTCGCTCGTGCTTGAGCGCGTCCATCATGACGAACAAGCCGATCATTTCCGACTCGCAGAGTCCGATCGCAATCACGACGAGAGCCCATACCTGCGCGCGCCTCGCGCCGGGCGCAGTCCTTTCGGTCATCGCGTCGGGTATCGAAAACGGGAGGGTAGGTTCACCGCTCACGATCTGTCTCCGTTTCCGGTAATAAGCCGTGAAGACCACTGCATCTATTCCGGCGCCAATCGAGATGATCGCCGCACCGACCACGGTTCGGAGCAACAGGAGGAGGCCAAAAGAAACCGCCAGCGAAAGTGTCCCCATTCGGCCGGTGTCCAGCATCAGCCTAACGACAACTTGCCCCAAGCCCGCTGCGGCTGATGCCAGTGCCAGCCCAAGAGCCAATACCGCCAGGCATCGCCAGCCCAGCTGCCACCAAACACCGCGGCTCAGCGATCGCAGCTTCGCGAAAGGCGCCCCAGCCGCGCTTCCCATCGAACAGGCACACTTGCACCACGAGACGCCAGCGCACGAACAACCATGCGCCCACGGCCAGCGTTACGATTGCGACAACGCCGATGACCAGTGCGGCGGTCATGAATTCCGGCGGCCGCCGCGCGAGATAGAAGTTGATATCGTGCGTGGGAAGCAAGCGACCGGCAAACAGGCTCGCTACCGTCAATACCGGTGCAGCGACGAGCAAGCCGCAGCCGATAATGCGCATTCCGATCGACGCCAGTCGCGACAATCGATGCAGGATCAACCGCAGGGCGGTTAGCACCCGGACCGTTTTGCCCTCAAGCGCGCCCAGCACGATGACTGAAAGCCCCGCATGCTCGAGCAGGCGGATGGTCAATGCCGCGACGGCGGCGCAGAATAACAACAGGAATCCGCGCGGCGAAAGGATAAATGAGACAATCTCCGTGCTGTCCACCACCGGTCGTCCCAGCAGGGCGTGTCCGACCAATCCCAACAATGGTGCGAAGAGAACGCTTTCAGCCGTTTGGAAAAGGAGGGCGAAGATCAGTAGTTGCCGCTTTGACTTCCAAGACGGTTTCCAGGCGGCGACTTCTGGTCATGGTTTGAGAATCCATCAGAAGGTGATCCGCCAGCACCATCAGACCAAAGGGTTATATCCGTGATCGCGCATCGACCCGACAACTGACTTGGAATCCGATGATGAAACTGCCCGCCTGACGTTCAGTTCCGCGAAGATCTGCACCTCCTGATTTGGAAACCGCGCGGCGTGCTCACCGAGAGCACGACGAATCGCATCCTCGCTTTTCTCGTAGATGAAGAAGCGCGCTCAGAGGCGAACGAGCTCCGGTTCATTGACACGAGCGGCTTGACCGCGGTGGAGTTGAACTTTCGTTATGTTTTTCACATTGGGCTTTACCGGCGGCTCACCCGGATGAGCCGCGCCGACAGATCAAATCCGCATTCTTCGTCAGTGACCCGGCGTTTACCCACTACTTCTAGCTGCACGCGGTCATGACCGATCACTCGCGCCTGAAGGTGAAACTTTCGAGGATCGGGTGGCGGCGGCGAAATGGCTCAAGGTCCCGGTCCGAAGTCCTGAGTTGACTTTCGGAGCGACGTGCTTCCGCACGTCCTGTGGCCGACCTGCAAGGAGCGGCGGTTTTCAACCGCCGTGGACGCATGCGGGCTTAGCCCGGTCGTATCTAGCTACCGGGCAACGTGCCCGGCTACCCAAGACATAGCATGTCTGGGCTATCGCCTAGGAGCAGGACGACCGCTCGTCGACCTTAACGAAATGAGATCACCTCAGCGCTGGATCGGCGCGTCTCCATCGCTGGGCGATATTCGCGCCCTCGAGTCAAGGGACTCGCTTCGTCCAGAGAGGCAATTACGCGATCTCCGGCGCTAAACATTGACAGTGCGGAAGCACGTCTTTAGCAGCAGACATCTTGCCTCGTTAGCCGGACCTTCCAGGTTTGCTTGACTGGCCTCGATCGGAGCGCAGGCATCTTGCACGGCTAGAACTGAGTGGTGTTCGACGCCAGGTTCGGACGCTAACAGAGCAGGCGCATGCGCCTGCGCTCGCAGAGGTCGAGCTTCGCGCTTCGACGCTTACAACATTTCAGCCAGTGACGCGCAAGGCACGTCCCTGCGCACGACAGACTTAGTCTCGTTAGGCAAGAATGACCTGAGACTTAGCCACCTTTCGCCGTTTTGAGGGGCGGGGAGACTTGGGCGCAGTCGGAAGTTTCTGTTGTTGGCCGGCGGACGCAGGCTCAGGCAATCGCACCAGCAGCCAGGTCTGAGTGCGGGTCCCCTCGAAGTGAACCAGGACTGGCGAAACCTCCAGGGTCAGGTTCGCGAGACTGGTCTCGTAAACAGTTTTTCCATTGTCGCCGATTCTCCAGGCAACGCGTTGGCTTGCCTTGTCGAGCTTGCCCGCGACCTGTTTGCTGTCTCCGGTCAACGTGCTGACGAACCCGCCGCTCACGAGGCCTTCTTTGTTGATCGAGAGTTGGAAGAACATCACGGGATCACCGCGTTCTTCCTGGGCCAAAGCGAAAACGCCTAACGGCATCCACTCGCTCTTTTGTTTTGGATCCGTCGGCGGCATTGGTGGCGGCGGTTGTGCGACGCTCGCGACCGCATCCAGAATCGGCCCATCGCGTTGCTCGACTGGCACCGGCTTATTATCGACATAAGCGGTGTCGCCTTCATAGACCACGTTCATTCCGTAGTCGATGTATTGGGGTTCCTCCGGCACCGAGGTGTAAGTCACCACCGAACTCCAGGTCGGCGAGCCCCACCACCACCAGGGATCAGTCGGATAATAAGGCCAGTAACCGCCCCAGCCCCAATAACCCCACCAGGCGTCGTCGAAAGCGTCGTCGTAATAGTCCTGGACGTTATCCCAGATTTCTTCCGCCCGGTCGGCGCGATAATCCCAAAGATCCTCGCGATGTTGCTGCCAATCTTCGCGCCGTTGATCGCGCCATTCCTGGCGGTCGTCACGCGCGTCCTGCGAGTTTGTCCCAGCGCTGGTCGCGATTGTCTTGGAAATCCTGGCGGCGCTGCTGGCGTTGTTCGCTCCGGTTGCTCCAGGCTTCGTTGCGGTTGTTGACACGATCGCGCCATTGGTCGTCGCGATTCTGCGAACGCCGACTCCAGTCAGGACCGTTGTTCGGGGCGAGCAGGCCGTTGGCCCGCGTTGGGACGTTCGGATGGAAGTTGGCTTGGGCGATTACCGGCAGCGATACCAGCGCCTAACCCTGCGCCCGCTCCCGCGGCGGCGCCGAGAAAATTCCCGTTACCTCTTCCAGGAAGCTGTGAAGGTTTGCCACCCGGCTTGCGTTCCGGCTTCGCCGCGCGATGGCTTCGTTCCAGTGGAAGGTTTTTGTGACGGACGCGTTCCTGTTCCAGCGCCGGGTTTGCCAGAAGGCCGATTGCCAGAGGGTAACTGGGTCGCACCGCCGCCGGTGGATGGACGAGTTGCCGGCGGAGGGACGTTGAGATCCGCTCGATGGCACGCGACCGCCGCTGGGCAGCGTACCCCGCTGACGGGCGGGAAATATCGCCGCCTGAAAGATACGAGGAGGAAAAAGCGTCGCGTCCTCCTCCGCCTGATCGAGTAAAATCTCCGCCACCACCGAGACTGCTGCTGCCACCAAGACTGCTCCCAAAGCGCTCAGAGGAACTCATCCCGCCTCGAGAGTAACTGCTGCCACCGCTTCCACGGGAAAAGTTCCCACCGCTGTAGCCGCCGCCGCCATAACTTCCCGCGAGAATAGCTTCCGCCTCCCCCCGGGAAAAGCTCCCGCCGCCACCGCCGCGTCCACCGCCACCGCCGCCTCGCCGCCACCGCCGCGTCCACCGCCACCGCCGCGGGCGAGCACGGGCGTGATCTCAGCGATGATCGCCGCGCTAACGATCACAATGCAAATCCAGTTGAGTCGCGAACGCATCTTATTGGCCCTTCGCTCGACTAATCTCGAGGCGCGGAATGCCCGGTTGCGGGTCGCCATTGAGCGTGCGGTTGTTGGATTCCCAGGTGAACTCGATCGTTAGTCGAGCTTGGTAAAGGTGTTATCCGCGGCCGTTCGATCGCCATCCGGAGTGATCCCTTTCTCGCGGAGGAGCCAGCGCTGTCCGTCCCGCGTCCAGCGACCTTCGGAGAACCCTCCTTCGTCATCAAAGGTCCATGAGCGAATGCAGTTATCGATAGGGTCCCACCCGATGATCTGCCAGCCTTCCATGGTGGTATCGCCGTCGCGCGACACGGTCACGTTATGGGTAATGAAGTTGCCGCCGCGCGCCCAGACATACTCGCTCTTTACCCCGACATCGTCCGACTTATCGGTTTCCTCCCACTTGCCAATCAACCACGCAAGTTCGGACAAGCGATCATGCGGTGAGATATCGGCCAGCGGTGTTTCGATCAGTTGATTGATCTTCCATTTGCCGTCCTTCTTCACATAGATCGCGGCGTACTGGGCGCCGCTCACATCGCCATTCTTTGCCGTCACCGTGGTCGATCCTTTTTCCAGCACGACTTCGGGCGAAAGCACCCGCACGGAATCTAGATTGATCGCGAGCTTTGCTCCCTTGTTTCCCTTGAATGCTCCCTGGATGCTGTTTTCGATTTCCGCCCGGCCATTGAACGTCTGGCCATCGTCCGAAGTGTATTGCGCATCGTCGCTAAAGAAGTCAGCCAATGCCTTGACGTCTCCCTTGGCGTAAGCGGCCTCATAGGCGCGGTCAGCGGCCATGATCGCTGTTTTCTCGGGCGAGTTATCTGCCGATTCCTCGGCGATCGCAAAGGCGGTGAGCGTGAGTGTGAGTGAAGTGAAAAGGGCGATGGTCTTCATGCGGTGACGCGAATTGGAAGCGGAACTTGATTTGCCCGACGATAGAGGGTCCATGGGACCAAAGGCCAATGGAAACTTAGTTTTCGCCTGTTTGGCGAAAGTTTCGCTTTCTCCAAGCTTGGGTTAACAACAGTCGTGACTCTGCACTCGCTCCTGCTCGCGATCATGATTCTGCTGGCGGTGACAGCGATTTCGACCTCGCTCTCGCGCTGGTTGGGCCTCGGCTCGGTCCTGGCAATGCTCGCCGCCGGGATCGCCCTGGGTCCGTTCGGTTTTCAGATCGCGCGGGACGTCGAACGTTTACGGAGTTTTGCCGAGCTGGGAGTGGTCCTGCTCATGTTTGCCATCGGCCTGGAGATGAGACCGCGAAAACTTTGGGCAATGCGCCGGCTGGTCTTTGGCCTTGGAATCTTACAACTCTTTGGCACGGCAACCTGATCGCCGCATTCATTTTCCTGCGCGGTTCCAATTTGGCGCTCAGCATTCTTGGGGGTTTGGGCTCGCGCTTTCTTCGACTGCGGTCGGGATGAAACTCATGAAGGAGCGCGTCGAGTTGGGCACTCGCTACGGACAGGCAGCCTTTGCCATCCTCTTATTGCAGGACCTGGCGATCGTCCCATTGCTCGCGCTCATTCCTCTGCTCGCAGGCACCAGTGCAACTAATCCAACTTCGGCAGGGCTTCGACTGGTGCAGGTCGTTTGTGTCCTCGCCGGAGTGATTGTCGTTGGCCGTTGGGTTCTGCCCCGGGCATTGCGATTCCAGCAGAGGTTTAATAACTCGCGCGGCTTTGGCGCGCTCGTCTTCCTCGCCATCGTCGGCGCGGCGGTGGCGGCGGAATGGGCCGGGCTTTCCATGGCTCTGGGAGCATTTCTTACCGGGATGATGCTCTCAGGCTCAGAATATCAGGCCCGGATTGACAAGATTGTTCGCCCACTGCGACGCGTGCTTCTCGATTTGTTCTTTATCGCAGTCGGGATGTCTATTGACCTCCGATTGCTGGCGGAGCGCGGCCTTGAGACAATGATCGTGGTGCTTGTGATTGTTAGTCTGAAAGCGCTTGCGGTTTATCTCCTCGGCCGATCTTTTCGCCTCGGCCATGTCGGCGCCCTGCGGATGGCGGCATTACTCTCGCAGGCGGGCGAATTCGGTTTCGTGCTTTTCGGCGCCGCGATTGCTGCCGGTGTCGCAGATAAATACGTCTTTGACATTGCCGTGCTCGTGGATCGCCCTGTCCATGGCTCTAACTCCGTTATTGCTCAGGTTAGTCGACCTTTCCGTCACACGGCCGGCGACGCCGGCAAAGGCCTAACTCTATCGCACTGATCGCTCGCCGATTGTGACAGGAACAGAAATCACCATCCAGGTGCTGACTTGCAGCGCGCTTGTCGGCTTGTTAGGCGCGGTCGGCCTCCGACTAAGTGTTGCCGAAGTCAGAACGGCCCTGACTCATTGCCGGCTAAGCGCCATTCTGATCCTTAATTTTGTGGTCATTCCTCTCTCGCCGTGGCAGGCGCAGTTGCCTTTGCTCTCCCGCCGACGATCGCGGCCGGGATGGTCTTGCTCGCGGCGGCGCCTTTCGCCCCGGTCGTGCCAGTCTTTGCGCGAATGTCACGGGCAGACCTGGCGCTGGCCGCGGTCTTGACTGGGATCATGCCGCTGCTCTCGGCCTTGTTCACTCCAGTGGTCGCGCAGGTTGCCCTGTCCATCCTCGATCGTGCCCATCGGGTGCGCTTTGCGTTCTGGCTCAGCCTGGCAACGTTGTTGGCAACGATCACTCTTCCCTGGCCGCGGGTGTGATCGTTAGGCAGCAGGCCCCGCGAGTTGGGAGCCGACTCTTGCGCCCGGTGGAAATGATTGCTGAGATACTCGGGGCGATCTCGCTTGCCTTTGTCACTGTAACTCAGTTTCGATTGATCCTGGAATTACGCTGGCCGGCGTGGCTGGCGATGGCGATCCTGAGTGAAATCTCACTCCTTCTTGGCTGGATGATTGGCGGGCCGGATCGAGCTCGCCGGCAGGTGGTGGCTCTGGGGACGAGCAACCGCAACATTGCCCTCGCCCTGCTCGTGGCCATTGAAAGCTTTCAGGGAATGGCCGTAGCCTCCGCGGTTGTAGCCAATGGCTTGCTCCTGATCGGCTTCGGGCTCCTGCATGTTGCCTGGTGGCGCTTCGGACCCGGGAAAATCTCTGCCGTCACGCCGCCGATTGTTCGCACCGATGTCTGATTCGCCGTCGAGCCGGTAGTAATCAAGCACTTCCCTTAGTTCTTCGCGGATCCATTCTTTCGTTAGGCCGAATTCTCTCCAGCGAATAACTGTGGTTGCTTTCGAAGTTTTTCTCCTCGCCAGCCGCCTGAGTTAGCTTTTCTCGAAAAGCGGCGCTCATCTTCCAGCCAAAGTGCTGATAAACCCTTTCGATGGTTCCCTTGGGATCCGTGCTCAGGTCGCGGTAATCAATGCAATAATAATGGCGCGGACTGACCTTCTCCCGAAAATCGAACAGGTGTTGGAACCATCTCACCGCCAGCCGTGCATAAGCCTTCGCTTCCGGACCGTCCTTTTCAGGTGAGGGGAATGCGCCCGCCAGGCCGGCCAAAAGACACTCACGTGCGAGGCCACGGCTTTGCAGGGGTCGCGCACAATCGTGATGAATTTCGCGTCCGGGAATGACTCCAGCAACGACTCCACCGCGCCGGATGACTGCGTGGCCTTGGTTAGGGATCGTCTTATTTCTTCCGCTGACGTAGAGACGGCGCTGGAGACAGCTCCGGTAGAAAGCCATGACTTTGCGCCGCTTCGCCGGCGGCAAGGCATCATGGAACCCAGCTTCCCATAACTCGTCGACGTGAAGGAAGAGCAAGAAGATCGCTTCGGTCAGAAAGGTGTAGACGAAAAAGCCGTCGTCTTCCTCCGGTTGGTTGAGGCGGAGCTTGTGCATTTCGTCCCAGCCGCCGAACCACCTCTGTTCCGCCCAGTGCACCAGCCGCGTAAAAGGGCGGCCGATTTTTTGATCGAGCGCGAAAAAGCCGTCAAAGCAACGCTGGAAAATAACGGCCGGAAAAATTGTCTGATAAAGTCGGTTATAAACGAACCGCTCCTCATCAAGGCTGAGTAACCTTTGCGTTAGGGTCGACCCGGTCCGCGGGGAGCTACGATAAAGACCGGCTCCGTGACCGGTTGTCGCTTGAAGCCGGGAAAGAAGAGATGGTCGAGCGCGCGCCCGGTGGCCACGATCGTCCACATCATCCAGTAGAGCGTGGTGAAAAAGAGAACGTAACTCACCCACCGGAGTTGAAAGCCCATCCGGAAAAGGGCCAGGTATTCAGCCTTGGCGAAGAGTCTGAGATCGACGTTACATCCCTTCTGGTTCTCAATGAGACATCGCTGCTTACTTTTCTTTTGGTGGCCTCAGACATCATATCAGACGAAGGTCTCGTTCCGGAACTGGTTTTTGCTTTCTGATGAAGAAAACGCCCGAAGCAGAAGCGACTGCGATCGATCGTTTCGTTAGGCCATTTCGCCAGTTCGCCGCGCTCGAGAGTTCCGGCGGCCTGCTTCTCATCGGCTGCATTATTGTCGCCCTCCTCTGGGCCAATTCGCCCTGGTCCGCGAGTTACTTTCATCTCTGGCATATCCCGCTCACGTTCGGCTTCGCCGGCCGAACCTATGCAGAACCGCTCCATTTTTGGATCAACGATGCTCTCATGGCGGTGTTCTTCCTCGTCGTCGGATTGGAAATGAAACGCGAGTTGCTCATCGGAGAACTCGCCTCCTGGCAGCGGGCCGCGTTGCCGATCGCGGCCGCGATCGGCGGAATGGCGTTGCCGGCGCTAATTTATTTCGCATTCAATCGGTCCGGCCCGGGCGCAGCGGGTTGGGGGATTCCGATGGCGACAGATATTGCTTTTGCGCTTGGCATTCTGACTCTGCTCGGCAATCGGGCGCCGCCGTCGCTCCGCGTCTTTCTCGCAGCGCTAGCCATCGCCGATGACCTCGGAGCCGTCCTGGTTATAGCCTTCTTCTATACCGAAACCATTTCGGGAATGAGCCTCGCGATTGCAGCGGCGTTCTTTGTTTTTCTTATTATCTTGAACCGGGCCGGCGCACTTCATCCGCTCTGGTATCTCATCCCTGGGCTGGGCCTTTGGCTTGCTTTTCTTGAGTCAGGTATTCATCCCACCGTAGCCGGTGTCTTACTCGCGACGACGATTCCAGCTCGGACGCCAATCGACGGCAAAACCTTTCTCCGCGGGATAGAAGGAATTCTGCAGACCTTTGGGAGGACCGATACTTCTGGAGAGTTCATTAATGCAAACGCGAATAAGCATGCCGCCTTACAAGCGTTGGAAAAGCATTGCGAAGAGGCGGAGTCACCGATGTTGCGCTTTGAGCACGCGCTCGTGCCCTGGATTACTTACCTGATCATGCCTGTCTTTGCCCTGGCCAATGCTGGTGTAACTCTCGGAGACGTTAGTTTCCGAGCCTTGGGCAATCCGGTGAGTCTCGGCATAATCGGTGGGTTAGTCCTTGGGAAACCAATTGGCATTTTGCTTTGCTGCCTGTTGGTTACTCAGCTGAAATGGGCGGCGCTGCCAAGCGGGGTCAGTTGGCGTCACATTCTTGGCGTGGGCTGTCTTGCTGGCATTGGCTTTACCATGTCGCTCTTCATTGCCAATCTCGCCTTTGTGGAAGGCACGGCATTGGAAACACTCGCCATCCTGATCGCATCGCTCGTTTCGGGTCTTGCCGGCGCAGTCATCCTGCGAACAAGTCCCAAGCCGTAACCTTATTATTGGACTAGTGTAATCTTGCCAGGGTAATTCCTTGCTGTCATGGCACAGAGCACAGGAGGATTTATGAAGCTTGGCAGAGCTTTGATGGTTTTGATTGCGGCAGCGGGGATTATCGCTTTCGCTGCCCCGGCTGATGCTAATTGGCGTCGTCCGGGTTGGCATGGCCGGTCCGCGCGCGTCTGGTGGGGTCCACGCTGGGGTTGGGGACCAAGATGGGGTTGGTGGGGCCCGCGAGTGGTCGCCGGCTATCCCTATGGTTATTGGGGTTATCCCTATCCGGCCTATGGTTATCCGCCGCCTCCGGCGCCAGGTTATGGTTCTCAACAGGTCTACAATGGCCGAAGAGTGACTAGCGACGACGGTAAGGAAACTCCAGGGCAAGGGAACTACTAACTGACCGCTGGACGAGTTAGGCAGGATTAACAGGATCTTAATAGGATTGGTTCTGGAGGGCGACCTCTGTTTTGTCCCCTAGTTCGCTCCGAGCCGTAGGTGGATCGAGCAGTCTCTTGCTCGATTGACGCTCAAATCGCCCGGCGGAGCGGCCGATCCACCTGCTTCGGCGGTCGTAGACCGCAGCTCCAGGAGCAGAAAGGCCTACTTTTTCTCCGCGAGATAGCGGAGCAAGTCGACACAGCGATAACTGTAGCCCCACTCGTTGTCGTACCAGCTGACTAATTTGAAGAAACGATTGTTCAGGCCGATGCCGGAGCTGGCGTCGAAGATACTCGAGCGCCGATCGTGAATGAAGTCGCTCGAAACCACCTGGTCCGTGGTATAACCAAGGATATCCTTGAGATAAGTCTCGCTCGCTTTCTTCATCGCCGCGCAGATTTCATCGTAGGATGTTTCTTTGACCGTGCGCACGGTCAGATCGACGACACTGACAGTGGCTGTCGGGACCCGAAAAGCCATGCCCGTGAGTTTCCCTTTCACTTCCGGAATAACCAGCCCAACCGCTTTAGCAGCGCCGGTGGTCGAAGGAATGACATTGATTGCGGCGGAGCGTCCGCCTTTCCAATCCTTGCGTGATGGGCCATCGACCACCTTTGGGTGGCGGTATAACTGTGGACGGTGGTCATGAGGCCTTCTTCAATTCCGAAGCCCTCTTTAGAAGAACATGAACGACTGGGGCGAGACAGTTGGTCGTGCAGCTCGCGTTCGAGATGACATGATGCTTGGCCGGGTCATACTTTTCGTGGTTCACACCCATAACGATGGTGATGTCTTCGTTCTTACCCGGGGCCGAGATAAGGACTTTCTTCGCGCCGGCGTTGATATGACCTTTGGCCTTGGCGGCTTCGGTGAAGAGCCCAGTCGATTCGACCACGATCTGCACCCCCAGCTCCTCCCACGGAAGGGCCGACGGACCCTTGGTCTCCGCGAGACACTTTATCCTATGGCCATCGACGATGAGCAAGTCATCGTCAACCACATCCTTGCTCGATTTGGCGCTTTTCACTTCGCCATTGAAGCGGCCTTGGATGGAATCGTACTTTTAGAGATAAGCGAGATTGTCGGCCGGGACGAGATCGTTTACGGCCACCACATCCATTTCCTTGCCCAGGAGTCCCTGGTCACAGATTGCTCGAAAGACGAGTCGGCCGATGCGTCCGAAGCCGTTGATACCGATCTTAATCATAGTGCTGTTGCTCCGTTAAGGGTTGGCATTTTCTTAAAGCGATATGATCGCGGGACATCGCGAAGGCAATAATACGACCAAGGTCCGATATTGGGCAGGGTAGGTCCAAAGTCCCATACTGCGCGGGCGGCATTCTTCCGCAGATTGGCGGGAATGAAGTTCACTCGTCGAAGGAAGGCGGTTCTTTGCCGTTGCGCTCTTTGTTTGGCGCTCGGTCTGGCCGCAATTTGCCCGGTGTCCTGCGGGAAAAGGAGGAAGCGGTTCAAGCTGCGCCACCGGAGGTGCTCGTGACCGAAGCAGCCGCTCGGGACGTGCCCGTTTACCGGGAATGGATCGGGACGATTGATGGATCGGAGAACGCCGAGATTCGGGCGAAGGTGCAGGGTTACCTGGTCAAACGGGATTACGACGAAGGCTCACTGGTCAAGAAAGGCAACGCTCCTTTTCGAGATCGATCCGCGGTCGTTCGAAGCCGCGTTGGCCGAAGCCAAGAGTCAGTTGGAACAATCGAAGGCGATCAAGTTGGCAGCAATCGCGGAACGACAGAGAAGCGACGAGCTTTTCAGCAAGCATGTCATCTCCGAGCAGGAGCACACGAATAAGACACAACTGGCCGAGGCCAACATCGCGAAGGTCAGTGCACTCGAAGCAAATGTGCACCAGGCCGAGTTGAACCTTGAGTTCTGCAATGTGACTGCGCCGGTCGATGGGATTGTCGGCATCGCCAAGGCGCAGGTAGGTGATCTCGTCGGCAGCGGCAGCAACGTCGTCCTCACCAATATCTCGACGCTCGACCCGGCCAAGATTCTTTTCCCGGTGAGCGAAGCGGATTATCTCGCCGCCTATAAGCGGGCCGAGCTAATCCTGAGCAAACCGCTCAATGAACGACCAAAAATATTGAACTGGTCCTTGCCGACGGGAGCAGCTTTGCCAACAAAGCGCGGTTACTCTCGATAGATCGCCAGGTCCAGGCGTCGACTGGCACCATCCTCGTAACCGCCCTGGTCGAAAATCCGGGGGTGTCCTCCGCCCTGGGTTTTATTCGCGGGCGCGAATTGTCGCTGACGTCTTGAAAGATGCGGTCGTCGATCCCGCAGCGCGCCGTTTCTGAAGTCCAGGGCAGCCTATCAGCTCGGCGTCGTCGGCGCGGATGGACAAAGCCGAAATTCGCCCGGTCAAAGTCGGTACGCGGGTTGGCACTGACTGGGTTATCTCATCCGGTCTGAAGGCAGGAGAAAAAGTGGTGGTGGAAGGTTTGCAAAAATCAAAGCCGGCGCGCCGGTGGTCGCCAAGCCATGGACGCCGCCGGCCGAGAAGCCGGTCGCTGCTAACGATCAGGCGCAACCGGCCGAGAAGTAACTCCTCGTGGCCAAGTTCTTCATTAACCGGCCGATCGTCGCCATCGTCATCTCGATTGTGATGACGATTGTCGGGATCATCACCTACCTAAGACTGCCCGTCGCGCAGTTCCCGGACATCGTTCCGCCGGAAATCCAGGTCAAGACGACTTACACCGGTGCGGATGCGCTCACCGTCGAGCAGTCAGTCGCGACGCCGATCGAGCAGCAGATGAGCGGCGTCGACAACATGAATTACATGCAGTCGGTCAACGGTAACGACGGCACGCTTAAGTTGACGGTCAACTTCGAGGTTGGCACGGATGTGAACACCGACCAGATCCTCTCGCAGATGCGGTCCAACCAGGCGTCGTCGCAGCTGCCGCAGGACGTAAACAAGTTCGGGGTCACGGTGGCGAAATCGACTTCGTCGCCGTTGATCATGTTCGCCCTTTACTCGCCGAAAGGGACTTACGATAACGTCTTTCTCGCGAACTACGCGAACATCAATCTCAATGATGAGTTTACCCGGGTAAAAGGGATCGCGAGCGTCTCGGTCTTCGGCGCCGGGCCAGTATGCCATGCGCATCTGGGTGAAGCCTGACCAGCTGGCGAAGCTTGGCCTAACGATACCGGAGATCATTTCGGCGATTAACGCCCAGAACGCGGTCAATCCCGCGGGCACGATCGGGGGCGAGCCGGTGCCGAAAGGTCAGGAGTTTACCTATGCGGTTCGGGCCCAGGGGCGATTACAAACCCCGGAGGAATTCGGCGACATTGTGGTGCGTTCCAATCCCGACGGCTCGATGCTGCGGGTGAAAGATGTCGGCCGGATCGAGCTTGGCGCGCAAAACTACGCGCTCTCTGGTCGCCTCAATGGCAAGCCGGCCGCACTCGTTGCCCTCTACCAACTCCCGGGCTCGAACGCCATCGCGGCCGCCGATGGCGCGAAGAAAAGGATTAAGGAGTTAGCGCGAAAAGTTTCCCGCTGACCTCGACTACGTCGTCTGCCTCGATACCACCCTGGCCGTGACCGAAGGCATGGTCGAGATCCAGCACACACTTTTCGAAGCGCATCCTTCTCGTCATCGTCGTTGTCTTTATCTTCTCCAAGGCTGGCGGCGACCCTTATTCCGCTCCTCGCTGTCCCAGTCTCGTTAGTCAGCACCTTCGCGCTCTTCCCCATGTTTGGATTCACCGTCAACACCTTGTCGCTTTTCGGACTGGTGCTGGCGATCGGGCTAGTGGTCGATGACGCGATTGTCGTGGTCGAAGCCGTCGAGCACCACATCGAGCATGGGCTGTCGCCGCGCGAGGCTACGTTCAAAGCCATGGAAGAAGTCAGCGGGCCGGTGGTCGCGATCGCGCTCGTCCTCGCTGCCGTGTTTCATCCCGACGGCGTTTGTCCCTGGAATCACTGGACGGTTGTATCAGCAATTCGCGGTCACCATCGCGGTCTCGATGCTGATCTCGGCGTTCAACGCCCTGACCCTGTCGCCGGCGCTTGCGAGCATGCTCTTGCGGCCAAAGAAAAAGAGCCGCGGCTTGCTCCAGAGATTTTTCGATTGGTTCAATCGCGTCTTCGGGGTGGCGACAGACAAGTTCACGTCCGCCTGCCATTTCCTCATTCGCAAGTCACTTATCGCGATCATCATCCTCGTCGGTTTCGTCTTTCTGGCCGGCATGTTCGGCAAAGCTATTCCTGGAAGCTTCTTGCCGGAAGAAGATCAGGGCTATTTCTTTGGTCAGGTGATTCTGCCCGATTCGGCGTCGCTCCAACGAACTGACGGGGTCATGAAGCAGTGCGAAGAGATCCTGAAAAACACGCCCGGATTGAAGTATTACTCGACAGTTACCGGGCTCAACTTCCTCAGCGGCGTCAACACCACTTACAGCGGCATCTTTTTCATTTCGCTAAAGGGTTGGGGAACGCGCGCGCCCGAGGAACAGTATGGCGCCATCCTCAAACATGTGAACACCGAGTTCTCCAAGATTGCGGCGGCGCGCGCCTTTGCTTTTTCGCCGCCGGCGATTCCGGGCATCGGAACGAGTGGTGGCGTCACCTTCATGCTCCAGGATCGCTCAGGCAAAGATGTCGCCTTTCTCGCGGAACAAGTTGCGAAGTTCGTCAACGCCGCCCGGGAACGGAAGGAACTCGCCGGTGTAACCCCAATGTTCTCGCCGTATGTCCCGCAAATCTTCCTGAATGTCGATCGCGAAAAGGTGCTGAAGCAGAACGTTGATCTCGGCGCTGTCTATCAAACGCTGCAAACGTTCATGGGCAGTTACTTCGTGAACTACTTCAACCGTTTCGGCCGGCAATGGCAGGTCTTCGTTCAGGCGGAAGGAGATTATCGCAAGGACATCCAGCAGGTCGGGCAATTCTTCGTCAAGAACAAGGACGGCCAGATGGTGCCCTTGAGTGCGATTACGAACTCGAAGCCGATCAGTGGGCCTGAGTTCACCATGCGCTATAACCTTTATCGCTCCGCGCAAATCAATGCGACACCCAGGTCCGGCATATAGCTCTGGCCAGGCGATGAAGGCAATGGAGGAAGTCTTCATGAGACCATGCCTAACGACATGGGTTTCGCCTACATGGGTATGAGTTATCAGGAAAAGCGCGCCCAGGAAGGTGTCTCCGTGAGCCGTGATTTTTGCGCATGTCGCTCCTCTTCGTTTTTCTCGTCCTCGCGGCCCAGTATGAGAGCTGGACTTTGCCCTTCAGCGTGCTGCTGAGCCTGCCGATCGCCGTCTGGGGTGCCTTCGCCGGGCTGATGGTCGGGCACTACGAACTGAATGTCTATGCCCAGATCGGTCTCGGTTATGCTCATCGGTCTCTCCGCCAAGAACGCGATCCTGATCGTCGAGTTCGCGAAGATGAAGCACGAGCAGGGCCTGAGTATCATCGACGCCGCGCTCGAAGGAGCCAAGCTGCGTCTTCGCCCCATTCTCATGACGTCCTTCGCCTTCATCCTGGGATGTGTCCCCTCGCCACCGCCAGCGGCGCCGGGCTTTGTCACGCCAGGTGATGGGATTTGTTGTCATCGGTGGCATGCTCGCCGCGAGCTTTATCGCCATCTTTCTGATTCCGGTGCTCTACTATCTGGTTGAAAGATTCATGGGCGGGAAAAAGCAACCGGCCGAGCCAACTGTCCCGGTTACTCCCGCACCTGCCGTCGCCGCAGCAACTCACTAGGGCCATAGTATGGATCGCCCCGCCGATACTGGATGGTCGGGCCCGGCTCTCCATCGATTTGCCCGGAAGAAGGTCGTTAGCCTAACGAATACACAAGAATCATGCGAACGATTAGCAATGATTATCGCGATGCCCAGGTCCTGAATCTTGGTTCCGGCGGGATCCGCGGACCCTATCTGATAACTCAGACAGGTATCGCACCTCGCGCAGACTCACCACGTAGCCGAATGCACATCCTGCGCCCGGACGGGCAGTGGGTGGATTTCAACGCCTACGTCTCCTAGGGAGAACCGGAAAAGATGGATGAATTGGTCTTCGAAGACATGGCCCAGGTGATGCAACTCTTGAAGATTGGCTGGGCCAGGTGCGGGTACTCGGAGTTGCCGGTCGACAAGGCCGGCCTCGAAGCTTGGCTGGAGCGCCAGAAAGACCGGAATCCGCTGGAAGCCGGCACGGGAATGGGCGGCGCACTATAGGGCCCGACATTCCAAGTAGGTTCTGAGAGGCAAAGTCTCTTTGAGGTGATTGGCACAGCTTCCGCAGTTGCCGGTAAGCCCAACGTCCTATCGACGTTTTCCGTTCCCGGGGAAAGGTGGTATCTTTTCTCGAGAGTGAACAAAACAATAGGGGACAATTACAATGAAGCGACTTATCTTAATTATCAGCTCGGTATTCGTCACTACCTTTAGCTCGGTGGCAGACGTTGCCTTCGTCCCAACGGGCGTGGTTGGACATGATTCCGACCTCGATGTCCGACGACGCCTCAACCGTTGTCGGGACTGGAGTCTTTGGCGCTCCGAATCTCCTTTACACTGAAAGCGGCGGCGCGGTGATCATTGGGGACGGGTGCGCCAGTGGTCTCCCAGCCATCTCTGGCGATGGGACAACGATCGTGGGATGTCACGTTGATGCGAATGGAAATGAAAAACGCCGCCAAATGGCTTGGTGCGATGAGCTGGCCTCGGATCTTGGGTCCGAAGCCGGTGCCATACCCTGCGTGCACACTCTTGAGCGGTGCCTATGGGATTAACGGTGATGGCTCACTTGCTGTGGGTTTACTTTGGAGAGCACCAGGTTTGTCATGCCAATGCCGGCACCTGGGATTTAGTCAACGGCGGGCCCGCGACGGTTCTTCCATCGCTCATCGATGGCCCCTGCAACCCGAGCGAACGCCGTCAATGATGATGGAAGCGTAATTGTTGGCTTTCGGCAGGACCAGCTTACGGGCGAACGGACCGCCGCGAAATGGGTTAACGGCGTGCCGGAATTGATTCTGACTGACACCGGCGATTTCAACGGTGAAGCACAGGCGGTGAGCGCAGATGGAAACACGATTGTCGGCGGGGGTTATCAATTTGGGGACCCTCGCATGGATTTGGCGAAACGGAGAAGGTGTGCGCCCGATCGGCATGGAGCAACCATGGCCACAACAAAGGCAGTTTCTGTTGCCTTGGGTGTAAGTGACGACGGCAAGACGGTGATCGGATTTGCCCGGAAAGGAATTAACACTCGCGCTTTCATTTGGAGACAGGGAAGTGATGCGTCTTATCTTGACACGCTTCGACTAAGCACGGAGTGGTCATTCCAGAAGGCTGGTCTCTAAATTGCCGCCGCGGTGCTCTCCGCCAATGGCAAGACAGTTTATGGGTGGGGATTCAATCCTGATAGCCGCATTGAGATGTTCAGAGTCGAAATCGGACACTGAATTAGTCGGGTCTAAGGTAAGCTCACAGCGAGTATTGTCGGCGTCCAGCGAAAGAAAAATCTTCTTACGATAGGAACAAAGCTGACAATATCGCCGTGGCTACCAATGCTAAAGAGTGGGTGAAGGAACAGCCGCCAGCTCTCACCTGGTTGCGTGAGTTATCGGCCAGGCTGGCTGCGTCTTGACCTGGTCGCCGGGTTAACTCTAGCCGCTTATCTTCTTCCGGCCGCACTCGCGGATGCTTCTCTTGCCGGATTACCAGTCCAGGCGGGACTCTATTCCTGTCTCTTCGGCGGCCTTGTCTTCTGGCTCTTTTGCAGCTCAAAGCAAACGGTGGTTACCGTTACTTCGGCAATTTCTTTGTTGGTCGGTTCGAGTCTGGGCGAAATTGCTGCGCCGGTGATACTCAGCCGTTTCGCCGCCCTTGCCGCAGCGACAGCATTGTTAACCGCGGCGATCGCGTTTCACCGCCCTGGCTCGTCCGAGCCGGTGCGATTGTAAAGTTTATCTCCGAGACCGTCCTCCTCGGTTTTAAGGCCGGGTGGCCTTGCAGATCATCAGCACTCAGTTGCCAAAGTTTTGCGGATTCAAAGGGACTCACGGGAACTTTTTTCGAACGAATAGGGGATTTCATCAGGCATATCGGGCAGACGAATCCGGCATCTCTTGCCATCGGTGCGATTGCGCTCCTCATTCTCCTTCTCGGCAAACGTTTTTTGCCTAACCGGCCGGTATCTCTGGTTGTTGTCATTGGTGCGATCGCCGCCGCCTCTTTCGTTGACCTCGGAGCTTACGGCGTATAAAATTGTTAGGCGAAGTGCCCCGCGGCGATACCTGCATACCAACTCTTCCAATCGTGAGTTGGGATGAAGTCACTGAGTTATTACCTCCTCGCGATGGCCTGCTTTCTTCCCGGGGCGGTCGAGACAGTCGCGATCGGACGAACGTTTGCCGAGAAGCATGGTTATCGTCTGAATAGTAACACTGAGTTACTGGCCCTTGCCGGCGCTAACCTGGCCGGCGGCCTCGGCCATGGCTTTCCGGTCAGTGGCGGCATGATCTCAGTCGCTGGTCAATGAGAGCGCCGGTTCGCGGACCCCTTTGTCCGGGTTGGTCTACCGCGCTCGTCATCCTTGTGGTGGCGCTATTCTTCTCCGACACGCTCCGCAATCTCCCCAGCCGGTCCTCGCCGCGATCGTGCTTCCTCGCGGTCACCGGCTTGTTCAAGGTCCTCGGAGTTGCGGCGCCTTTGGCAGGCGCTCATCGCGGCGAGTTTTTTTGTTGCCATGGCCGCGCTCATCGGTGTGCTCGGGGCCGGACTCTTGCGCGGTGTGCTCATTGGCGCCGTGATCTCGATGGTCCTGTTGATCCGGCGTGCTTCTCTTCGCCGCACGTCGCTTTCCTCGGCTGAATTCCGGGGGACGCGTCGTTACTCCGATCTCGCCCGGCATGAGACTAACGAACCCATTCCCGACGTAGCTCGCCTTTCGAGTCGAAGCCGGGATTGTTTCATTTCAATGTCGAGCATATCTCCGACACGGTGCTCGCCAGGTTTGGGGCAATGACGCAGAAGCCGAAGCTGGTGATCTGCGATCTGCTCGACCTCGGCAAACGTCGATATGGCGGGTGCACACCTCTTTCTAAGTCTGAGTCTGAGCTGGAGAAAACGAGGCGCGGCCTTCCGAGGTAGTCGAAGCGCGTTCGACCGTGCGCGACATGTTGCGCCTGGAGGGAGTCGAAGATCGAGTGGGACGGATCGATCGTTTTACTACGCTCGCGGAAGCGATCGACAGCTTTCAGGGAAAAGCACCGGCGAAGAGGGAACGGAAACGCCGCCGACAGAACCGGAAATGCCGTGATCGGGATTGGACACCGGGCGTGAGCGCTGCCAATGTGATGAGCGCCTTTTACCCATGCAAACTCATCTTAATTTTCAGAGATCGAAATCTGTCCGGCTGACGGCGCGTTTGCGCCCTCGTGGCCCTTTCCGGCTGCGCCCCATGGGGGACAGCGAAACAGGAAACGATGTTGACCGCGGCCGGGTTCCGCGAACGCCACCCGGAGACGCCCTATCAGCAAAAGCTTTATGCACGAGGCTCGCTCCCTACCGGCTACTGCACGGCGTGATTAACGGCCAAAGCGTCTACGCCTACAAGGATACCCACAAGGGTTTTGCCTACGTGGGTGGCCCGACCGACTTCCATCGCTACCAGGAGCTAAGTTACCAGGAGCAGAAGGGTCGCGTGGATTACGTCCAGGAAGAAATGAGCACCCAGATGGCGTCGGGCTGGTATGACGCCTGGAGCGGCCGGACCGGGCTGTCGGGCGGACCGCTGGAAGTCAACGTGCCTAAACGAGTAAAAGAAGGTCGCGCACTCTTCGCCCTTTCCGTTGCGGCCTCTGCAACGGTGGCGCGCCGTTGTCCTTGCCTCGCGCAGAACGTCGCAAAGGACGCAACGTCTCAGTCCCGCATCCGTTCCTACAAACATGACGGTCCTCTGGAACTCGCTCCATGACAAGATTGTAAGCAACCGGCATGACAATATCTTTAGACGATCTTTGATAAGACAGTAGCGTTAGGCCAGCTATGAAAACGACGAAAGCAGTGTTAGCCACATGTAATCGGTATCGGGCTTACTTTGGGCGCGACCGCTCAACCTGGAAAACATCCGGGAGAAATGGTCGACCTCAGTCGCTCCCCGCATCTGTTCAAGAGGCAATCAAGCAGAAGGCGGCAGGCGGAGACATCGTTCGGGTAATTAGGGAAGACGATCCGGATGGCAAATGAGTACTCATGAGGTCGTCTACAAAACGAACAGGGAAAGAATCGGGTTTCGAGGTGGATCCGAACGGGAAAGCTCGTGAAACATCACGGCGAACTCAAATAGCAATCTCCATCGCTGCTCCCTAAGTATTCAGCGTCCGCGCGGATGGCTGGGACGGTGGGTTACAATCTCCACCTCTTCGGGTGCGCGTTTGTGTGTGGCCCTGTCCACCGCCGGTGGCTGGTTGCGATGTGTGCCACCGAAACGTCGTCACGGTTTACTCGGCTAGGACTCTCGTAGCTGGCCCCACTAAGAACGGTGGCTCAGGCTGCGTCGATCAGACAATAATAAAGTCGACGTCCGGAAGGGCCTTGATGAGGACGTTGTGCAAGGAGGACCTGAAGAATTGCCACCGTCTTTTCTCGCCGGGCCGACCGACGACGATGTGGAGTAATGCCGTCTCTCGGGCGAAGGCGATTAAAGCATCGGCCACGTCTTCGTTTTTCAGGACGATGACCAAGCCGCCCATCTTTTGAGCGGTTTCAAGAATGTCATTGACCCTGCGTTGATCTTCGGCGGCGATCTTAATCGCTGACTCTTCCGGTGTCTGGACATAGACCGCGTACCAACTGCCGTTCAGTTGAGCGGCCAGGCGCGCTGTTTTTGCGAGTAACTTGGCGGCGTCAGGTCCGCGGCTGCTGATCGCTACCAATCACCTGACCCATCGCGCTGACATTCGGCCCGCTCACGTCGGTCGTTCTCGCGTTGCTGGCGATCGAGGTAATTGGCGCTTTCGCTTAACGTCATCTCGCGCAGTCGAGTCAGATTCGTCTTAGTGAAAAGTTAGCCATCGCCGCCTTGACCCGTTCGCTTGGGATAGATCTTTCCCAGCTCCAAACGGTCGAGCAGATCTTCAGCGGGCAGGTCGACATTCACGATCCTGGTCCGCCTGGGCCACAATCTCGTCGGGCACACGTTCCTTGACTCGAACGCCGGTTGCCTGTTCGACGATGTTATAGAGCGATTCCAGGTGCTGGATGTTGACCCGTGCTAATGACGTTGATCCCGGCGGCAGATCCAGGTCCTGGATATCTTCATAACGCTTGCGATTCTTGCTCCCGGGCGCATTTGTGTGCGCGAGCTCATCGACCAGGGCGACCGTCGGTTTGCGCGCGAGAACGGCATCCAGATCCATCTCCTGGAGGACGATCCCGTGATATCGGACCGTCTTTGGCGGGATGAGCTCGAGATCGCCAATTTGCGCTGTCGTTTCCGGGCGATCGTGCGGCTCAACATAACCAACGACCACATCAACCCCGCGGCGCTTGAGCCGGTTGCCCTCGATCAGCATCGCATAGGTTTTACCCGACTCCCAGGGAAGAACCGGAGATAGACCTTTAGCTTTCCGCGCTGCTGATCGCGGATGATCGAGAAAATCATCTGCCGGTCGGGTCGCGCGCTTGGAACTTCGGCCATCAGTTATCATCGCCTACGGCAAAGCACCGTCGAGCGCGAGGTTAAGTTTTGAAGCACGTTCACCCCTGGTTCGCCGAGAATGCCCACAACTGACGGCCGTCAGATGTGTTTCTCGACCAACACATCACAGTTTGTTCTCATCCATCCCGCGCGCTCTGGCCACGCGCGCAGACCTGCAGATCGCGCGTTCGGGACGCTGATATGAGGATCGAGTCCACTGCCCGATGAAGTACACAGCGTCGGCCGGAACAAGGCTGTTAGGCGGGAGATTGATTTTCCTTGCGTGCTCGACCACGGCTCTTGACTGAGTCGATCAGCTTCTGCGAAGTTGGACCCGAGGTTCGGTGCCACTCGAGTTCGCCGCGTCATCCCGCCCCCGCTGCCGAAGGGCGCGGATGGAAGTATTTTTCGCACGGTAAACATTTGCCCGAAGCATCGGAGCCAACGAGTTTACCGGTCCTTTCCTTCAATCAGGCTTCCATTCGCCTTATCAGAGAAGAAGAGTTGCGCGGCCGCTGCTAAACGATCAGCGGATAAATACCACAGCAGGACGATCCACGAAGAGGATTGTCGCAATGATGGAGTTCTTGATTTCGCCAAGGATTGTTTTCATAGGTGCGAGACTAGGCGAGAGTTGGATTGCGTTGATCAGACGATCGATTAGTTTGATTCCCAGAAACGGAACCAGGATTCCGCCGAGCCGCAGATGAGCAGATTGCGTTGCGAGATTTTTGGCCGCGCCCAGGGCCGAAATTTCACGCCTACTAAGGCCGAGCGGGAATCAAGGCGATGATGATGAGCGCGTTAAAAATGACGCGCTCAGGATATCGCGCTCAGTGGGCGATTGCAGCTGCATGATGTTGAGCGGTGCGATTTTGCGGAAAAGTTCCGAGCAACATCGCTGGAATAATGGCGAAGTATTGCTGGCGACGTCGTTCGCGATGCTGAAAGTTGTGAGCGCTCCGCGGTGATGAGCAATTGTTTTCCGATCTCAACTACCTCGAGCAACTTTGTCGGGTTCGAATCGAGGTCGACCATGTTGCCTGCCTCTTTGGCGGCCTGAGTGCCGGTATTCATCGCCACGCCGACATCCGCTTGCGCGAGCGCCGGGCGCATCGTTGGTCCCATCGCCGGTCATCGCCACCAGGTGACCGGCCTCCTGCTCCTTGCGAATGAGCGCGAGCTTGTCTTCCGGTTTCGCTTGCGCGAGAAAATCATCGAGCCCGGCTTCCTTGGCGATCGCGGCTGCGGTGAGCGCGTTGTCGCCGGTGATCATCACCGTGCGAATACCCATCGCGCGAAAACGGGCGAAGCGCTCCGAGAGCCCGCCTTTGACGATGTCCTTAAGATAAACGACCCCGAGCGCCTTTTGTTTGGTGGCTACCACGAGGGCGTGCCGCCGGCATTCGAAATCGATTCGACTTCGTGCTCGATCTGTTTTGGTAAAGTCCCACCGACCCACTCGCGAATCGCACCCGCAGCGCCTTTCCGAAAACTGGTCCCGTTGTAATCCACTCCACTCATCCGTGTCTTCGCGCTGAACGGAACAAAGGTGGCGTGCGGAATTTCGTGGAGTTCGCGTCCACGAATTCCGTACTTTTGTTTAGCCAGGACGACGATGCTGCGGCCTTCGGGAGTTTCGTCCGCGAGCGATGAGAGTTGGGCCGCTTCTGCCAATTCCTTCTCCGTCACTCCTTCGGCGGGAATAAATGAACTGGCTTGTCGATTACCAAGGGTAATCGTGCCGGTCTTATCAAGAAGAAGAACATCGACGTCACCCGCCGCTTCCACTGCGCGACCGCTCATCGCAAGAACGTTCTTTTGCACCAAACGGTCAATCCCAGCGATGCCGATAGCACTGAGTAATCCGCCGATCGTCGTCGGGATCAAACAGACCAGGAGGGCGACGAGGACGGTGATCGAAAAGGTCACGCCGACATAGACGCCATAGGCCTTCAAGGACATGAGCACGATGAGGAAGATGATTGTTAGGGCAGAAAGCAGGATGGTGAGCGCGATTTCGTTGGGCGTCTTCTGCCGCTTCGCGCCCTCGACCAGACCGATCATCCGATCGAGAAAGGTCTCGCCGGGATTGGAAGTGATCCGGACTTTGATCTGATCCGAAAGAACCCGGGTTCCTCCGGTCACCGCGCTGCGATCGCCGCCGGCTTCGCGCACCACCGGGGCTGACTCACCAGTGATCGCCGATTCATCAATTGTCGCTGCGCCCTCAATAATCTCGCCGTCGCCCGGAATGAGCTCGCCGCCGGTGACGATAACCAGGTCACCTTTGCGCAATTGATCCGCGGCTACTTGCTCAGTCGAACCGCTGGCAGTTAGACGATGGCCATAGGTCTGAGTGCGGGCTTTGCGGAGCGAGATCCGCCTGGGCTTTGCCGCGGCCTTCAGCCATCGCTTCGGCAAAGTTCGCGAACACGACCGTGAACCAAAGCCACAAGGTAACTTGCAAGAGAAACCCGAAGGGCGCGCCTTCCGTCCCGGCGAACATCAGGACGGTTGTAATTGCGGCCCCGACCTCGGTGACAAACATCACCGGGTTACCCAGCATGTGAACCGGATTCAGTTTCTTGAACGCTTCGCCAATCGCCGGAACAACGATCGCGGGATCGAAAATGGAGTGAGTCTTGGCAGCCATGAAAGAGTTGAGAGCAGTTGGTTGAAAGTTGAGAGTTAGAAGAGTTTCCCGGAATGCATCAGGAAATGTTCTGATGATCGGCCCGAGCGAAAGCGCGGGGAAAAACGTCAGTGCGCCGACCAGTAAAATCGTTCCGACCAGTAAGGTCGTGAAAGCGGGCCGGAAACCGGAAAGTGCCGGAGCTTGTGGCCACGAGTTTTTCGCGCCAGCGAACCGGCGAGGGCGAGGATCGGCACGATCATGCCAAAGCGGCCGAAGAGGGTGGCAAACCCGAGGGTGGTGTTATGCCACGGCGTGTTGGCGCCGATCCCGGCAAATGCGCTCCCGTTATTCCCCGTGCACGAACTGTAGGCGTAAAGAATCTCGCTGAATCCGTGCGGGCCGCTGTTGTTCGTCCCGTCAGTCAGCGCGCCGGTCGCGTCCGGCAGGCCCCATTTGCTCATGCATGCCCAGGCAGAAAAACCAAGAATGGAAAAGGCCAGCACGAGGATGACAAACGACGCCATCTTGACGTCATAGGGCTCGATTTTCTTCCCGAGAAACTCCGGCGTTCGTCCGACCATTAACCCGGCGATGAAGACCGCGAGGACGACGAAAACGAGCATCCCGTAGAGACCGGCACCTACTCCGCCGAAAATGATTTCGCCGAGCTCGATGTTGAGCAGCGGAACCAAACCCCCGAGCGGGGTAAACGAATCGTGCATCGCGTTGACCGCGCCGCAGGACGCGTCGGTCGTGATCGTGGCGAAAAGAGCGGAGTTAAAAATACCGAAGCGAACTTCCTTTCCTTCCATGTTGCCCGAAGCCGGATCGACCCCGAGTTGATGCATGATTGGATTGCCGGCGGCTTCGTAATGCCAGGCAACCAAAACGCCAGTTAGAAACACGACGAACATCGCGGTCCACACCGCCCAACCGTGGCCTTGATTCTTGACCGCTGCGGCCGAGGTAATAAGTCAGCGCGCTCGGAATCGCGAAGATCGAGAGGATCTGGAGGAAGTTGGAAAGCGGCGTGGGGTTTTCGTAAGGGATGGGCGGCATTCGCGTTGACATAGCCGCCACCGTTTGTTCCCAACATTTTGATTGCGACCTGCGACGCCATTGGGCCCTGGACAATCGTCTGGCTATCGACCTTCTTGTCTTCCATCACCGGCTTACCCGTCGCGTCGAGCACCGGGTTACCCTTCTCATCCACCTTTGCCACCTGGATGGTGAATGGCTCGGTCAGAGCTGACCGTGTCGTAGGGCTTGAAATTCTGGATCATCCCCTGCGAAACAAGGACTACCGCATAAATCAGACAAATCGGGAGCAGGAGGTAGTAAGTAACCCGAGTTACATCGACCCAGAAGTTGCCGATGGTCCGAGCGGAATGCCGGGCGATTCCCCGCACCAGTGCTGCCGCGATCGCAATTCCAACCGCGGCGGAAAGGAAGTTATGGCTGGCCAGGCCAACCATCTGCGAAAAGTAAGACATCGTGCTTTCGCCCACGTAGCTTTGCCAGTTCGTGTTCGTGGTGAAGCTGGCGGCGGTGTTGAAGGAGAGGTGTTCGGAGAGCGCCGCCATTTTTTGCGGGTTGAGCGGGAGCACATTCTGCAACCTTAGGATCGCATAGGTAAACAGCATGGTGACGAAGCTGAAGAGCAGCATCGCGATCGTGTATTGTTTCCAATCGTGTTCCTGCTCGGGATCAACCCCCAGCACTTTGTAAGTGAGTCGTTCGAGCGGTCTGAAAACCGGATCGAGAAAGGTCTTGCCGCGAGCGTCAAGCACCCGGGTTAAATAAATCCCCGAGCGGCTTCGTAATCAGGAGCAGAATGCCGACGTAGAGAGCGAGTTGAATCCAGCCTGAGGTATTCATATCAAAATTTTTCCGGACGAATGATCGAAAAGATCAGATAGACAATCAGTCCGAGAGCGATGATTCCAACGATGAGATTGGTCATACTAAGTGAGGTTAGGTTAGACCTTTTCGCAGGCCCAAATAAAAATGAACATGAGCACAAAAAAGCCGACAGTTAGTCCGACAAAGAAGAGGTCTTGCATAAGTTGTAAGCTTAGAAGCTAAAGATGAAATCGATCCCAGCGGTAAATTGATCGCGGTCGCTGGAATCATTGAATGGGTGAGTGTCGTTGAGCGACCGGTCGTAGCGCAGCTCCGGGCGAATCGTCAGTCCCGCGATTGGCTTTGGCATCGGCGGCTTGATGTTGACCCCAACGGTTAACGCGCCATAGGTCGTATCGCCGCCACCCACGGTTCGCGGATCAATCGTCGGCTGGCCATCCAGGGCCCGGATCGGGTCATGCGGATCAGCAAACGAGACGACATAGAATCCCTGCTGATCGCTAAAGACTTCCGCCGCGAAGGCCAACGCTGAGCCAGTCGTTGATCGAGTAAGTGAAATATTGAGCGACGCCATAGGCATCGGCATCGGCGGCCTCATCGTGGGCGTAATTCAGGTCGGTGATCGAGGTGAGTTTGTCTGTGATCTTCCAGGTGACGGTAATGCAGTTTAGATAACGAAAGTCGTGGTTGTTATCCGGCGTCTCCGGCCCGATGTGAGTGGACGCCGCGACGACGACCTTGCCATCATTGAAGTTCAGTCCGAGCCCGCCATGAAAGGCGACGGAATCGTTATTGTCGTCAAGAGCGGTGTGTAACGCCGCGGGTCACGCCGGCCATCAAATCGAGCCATTTCGTGGCGTGCAGAGTCGCGAGACCGCCGGTGTGATTAAACGGAATACCGAAATCGAAAAATGTAAGGTGTGCGAATAGAAAAAGTTGGTGCGCGGATCGATCGTCTCGGCACCTTCCAGGGTAACCCATTTGCCGAGTTTCAGGTCGAGACCGCCGTCGGTCAGGACAGGGAAATGGAGATTGAGATAGGCCTCGACGATGTCCGGCTGGACAATGGAAGTGGCGGCGGCGTGATCAAGCAAGCCAAGCCCGTGAATAAAGCGGGCATCACTCCCATACATGAATTGAAGTTTGAATCCCCAGTCGAACTGGCCCGGTTGCGGAGCCAGGGCTCGCTCGAGGTTGACGACCATCTGATTGAGGAGGGGCTCATTCGCTCGGTCGTCAAAGAGCCGGCCAAAGTTCTGGTTATCGTTTGGCGTCGCAGGGTTAAAAGTAATGCCGGTATCGATCCAGCCGCTGATCTTGAAACGCGGCTCCGGAGCTTTGGTCTCCTCGGCCGGAGTCGTTTCGCCGCCGAAGGAAAGCGGAGAACTTAGAATGAGGATCCCAACAGGTCCAAGCAGTTTGCGATTGAGTGCTCTGAAAAGCATGGCAGATCGCCTTAGCTTTCGGCGTGCCTGATGACAGTGATGACTAATTAATTCCATTGGTTTAGAGGTATAAATAAGTTTGTTCATCGCTTAGACGGTGGGTTGACTTGGGTTGTCTTTCATGCAAAACGCCCGGTTCTCCACTTGAAAGAATGGCAGATTGCACGAGCCCGACAGGTGGTCGCCTTACTCATTGCCGAGATTGAAACGTTCTTTGCTCGAGCCGAATTGGAATAACTCATAAAGACGCCGCATGTTTTGCTGTGCGGGCTCATAGCTGCGAGTCAATCGCGATCGCGCGGCCGTAACATTTTTGCGATCGCATACTCACTTCTGCATTTCAAAGAGGATGCCGAGGAGATTATGGGCCTCGATCATATGGTCATTTTGTCGGATAACCTCCACGAGGTGACCGCGCGCCGCGTCAAACTCCCGGTTGTTGATCGCGCGTTTGGCCGCGAGCAAATGAATATTCGGCTCGGTCTTGTATTTTAACGGCCGTGATATTCGCTCCGGGACGGGCGCGGGTGCATGGCGCTCGATGACTTCGTTGAGAAGTGTCCGCAGTTGTTCGGGTGTAACTGGCTTTGCCAGAAAATCGATTGCGCCCAGTTTCATCGCTTTGACCGCATTTGGCATGTCACCGTAAGCAGTGATAATGACCGCGGGCGTTTTGATATTCCGGTCGCGCATTACCTCCAGGAGCTCCAACCCATCCATTTCCGGCATCCGCAGATCGAGCACTGCGACATCGAATTTGACTTGGCAAATTGCTCGACCGCGGCCGTTCCGGAGTCGGCTTCGATTACATCGAAACCTTCGGTTTCAAGCGCGGCTCGTTACATCATTCGAACATTGCGTTCATCGTCGACAATCAGGATTCGTTTTTCATGACTTCGCTGGCCCCGGTTTGCGGGGTGGATGGATGGCTCAGCCGCCGGTAGAACAAAGTAGAATTCGCTTCCTTTCCCAGGCTGACTGTTGACGCCGACCCGGCCGTCGTGGGCGGCGACGATTTCGCGGGTGATCGCCAGACCGAGCCCGGCGCCGTGTGAGTCTGTCCCGGGAATGCGAAAGAATTTCTCAAACATTCGCGGCTGATATTGCAACGGAATCCCCGGGCCATGGTCGATAACCGAAAAACGAACGCCGTCGTCATCGCGTTTCGCGGTGAGCAGAATCTCGCCGCCGGGACGCGAGTATTTGGCCGCGTTCGAAACCAGGTTGGAAAAAACATGGAAGATTTGCTGAGGTTCGACGGCGACATCAGGAAGGTTTGCTTCCACTTCGGCTTTCAATTTTGCCGCCCGCGCCTCGGCTACCGTGCCCAGCTCACTAAGCGCTTTCTGCACGAGGTCGTTAGGGCTTTTTCGTTCCAAACTCATTCGCCGCGAGCCTGACTCAATCTCGCGCAAGATCAAGCAGATCGTTGATCATCCGGAGGAGGCGCTCCGAATCCTCGCGGGCGGCGAGGAGCAACTCCGTTTGCTTGGGATTGAGCGCGCCAATCTTCTCTTCGAGCAAAAGATGGAGACCCATGCGCACGCTCGTTAGGGGAGTTTTCAACTCGTGACTTACGGTCGAGACCAGGTTTGTCTTCACGTCGTCGAGCAAACGGAATCGGGTCACATCCTCGAAGGACGACGGCGGCGCCGAAAACATCACCATGTTCATCATGCATCCCGATGACCCGCGGGAGAATAAACGTTTCTTTATCGTCGATTCGCACACAAAGCGCTTTCGCAAAGCTGGTCGGAAGAAAGTCTGGTCCGCCTTTTAAGACTCGTTCTATCTCGGCCAGAACCGGGCTCGGCAAATGATTGGTCTCGAGCTTGGCAAACAACCGATCGGCGGCGGGATTCTTGAAATCTATTTTCCCCTCCTGCGAGAGGACGAGGATGGCGTCGGGAAAGCGAGAAAGTGATCTCAGTCATCTGCCGCGCCTGCAAGATCTGGTCGGTGGTTACTTCCCGGTAAGTGCGGAGTTTGCCCGCCATCTTATTGAAGGCTTCCGCCAATTGACCCAGCTTCGTCGTGCGACGGGACGGGCACGACTTGATTGAGATTACCTTCACCTAGCTCCTTGGAAGACTCAGTGAGGGCGCGAATGGGGCGGAGAATTGAGGCCTGTAATCGGCGCGGCAAAGAAGATTGCGATCAGAAGCCCGGCGCCGAGGGCGATGATCATATAACGGATCGAAGCCGCGCTGATTTTACGCGCGTCACGATCGGCCTTTATCATTGCCTCCTGATTGATGCGGAGGATGGTATCCGCGGTGTCCTTGATCGCGGTAAAAGTCGGGAGCATTTCCCGGAAATACATTTCTTGTCTGGCGTTGAGATCGGTCGAGCCTGCAAAGGTTTCCGCTTGCTCGGTGTATCTCTGCTGTAACCCCGCCAGTCTGGTCGCTAACTCTTTCTCGCCGGGAAGAGTGATGTTGTTGAGTTCGATGGTTAGATTTTCGCGAAAGATCGGCAGGTTTTGACGGTAGAGATTCCGACCTCGTTCTTCTTCGCCGACGAGGGTGAAGAACAAGCCCGAGTCCATCCGTTCGGCCGCTTCCTTCATCTTTTGCGCGGCCAGGACACTGCGAAAATTCTCGCGCAAGATGACGTCGACCGCTCCGCCCAGCCGGGTGAAGAGGAGAACGGCATAGATCCCCATGGTAATGAGGAGAATGAAGATCGGTGCGAGCCCGAGCAGGATTCTGTTTCGCAGCATCAGGGGCCGCTTTAGCTCGGACCATGCCATAGGATTTTGGAAATGGCTTACGCACTTGGCGCAAGCTATTTGGCGCTAATTACATGAGGTCGCGCATTCGCTGGCAACATGCATCTTGCACGAAAGAGCCGCCTGCAGCCGTGCAACCCGCAATCTAGGAAAGCTTCTTTCGCTTTCGGTAAAGCGTCGCCGGATCGATCCCAAGAACAGTCGCAGCTTCCTCGAGCGTAGCACTGTTCGCCGTCACTCGCTGGATGTGCGCCGCCTCAACCTCGGCGAGGGTGACCTTGCCGCCGATCCGAATTTCCTGCGTATCGCCATCCAGAGTTTCGATCAAGTCGTGTGTTTCAATGCTCGGCCCGGCCGTAAGGGATCGCGGCCCGCTCAATCACGTTGCGCAATTCCCGGATGTTTCCCCGCCAGCGATATCGTTTCATCAGATCGAGGGCCGCCGGCGAGATCCCATCAATCGCCTTGCCGCAATGAGCAGCCACGAAATGCAAGTGCGAAAGGGCTAACTTCTCGAGGTCATTAAGTCGATCACGTAATGGCGGCAGACTTATCGCGATCACATTCAGTCGATAGAAGAGATCTTCTCGGAATTGTCCGCCCGCGACTGCTTTCGCAATGTCGTGATTGGTCGCGGCAATCACCCTGACGTTTGCGCGCCGGGGCGTGGTTTCGCCAACCCGTTCGTATTCTCGTTCCTGGAGTAATCGCAACAGTTTTGCCTGAATCTCGACCGGCAAATCTCCAATTTCGTCGAGAAAGAGTGTGCCGCCTTCCGCCGCAGTCACCTTGCCCCAGGTGTCAGTTAACGCTCCGGTAAATGAACCTTTCGCGTGCCCGAAGAGCTCGCTCGCAAGAAGTTCACGCGTCAGGCTTGGACAGCTGACAGTTACAAACGCACTTCCGCGCCGCGGGCTCCGCCGATGAATCGCGCGCGCGAGCACGCTCTTGCCCGTCCCGCTTTCGCCCAAGAGCAGGACGGTGGCGTCGCTCTCCGCGGCTTTGAAGGCAATCTCAGGACCTTTTGCATCGCCGGTGATTGCGTCGTCAGATCGACTTCAGGAGCCTCCGCGTTCAGTCGCGATTCTAACTCAGCGACACGACTCTCCAGTTTTTTGTCTTGGCGATGCGACCGAGCACCAGCCGAACCTGTTCCGGCGTGCATGGTTTGGGCAGGTAATCGTATGCGCCGCGACGCATCGCCTCGACCGCGGTTTCGATGGAGGCAAATGCGGTCACTATGACCACGGCGAGCTGTGGCGAAATGCGCAGGGCTTCCTCCAAAACATCGAGCCCGCTTTCCTGGCTCAATTTGAGATCGAGGAGCATGACATCAAAGCTCCCAGCCTTGAGTTGTTTCACCGCCGACGCCCCATCGGATGCACTTGCGACCTCGTGCTCCATCGATTCGAGCGCAAGCGTCAGTGTGCGCCGAATGTTTTGCTCGTCGTCAACCACGAGAACTCGCATTGGCAACAATAGAATCTAATGCTCCTGATTGAGCAAAGCCGTCTGAGTAAACACTTTCTGGCGAGGGAACTCCCGGCAATGGCGGAAACGGCGCTCAGAGAGCGCCGCTGCAACCGCGGGCAACGCCTTTTTACCGGGCCAGGCAACGCGCTGCAAATGACAGGATTTGTTGAAACCGGCGTCGCGTTCCCGGGTCAAAGCACTAACACAAGTGAAATCGTTTCGTCCATCCAAAGGCCGTCCCAAGACAATTCCGCTCGCCGGGACCGAACCAGCTGCCAGGAACGCGAAGCCGGCAGAGCCAACCGCTTCGAACCGCAAGTCTGCGGCGTCGTGGGAAGCGGCGCCCGGCCTCCAATTGCAGGGCGGCAGCAGAAGAGGAAGATTTCGAAATCTACCGCGGACGAGGTGGAACCCTGGTGCGGACCCGCCGTTTAATCATGGCGGCGGTGCGGCTGTGGGAACTCCGCCGCGGCTTGCGCGATTACTAGAGGTCGACAAGCCGTCTCGTGAATTCCAGACAAGCGCTTCTTCGCGTCCCGAATGTGCAGACGCATGTTTTCTTTGGAGGCGAGGGCGGCAGATTGACGTGAATTCTGCTCTGATCTGCGGCGCAGTTACGAAACGGCGGCTTTGCAAGCGCCGCGGCGGTTATCCGTAACGGATGCGAAGCAACGGCCGGGCTTGAAAGCCCGGTCGCTCAAAGAGCGCTACGGCAAAACCGTCGTTCCTTGTTGCAGCCGGGCGGCGCTGACGCCGGCAGCTGGAGGAGTGGCCAAAGGTCCAAGATCTGGGCCTGGGTTCAACGCCCCCGGCTCCAATGACCTTGGAAGTGACAGCTGAAAGACCGCAATCATGCAAATCGGGTCGATCCTGCTCTAGCTCGATAAGCCTTAGCCAGAAGCTGCCGTAGCGCAGCCTGAAAGGCGAGGCCGGGCTTTCAAAGCTGAGACTGAAATCTGCGAGCTTAGTCGATCGTGATGATGACTTTGCCACGCGCGTGCCCCTGTTCGAGGTATCGAATGGCTTCGGGGGTCTCGTTTAATTTATAGTTGCGATCGATCACCGGTTTCACTTTTCCTGCTTGCATCAGATCAGCCAGGGCAGCGAGGTGTCTTTGTGGTTCAGTTCCGCCAGCATCATTCCCATGGGTTGACTGACAAATTTCGAGTAAATCATTGCCCGGAGCGGGCGGAGCATCTCTCCGAATAACCCCTGGTTATCTGCAGCTCCCGCCGCCGATCATGACATATCGGCCCTGGGGGTGAGGATGCGGCGACACTCGGAGAGGGAACGGTTCCCGACGTTGTCGAGAACGAGGTCATAACGCTGGTCGCCCTTGGTGAAATCAGCCTGCGTATAGTCGATCACGTGATCGGCCCCTAACGAGCGAACCATATCCAGATTACGGGTGCTGCAGACGCCGGTAACATTGGCGCCAAGTGACTTCGCGATTTGGACCGCGAACGTGCCGACACCTCCAGAAGCGCCGTTGATCAAGACCTTCTGACCTGACTGAAGCTTGCCTTTATCGCGCAGACCCTGGAGGGCGGTAATCCCTGCAATCGGCACCGAAGCCGCCTGTTCAAAGGAAATGCTGGCCGGCTTCAGGGCCAATGATCCGGCGGCGCGTGGACAAACGTATTCGGCAAAAGCTCCAGTCCTGCCACCATAGACTTCGTCACCCGGCTTGAACTCGGTTACATTCTTGCCCACGGCTTCGACCGTGCCCGCGTAATCGACACCCAGCCGGGTGTCTTTCGGTTTGCGTAAACCGACCCCCGATCCGCATGATGTAGGGCGTGCTCCTCGATGTAGTGCCAGTCGAGCGGATTGACTGAAGCCGCGCGGACCCTGACCAGCAGTTGGTCGTCGTTAGGCACGGGTTTTTCGATGTCCTGAAACTTCAGGCTGTTAAGCCCATAGTCACAGTAGACGATCGCTTTCATGGGATGCGCCGGGGCCGCGGAGTAACGTTCGCAGTCATTACTCGAGGTCCAATAGGCGATGAATCCGCCAGACCACGAGAGCGAGCAAGAGCACGCTGAAAGTCCACTTGAGAATGCGTTTGATTTTCATAGGTCGGTTGTTGTCATGAGGGCAGATGTCAGAATCGTTAATCGTAATTGGTAATTCTTAAAGCGCATCATTCATCGCTCGTCACTTTTATGACCAGCTTGCCGCGCGCGTGTCCTTCGTTGAAATAACGCAGGGCCTCCGCGGTTTCGTTAAAGCGATAGGTCTTCTCCACAAACGGTGTCACTTTTCCTGCCGTCATCAGCTCACTGAGGAACTTCAGGTCCGCCTCGGTTCGACGCGGTTATGTATCTTTCAAACTTCTGATCGGTGAAGCGTGACAAGAAACTGGTAGCAAACGCACGGACAATCCGCCAGACCAGCTCCTGGTTCGCTCCGGCGCCGCCAATCCCGGCAAGGACACAGATACCGTGAGGCTTCAAGATGCGGCGACGTTCGGAAAAGGAGTGATTGTTGACGTTATCGAAGAGCATGTCGTAGTGCTCCTCGCGTTTGGTGAAATCTTCTTTCGTGTAATCGATGACGTGATCGGCGCCGAGCGTGCGCGCCATCTCCACGTTGCGCGTGCTGCACACAGCAGTGACCTCTGTGTCGAACGCCTTCGCGATCTGTAGTGCGAAGGTTCCGACGCCGCCTGATGCGCCGTTGATCAGGACTTTCTGGCCGGCCTGGATCTTCCCTGTGCGCAGCCCCTGCAGCGCAGTCAGGCCCCGCGAGTCCAACCGCGCCGGCTTGCTCGAACGTGATGTTGGCCGGCTTCAAAGCCACGCGATCCTTGCGAACGCATAGTACTCGCGACCGCGCCCCATCTTAGCCCAAAGACTTCGTCCCCGGGTTTGAACTCACTGACATCCTTGCCGCTAGCTTCGACCACACCGGCGAAATCGCGTCCGAAGCCGGTGAACTTTGGCTTCCGCCATCCGAACATGGGCCGGGCGATTAGCGGGCCGCGCACCAAGCCGCTGTCAATGAAGTTAAGTGAAGCCGCGCGAACTCTGACCAGAAGCTCGTCGGCCTTCGGCACCGGCTTCTCGACCTCCTCAACCTTGAGGACATCGGGCTGCCCGTATTCGCAATACCTAATCGCTTTCATGCGCTCACCTCCGGGAGGAATGCTGCGCCCACAGTCGTTAGTAGAGGTCCAGTAGGCGAATTGGAACCAGGAAAGAGGAGAATCAGAATCGCCAGCGCGCTGCGTTTAAGGATTTTTCTCCATTTCATAGGCAGGTTCTCGAATGCCTTTGAAGAGCAGCCAGGCACCAACGATTAGTTCGAACAGCGCCATGGGCGAATCGAACCAATAGGGATTCACCGGCTTCTGGAAATCGGGAAAGATGAGAAAGACAAACGCGCAGAAGACGCACCACGCGGAGGAGATCAGGCCGAAGATCGACAACTTTCGCGGGATGTATCCGGATTTGAGCCACAACCACGCCCAGACCGTTGCCGCCAAACCGAAGAACGGCAGGCCGACATAGTAATCATCGAAGGTGCCGGCGATGTTGAGTCGAGCCAGGACTTGCAGGCGCTCTGGCTCGAAGGTTTGCAGGTAATCCGGACCATTAACGAGACGCAGCGCGCTTAACAGATTCAAACAGCTGAGAAGCCAGAGCATTGCAAAGACGAGCCGAAACAACGATCCGAGGAGAGCAAGCGCCCTGATTGATTGGTTTGAAAACGACGTAAACCGCGGCGAGCAGAACGATTGAGTTCAGGCTGTAAAACAGAAAACCGGTCACGGCGATGCGAAACTGCGTCGGGTGCGCCACGATATTGCGCGCCGTTTCAGCCGCCTCGCGTGGGACGACAAGAGGACCGAGCAGCACACATAATTCGCAAAGACGACGATCACCATAGAGAGCAGAAAACTGACTCCCGCGACTCTCGCAGCGGTGCGTTGTGAGTTATCGACCATATGTCTCAAGCGGTGGCCGCAACCGGCAGCGGCGATGGTTCATCTTTCGCGCCTTTGATCAATAACCAGAGCATGATCGCGAGTTCGCCGAACAGGACCGGTTGGGAATAGCTAAAGAGAGCGTTGTAATAAGGCGGAAGAACAACGCGGTGACGCTCAACGCCAAATAGCCGAAACAGTTGATCATTAGCCACACGCCAATGAAGCGCGGGAGGAATTTCGATCGAAAGACGAGCAGGCCAAAGGGGAAGAGCCACAAACCCCAAAAATCTCGGCGATAAAAATCCCATTACTGTGCAAGCGCAGAAACAACATGCCGAAGCGCGTCGCGCTGAGGTTTATCGAAGACGGAAAGGAATTCCGGCGCCGCGAAAAAGAATCAACGCCGCGATATCGTTCAGGGCATTCATAAAGCAAACTGCGGCGCTAACGAGGACAAAGGCGACCATCAGCCAGGCCCACGGCCGACTGACCTCGCGGAGCAAGCGGTAGAGCGCGATGGCAAGACAAATGAAAATCACTTGCCCAACAAGGTCAGCGAAGATCGATAGGCGGAACATGCGTCTCATGAGCGAGGTGATGTTCGCGGCCGTCGCGGCCGCATTTCCCGTGACGATCAGTTTGGTCGGAACATAGATGAGGCTGAACGGGCCCGTCGCGACCATCGAGAGATAGATGGCGCCGGCGGATTCCGCGCGAGCGTGCTTCGGGCAGGTTGTGACTGTTGATGGGTTGCAGTGAGTGCATTCATTGATTGGCGCATCAGTTGTGCGATTACACCGACCGCGATAACGCCGCAACCGAATTGCGGCGGCGATGAACGCGGCCGCGAAGAGCAGACCGGATCCAAAGGCCGGGCGTTGTCAGACATCTGCCGGGCGTGAGCTGCGCGACTGACTCAATGGCCACGTTGTGTTGTCCGTGCGCGGTTGGATCGAAGGCGAAAGCCTCGGCGGCGAATCCGAAGAGCCGATGTTTCACTGCCGTTGATACGCATCGATGTGTTGAAGGCGATTCGTTCCAACATCGACAGGGCAATGAACGGCAACACCGCCCACAAAAACGTCGCGCGTCTTGCCCAACCGGAAACGAGTAGCAGCCAGCCGTAAATCGGCGCGTGCCAGAGCGAAAGAGCAATAAGGCTGTAGAAGAGGACGAATGAGTGCCAAAACAAGTTCACTTACGACCACGTTGTCGCCGGATTCATCCCGTGAGCGAGAAGCAGAGAATGCCGAGTCCAAATCATGACCCAGCACTTGCGTGACTCACAATGATGACGAAGGTGATGAGCGGTAGAACCGCGAGCGGAATCGTTGCTTTCGAAAGGACCGCGGTGAAATCAGACACCGGCAATGATTTCCAAAGAATGCTGCGGTCGCGTCGTTCATACATAACGCGTCGAGGCAGTAGAAGACGCCAACGATGAACGCCGTAAAGATGATCATCATGGCGGCGACGTCGTACGGTATTTCAATCGCGGCGCGTGCCTTCGCTGTGTCCCAGGTTAAAACCTCGCGCCAGCGCTCGGCTAATCCAACCGCGCTGATCATGAATCCGCAAAAGCACGACGGCCATGACACTGAGCGGCGCGATATAGATGAATGGTTTCCCACGATCTCCGCGCCAGACCGACCAGTCAGAAGAGCCGGGTCGGTGAAAACCCGGCAGGTCCAACAGACTCTATACTCGTTAGGCATTTCCGCGTTTGAGTTGACCGGGCTCATCTTGTTTCGACCGGGGTTTCGTTCTTTTGGCTTACCAATGACCGCGACAAACAGGTCCGCGATGCTCGGGCGACGTTGACTTCCTGCCGAGGGCGGCGAGCTGAGCGCGGTCAGCATTTTCGAAGAGGAGAGATGCTGCGTCCGAACATCGGCCGCCTCGTGGATTGGGCCATGCGCGCGGGCGGTGGGCAACTGCTCCGGCCCGACCATGACTTTCGAGAATAACGCGACTCGAACTGTTCCATGCTGGATTCGAGCACGATCTTGCCGCGATTGATGAACATCAGATCGAGTGAGCACATCCTCGGACCCTTCCACCCGGTGAGTGGTAACGATGATCGCGCATCTGTGGTCGAAGTAGTCGTTTGGAGCTTTAATCGTAGAACTGTTTCCGATAAAGAATGTCGAGTCCGAGGGTGGGTTCATCGAGCACCAGGAGTTTGGCGTCGATTGCCATCACCACCGCAAGATGTAACTGCGCGACCATTCCTTTTGATAACTCCCTTACTTTGCTCCCGCGCTTGATCGTAGTCTTCGCGAGGAAACGTTCGCCTTCGCGCGATCGAATCTGGGTGCACCTCGACGTAATCGAGCAAAGCGACGAAACTCGCAGCCAGCGGGGAAGGACAGCGACGTCGGCGATAAAAGAGACTTCACGCATGAGCTGGTCGCGCGTGATGACCATGGATCACGACCGAGCACCTTTGAAGTCTCCCTCGCAGCAGGTAAGTCCAAGAATCGCGTTGAGCGCCGTGGTTTGCCGGCGCCATTCGGGCCGATGAGTCCCAGGATGGCCTTCGGCGACGGACAAATCAATTCCATCGAGAGCGATGGTGTCGCCAAAGGTTTTGCGGAGGCCGCGTGCCTGATGCAAGCCATGACTTAGAGTCCTTCCCTTCGCTCGTTCTGGACGACGCCTGGTGCGCCGCGGCGTCGAGTTCCTTCTGGGTCAGGCCCAGCCGTTCAATCGTGGCGAAGACGCGTGGCCACTCTTCGGTGAGAAACTTTTCGCGCTCACCCTTAAGCAGAGATCGCGCGATGATCGCGCGAACAAACATTCCGAGACCGCGCCTGGTTTCGACCAACTGCTCGTCGACCAGCTCTGTCGGCGTTTTCAAGACGGTCAGCGGATTAATCCGGTGGTCGGCTGGCGACGCTGCGCACCGAGGGCAGGGGATCGCCTTCGTTAAGGGCGCCTTCGAGGATCATGGCGACAACGCGATCACGCAGCTGGCGATAGATCGGCTGGTGGTGGTTCCATTCACGGCTCATCGGGTCTTGGCAGGGGCCGCGAAATGCCGGAAGCGTTCGGCTCGGTCGAAGTCGCGGCTTGTCATATAGTGATATAGTTAACTATAACACTACGTATCTGGCAAGATCTTTTTTGGTTTTTTCACGCCCGACAACCGAATTCTGGGGGAACGACCTCCAGGGTCGTTTTCACCACTCCGCGCGGACGGGGCAGAGCCCGTCCTCCAAACGCCTTTGCGTCGTCGCGACCTAAGGCCCCAAAACCCCTTCGGAATACGTCCGTCCGCTCCCTCGCATCCGTTTTATTTTATGGCTGGAAGAATTCCGGGATCGATCATGGCAGTGTTGAGATCAGAATCAGGACGCCGATGCAGCCGCCCCTGAAGAAAGTGAGGACTGCTATGACCCGAACGCGTTTCTTCTCCCAGCGACAGCGTTCGCGGCGCAATCTTTCCCTCTTAAACTGAACGACCGGAGAGCAACAACCGTCCGGCAAACCTGCGCGTGCTCGTAGTCGAAGAGCCATCCGGCAATCGCCCGCGGTCCGAAGACCTTTCTAGGCTTGCACCAATGCCAAGGTCGAGGTCTGCCTCCGATATGCATGCGGCCCTGGCGTTGGCGCCGGAAGAATTGAGTTCGATGTTTTGCTTTGCGACCCCAATCTCCCGGATGGGACCGGCTGGGAGCTGATGGCAAAGTTAGGAGAACGAGCTCGGTCGCGCGGTGTAGCTTATTCTGCCCTGATCAGCCTCAGGACGTCATTCAAAGTCAGCAGGCCGGGTTCTCCGAACATCTGGTCAAAGGATGCGACCCGGATGAATTGGTGGCGGCAATCGAACGTGTTTTTGAGGGAAAAGGCCGACTCGCGGAGCGAGCTCCGCTGCTGGGCGACGGTGATTGACACCGCCGATTAGCAAGGCGGGAAACTGATCCCGAAGTTGCTTCCTGATTTCTCGCGAAAGCCTTGCTCCTTTCTCGAATTATCAATGAAAACCATTTTCCTACTTTACTGATTTCCAATCTCTTCATGAACCTGGCCTGGTATGGTCATTTGAAGTTTAAAAATGCGCCGCTTTGGATCGCCATCGTCGCCCAGTTGGGGCCCGCCTTCCTCGAGTATCTTTCCAGGTGCCGGCCAATCGTGGGCTCAAATGAGTGGAGCGTGCCACAACTTAAAGTCTTGCAGGAATGCATTACCCCTGAGTCGTTTCTCGGTGGTCGCCTTGTTGCACTTTTTCATGCCCGCCTCAATGGAACATCGCCGTCTCTTATGTCCTTGATCATTGGCGCGGTCTTTTTCGCCTTCAAATTCTAGAAACCATCTCACCCATCTCACGAATACCAAGAAACCCGGAGATCTTCTTAAAGCCCTCACCTCAATCCTCCCTCGAGGCCGTAACGCGGAGCAGGCCGGGCTTCCCGCAACGGATGCGAAGCAACGGCCGGGCTTTCCAAGGAGGACGCGAAAGCGCCAGGTGGGGGAAGCGTCAACGGCCATGGAGTTTAATGAGACGATTTTTAGCGCCTTTTTCAGGGATCGGCGGTTTCGCTACGCCGAGGCTTTGCTCATCGCCGAGTGAGCAACGATAAGGCATGACCGAGACGACTGATGGAACTTACCCGCCGTGCGCAAGTTGAGTGAGCACCAGCCTGATCGTTTCTGGTGCACTGATTCGTTAGGTCTGATTGAGACCGTCGCTAAAGGCGCGCGCCGGCTAAAAAGCCCGTTCGCGGGAAAGCTCGACCTTTTCTTCGCCGCCGAGATCCAAATTTCGCGAAGCCGGAGATCGAACCTTCATACCTCACCGAGGTAGTCTGCGCGCGATCCTTACGTTGATTCGGCAGAGTTATCTCCCGGACACAAGCAGCTTAGCTTACTTTGTCGAGCTGATCGAGATCAGCACCGAGCCCGAGCATCCGACGCCGGAGTTGTTTCATTTGTTAGCGCGCGCCTTTCATTTTCTCGACGGCAACGATCCCGATTCTCCGGGCGGTGCGCCATTTCGAAACCCAGTTTGCTCGCCTCTCCGGAGTGCATGATCCCGCTCTCCTGAAGAAAAAGTCCCGCGGTTGCCGCTTTGGGGCACTCTTTGGTCGGCTGCCGCGGGAGCGGGCCTCCCTCCCTCAAGGCCGTGCAGTAACTTTCCCCGCGAATATCTCTGGTCACCCGTCGTCTGTTTGTTAACGTCCCTTTCACGATGAAAAAATCTTCACTTCTCCTGCTCCTGGGCGCAGCGATTTGCGCGCCCCTTGCTGACCGCCAGCGCGCAAGAAACTTACAAGATCCAGATCCAGTCCATTCCGCGATCGGTTTCAAGCGTCCGCCATTTCTTTAGTTATGTGAATGGCAGCTTTAGGAAATTCGAAGGCGCAATTAACCTGGATTCGGATCATCCGGAAAAGTCATCGGTTAATGCCACGATCGATGTCGCGAGTATCGATACCAAGAATGACAATCGCGATAACGATCTGCGGGGCACTGATTTCTTCGATGTCGCCAAGTATGCGACAATTACTTTCAAGAGCCGGAGCGTGAAACAAACCGGAGTGGATAGCGCCGATGTCATCGGTAACCTGACCATGCATGGCGTGACCAAGGAGATCACGTTGCACGAAGTTTCTCGGCAAAGGCGAAGAGGCATGGGCGGTGCGCCTGATCAGCGGCTGGCAGGTCACGACCGAGCCGCTCAAGCGCAGTGAGTACGGATTGACCTGGAGCAAGATGGTCTGAGGGCACCCCGCCGCGGTGGGCGAGGAAGTGACCATCAGTCATCGATGTCGAAGCGGACAAGGCACCCTAACGAGTAAAGGCTGGTGTGAAGGTTGTAGCCGGGATCGGTGACTCGGCAAAGGACGAGGGGGAAACTGAGGGCGTGACGCGGGGAAGCGCGCCCCTCCAGGCTCGAGATGATAAGGTACGTTCGGGGAAGGCGCTTCGCCCCGGCGGTTCTAAACCGCCGCTCCGTGCCGTTTGAACGGAGGCTCCTTCTTTCGTGCATCGGCGATTATATCGCCGATACACCCACGAAGATGCTCCTGGCCTTTCATCCCGAAGCTGGCCAGCCTTTCGGCGAATGCGATGACGAACTGATTTCACTATGCTCAGCGCCGGGTGAATTGGAGGGATGACGCCGCCGTTCGCGAGAACCGAGAGCTAACCCGGACGGCGTCGCGATCGCAGATAGCGGCCCGCGTCGAACGCCCTTCTATCTTTATTCCTCGGGGCAGTTCCGGGAAAATTTTCGTGCTTACCAAACGGCCTTCGCATCGGCGAAACGACGATTTGTTTTGGCCGTCAAGGCCTGCTCGAACATTGCCATCCTTCGGCTGCTGCAAAATGAAGGCGCGGGAGCGGACACTGTTTCCGGGGCGAGATTCGACGCGCCCTCCTCGCCGGGATGGATCCTTCGAAAATCATTTTTCGGGAGTCGGAAAAACGAGAGAGGAAATCGGATTCGCGCTCGATTCCCAGATTGGCCAGCTCAATGTCGAGTCAGTCGAAGAACTGAAACTCATCAACGAAATCGCGGCCGCGAAGAATCTGCGGGCGCGCGTGTCCATACTGGTGAATCCGGACGTGGATGCGGGCACGCACGAGAAAATTGCGACCGGCCGGAAGTCGGACAAGTTCGGCATTCCCTGGAGTGAGGCGTGGGATTCTTACCAGATGGCGAGAGGCCTTTCGCATTTGGAAATCGAAGGACTCGCCTTTCATATCGGCAGCCAGATCACTGAGCTAACTCCTATTCGCGAGGCTCTAACGAAGGCGGTGGAGTTAGTCCAAAGATTGCAAATGATGGCTTCGCGCTCCGTCGAATCGATGCTGGCGGCGGGCTCGGCATTCGCTACCACGATGAAACTCCGATCCCACTGCGCAATTACGCTGAGTTAGTCATGAACTTGCTCCGGCCGCTCGGGTTGCGGTTGTTTCTCGAGCCGGGCCGTTCCATCGCCGCTTCCGCCGGCGCCCTGATCGCGCAGGTGCAATTTCGCAAACAAAGCGTAAGGTAAAAACTTCGTCATTCTCGATGCGGGCATGAATCGATCCTTGCGCGCCCTGCGACTTACGGCGCCTGGCACGAAATCATTCCGGTGCGCGAGGCGAGGGCGGCGGCCGAAACCTGCGATGTTGTCGGCCCGGTCTGCGAATCAGCGGACGCTTTAGGAACAAACCGGCGGCTGCCACGACTGGAAGCCGGCGACCTGGTTGCAATCCTCGACGCCGGCGCTTATGGCGCGAGCATGTCTTCAAACTACAACACCCGCCCTTTGCTTCCCGAGGTTCTGGTCGAGGACAACGCCGCGCGGGTGGATTCGAGAGCGGCAACGTTTTGAGGACATCATCGCCCTCGAAAAATTTTGAGACCGCGAGCGAGCGCAAAAGGCGCTATTCGTGGCCCGTCGAAATCATTATTCTAGAAACAAGGGTTCGCTTGCCTGAACGAACTCGCCGGGGCTACCCGGCGCGGATTAATGAGCGTCAAAAGCAAAATTCTGATCGCGGAAGATGAGCCCGCGGTGTTGCGGCTGGTCAGAGTACCTGCAACGGGCCGGCTACACTGTCGGCGAAGTGACTCACGGCGATGAAGTCGCCGCCCGCGTCTTCAGCCGGAAACCGGCGCTCTAATCCTCGATCTGATGTTGCCCGGCCGATCGGGTTTCGACCGTTGCCATACGCTCAAGAGTGACCGGCGGAGCAGTCACATCCCCATCAATCGACGCTGACTGGCGAAAGCGCAGGAGCGCGATCGCGTTCTGCGGTTTGGAATTGGCGCGGATGATTATGTAACCAGGCCCTTCAGCCCGCGCGAACTGGTTTTGCGCGTGCAAGGACAGCCACGCAAGCTGCCGGGGCAGGGGACTTCGGGCCGAGACGTCGATTCCGGATCGGCGAGATCTGGTCGATCGGGCGCAGCCGGCAGTGGAGGTCGGCGGCCGCCCAATCGGAGCTGACCGCGACGGAATTCAAACTGCTCGTCATCCTGATGGAGCGGACCGGCCGGGTGCAAACGCGCAACCGGCTCCTGACCGATGTCTGGGGTTATGAGGACGCCGATCGAATCGCGCGCACGGTCGACATCCTATGTTACGCGGCTTCGGAGCAAGCTCGGCCGTGCCGCCAGTCATCTCGAAACGGGTGCATGGATTCGGTTATCGCTTTGTCGAGCGTCGCGCGAAATGACTTCCGCGGAGGAAGCTTATCTTCCAGGTTCTCTTGCAGCTCGACGATGGGGTGCTTTTGGCTCGACGCCAGGGGCGAAGTCGAACTGGCGAACGAAGCCTTGACCCGCTGGTTTGGCCCGGCGGCTAGATGTCGTTAGCCAATCGTTAGGCGAACGGCCTCACGAAACCACAATTGAAGAACTGGCGGCAACGGTGCGCCGGGAATCTGAGCCGTTGACGCGTGAGTTCCTCATTCGGCGGGATGAAAGCTGGCGCTGGTTGTTGGTCCGTGGAGTCAGCTTGGGAGGAGATTCCGCCCGGGTGCTTCTGCTTTTCGCGATATCACCGCTGGGCGGATGCTCGAGGAACTGGGAGACCGATGTGGTCATCGAGCGTTTCCCACGAGCTGCGCACGCCGGTCTCGATCCTCGCCGGTTACATCGAGAACTCTGGTCGATTTCCCGAAATGGCCCGCACCGAACAGGCCGAGATTTTCGCAATCATGCAGGAACACGTAACCCGTCTGAAAGCATTGCTCGACGATTTGCTCACTCTCGCCGCCTTCGAATCGAAGAGCGAAGTGCTCGATTACAGCGGAGCTGGACTCTGCCCGAGTTTTTGCGTCGGATCGCAAAGGACTGGCAGCCGGCGCTCGCAAGCAGGCGAGATGGGCCTTGTCCTCCGAACTCGATAACGCCGCACGCACCATCCGGGTCGATCGCTTTCGTTTCGAACAAGTGATGCACAACCTTTTTGATAATGCCTTCAGCTACGCCGCTTGAAGGTCGAGATCCGGGTTCGCACCGCACGGTCGGCGAACAGGTGGAGATCATTGTGGAGGACAACGGCGCCGGATTCCGCAGGAGGATTTACCCCATGTCTTGATCGCTTTTATCGCGTCGATAAGGCGCGCAGTCGCAAGTATGGCGGCACGGGGCTGGGACTCGATTGTGAAACATATCGTCAATCTCCACTGGGGACGGTGCGCGCGGAAAGCACCTGCAAATGTCGACCCGGATTATTATCTCGCTCCCGGTGGCGCCGGTGGGTGCGATCGCGTCCGCGATTTCGGGGCCGTGAGGATTTACAAAATCAAAACATCTTTGAAACGAAATTGAAACACCCGGTTGCCAACCTGCAAGCGCATGCAGGTTTCGTTGCGCTGGTTCAAGACACTCATTTGCCACGAAGTTTCCTGCTGGATACCGATTGCACTCGGCAAAGAGCGCCGTTCGCATTCGTTAGGCGACGGCCGGGAAGACCAGGCAGGAAGTTTGCGTGAATTTCAGGCGGCTCCCACCGTCAGCGGGAGACGTCCAGGATTGACCTTGGCGACGACGAGGGTGCCCTCGCGGACTAGTTCCACAACAGATGGCTTGGATCGACCTATTAAAAGCCATTAGTCTGGCGTCAGGTCTCGCCGTCGCCGGAAACCTTGCGGCTAAGACGCAATCGATGAAGAAACTCGAAGCCATCATTAAACCGTTCAGGCTCGAAGACGTGCGCGAAGCGCTGACCGCCATCGGGATCGAAGGGATGACGGTGAGCGAGGTGCGCGGCTGTCGGACGGCAGAAAGGTCACCCCGAGATTTATCGCGCGAGCGATGACACGGTTGACTTCCTGCCCAAGATCAAAATCAGAAGTCGTCCTTGCCGATGATGAAGTGATTGAGAGCGCGGCCGAAGCCGTCGTCCGCGCCGCCAAGACGGGCAAGATCGGCGACGGCAAACTTTTCGTCCTCGACGTGGAGCGAGGCGGTCCGGATCCGGACGGGCGAAGAAGGCGCAAAAGCAACCTAGTCTGCCTAACGAGCAAAGGACTCACGTTGTTACAGCATAAGGGAAGCCGGTGCCTTCGTAACTGGCGTGCGCTCCGCAGGAAAGCCCGAGTAAGCTTTCAGAAAACCAACAATTGGATTACGGTCTTTGCTCCGCCCTGAGGCAGAGCCAGCCACGGCAGGAGAGGCCTCGAATTGGCTGACCGTGGAGCAGAACCAGAAACTCTCCGCCTGCAACCGAAAATGGGGCGGATTGACTTCCAGGTTAACGATCCGCAGAAACCGCAGTCCTATTCCTTCTAACTATGATCAAGAAACTAACTCTATCCTGTGCCCTTGTTTCTCTGCTTACACTTACAAGACTCTCTTCAGCGCAAACGCTTACTTCTCTGGTCCATCAGCCTCCGGAGGGCTCTTCCTCTCTCTCCAGCTCACTGATGGCACCGTGCTGTGCCAGGCTAACCAGTCCCAGGGATTGGTGGAAGCTGACGCCCGACATATCCGGGAGTTATGTCAACGCACCCTGGACGAAACTGGCTTCGTTGCAGGCGGGTTACGTTCCGGATGATTTCGCCTCGGCAGTCCTGGCCAGATGGTCGCGGGTCGCTAACTGGCGGCGAATATAACAGCGGTCAGTTTACCCTTGCCAATCTCGGCTCGGTCTATGACCCGGTCGCAAATACCTGGACACCGCTCCGGCTCCGCCGGGCTGGGACTTTATTGGTGATTCTCCTTCGGTAGTTTTGCCCGATGGCCGCTTCGTCGTCGGACGCAAACTCGACATGCAGGTTGCAGCGCCTCGATCCCGCGACCCTGACCTGGACTCTGCTTGGTAACACCGGCAAGAGTGACTTCAACGCCGAGGAAGGTTGGACTTTGTTACCTGATGGAACGGTCTTTACCTTCATGATGTCCAGAATGCGCCTAACTCAGAGATTTACTCTCCAGCACCCAAACGTGGACGACTGCTGGGAGCACCATCGTCGACCTTCATTCGCCTTCGCCCTTTGGATGCCTCCCTTTACGGTCCCAACGGAGAGTTCTGCTACTTTCCGCCAGGCGAAGTAGGTCCGGGGATTCTTTTGGCGGACGGCAGGGTCTTCTGCACTGGTTCTTGTCTCCAGCGCCGGACCTGGTCACACCGCGATCTATACTCCTTCGACCCACACCTGGGTGGTGGTCCAGATTTCCCGGAACAATGATGACGCCGGGGATAACTTTGCGGTTCTTCTACCCAACGGCAACGCGCTCGTCGAAGGTTCAGAGTGGAAAACTTTATGAGTTCGATGGCGTGCATCTTAACCCCACCTTGACCAGCGCCCGGCGCCCTCAATGATTCTCCCGACGGGCCAGGCGCTCTGTGAGCGATGGGTCATCAGTCAAAGTCTACACCTCCGGCAAAGACAACTTTCCCGAAGAAATGGGCGCCGAAGATAAGGAAATTTCCGGCAACGGTCGTTCGCGGCTCGACCTATAAGATAAATGGTCTCCAGTTTAACGGTCTCTCTCAGGCGGCCTCACTTCGGCGACGAGCTTGAAACCGCGACTCAACTATCCATTGGTCGAGGATAACCAGCCAGGCGACGGGTCATGTTTTCTATGCCCGCACCCATGGTCATAGCACGATGGGAGTCGCTACAGGTTCGGCAAGAGTCTCGACTCAGCTTCGATGTCCCGTCCGGAGCCGAAACGGGCCCGAAGCACCCTGGCCGTGGTCGCAAACGGTATTCCGTCGGCGCCGGTAACCATTACGGTGGAGTGAGGCGAATCGGGAACGAATCGCTGTCCTAAACCGGGCGAAAGCGCGGTCGGCAGAATTCGTTCAGCGCGGGGCTGAGATGGAAAATTACCCGGTGGCGTCAGCCACCGGGACCGAAATCACGGTCGTCGCCCATAGGTGCGGGCATAGAAAACGCCCCGGCAGGGCCGCAGTCCGTCTATCTCTAAACAGAGGTAGACACGGTGTTCGCCACCACGCGGAACTCATTCTTCCCGGTCGGCGCCGGCCACCGAAGCCTCCAATCGCAAGCTTTGATCGACAGAGTCCGTATATCTTGGTGAGGATCCGATCGTTAACCTGAAACAACTCCTGTTATGAGCGGAAGACACACCTCACCCCAAGGAGGAGTCCGAGCCCTTTTCGGCGCTGCACACATTCTGGCGTCTGCTCGGCCTCGCGCGCGAACTGGGCGTGTGCGGCTTCAGCCTCTTCATGGTCGTGCTCGGCGCGCTCGTTTTCCTCCAGGTCGAGCAAGGCATAGAAGTCCTGCGGGGGCTGGCCGAACGCGGCGATCAAACCGCGCGCGACCAATCTGCCACGACTGTTTTTGGTTCGGACTCGGCCTGATCCTCTGGTCCTTAGTTAGCTGAGTACAGTGCGCGCGTCCTGCTCTACTGCGACTTTTACCGCGGCAAACGCCGACCTGTTCCGCCGAACGAAGAATGGGACAAGCGTTGCGAGCTGATCCGCTCTCAAGTGCCGCGCTTTCTCGGCGCGCTGCCGATGGCCATCGTCGGCCTCGGATTTTTGTTGATGTGCGCGCCGATACGAAACGGTTGCGCCATGGGGACTGAAGGTGCTCGGTGACCTGGCGTTCACCGGGGCGGTCGCGCTCTATTTCGGTTTTTGGCTCCGCCGGAAATGGCTGACCAAGCAGTATGCGAGGCGTGCTCAAGTGAATACTCGACTTCAAAAGCTTTCCCTGCAAAGGCGCACAGTCCCATTTAAGGCCCGCGATGGCTTCATGTGTAATGTGATTAACGTCCGCGGAGACAGCGCCCCGACGAAAGTCGCCCGTCCTGCTCGTCCACGGGCAGGTGTTCGCGCCAATATTTTCGAGGCGCCGGTGGAGACGACCCTAGTCGATTATCTTCTGGCCCGAGGCTACGATGTCTGGCTGGAAAATTGGCGCGCCAGTATCGAATTCCCACCAAACCGCTGGAACCTCGATGAGGCTGCGCTCAATGATCATCCCGCGGCGGTAGAGACCGTCGTGCGCGAGCGACCGGCGCGGACAAGATTAAAGGCGGTGATCCACTGTCAGAGGTTCGACCAGCTTCACCATGTCGGCCATCGCGGGCCTGGTGCCGCAGGTCTCCACCATCGTGACCAATGCGGTCTCGCTTCACACCGTGCTGCCCGCCGGATCGAGACTGAAGATCCTTTATGCGCTTCCGTTTCTGCGCGCGATGACCGATTACCTAAACCCGCAGTGGGCTCGAAAGCGCGCCGGTCCTGCCTGCGAAGATGATTGCACTTATGGTGTCGCTGGTGCACCACAGAGTGTCATAATCCGGTGTGCAAAACAGGTCAGCTTCACTATGGCAGCGGTTTTCCCGCGCTTTGGAGCCAGTGAAAATTTGAACGAAGAAACCCATGAATGGCTGAGCGATGAGTTCGCCGCGGTGCCAATGAGTTTCTTTACGCAGATGGCTCAATGCGTGCGAAAGGAAACCTGGTTTCGATGGGCGGTGACAAACACAAACCGGCCTGGCCGCGAAACCGCCGCCGGGCCAGCTGCGCGGCTTTTTGCCAGCTTCTTCGCCGGTAAAAACAATCGGTGCTTCCTGCCCACGAGCCCGGGCGCAAAAGTCATGGTTGAGTTCACCTCGCACCCGGCACGATTGCCATTCCCTTTGCGAGCGCTGCCAAGCTGTGGGCATCTCGACGTGTTCATGGCAGGAAAAAATGCCGGCGCATGATGTGTTTCCCCTGATCGCGGCGGAGCTGGAGAAAGTAACCGGAGAAAAATATGGGCATACCGCGCAGACTGAAGCGACAAGTCAGCCGGTTCAGCGCTCGTTGACGGCATTCCATTTCAGCTTGCCGGTCAATTGCGACAAGTCGCCCGTGCTCATGGCGCTGTTCACGCCTCGCAATGCCCGAACAAAGCGTAGCGCCTTATTCCCGGCAACGAAATCCATCCTCTGCGAAATCTTCCACTGGGAGGGCGCGGAGTTGCTCGTGATTACCCGTGATCCGATTACCGCATTGCCGACATCCAGGAGGCATATTGAAGTTCAGTGACTGCCTTGCCTGCTTATGCGCACGGAGCGAAACCCGCGCCGCCCTTGTTGCCGGCGCGCTGTTCAGCAGAAGGCCGCAACGTCGGCACAATGGCCGTTTTGGGCCACGCCGGTCAGTGCGGAGGTTTCAGTTAAAGGCGGCAAAGGGTCTGGGGCATGCCCAAGCACCAGGCGCCCAATCTCGGCGCTTTATCGTGATCGATGACCTTGCACCGTGAGCAGTCAGCGCGACTTGGACGGCGAGTTGGAAGGCATTAAGATCGAAAATGCGAGCGCCCGTCCAGCGCATGGCTTCCCGCTGACCATGAGCGCGGCGAATTACTGCGCGTTTCGCGGCATGCTCATGACATCATACACATACACTTTCAAGGGAAAATTGGGTTCAGCTTGTTCAAAAGAGGAGCCGCCCGCTTGACCCATCGGCACGGTTCCGCGCGTTCAGCCGCTCAGGGATCTCGCGGAAATCAATCCCAGCCGATGGCCACGCTCTTCATTCCGAAGGCCCGTGGCGTGCTCGACATGATTACTTTGAGAACTGGTTCCATCAGCTGCCGCGAGAACCTCCCACCTGTGGCGCCCGGAAGGTTTGGAGAGTGTAAGATTAACCCGGGAGGCCAAGAAACAGGGGCCAATGGCTTGAGGGCCGCCCGAAACCCATCCCGAAATTGGGCCCCTTCAATCCGGATCATGACACGGCCTTCTCACCCTGAACGGCGGTTTTCCTTTTTTCTTTTTTGCGTGTCGATGATAGCTCGGGCACCGGATGGTCGATGGTTCTGTTTTCATTCCCGATGGCTACCGCAACTCACGGTCGACACGTATTATCTACCCTTTGATTCTCTGCCGGTCGAAGCAGCCACGCGATTGCTTCACCACCATGACGAAGCTGATGATGGTCTCTTGTCTGAGTCGCCCGGGCTCATCGCCGCACGGGATAGCGCGATTTCGCTGGATTCCGTTATCGTGCTCCCTGGCCACACGATCGCTGCGCGACGAGTGCTGACGATTTACTGGATTTTCCGCGCAGCAAGGCCATGCGGGAGGAGCATCACGGATCCCGCCCCAGCTCCACCAGACACTTTCCACCTGGATGACTTTGAACAAGGATGCGAGGTGACGCTCTGGACCACTGTCAATGGCTGCGCGCGATGATGAGCTATTTTGGAATCCGATCAATCAGGCTCCCTGCGAGTTGAGTGAGAGCAAGAAGAGCTTTCCCTACTGGCTGCTCGATCGGCATTGCCGTGATCACGATTTTCAGCGGCCTTTTTCAGATGATTGCTCCGGGTTTCGAGGATTGCGCCTGCTCGCGGCAGCCGAGGCGACGCCGGCGGCCCGCCATTTCTTCGCACATCATCAGTATGTTCATGGTCTTGTTCGGAGGGGCCTCCTCCACGCGCTACCAGCAGTCACCGCTCGATCATCCCATCGTTGTCGTTTTGGGCCGGCTTGCAAAAGGATTCGGCGCATTTGCCGCAGTCGGACTCGGAGTGCTTCATCACATTTCTCCCCGCTCGCCTTGTTCGTTGCTACTTCGACCTCTTGTCCGGCGTCCTTGCCTTTTGTTACTGGAGAAGTATCCGAAGGACGCCATGAAATTCACTGAGTCTCGTTTTTCTCAGGGTTACATTTGGATCCTGATTTTGCCGGGAGTTTTGGTCAACTTTACCGCAACCGTTGGATCATCGCGTCCACTGCCACTTACCTGTGGAGACATTACGACCCCCGTTACCGTTGTCTCTGCTGTTGCCCTGAAAGCAGCACGCCTCTTGCCGATCTTTTATGTTTTCCTGGCCTATGAGCTGATCGGGTGCGTGATCATTTTATTTTCTCACACGCGCCGGACCCTGCGAAACTGACGAGGCACGAACTGATGCCAGCGAACGGACAAAGCGCGGTTGATCCTGGGCCGATGCGCGGTCTGATCCTCGCCGGTGGCGGGATGCGGGTGGCATGGCAGGCTGGAGCGCTGCGGGCGCTCGCGGAGGAAGGTCTCGTATCTTCGCGCACGCCGATGGCACATCAGGAGGCATCATGAACCTAGCCATGCTGCTTTCGGGGCTTTCCCCAGCCGAGATATGCGAGGCGCTGGCGGACGCTCGACCCACGAGACTTCAGTAGCTTTCTTCCGCTCGACGAATATCTGCACGGACCGCAGCTCGAGGCCATGGGCGACGCGCGTGGCATCAGGGAAAAGGTCTTCCCGCACCTGGGCATCGACGTAGAAAAAATCAGATGCCGCCACCGGCTTGAGTCGGAACGTTCAACGTCTGCAACTTTACCCGCAAAACCAACGAGGTCATCCCGCACGAACGCGTTGACCTCGACACTTGCTCGTGGCCGGCATGTCTCTCCCGATTTTCATGCCGCCGGTGCAGAAGGGCACCACGGTTTATAACCGACTCCGTCTGGATCAGGGATGCGCAATTTGCCCGGGCAATGCGGCGTGGCGGCGGACGAGACTTGTGGCTGCTCTGGTGCATCGCGGTAACACCGGCGAATATAAGCGCGGCGCGTTCAATCAATACGTGCATCATGATCGAGTTGGCGGCGCAACGGCTCCCTTTTTGAGGACCTCGAGCGCATCACGGAAGTAAATGAGCGCCGCGCGCGAGGCGAGGCTGTCTACGGCCACACTCGGCCCGCGCGGCTTCACGTTATTCGGCCCGAATATCCTCTCCCACTGGATCCCGATTATTTTCTCGGACCGCATCGACGGCGCCACCCTTGTTGACCTTGGCTATGCCGACGCCAAACGCTACCTCGCGCAGCGCGCCCCGACGGGCTGCCGTTAACACCACGGACGCAACCAAAATGAAAACACCGACCCTTGGCTTTACTTTCGCGAAACGATGAGCGGACATTTCGCTCTCGGCGAAACCGACCCTGCAGGCGGGCGAAAAGCCGGCCGCGCCGCCGGCACCCAGCTGGCGATGCACGCCACGATTCTGATCGATGATCTCGATAAGTTTATCGCCGAGCGCGATCATCCGGGCCGAATCGCGGGAAACATCGATTTCGCGCCCTTCGGCACAGGCCATCCCCGCCACTCGCGGCGTCTTCAATCTTTTCTCACCGGCGGGACGATCCGAAGATGAAGCTGATGGTTTGCGAGCTTGCTTTCGAACACGGTGGCCAGGGTCTATTACCTGGCCGGTCATAAGGAAGTGAAAGACGATCCCGGCCTGGATCTGTGGAAAGATTCTGACCACGCTCTTCACGACTCTGCATCGTGGCGACGATAAGATCCGGCGCCGGTGATCGGCGCGGGCATTCTGAGCCTCGGCCCGATCGAGCTGGCCAAGATGGTCGGGACGATGCACGCCACCGGGACGGACTTCCGTCGCCGCAACACCAAAGCACTCGCGCGCTTTGGGAAGTTCTTCATGGGCGAGCTATGGGACACCTACATCGCGCAGCTGAAAGACATGAAGAGACTCAAGGTGAACTGCCCAAGATTTCCGGCCTCGGAAGGATGAGCTGCCATTTCGAGATCGACTGAAAAATGGTGGATTGGATGGATCCCAAGGCAGCTGGCGCGAAACCGGGCTGCGTGCGGTCCTCTCCGCTTCACCTTCGGTGCCTACGCGGACAAACGCGAACTACAGGCGTGCATTATTTCACGGAGCGTTTGAGGCAAAGACGAAGCCGCAGTGCGATCGACTGAAAGGGAACGGCTCGAGCGCATCACTCCGATTCCGGAACCCGATGGCGATTAGCAGCTAGCAAAGGCGACTTCTGGGTGGATTTCGTCGCGGACCTTGGTGACGGATTCGACGCCACCTATACCATCGCGCGGCTGCTGGCCGAGCAAGAACCTGAACGTCGCGAAACGAGCGGCTGCGGCGCGGCCAGGTTTGGTGATGGGAGGCGACCAGGTCTACCCGACCGCAACGCGCGAAGCAATACCGCGATAAGCTTGAGGGTCCTTACATGGCCGCGCTGCCTTGTGTGGCGGACGAAGAGAACGCGCCGTGCATTTACGCGCTGCCCGGGCCAATCATGACTGGTATGATGGCCTGACAAGTTTCCTGCGATTGTTTTGCCACCAACGCTGGATTGGCGGTTGGCGCACAAAACAACGGCGCAGTTATTTCGCGGTCAAAACTGCCGCACCATTGGATGGCTGTGGGGGATCGACATCCAGCTCGCCGCCAGACATCGACCTGCCGCAGATCAGAGTTCTTCGAAAAGATTGCCGACGACGATCCGCATTTTGCCGGCTCGAAGGTGATTCTCTGCACCGGAACTCCGAGCTGGACCGAGGAGATCCGCAAGAGAAGAAAATCGCGACCGCCCTGGAAGAAGGAAACGGCGTATGCCAATCTCGGCTTCTTTGAAAAGCACGTGATCGTCAAGCGCGGCGCGAGCCGGTGCTGACCCTGACCGGCGATGCCCACCACTATTGTCGCTACGTAGGCGATCATCCCGAATCGGAAAAGCGGCGTCACAAGATCCACGGCCGGTGGCGGCGGAGCCTTACCTGCTCGGAACTCATTCGATGCCGGCTGAGATAGCAATGCGTAACT
>ERZ1370068.5522-contig-4546_pt1 | contig 60656 bp, 99 predicted proteins | sample MGYA00561227_ERZ1370068 | MGnify/ENA primary metagenome ERZ1370068 (study PRJEB38410, sample SAMEA6850437) | metagenome | study: Metagenomic assessment of the ecological functions of the soil: analysis of the soil microbiota associated with the... | reverse complement strand
TTGTACTTCGATTTCAGTTACGTATTGCTGTCCTCGCGGGCATAGGAAGCTGAACACGCCTTACCGGGCGTGGGCACTGGCGTCTTCATTGGCAGGACTCTGATAAACCCAGCCCGTGACCGAAGTATCACTGCCTCGCGTGCGCACGCCTCCCCTGATGTGGTCGAGTTTCGTCATCGCTGAACGGCAGCGGTCTACAGATCCACCGTCCCCAGACGACGTTCCGCGGTTCGACGTCCGATCGGTGCGCGTCGAGGCGTGCCGCCCTTTGCCGATCGAGGTCGAGGTCCCCGCTCATGGCGGCCGCCAACGTGCCGGACGGTCGCCATGCCGAACCCCTACGCGGTGAAGTCGTCGGCGCTGAGGTCCTTGCCAGGCCCGGCGGTCGTCCGCGTTCGCTTGACAGCACGGCCGCCTTGCCCGTGGAAGCGGTCGCGGGGGCGGCGCTTTGCGCGGCCGCTGCGCTCCATGATGGCGACGCCCGCCAGCGAGGCCAGACCGACACGCGCCGCCGACGCTGGGAGCCAGATTGGCCGAGGATCGGAGCTTCATGTCGATGCCGCCTTGCATCGCCAGGCACTGCGCATCGGCGACGTGATATGGCGGTGGACTTCCAGTCGGTATAGAGTAGTCGGACGCTTGGAGGCGCACGCGATGCGAGCGATTCCGATCGATGGCTGCATGGCGGTCGCCCTGCCGTCGTCGCTGCGACGGCGTCGGCGCAGTTCGGCGCATCCACGTTGAAGGCACGTGGGGCGGCGACTGGGGACCGACCAAGGACAATCAGACGCACGTCGTGCTCGAGTTCAACTGGGACGGAAAAACGATCACCGGTAACATCAATCCGGGGCCGAAGGCCGTTCCGTTCAGAAGGCCGACGCTCGCTCCGCCGACCTGGATGGTGCACATCGAAGGCGACTGGCAAGGATGCCGCCGGCGCAGCGGTTCACTCACGTCATCGACGGCAAGGTGGAGAACATCGGCGCGCGTATCGGCGGGTGCTGAGCGGCACGTGGTTGCAGGGAACGGTTGCAGGCAACCTTCCGCGTCGTCAGAAACTGACAGGTCAGGCTACTGCTTCTTGCCGAAGATCGGCTGGCCGAAGTCGTCCGTCAGCCGCTGCAGGTGCTTGTTGTTCTCCTGGCAGATGTATTCGGCCAGCTCGCCGCTCGGCGTTCCAGCGGAATGTCCCACGCGCACCGTGAACGGCTTCGTGTAGCGCGCCGGGATCGTCGACCGTCGCCTCGTAGTGCAGCGTGCTCTTGTTCGGCCGCGAGAAGCGCTCGACGACGTGCAGCATGGTCGGTGTGCGGATGGCCGAAGTAGTCGAGCCACGTCGCCTCGTTGAAGCCGACGACGTCGACGACGAGCGTGTCGCCTTCCCAGCGGCCGACCGAGTGACCGAGATACGTCGGGTTCGAGCTCGTCGCCCTGCGGGATGCGGGCGGCCGTCCATGTAGATCTCGCGCCAGATGTGCGTCGCGCCCTCGAAGATCATGATGATGCGCTTCTGCTCCGGCAGCTGGATGATCTCCATCGGATACGGCGTCGCCATCATGCGCGGACCGCCGGGCGGCAGGCAGTAGCCTTCCGGGATCGTATTTCGACTCGTTCTTCGAGTTGTAGTCGTAGATCGGCCGCGGCCCACGGCTGGAACGGCACCTGCGGCTCCGACTTCGCGCCGCCGCGGCCGCCGCCCGCGGTGCCTTCGCCGCCGCCGAGGCGCGTCGACGCCGGCCGCGCCGGCGCGCCGCGACCGCGATCCGAGCGTCGGCGGATGCTTCTCGAGCGTACGTCGTGCCGTCGGTCTTCGACGATGCGCTCGCCCATGTTGGTGATGTAGGGACGTTCCAGACGCCCTTTCTCGCCGGCGACGCGTCCGAGGTTCACGCGTGCCGTCCGGCGGAGCGCGGCGTCCGGGAGCCGGCTGGCCTGCGGCGCCGGCCAGAGACCTCGCTTGCCGGGTCCGCCGCGCGCCACCGGCCTGACCAGTCGGCGGCTGCGCCGACACGCGCCCAGAACGAGGACGGAGACGATCGCACGTCGCGCAGACGGCTGCGCCGACGAATCGTTTCAGCGCAGGGACTCAAATTGACTCATTGCGGCGTCTGCGGTCTGGCTGGACGCGGCGAACAGACCGTTGACCGGTGGCGTCGAGGACGACGACGCGCGCATTGCCGACGTGGGTGCCGTCCTTGGCCTGGCGCACCCTCGACCGTCACGGCGTCGCCGATCTTGAGCGTGTTGCGCGTCCAGCCCTGACGCATGAGGCCGTTGGGGCTGGCCATCTCCATGCCCCAGTTCACCACCTTGCTGTCGGAACCCGTCACGTCGAGATAGAAGAACGTGTGAGGGATTCTGCCACTCGATTTTCGTGACGATGCCCTTGAGTGTCAGGGGTTTGTTCGCGTCGAACTCCGCCGCAAATGAGTGGTGGGCAATCGCTCAGGAACCCGTCCCACAGGATCATGCCGACGACGGACGCGAATACGGCAAACTTCGCCCTCATCACGAACCTCCAACCCCAGAGCGTGCACCGGCGGGCCCGAGCGCCCTCCGAACCGGTATTGTCGGGACTGGCCTGACGATTGTCAATGACCAGTCAGCGTCCGCGGCCGCGTTGGCCCGACCGTAGCGACTCCTGGTGGCGGCGCTCGATCTCGGCGTCAATCTTCTGCAGCAGGGCCTTGTCGCCCGGGTGCCCAATACTGAAGATGGCAGCTCTCACATGCCCTGGTCGAGATTGTCGCCCGCGTCCCAGAGCTCCTTGACATCTTTCTTCTTCACGATCTCGAGGACTTCGAGCCCGACATTCCGCAGCGCTTCGATCTTCGCATTCCACAGCACGGGATCGGCTTCGAGCTTCGCCTCGATCTGCGCGGGCGTCAGCTCGGTCGAGTGCTCGCCCGTCGTGTTGTTCTCGTCGCCGGGAGGCGCGAGATAGGCGGCGGATTTTCAACAGATAGACGCCTTCGGCGAGCGTGACAGCGCCGATCCGGATCTTCTCCCAGTCCTTGTCCGTCCTCGGCACCGTTTCCTTCGTCCCGTTCTTCCCGATCTCTCGATGCTCACCGCATCGAAGATGAGATCGGACGCGGGGTCGAGCATGTCGCGCATCGGCTGTTTGACCGACACGATCGGCGGGGTCTCCCCAGAGTTTCTGGGGCGCCGGCAGCGCGGGTGCCGTGGATGCCGACGGCGGCGCCGATTTCGACGAGGAACAGGCGCTCAGGACAAGGCGGGTAAGGCTGATCAGCGCGCGTCGTCGCGTAGGCCACGAGCGCGTTCTCGTTGCGCCGCATGCTCCCCTCGATCTCCTGTTTGCCGCTCATGATCGAGCGAGCAGCGGGATGTCCTTCGCGTCGGGCGACACGGGCAGGCTCTTGATGTAGCGTCCACACGTCGCCGAGCTGCGCGTCGCGTGAGCAGCTTGGTGGAATACGGCGGCATCTGCCGCGGGTTGTGCACGTAGGCGGTGAACGCGCTCGACCGTCATGCGCATCGGCACGAGCCGCGCGCCGGCGCCGCCGTGGCCGTCGTAGCCATGGCAGGCGTAGCAGCTGTAGCGCGAGATACAGATCCTTGCCGGCCTGCGCATTGCCTGCGGGCGTCGTGGTTGGGTCGGCGTCGGCCGCCTGTGCGCAAGACACCACTCCCGGCAGGACGACGGCAGCCGCGAACAGCCACAGCACACACGAGAGACGACCATCGCATTTTCATGTTCACCCGTCATCGCGGCTGCGTGATCACGTCCAACAGCGCCGGGCTCGCCGTTCCTGACGCGTTCGAGCGCGCGCGTGATCGCTGGCGCGACATCCTTCGGATTCGCAGATCGGGCCCTCGCCGCACATCCCGTAGGCCTGCGCCATCTTCGCGTAGTCGATGTTCGATCCTTGATCGTCGTGCCGATGTGCGCGCGATCGCCGCCGCGGTTGCGTCGGCTCGACATCTGCTGGATGAACATCACTTCCTGGTGATACGCGCGGTTGTTGTGCATCACGGTCAGCAGCGGGATCTGATGGTGGCACGCGGTCCAGAGCACGCCCGGCGCGTAGTTCAGATCGCCGTCGGTCTGGATGTTGATCGACAGCCGGCCGTGCCTGCGGTTCGCGAGCGCGGCGCCGACCGCCGCGGGCGCGCCGTAGCCCATCGCCGCCGGCGCCCTGGCCGCCGATGTAGTGGTAATGCTTGTCGATCGTTCCACAGCCTGCCCGGCCAGCCGCTGATGAATCCCTGCCACGACACGAGCGACCAGTCGTCGTTCTGAATCTGCGACCCAGAGCTCTGCGCACAGTCGCGCCAGGCTGACCGGCGAAGAGTCCCACCCGTAGGCCGCGCGTTTCCATCGCCGCGCGCCGCGCCTGCTGATGGATCTCGGCGATCTTCGCGCCGCGCTCCTGCAGCGCGCGTTTGCGATCCGGCGTCAGCTGCCGCTTCACCTCGTCGATGAGCAGCGGCAGCGTCGCTTCCGCGTCGGCGGCCATGGCGATGATCGGCGTCCGCCAGGTGCTGGAAGTCCTGCAGGTTGCTCTTGATGAACAGATCGAGCGAGGAAATGCTGATCGTCTTCGGCGTTGGCGTTGCGCGGCGTGGCGACGAAGCCGGGTCCGCCGCCGCCCTGCACCTCGAGGTTCGAGCACGACGTCGGCGCGCCGGCCGCCCAGCGCCGGCCAGCGGATGGCGCGACGGGAAGTTGACGCGGTCGCCGCCGCCGTTCACCGAGCGCCTGCAGCAGCTCGGCGAAGCTCGACGAGCCGCGTGATGCCCTCCGGCGTCCGCGCCATGCGGCCGGCATTGATGCGCGGATTCTCGCGCGGCAACGAGCAGGCGCGCCGCTTCGCGCACGGCGTTGGGATCGCCGACAGGGAATGCCGGCATCGTGAGCCGCGGGATGCCGCGGCGGCGATGGGCAGCGTGCGCTCCTGCATGTCGTGATCGAGCACGATCAGGACCGGCTCCATCGGCGGCGTCATCGCGATCTTGTAGGCGCGCACCATCGACTCGGCGAACGCGGCGAGCGACCCCGGCTCGTCGTCCCACTTCACCGAGTCGCGGACGATGAGCGCCATGTCCTGCGCGCTGTGATACGAGTTGACGCCGTTGGCGCGCGATCCGGCATCGCGCCAGTTGCCGGCGATGATGAAGACCGGCACGCGATCGGCGTAGGCGTTGTAGATCGCCATCGACGCGTGCTGCAGGCCGATGTTGCCGTGCACGACCGCCAGCATCGGCTTGCCTTCGATCTTGGCGTAGCCGTGCGCCATCGCGACCGACGACTCCTCGTGGCAGCAGGTCAGCAGCTCCGGCATCCTGTTGTCGCCGTAGTTGATGATCGACTCGTGCAGCCCTTCGAAGCTCGATCCCGGGTTGGCGGCGACGTACTCGAAGCCGAGGCTCTTGATCGACGTCGACCATGAAGTCGGACGCGGGGTGCTCGACGATGCGCGGGGTTCTCACGCGCGGGCGGGCGGCGCGGTGTCGGCGAGGAGCTGAGCACTATCGGGCGACGCGGGAACCGGCATCGGCTCTGCGGCTGGGCCGGCGTCTGCGCCGCATCGCCGGCAACGGCCCGGCAGCCCCGCACGAGCGCGCCGGCAGCGCCCACGGCCGCGCCTTGCAGGAATCGACGGCGTCCGACCGGCTGGGTGATGTTCGCCATACGATGCCCCCTCAAATGACGGCAGAAGTCTACTCCCGTCGGAGCCGTTTGCGGCCAATGCGTCGGAGCACGTCATGAGGTGACGATTCGCGATACGGATCGGCCTGGACGGTTCCTCGGCTATCATTGACCTGGTCTCGACACCGTCCAACGAGCAAACCCGACCGGAGCGTCGCACTGATGACGAAGAAGACTGCTGGCCGTCGGGTGCGCCGTCGTCGCGCCGTTTCTGCTACCCGGTCCGCGACAGACGGCGCGCCCGAACGACGCCGGCCGCGCCAACCAGGTCATCGACGCAGACGCCGTCCGCGCTGCCGACCGCGGTGTCGCCGCAGCGCGCAGCTGCTCGATCGCTATTGCGTCGGCTGCCACAGCCAACGCGCCAAGGCGGCCGGTCAGGATTCGGCGCGCACGCTGACGCTCGACGATCTCGATCCCGCGCGCGTCAGCGAGCATCCGGACAAATGGGAACTCGTGGTGCGGAAGCTTCGCGCGGGCATGATGCCACCCGCGAATTCACGCCGGCCCGACAAGGTCACCTACGACGGCTTCATCACCTGGCTCGAGAACGAGCTCGATCGGACGCCGCGGTACTACGCCCCGCCGCCCGGGCTCCATCGCTTGAATCGGACCGAGTACGCCAACGCGATCCGCGATGTCCTCGATCTCGCGATCGATCCGGGCGCGTATCTGCCGTCTGACGATTCGACGCACGGCTTCGACAACATCGCCGGCGCGCTCGGCATCTCGTCGACGCTCATCGAGGCGTACATGAACGCCGCCGGAAAGATCAGCCGGCTCGCGATCGGCGAGCCGACGACCGCCAGGTCTCGTCGTCTACCGAACGCCCGAAGACACGTCGCAGGACTACCACGTCGAAGGGCTGCCCTTCGGCACGCGCGGCGGCATCCTCCAGAAGCACGTGTTCCCCTCCGACGGCGAGTACACGATCACGGTGACGCCGATCTTCGGCGACAACATGTCGCCGACCGGGTTCGGATCCGTACCGTGCGAGAAGCTCGAAATCCTTCTCGACGGCGAGCGTCTGGCGCTCGTCGACTGGCAGGGCAGCCGTCGTGCTCGGCGCGCCGCAGGCGAACTGCGGCGGCGAGAGCGCGCCGGCCCGCAGCGCGGACGCGCGGAGCCGCGGGCGGACGCGGCGCGGCCGCGGCGCGCCACCGACCGGTGGACAGCAGGGCCCTGAAGCGTTCTTCGGCGGCCGCGGCGGCACGCCGATGCGCGCCCGCTTCAAGACGACGGCGGGCGCGCACTGGGTCGGCGCGACATTCCCGGCGACCAACTTCGCGCCGGTGCTCGATCTCGATCAGCACTTCATGCGCGACACGCTGCAGACCGGGCCGACGCCGGGATTCACCGTTCTTCCCGCACGTCGGAACGGTTCGCATCGAGGGTCCGTTCAACGCCGTGCCGGCGAAGGAGTCGCCGTCGCGCGCGCGCATTTTCGTCTGCCGGCCCGCCGGCCTGCCGCCGATCGGAAGCCAGGCCTGCCGCGCACGCGACGATCGCCCGCCGATCGACGAACCTCGCGACGCGCGCATTCAGGCGCGCCGGCTGCCGCCGGCGATGTCCAGGCGCTGATGCGAGTTCTACCAGGCGGGCCGCAAGGAAGGCGATTTCGAGCACGGTGTCGAGATGGTGCTGACGCGGATCCTGGCGGATCCGCGCTTCATCTATCGCATCGAAACCGAGCCGGCGTACGCCGAAGACGAACCAGCCCTATCGCATCAGCGATCTCGAACTCTGGCGTCGCGCCTGTCCTTCTTCCTGTGGAGCAGCGTCCCCGACGACGAGCTGATCGCGGTGGCGAGCCAGGGGACAGCTGAAGGATCCCGCGGTGCTCGAGCGCGCAGGTGCGGCGCATGCTCAAGGATTCCCGCGCCGAGGCGCCTGACCGCGAACTTCGCCGGTCAGTGGCTCAACCTGCGCGGCCTGCAGAGCGCCGGTCCGCTGCCGCTGCGTCTATCCCGACTTCGACGATCCGCTGCGCCAGGCGATGCGGCGCGAAGTCGAGCTCCTCTTCGACAGCATCATCCGCGAAGATCGCAGCGTGATCGACCTGCTGACGGCCGACGACACCTTCGTCAACGAACGGCTGGCCAAGCATTACGGCATCCCGAACGTCTACGGCAGCCAGTTCCGCCGCGTGACGCTCCGGTCCAGACATGGACGTGCGGCGCGGGCTGCTCGGCAAAGGCGCGTTCCTCGTCGACGACGTCGAAACCGGAACGCACCTCGCCGGTGACGCGCGGCAAGTGGATCATGACCAACATCCTCGGCGTCAGCCCGCCGGATCCGCCGCCCGACGTGCCGCCGCTTCCGCCGCGATCGAGCGACGCCGCCGGCAACGCGGCGAGAGCCGACGATGCGCCAGAAGATGGCTCGAGCATCGCGTGCGGCCCGACTGCGTCCAGTGCCACAGCCTGATGGATCCGATCGGGTTCGCGCTCGAGAACTTCGATGGGATCGGCATCTGGCGCACGACACGACGGCGACAGCAGCGGTCGATCGCATCGGGACAGCTGTTCGACGGAACGCAAGATCGACGGGCCGGCGGCGCTGCGGCAGTGGCTGCCTGGGCTACTCGACGCAGTTCGTGCAGGTCGTCACCGAAAAGCTGCTGGTCTACGCGCTGGGCCGCGGCGTCGAGTACCAGGACATGCCGCTCGTGCGATGCGATCGCGCGCGACGCGATGCGCACCATCGGAACCGCTTCTCGGCGCTCGTCATGGGCGTCGTCAACAGCAAGCCGTTTCAGATGAATATGAAGGTGGCCGACCCGGTGCCGAGCCACGCCGTCGACAGCGCCAATCGGGACCGAAGCAAGGGAGCGAAGTAGGTCTATGTTCATCACCAAGCGACACGTACCGCGCCGGACGTTCCTCAAGAGCGCGGGTTGCACGCTCGGGCTGCCGCTGCTCGACGCGATGCTGCCGGCGTCGGTCGCCGCTGGCGGCGACGCGAGGCCGCGACGCCCAAGCCGCGCTTCGTCGGGATCTTCTTCCCGCACGGGATGGCGCCGGGCTACTGGGAGCCCAGCGCCGAAGGGCAGCTGCCGGCGAAGCTCCCTTACATCCTGGAGTCGCTGCAGAACGGTGAAAGATCAGACGGTCGTCGATGACCGGCCTCTGGTCGAAATCGGCCGAGCCGCCGGAAGGGACCACGGGATCCGATCACTGGGTGGCGGCGGCGTATCTGACCGGAATCAAGCCGCGCAAGACGGCGGGGTCCGATGCGACGCGTCGGCAGTCCGACGATCGATCAGATCATCGCGCGGAAGATCGGCCAGGAGACGCTGCTCCCGTCGCTGCAGCTGGCGTGCGAAGACCCGAACTCGAGCTCGAGCAACTGCGGCGAAGGGCTACAGCTGCTCGTACACGAACTCGATTTCGTGGATCGATTTGCCGACGCCGCCGAGCGAGCCGTATCGTGCACACGAGCCCGCTGCCGATGGAGCCTCAATCCGCAGAACGTGTTCGAGCGGCTGTTCGGAAGCGGCGCCACGCCCGAGATGCGCGCCGCGCGCATGCGCCAGAACCGCAGCATCCTCGATTCCATCCGCGGACAGCTGGCGAGCCTGCACACGGCAGCTCGGTCCGTCCGGATCGGCGCACGACCGTCAGCCAGTACACGGACGAGATCCGCGAGATCGAGCGGCGCATTCAGATCGCGGCGAACGGCGTCGGCGGACGTGCCTGAAATCCTGCTGCCGACCGGCATCCCCGAATCGTTCGACGAGCACATCAAGCTCCATTTCGACATGACCGCGCTCGCCTTCCGCGCCGACATCACGCGCGTGGCCACGCTGCTCGGCGCGCGGGATCTCACCGCTCGCAGCTACGTCTATCCGAAGGGCGATCTGGTTCCCGAACGGCGGCGTCAGCGCCAGCTTCCACGGCGGCTCGCCACCATCAGGAAGATCCCGTGCAGGTCCGCCGTTACGCGGACATCAACCGGTATCACGTCTCGACGCTCGCCTACTTCGCCGAGAAGTTGAAGGCGACGCCGGACGGCGACGGCACGCTGCTCGACCACTCGCTGATCATGTACGGCACCAACATGGGCAATCTCGAATCAGCACCAGCACTACGACGTGCCGCACGTGCTCGTCGGCGGCGCCAACGGCAAGCTGCAGGGCGAACCGTCACCTCGCCTACGAGCGCAAGACCGTCACGACGGGCAACCTGCTGCTGAGCGTGCTCGACATGTTCGGGATTCGACAAGGAGTCGCAGGGCGACAGCACGGACCGGCTCGCGAAGTTGTGAGGACGCAGGCATGCAGCTTCGGAACGCGTCAGATTGTCGATGTCACGATTTCTGCGCGCTCGCGGCAGCTGCGTCGCCTCTGACGACCGTCGGTGCGCCGCGCGGCAGGGAGCGATGTCGCCGACGCCGTCATGAAAGGCGACCGGCCGCGCTTCGCACGCTGATCCAGCAGAAAGCCGACGTCAGCGCCCCGCAGAGTCGATGGCGCGACCGCGCTGCACTGGGCCGTGTACCGCGACGACCTCGAGAGCCGCCGATCTGCTCACTCGCCGCGGGCGCCAAGCGTCGATGCCGCCAACCGCGAAGGCTTCGCGCCGCTCATCGATGGCCGCGATCTACGGCAACGCGCCGATGATTGACAAGCTCCTGAAGGCGCGCGCCGACGTGAAACAGCATCTCGCCAATGGCGAGACGACGGTGATGCTGGCCGCGCGCAACGGGAATCCGCAGGCGATCGAAGCTGCTCGTCGCGGCCGGCGCGGACGTGAACGCGAAGGAGACGTCTGCGGGGCACGACGGCGCTTGATGTGGGCGGCCGGAACAGCGCCATCCCGCGGCGGTGAAGATGCTGCTCGAGCTCGGCGCCGACCACCGCGCCAAATCGGACCCGCCGGACTCCCGCGCAACTACATGGCGCCGCGCGTGAACACCGCCGCCGTCAAGGACGCACAGCGGCGCTACGCGGAGGCAATCGCCGCCGGCCGCACCTACGAGCAGCAGCTCGAGCACGAAGTCGCGCAGGGCGCGAAAATCAGCATCGGCTTCCGCGGCGTCTTCAACGAGCATCGGCGGGCCGACCTGCCGGGGCCGCCGGCGGCCGAGCGCCGCGGCACGCCGCCGCCGAACGGCGGGCGCGGCGCCAGCGCAAGCCGCGCCGTTGCCGACGCCGCCGCACCGGTCGAAGCGCTGACGACACCGACGTGATCGTCGCCGGACTCGTCGGCACCGGCGGCGGCGGCCTGACCGCGCTCGTCTTCGCCGCCGCGCGAAGGCGATCTAGAGTCGGCGCAGACCCTGCTCGACGCCGGCGCCGACGTCAATCAGACGACGGAGTACGGCTGGACGCCGCTCCTGACCGCGACGAACAACCGCTCACTACAAGCTGGCCCAGTATCTCGATCGAGCGGGGCGCCAATCCCGAACATCGCCAACAAGGGCGGCTGGACGCCGCTCTATCTCGCGACCGACAACCGCAACATCGAAGGCGGCGACTATCCGGTGCCCAAGCCGGACCTCGATCACCTGCAGTTCATCAAGTTCCTGCTCGACCACGATGCGGATCCCAACGCGCGCGCGAAGGACAACACGCTGACGCGCGACCATCTTCACGATGCAGTGGTTCTACGAAGCCGGCGCGACGCCGTTCATCCGCGCCGCGCAGTCGAGCGACACCGCGCTGATGCGGCTGCTGCTCGACTGGGGCGCCGATCCGTTCATGGTCAGCGACAACGGCGACAGCGCGCTGACGGCCTGCGGCGGCATCGGCTGGGTGGAGGGCGTCACCTACGAGCGATCCGTCCAGGAAAACTTCGACGCGATGCGGATGCTGCTCGACCTCGGCCTCGATCCCGAACTGGGCGAATCGCGAAGGCCGCACCGCCCTCATGGGCGTGGCGCTGAAAGGGCGCAACGACGTCGTCACCATGCTCGTCGCGCGCGGCGCGAAGCTGGACACGCGCGACGGCGGCAGCCGCGACACCGACACCAACGTCTCGGCCATTTCAGGCCACACCTGGCAGGCGCTCGACTACGCCGACGGACTCGTCCGCGCCGGCGTGCAGTCCGCGGTCGCCGCGGCCCGAAACCGCCGCGTTGCTGCGGAAGATGATGACCGAACGCGGCCTGCCCGTTCCGCCGCCCAATCGCGTCATCGAATCAATCTGCGTCGTCGAAATGTGTCGGGAACGCGAACGCCCAAGAACGAAGAGTAGCGGAGCGTCGAGTGCTTGTGCCTTGTAGGTGCGAAAACCTCGTTCACGCCGCCAGGACGTACTCGTGAACGACACCGCCGAGACGATCACGGCGCAGAATACGAGCGTCACCGGATGCCGACACCGTTGCAGCCGGCCGCCTTGGCCTCAGGTGGCGCGAGCGACAGCGCTCGATGTGGCCGGTGCCCGTTGTAGTGATCGACGAACACCTCGAGGATCCGCTCAAGGTGCTGCTGGTTCAGAATCAGCAGCCGGTCGAAACACTCTGAGCGGGCGGTGCGCACGAACCGCTCGGCAACCCCGTTCGCTTGTGGCGCGCGAAACGGCGTCCGAACGACCTCAATGCCCTCGCTTCGGAACACGTCGTCAAAACGATCGGTGAATTTCTGATCCCGATCGCGAATCAGAAACCGCATTGGTTCCGAGCGCTCCGCCAAGGTCCACGACAGCTGCCGAGCCTGCTGGACGACCCACGCCGCGCTCGGATTCGGCGTGCAACCGGCCAGATGCACACGGCGGCTGCCCAATTCGATGAAGAACGAGGACGTAGAGCCGCTGCAGCCAGATCGTCTCGACGGTGAAGAAATCGACGGCCAGCAGGCTCTGCGCGGTGTGCGCGGACGAACTCGCGCCACGTCGTCTCCCGGCGCTTGCCTGCCGGTCCGAGACCGGCGGCCCGGAGCCACGCGCGCACGGTCGTCGCTGAGACCGCGATGCCAAGACCCTTCAGTTCGCCGACCATCCGTGGATAGCCCCACCGCGGGTTCTCTCGCGCGAGCCGCAGCACCAGGTCCCGAATCTCACGCCGCATCGGCGGACGACCGACAGGACGGGCGCACGTCCACCGCCTGGCGACCAAGCGACGATGCCAGCGCAGCGGCGTCGCGGGCGTGACGATGAAGGAACGCCAACGCGCGCGCGGCAGTAGTCGGCTGGCAACGGCGAAGCAACACCCGGTCGACGGCGGTGATCGCCGGACGGCGCGTGGTGCGCCGAAGGATCGCGAGTTCGTGCCGCAGGACGATGATTTCGAGTTCCTGAACTCCTTCGACCGAGCGCGCAGAGCCACGAATTCGAGCAGCCAGCGAAGCAACACGTAACACAACGACACGAGCACGAAGCCTCCCTGCGTAGCCAGGGTACGGCCGAATTCTACGCAAACCCTATCGAATTCGTTCGTGTGGCTGCCCAGGCGGCGGAACTGGGATCCGAATTTGTGCACCCTTCACCGCTTAGGGGCGCTTTGTGCCCGCTCAGGGGAAAAGGTGTAAGGATGAACTGTTGGGGTTCACGCTTTCACTGAGACTGCCACCACCTCGCTGGGCGTTCTCCAGCCCTGGCCCCTGCCCTCATCAAGGCTCGTTTCCCAGAAATCAGGCTGCCATGATCACATCCCCCTCGCTCCGCACCACTTGCCGCACTGCTGCAGCGAGTCCGCGAACAATACCGAGAAATGCCGGGGCTCAAATTAACCAAGCCGCAGGCCACGCGGTTATTTGGGGTGGCACCCTCGGTGTGCGCCGCGATGCTCAGGGCGCTCGTGATGGAGAACTTTCTGTCCCGCGCCGGAGACGGCGCGGTTTGTAGCGATCGACCACACATTAAGGAACGAGCCCACAGCGACGGCCGTGGAGCGCGGTCTGGTTCTCGAGAATCCTAGGGTTGAACCGACCAGCACAGCCTCACGCCGCTAGCTCAGTCCGTTTCCTTTGTTCGGGGCGTCTCGTTGCGGGAGGCGCTCTCAAACGGCCGACAGGAGATTGTATGAATCGAAAGAGCCTCGTCGCGTCCTTCGGCCTCGTCGCCGGTTTGGCCGCGGCCTTGTCGGCGCAGGCGCCGTCCTCGAACGGCAAGGTGGACCAGAAGGCGGTACAGAGCATCAGGGTCAAGGTGATCGGCTGCGTCGCGGGTGACGCCGAAGCCGGTCGCTACGTCCTCACGGGCGCCTTCCTCAGCGGCGATGATATCCCGTCAACCGTCGGGACAGCGGGAAGATAGGCTCCGGAAAGGACCTCTCATTCGAGAACAGCCTTCGTACGACCTCATCGGCGGCCGTCTCAAGGCACACCTGGGCCATGAGGTCGAAATCATCGGCATCACCAGCGACGCGAGATTGAACAACAGAGATGCGCTCAGTTCGGCAATCGGCTCGTCGAAGCACGAGAAGACGACGTTAACGGTGGATTCGGTGAAGATGCTCGCCGCGAAGTGCCGCTAGCGTTCTGAGTCCGAGAACCCGGAGCGTTTTTAGCCCGGCGGCGCGGCGCGAGACGTCGGGACGTGGAGGAAGGCGTTCTTCACGCAACCTGCTCGGCTGCGCAGGGGCTCAGGAGGACCCAGCAGAGGCGGCCGCTGGATAGCCTGTGTTGCCTCGCCGCCGAGTAGGAGTAGAGTTCGAAGCGAGGAACGGCACATGGTCACCACCGATCCCTACGAAGACGGCGCCCAAAGAAACCCGCCGGGATTTCACGGCGAATGACTTTCGGATCACGCGGGCGCTCGACAGCCTCCTGATCAGTGCCAAATCGATCAAGGGCGACGGGGTCAGCGCTGAAGACATTGCAGCCCGCGTGCATACCCTGCGACATCTCTTGAAGCAGGTGGGACACGACGTGTGAGCGGCACCATCACACAATTCCAGCGGGACCGAGGAGGAGTGGGAACGCTTCTCGGCGAGGACCGCAAGAGCTACACGTTTCGACGCACTATCGGCTGGTCGACTGCGCGCGGGTGTGGCTTCCGCGACCGTGACGGATGATTCCCGGCCTGGCTCCCGGGGAGCACTATTTGTCGGGTTCTCTGCTTTCGCCATCGGACGATCTTCGGCCGTGCGTCGGACGGCAGCTGGCCGAGTTCAGCATGAGCACCATGACCTGCGGGTGATTTTCGGATCTGAAGTTGCCGTAAAGGGTCTATACTCGATCCTTTCCGACATACCTGAAAGGTGCCAGCACCATGCCTCATGAGGATCTCGAGGGCGTCCTGTCGGCGATCCAAGCGATCGAGAAGTTCGCCGGCCGGCTTCCCGAGGGCGATGTCGAAGGACATATACGACGCTCGGCGCACGAACTGACTTTGGCGGTCGAACAACGCTGCGGTGTCGAGGCCGCCTGCGAGCGCCTGATGCAAGCTGTGCGGCAGTTGGATGAGCACAACACAACAGGGCGTCTCCGTCGGGATTTCGAGAACGAGGCACCTTCAGTGACGCGTCTCCTCGAGGCGATTCAGGAACAGTTGGGCCGCGCTAAAGCGCCGCCAGGTTCTAAGGTCTGAAGATTCCCGACACGAGGATTGTCGTTCGCCAGAGTCAAATCGCCGGCCCCGGTTGATCCTGTGGTTGGTTGCGTCTCCAGAATCTGGCGCTCCGTCAGCAGTTGACGGTGTTCAAGCGCACCGTGAAGCGCCTAACTCCGCCACGGAGATCGACTGTTTTTGGATGCTGCTCGCCAACGCTTGGCGGGATTGGCGCACCGCTTTGATCGTGGTGCACCCCGACACCGTCGTGCGGTGGCATCGCCGATGGCTTCGCCGCCAGTGGACGCGGCGCTCAGCGCGAGGCCGTCCTGGCCGTCCCGCACGAATGTAGCTGTCCCTACTGAAAATCCGGTTCTTGTTGGAATCATTGACCTTGCCGGCCTCAAGGGATAGGTCTCCGATGGTGGGATCCGTCATCATCTCGTTGCTCGTGACCCTTCGCGCTGCGGACGCGGGTTGCACTGCAGCTAGAGATCCTCGCGTGCCTCGAATGAAGACAGGGGGCGAGCTGGTTTCAATACGCGCACACAGGTCAGATCTCTACGGCGACACCGAGCGCGGTATGTCGAAGCCAAGCAGTTGCCGATACGCCTGGCGCCCGGCATCCGAGATGCGCACCGCCCGGGTGTCCTTTATGCGAGTGACCCACTTTTCGGTGAGACAGTGCTGAAGCCACGCCGCACCCAAGGCGCCACCGACATGGGGCTGCCGCTCGGTCAATCGAGACACCCCGCGGAGAAGGCTCGGCGTTGACAGCGTAGCCCGAACGTGTCGATGCCTCGCGCGGCGAACCACTGGTCGCCAATCGGCGTCAACTCGAGCGCGGTGCCGGGACCTCTGAGCACGCCTCGCTCGACCCAGGCTCGTGTCAATGGGATGGCCACGTGTCCGGCAAGATGGTCGTAAGCACGATCGCGCCAATCGAATCGCATCGGCGGATTCCGGCCGCGCCCGCCTTGTGGTTTCGCGTGCGTCGCGGCCCCAAAGGGCTTCCGAGCATGTGGCCAATCTCTGGTCGGCTGAGTTCGAACTGACGCGGCGCGGCGGAGCGCGTCATTACCAGCAGCCCTCCACGTGTGAGCTTCGCCAGATGCGCGCTGGCCGCTTGCGGTGACAAGCCCGCCGCAATGGCCAGTGCGCCTGCTGAATGCTGCGAGCCATCCAGGAGGTAGGTGAGGATCTCGACGCGCGACGGGTCGGAGAGCAGCCCCGAGTTCCGCGATGGTGTAGCCCCTGCCGAACATGCTCGCAGTATAGGGTGTGGCATGGCGCTTGACTGTTCACGATCGCGTGAAACATCCACCACGGCCTCACGGATACAGTCCCAGCCAGCATCCACGACGCGGCTGTCGCAGCGCCCCTCACGGGCACGGCGCCGCGCAGGAGCTACGAGACGAGGACCATCTGACGGGGATTCGCATCATTGCCGTGCTGGTGCTCGCCGTGACCGCGATTCCCGCCCGGCAGCCATCGCCCGCAAATGGCCCGCGTGCCGTTCGCATCGCCTCCCCTGGTGGCGCTGACCGGTCCCGTCGCGTCGCGGGGAACGAGCTCGCGCGCCCTGATGGCCGCCGCCCGTCACGTCAATGCGTCCGGCGGCGTTCGCCTCGCGATGGCGGCAAGCAGGCCCTCGAACTCACGTTCCTCGACGACGAGTCCGCGCCAGCTCCAGGGCCTCACCCTGCTCAACGAAGTTGCCGCATCCGACGCCGTGCTCGCGGTCGACCCGACCTGCTCCGCAGTGGCCGAAGCCATTTTCTCGACGCTCCAGAAGCGCGTCGACGACCCGGCAGATTCCGGCCGTCAGCTGCCGGTGTTCACGGACGGCGCGCTGAAGGCGGGCCGCGTCCACTGTCCGAGTGGGCATTTCGCAACGTAGCGAACGAGGACGTGTTGTATCAGGAGTTCTGGGGTGGCTGCGTCCGCGTGAGGCCCGCTCTTCGCACGGTCTTCGGCGGCGAGGAAGCCGACTACGCGCACTCGCACTCGGCTTGGGACGGCCATCATCCGCGTTCGTGCGGCCGATGCCCGGTTACACAATGCTCTCCGGAGTCCACACGGTGGTCGATCTCGGACCGGGTCTTCCAGAAGCCGGTGCGCCGCGCGATGCGCGGACTCCGTCCAGAGCGATCGGCGTCATATCAGGCGGCGCTGGCGCGCTTGGACATCATGCCTGGCCTGCTCGGGACGATTCGGCGCACCGCGCGACCGGGAGAGAGAACAAGCCTTACGTTCCGTCGAGGCGCAGCACGACCGATGGAACACATGCACCGCCCCGTGTCGCCGTAGTGCCCACTCGGGTTCATCCCGTTCGTCATCCAGGAGCTGGTCATGGCCACTGATCGTCGACACTTCCTCGTCTCGTTCGCCGCCGCCGGCGATCCGCGGCGCTTTCCTCGACGCGTGACCGCCGCACCAGGACGCACCGCCGCCACGGCCGCGCTCGGGCCGGACACCACGTGGGATCGGGTGCGGTCGCTGTTCGAACTGCACCGACCGGATCCATATGTCCGAGCTGCTGTTTGCCTCGCATCCGCAGCCCGTGCGCGACGCGATTGCCATGCATCGCGACGAACTGCAGCAGGACCCAGCTAGCTACGTCAGCCATGAAAGGTGGCGCCTTGAGGGCGAAGTGTTGAAGTCCGCGTCCGCGGCCTCGGCGTGAAGTCAACCGAGCTGGCAATGACGGACAGCACGTCGATGGGGCTGGCCCTGCTGTATTCCGGTCTCAAGCTGAAGAGCAGCGATGAGGTGCTGACGACGAATCACGACCACTACGCCGTCGAGTCGGCGCTGCTCGTGCACGGAGCGCACGGGCGCTCAGGTCAAACACATCGACATGTATCGCGATGCGGCGACCGCCACCGCGGATGAAGTCATCGACTCAGTGCGACGAGCGATCACCCCGGCGACCCGCGTCATTGCCATCACGTGGGTGCAGTCCGGAACAGGTCTGAAGACACCCGTGAAGGCAATCGCCGACGTAGTGGCGGCCGCCAATCGATCGCGCGGCGCCGACCGTCGGATCTCATCTGTGCGTTGACGGTGTTCACGCCTGGGTGTGGAAGACCTCTCCATCCCAGACCTCCGATGCGACTTCTTCGCCGCCGGCACGCACAAGTGGTTGTTCCGGGCCGCGCGGCACCGGCTTTCTGGGGCCGCACCGACGCGTGGGACATCACGCGGCCTACGGTTCCGACGTGGGAACCGGGTGTCGTTCTACTCGCTAGTCGGCTGGCGTGAACGCCCAGAGATTGGCGGCGGTCAACTGATGTCGCCCGGCGGCTACAAGGCGTTTGATCACACATGGGCCCTCGGCAGCGCCTTCGACATGCACGCGAGCCTGGGCAAGAGCCGCATCGCCAGCCGTGTGCACGCGCTGCAATACCGAACTAAGGAAGGCCTGCGGAAGATGAAGCACGTGCGCTTGGCGACGCCGATGGACGCATCGTTGTCGTCAGGCATCGTGTGTTTCGACGTCGAGGGATGCCCGCCGAGAACGTTGTAGCCGCGCTCGCCGAGAGGCGTGATCGCCAGCCGCACGCCGGTATCGGCGACAATCGCCGCCTCTGCCCAGGGCTGCTGACGCCGGGCAACGACATTGAGCGCACGCTGGCCGCGGTGCGGACTCTAGCCTAGCTGCCTGTCCGAGTTTGTCAGAATTCTGGTCCGACCGGCGCCTGTTTTGGCCCACGGCAGCTCTGACAACCGAACCGCGTGCAACAAAAAGGCGCAATTGCTTGGGCCTCTGCGCGTTTATTGGTCGGGGCGAGAGGATTTGAACCTCCGACTCCTCGGTCCCGAACCGACTTACCCGATCGCGATTTTCGAGCGATTTCGCGATTTCTTGCGCTCGGGTAGCGTCCGGGTAGCGATTGGCGCGCGCCCCTGCTTCCTGCGATTTCGAGCACCTTGTGGCGGGGCGGGGCTGATGCTACCGTGGTTGCATGACGCTTAAGGCTCGCGTGAAGGCCGGGCGGCTTGTCGTTGACGAGCCGACCGATCTGCCCGAAGGAACCGTGGTCGAGCTCCTGGCCCTCGATCCCGGTGATTGGCTGACCGAGGAAGATCGGGCTGCGCTGCATCGCGCCTTAGAGAGACTCGGACGAAGACGTCAAGGCCGGTCGACTCGATAGATGCCGACGTCGTCCTTCGCGAGCTTCGGTCGCGTTGAAGAATCGCCACGATTCAGCTTCACCGCCACTGCGCAGAACACGTTCGGCGAGAGAAGGCCTGGTGGTTGGCCAATCGCGACCACCCCGACGTGTTCACCGAGGAACTTGAACAAGCGCTCCAGATCATCGCGGTGCTTCAGGTGCCGGAACCCTCTACGCTCAGTCTCCCGTTCCCGGCGTTCGCCGCGTTTACCTCAGGAGAGTCGCCGTCCATCTCTATTACACGTTCTGATGACGCCCGCGTCGATCGCGCGCCTCTGGGGTGCGGCGTCGCGAACGCGGTCCGCAGATTCTAGCAGATCACCGTGCACGGCTCCTCGCCAAAGGTGACTGTATTCGTCACCACAGGCGATCTCTGCGTGAACTGACCGCGCGCAGAATCCCGTCGAGCACTGAGTCCAGTTCCTTGGCCAGGTCCTCGGCGAGATAACGCAGCACGAGATAGCCGTTCTCTTGGAGCAGCTGATCCTTGCGTCGATCACGCCGGTACGCGACCGGATCCGCGAGATGCTGAGCGCCGTCGATCTCAACGACGACTCGCGAATCAGCGCAGAGGAGATCGATTTCCATTCTGCCGAAGCCATCGAACGCGATGGGTAGATCGGCGTTCAGCTGGAATCGTCCCTCGTGTCTCCGGCAACGTTTCCAGACGTCGATAGAGGAATGCCTCGGACGCACTTCGCGCGCGTTTGGCGCCTTCGGCTTCTGGAGGAATCGGACGAGCGGCCGTCACGAACAGGTTCGCGAGCGGCGTATCAACGCCGTCGCGAACGAGTCGCCGCACGCTGGCAGCGTAGTCGCGTTTCCAGAGTGGATCAGCGGGCAACGTCACGTCTGCCGGGCCAGCCCGGAATGGCGCTCGCTGGAAGGATAATTGTGTAGCCGACGGCCTCGTAGCCGCGGCAGCGGCGATCGAACATTCGCGCCAGCATCGGCACGTTCAGGTCTGCGTAGTCGTAGACCCGCACTTCACGTTTGCCGTCATAGAGGCGATGCAGCCTGCCGACGTACTGCGCGATCGTCCCCGCCACGAAACCGGAAGCGTCAGAAACAGCGTGTCCAATCGCGGATCGTCGAATCCCTCTCCGATGTATTTGCCAGTCGCCAGGATGACGCGACCTTCTTCCCGTGGGATGGCTGCCAGCCGCTCGGCCTCTGTCCGCCGCTGCTTCTTCCCCATTCCCCTCGCAGGACCACGACGTGAGGAACGCTTGCGGAAAGCAGACCCTCGAAACGATCGAGGTGCTCGTTGCGTTCGGTGAGGATGAGCGGCGAGCGTCCGTCCCGCATGGCTTGAACGACCTCCTCGCAGATCGCTCGATTCCGAGTCTCGTCGTCTACCAGGAGTTGATACAGCGATTGGAACTCGATCCGTTTATCCGTACCTGTGGTGCTGCCGGTCTGAAACGTGGTTGGGCGAACAATGACCGTGTGTTCGAACGGTCGTGCCGCCGCCTGCGCTTTGGCGTCGACTCGATGCCGCACGGAGCCGCATTGCATGAAGATGATTGGATGATGACCGTCCTTGCGCGTCACCGTCGCGGACAGGCCCAGGACGAATCGCGCCTTCGCCCGACGGACCACCTGTTCAAAGCTGTGCGCTGACAGATGGTGGCATTCATCGACGATCACCTGGCCGTATCTCGGCGACGCAATCGTTCACGACATCTTTGCGGACGAGGCTCTGAATGACCGCCACATCGAGCAGCCCGGTCGGCTTGTTGCGGCCGCCGCCCATGCGGCCGACCGACTTGGTCGGGAGGTCGAGAAACGTCGCCAGACGCTCGATCCATTGGTCCAAGAGCTGGCGCCGATGCACGAGCACCAACGTATTGACGCCGCGCTGGGCGATCAGCCAGGCAGCGACGACTGTCTTGCCGAACGCCGTCGTGGCGGCCAAGACACCAGTGTCGTGCTTCAGCATCGCCTCGGCCGCGAGCTTCTGCTCTGTTCGAGCTCGCCTTGAAAGGTGGCCTGCAGCGGGTGTCCGCCGAAACGCTCGTCACGGATGACCGGGCGAATATTCAAGTCGATCAGTACTTCACGAACGTCTTCGAGACATCCGCGTGGCAAGCTGATGTGTTGTGGATGTTCTTCAGCGCAACCGATGATCCGTGGTTTGGCGTAGGTAGGCAGGCGCATCGCCTGGGTCTTATAGAACTCCGGATTCTGGAACGCGGCGACACGCAGCAACCGGTTTCGAAGACCCGGAGCCAAACCGTCTTTGGCGATGTAGATCTCGTTTCCGAGGATCAGTTCGAGTGCACCGGGAAGCTCCCCGACAATCGGTGGCTCCAGTCCGGCGACGCGACGGCGGCGCGGCCCATGGTGTGGGTTCGTCATCCTCCGCGGGCGGAAGGCGCACGCCAAGGACGCGTCCACGTCGATCGGCGTCGCGCGCGATCGCTTCCAGATGCGCGCGCCCGACGCGCTGCACGGCTGGACAGAAATGCCCATTGGTCGCGATGCGGCACTGCCCTGGTCGTCAAGGAAGACGCTGTTGCCGTCGCCTCGGGCGTGCTTCTGCAGCGGCAGCGCGATCAGATTGCCAAATCCTCCGTGGGGCAACGTGTCTTGATTCGGGAAGAATCGATCGTACGAGTCGAAGCCGATATCCGGCCGGCGCTCCATGGTCTCCGTCAGAGATGTAGGAGCCGACCTTCCGCGCGAGCGCCGCAGGCACGGCCTCGTCGAACAACAGCCAGACGTGACCGCCGCGGCCCGAGCGCGACCGCTCGAGCGCGGCGAGGAGACTCCATCCGACGGCAGGTCTCCATGAATGCCGTTGAATCCTCCAGCCAACGCGCTCTTGTCGAAATCGACGGCCAGGAAGAAGCACGTCTCATCCAAGAGCATCGGATACACGCCGGCCACGAAGCGCTGTCCGGCGTCGTCACAGCCGGAGAGGTGCCACCGAATCACGTCGTCGGTCACCGGGAGGAAGCGACGATTCGGACACTCCGCGCACTTGATGCGCGGTTTTTCGCAGATGCCTCGCACCCATTCGTTCGCGCAGGCGGGCGCGTAGCCGGACTTTGCCGGTTTTCCGGCTCTCGAATCGACGCGGATACACGTCTTCACGCCCGCGAAAGAGCGAGCGGAATAACGCGATCTTATCGGCGGACGAGGAGAGCTGATGAACGAGACCTGCACTCTGATCCACTGAATTCACCCCGCCCTGGATCTTGCGGCGATGATGTCATCGTCGGCGACAACCCGATCAACGGATCAATCGTCAGCTTCGTGAATCAGTGTGCGACCACGACGGTCGGGTAGCATCGAGGGTAGCACTTTGCTTCGAAGAACTCGGGGATGGACCAGTCGCTGGCCGGCGGAGGCGAGAAATCTCGAACGATTCAGGATGAGGGGCGGATTTGAAGCGCCGAGCACTTGGTTCCGGCTCGTCGAAACAGAGCGAGGAACCGAGTGACCAGGCAGACTGGATTTCGCTGATTTTGTTAGGAATTGGTCGGGGCGAGAGGATTCGAACCTCCGACTCCTCGGTCCCGAACCGAGGAACCGCAGCTTCAAACGACCCCCGCTGTCGAATCTGAACGCACTGTCGCTCGCGACGCTGTCAAGCGACGATCAGAAATGCATGGTCGCGGAGCTGATATTGAACACCGGGAGGGGCACAAAAAGGGGCACAGCCAACGTCCCTCGATATGATCGGCGTTCGTAAGTCATTCAAAACATTGGCTCCTCAGGCTGGATTCGAACCAGCAACCCTCCGGTTAACAGCGTAACGCAGGTGGTTGGGCTCGCGGGTTCTTCGTGCCGGTAGCTCGGATGAGAACCTGGTGTTACTTGGTGTTCGGCAAAGAATTGTTCAGAGATTGTTCAGTGCCCTGTGTTCAGGTCGACCACCTTTGACAACTACCTGATGGGGCGCATTCCGGCGCGGACGGAATTATTGCGGAGCACAGGTGTGCGCACGATCGTTTCTGCCGACGAACTGGCGCCTGCGAGGTCTCGCCCGACGTGATGTGGCAGTGCTCTACGAGAATGGCATCGAGGTCGATCGCGTGCGGCTGACGGAGTCCCGAGCGCCAGACCTCCACGCGATCTTTTCCGCCGCCACGAGCGCTGATGGTCACGTGGTGACTGAGAAGGTCGTCGATCGACCGTCATTCGCGCCTTACCAGTTTTCAGGGTCTCTGCCGGTGATCGGCGTGACAGTTGCGATCGTGAACAAAGGCACAGCGGTGGCTTGCGCCACGACGGACGCAACCGGTCTGGGCGCACGCCGCTGACATCTCGCGGAGTGCCGTGCGGACATCGTGTTGCTCGTCGTCCGACGCGGACACCACGACGAGCGTCGGCGCGGCGGCCTCGTGAAGTCGAAGGACCGGCCTCGACGCGGGTGCGAAGCGCGATGAACTCGCCCGTGATCACGACGTCGCCGGGAACGCGGCTCACACGTTGGCGGTGAGGGGAGCATCATCGGCTTTCCCGCCTCCAGCGCCATGAGAATACCGTCAAGGTTCACAGGCGCGCGGCGGAAGACTTCGTCGCCCAGCGCGGCAGAAATCGCGTTCAGCACCGCGCAGCAACCAGACGCGACCGGCGGCTCGCCAATGCCGCGCGCGCCCAACTGGCGTTTCCGGATCCGGAAGCTCGACCGCCGCCCACTCCATGTGCGCCGGCGCATCCAGGATCGTGGGCGGTTTGTTGTAATGGAACCGTTTCGCGAGTGCTACGCCGTAGTGCTGGTCGTACACCCACTTCTGGCCGATGGCATGACTGATACCCAACATCGACCGGCCGAGGATCTGCCCGCCCAGCGCAGCTGGATGGATGACGGTCCCGACGTCTGCGACGGCGAGGAAATCGACGATCTGGTACGCGCCCGTTTCGACATCCACCTCGACTTCAGCAAAGGACGCGACGAAAGACATCGAATTCCCATCGTGGGGATACGCGTCGCGTGCCACGCCCATCAGGCCCTGGCCCGCGAGCGCTGCGGCCGACCGCTTGGTGAACGCATTGATCTCCTTGGGCACCTCGTGGCCGTCGTAGATGCCTCCGAGCTCGATCGCGCGCTCGGCGGCGCGCGCGAGCGGCATGCCGCCGCCGCCGCCCTTGCGCGACACGCGCTCGTTGGCCACGACGTAGTCTTCGGGCCGGCCGCCGAAATCCTTCGCGGCGATCTGCTGCAGCTTCTTGATCGCGTCGCTTGCCGCCGCGTGCGCGGCGCGCGTCATCGCGTGCGTCGTCTGGCTGCCGCCCGACACGCAGCTCCACGGCAGGTTCTTGGACGTGTCGCCCCAGGCGATCTCGACCTTCTCCCAGGGCATGCCCATCATCTCCGCGGACACGCGCTGACAATCGGACCACGATTCGGTGCCGAGGTTGCCGATGCCGGTCTGGATGTACATCCGGCCGTCCGGCTTGATGACGAAGAGCCCGTCGAAGCCGATTGAGCCGGCGTTATACGAGCTGATGGCCACGCCACTGCCACGCACCTTCGAGCCCTGGCGCTGTCCGCTGCGGGCTTCGCGTTCATCCCACTTGAAGATCTGCGCTCCCTTATCGAGCGCCTCTTTGATGAAGCAACTGGTCGGATACGCCCTGTTGCCCTGGGCATTCGCCGGGCCGAACCTGGCTTTGCCGGCAGGTGCATTGATCTTCCGGATCTCCACCTGATCGATCCCGAGCTTGCGTGCCGCCTTGGCGATGACCGGCTCCATCAGGACGATGCCCTGCATGCCGCCAGGCTGGCTCTGCGCCCGGCGAGGCGGCGTGTTGGTAATCGCTGTCACGCCGCGCCAGCGCATGGCCTCTGGCTGAAACATCAGCGACGCGAAGCGGCCGGCCGTGTTGCCGTCGCCCCCGGGCCGTACGGCCCGCCGTCGACCACGGTGTACATATCGAGCGCCGTGACTCGCCCTTCCTTTGTAAACCCGACCTTCATCCGGCCGTGCACGGCGGGACGCGCGCCGCCAAGGCCATGCTCTTCCTCGCGACTGATGCGCATCTGCACCGGCGTGCCGGTCTTCTTGGCCAGGAGCGCCGGGATGATGTCTCGTGACCGACCCCGTCCCCTTGCTCCCGTAACCGCCGCCGCAGCATCTCGCTGATGAGCACGATGTTCTCCGGCTCGATGCTCAACCAGCGCGCCACCGACATGACAGTCTGCACGGCGCTCTGGGTCGACAGGTGGATGAACAGCTTGCCGTTCTGCCAGCATGCCATCGACGTGCGGCTCTCGAGGCACTGATGGCTGGTGTTCGGCGTCACAAACGTTTCGTCGAGGACGAGCGCCGCCTTCTTGAAGCCGGCCTCGATGTCGCCGTACGACCAGGGCGCATCGGTATCCTTGCCCAACGGTAGACGGCCCGCGTTGTACTCTTCGACTTCTGCCTGCGTCCATTTCAGGTCCTGAACCTCCGGAAGCGGCGGCGGCTGGCCCGGCGTTGGCGCGGGACGCACCCAGATGTTCCCTCCACACGCGGATTCATCGCACCCGGCAGCAGCGACGCGACCGGATCCACGCTGAACGGCAGCGGTTCCCACTGAATCTCGATCCTTTCGATCGCTTCAACGGCCGTCAGTTCGTCGACCGCCGCCACAGCCAGAATCGGTTCGCCCTGATAGAGAGGCTCGTTGGTCAGCGCCTTCTCACTTTTCGGGTTGGCTTTGATGGTCTGGCCCGCGTCGTTGACCTGGTCCTGGGACCAGGCACTTCGTCGGCCGTCAGGATCGCTTTCACGCCCGGCATGGCGAGCGCCGCGCTGGTGTCGATGCTCCTGACACGCGCGTGCGGGTAACGGCTCAGAAGGAGCCGCGCGAACAGCATCCCCTCCGCGCGGAAATCTTCGGCATACCGTGCGCGACCGGTGACTTTGGCGCGCAGGTCAGGCGTTGAGTAATTCTGACCAACCAGCTTCGTGTTCAGCCATCTCAGACCTCCGCGCAAAACGTCAATTGTCGAGACTGGACCGGGTCTAAAGGTAGAGAGTATACATCGCCGGATCGTGACGTTTGTCGGGTTTGAGATCGCGGTGGATGATGCCCTGCCCGTTGTGTGTTCCGTAAAGGACCCGTCGTGGCGAATTCCCATCCGTGCCGCAAAAGGCGTGAACGCATCGTCACACAGACACGTTCTATCCTTAGCCTCATGATCTTCCTCGCGCGTCTGGCATGACCTCCGCTACGGCCGGATGCTCGTCAGCACATCAACTGCAGGTGCTGCAACGGTCCCGACCTCGACGGCTGCGCCTGGCGAGAGCGGACCGGTGGCTCTGGGCGTGGCTGTCGCGCGCATGGGGCGATTGGCGAACGGCCGTCGTGATCGTGAAGCCAGAGACCGTCGTCGCCTGGCATCGCCAGGGCTTCCGCTTATTCTGGACATGGAAGAGTCGCCGACGCCACGGGTTCTACACGGCGCTCGTGTTGCCTGCTATCGGGCTGCAGGTCGCGTTTTTGACGGTGCCGAGGTCCACGTCTCGACGCCGAGGCCGGTGAACGCGATACCGAAGATCACTCCGGAACAGACGAACAGGGCATTCCCGCCGTGAACGACATTCCCGACAACGCCGACCAGTATCGAAAATATGAACGCGGCGGGGCACCACCCCTGAATCCCTGCGGCGTGATCCAGGCGCGAACCGTGAGAATCATCACACCGCACGCGATCGCCAAGGCTTCAACCGCATAGAGATCCACGGGCGACATCAGTCGATTCATTCTGACGGCCGCGATGCCAACAAGCGCGACCGCGAGGCCAATGTCATCCCCACCGTCCAAGACGTTCCGAGCGCTGCGAGTAGAAGGCGACCAGCCCGACCACCAGACACATATCGACCACGACGTGCCGCTGACTCGCGCCAGAGATCAGACGCGATGACGATGGGCGCAAACGAGGCGACTGCGCGAAGCGCTCCGCCAGCGATCGCTGGCGAGCGCTCCGAGGCGAATGATCGTCAACTTGGTCGGTTCTTGTGAACTTCCAACATTGTGGCTACCTCATGCTGCCATCGCCAGTCTGACGAAGCGCGGATCCGAAGGGCCTCGCATGTCCGTCAGCGATGCCCGCGGGTTACAATGCGCGGGGACTTCAGGTTCTTCAGAAACATCGCTCGCTCAATGTGATGCGTCACCGGATCGGTCACGGCCCAGAAGTTGTGCATCATCACCGTCACCGGACGAAGAAGATCATCGCAGCAGCAGCGGCCCCGAACCGCGTCCGAAGTCCAAGGAGCACACTCAGCCCGCCGACGAGCGCAATCACGCCGGAGACGGGGACCAAGAGGTCAGGCCAGGGCACGCCATGCCGCGCGGTTGATTCAATCGCCGCCGGGCCGAAGTGTTCGGCCGAGGTACTACTCCCTACTGGCCTTTGATCGTGCCGACCATCACGGGATGGATCGTGCAGTGATAGGAGCCGGTCGCCTCGAGGAACATCGGCGCACTGAACGCGCCGGGATCGAGGTTGCCGGTATCGATCGACGCGATCGTCCATGACCACGCGGTGCGATGATGGAGTCGACGTTGTGCCAGACGACCATTTGTCCCGCCGGAATGGTCGAGGGGTTCGGCGAGAACGATTGAGCCCCGTTGACCGCGACCACGTTGATCGTGACCGCGCGTGCCAGGCGATGGAGCACCGGGACCTCGCGGCGGTGCCGGAGATTGGTGCAGCCCCAGACACCAGAGACTGAGAACGACTGCTGCGAGCGCTGCCGAATATGTCCGCATGGCTATCTCCTCTTTTTCTAACGACTCGTCTGTGTGGGACCGATGCTGATCAGCGCGGCCTTCATCTGGCCGTGACCGCTTCCGCAGAACTCGGAACAGGCAATCTCGTAGCGGCCCGCTGCCGGGGCCGTGAACTCCACCGTCACCGGATCGCCGCCTTTCGGCACCTGCACATCGATCTTCAGCTTCGGAATCGAGAAGCCGTGCACGCCGTCCGTCGATCGGATCACGACCCGCACCGGCTCGCCGGCGTTCACTTGAATCGTGGCCGGATCGAAGGCATACCGGCTCGCCGTGATCTGGATTTCGTGAACAGGCCGGTCCGCGGCGGCCGTGCCCTCACCATCAGCACGGCCGCCAACGCCGTCGCTCCGCCCCATCGAATGTTTCGCATGACGCTCACGCCACCACGACCTGTCCGGTCATCTTTGGATGAATCGAGCAGAAATGCGGATACGTGCCGGGCGTGTCGAAGGTGTGGGAGAACTGCTCGTCGGTGTCCAGCACCGGCGACTTGAACTTCTGCTCCGTGCTCACGATGTTGTGCGGCACGTCATCGCGGTTGGTCCATGTGACCGTCGAGCCGACCGCCACAGCCGTCGTCGCCGGGCGTAAAGCTGAAGTTATCCACGACGACCTGGTCCGATCCGGCGCCGGCTGTCGTTGTATCCTCTTCAAGCGGGACGTCGGTGATCGGCGATCGGATGATTGACGTCGTGGAACGACATCCGCGCCAGACCGAGAACCTTCTTCAACCGGTCGGCTTCCACCTTCATCGGTCCCGGCGAGGGCGCTGAGCCGGGCGCCGGTTGCGGGAACGCGGTCGACATGGCGGTGTGGAACGACACGTGGCCCTCCACCTTGTGCATGACCTGATGAATGTGGCCGTTGAGCACCGACACCGATCCGAATCGTTTCAAGTACGAGAGCGCACGTGCGCTGTCGTCGGTGCCCCAGCCCCACTCGGGATAGACGGACCACAGCGGGATGTGGGCGAAGACGACGATCGGCGTGCTGCTCGTGAGACGCTTGACGTCCTTCTCCAGCCATTCGAGCTGTTCGGCGCCGAGCGTGCCAAGACCGCCGGCCTTCAGGTTGACGACATTGACGAGGCCGATGAAATGCACGCCGCCCTGATCGAAGCTGTACCAACCGGCGCCCTGCGTGCCTTTGCCAAATCGCTGCAGGTAACTCTTGCCGTCGTCTTCGAGCACGTCGTGCTCGCCGGGGACGTAGAACACCGGCAGCGACAACTCGGCCAGCACCTGTTGCAGCGTGTCGAACTCGGACGGCTTCGACAGGTGCGTGAGATCGCCGGTGTGCAGGATGAACGACGGCTGTTCGGGAGCCGCCTTGATCTTCGCGATCGCGGCACGCAGCGTGGCGGTGACGTCAGTGTTCGCGGGCTTGTCGAAGCCGATATGGCTGTCGCTGATCTGGACGAAGCGAAGGCCGCCCATGCCCGCACCGTCGACCCATGGCGCCATGCGCGGCCTGTTCGATCGGCATGCCCTTCGAGCACACCGCCCGCCATGTGTCCACATCGCGCCCGTGCCGACCCAGGCCATGCACTGCAGGAACCCGCGCCGATCCCAGGCTTTCTCATCATCGTCTTGTTTCACACACACCTCCTTGTTCACGGACGCAGGAAGTCCGCGCCCCAGACGAGCAGTCCTCCGAGATGACCCGTGACAGCGACGAGAGCCGCCGCCCAGAACAGCGTGATCCGGTAGACCCACAATGCCAAACGGCGACCGACCGCGGGCGCCGGCCGTTGCCAGCGCCGCTCCGACGACCGCGACGGCCGCGATGGTGCCCAGCCAGCGGTGCCATTCGAGTGATGACGTCGCCTCGACTCCCGGCGAGGAGGCCAGCCGCCAGCCGGCGATGGCCGCCCGACGGCGAACACCGCGCCGGCGCGCACATTCGCAACGGCCACGGCCCGCCAGTCCCAGCAGGCCGGTCGTCATCGCCGACCACCTCGGCCACCGCGGCGATGAGGACCAGTCCGATGGGAAAGTGCACGAGCAGGGGATGCAGTCGACCGATGAGCGCCATGTCACCAATACAGACCGCGGGAGGGCCGCGAATATTCCGGAGCGGCGCCTGGACCACGACGCGGGAATAAACCTCCCGTCACGCGGGTCTATTTGAGCAGACGATGCCTCGCCAGACGTTTGAGGAGGTCGTCCTGCCTCACCTCGATGCGCGCGTTCAACTACGCTCGGTGGCTGACCAAGAACGATGCTGACGCCGAGGATGTCGTGCAGGACGCGTACGTGCGTGCCCTTCGGTTCTTCTCGTCCCTGCGCAGCACGACGATGCTCGATCATGGCTGCTCACGATTGTGCGGAATACCTGGTATGGACGGTTTCCGCAGGCGAGGGGCGTCAATCAGACCACGGTGTACGACGACATGACCGCACGATCGACCCGACGAAGGTCTCGATCCAGAAGCGTTGGTGCATGCAGCAGCAGGCGGTCGAAAAGTGCGGCGCGCCGTCCAGGAACTGCCGGCTGATTTTCGCGAGGTGATCGTGCTCCGCGAGCTCGAGGGGCTGTCCTACAAAGAAATCGCGGCCGTCGCCGGGATTCCGATCGGCACGGTCATGTCGCGACTGGCACGCGCGTCGCGAACGGCTCCTGACGATCCTCGGGCCGTCGGTCGCGCGAACGGGAGAGCAATCGTGATGTGTCTCGAAGCTGGACGCCTGCTGGACGCGTACATCGACAACGAGCTCGGAGCCGGCCGACGCGGCGGACCTTCAGGCCCATCTGGCTCTCTGCGCCGCGTGCCGCGAGCTCCTCGCGGACCGCGAAGCGCTCGGCCGACTGGTGCGGCACCTGCCGTACTATCCGGCGTCGGATCAACTCCGCGCGAAGATTGCGCGCATGCAGCACACGCCCGCGATTCAATCCGAGCCTGCTGACATGGGCTGCGGTGTTGGCGCTCGCGGTGTCGCTCGGTGGCTCAGTTGAGGTCGTGCGATTCGCGCGCGCGAGACAGGTCGCTGAGACCACAGCCTCCGTTGCCGACGAGGTCGTCGGTGATCACGTCCGCGCGCTCAGAGATGCCCATCTGTTCGACGTGCGATCGTCGGATCAGCACACGGTGAAGCCATGGTTCCTCGGCAAGCTGGATTTCTCTCCGCCGGTTGAGGATCTATCGTCCGATCGGTTTTCCGCTGGTTGGTGGTCGGCTCGACCACGTCGCCGGCCAACCGGTCGCCGCGCTCGTGTATCAGCGGCGCCTCCATCCGATCAACGTGTACATCTGGCCCGCGGCCGATCGGACTGCCGCCAGCGACGCGCGATCGATTCGTGGGTTCCAGGTGCGCCATTGGATCCGGAACGGCATGTCGTTCTGGGCCGTCTCCGACCTGAATGACGCCGAGCTCGGCGAGTTCGTGCGCGCGCTGCAACGATGAGACGTGAGCTGCGGCGGCAGCCGTCGGCCCGGACGGAGCCGGACCGACGACTGACGGATCACTGAGTCAGACCAACACGGTGCACCAGGTCTCGGAATCGTGGGTCGGCGCGCAAGGAGTCGAAGCCCGGACGCAGCAGGACACCCGGGTTGAAGCGCTCGCTGATAACCTCGTTCGAGCCAGGTCATGGCTTGGGCCGTTCTCGCCGAGCGCGGCATAGACCATGGCGATCTCCGCCGCATTCGAATAGGCAGGATTCGAGCGCTTCTTCAGATCTGCCAGCAGTTGTCCCGCCTCGGCACTCCTGCCGGCTGACGCGTAGGCGCGAGCCAGATTGGCTGTGCAGATCGGACTGCCGCTCGGACAACTGGACGGCTTTTTGGAACTCCGTGATCGCGTCATCGCGCATGTTGTTTCTGGAGTACGCCTCGGCCAGCTGATTGTGCGCCAGCGCAAAATCAGGATCCATGTCGATCGTCTTGCGGCTCTGTTGCACCGATTCGTCGTAGAAGTGCGCGATCAGCAGGACCTCTGCCAAGTCGGCGTTGATGATGAGCGAGAGCGGATCCAGGCTTCTCGCCTTTCTCATTTCGGCGATCGCCTCGCCATGCCGACCCATCAAGCTCAAATGCCACGCATACCAATGGTGAGCGGTTGCGTACTCCCGGATTGAGGTCAATGGCCCGCCGAAATTCCTTCTCGGCGGATGCCCAATCCCAGTCGAAGCCACTCAAGACGAATCCCAGCGAGGTATGAGCTTCGCCGAGGGTGTTATCCAGTTCCAGGGCCTTGATCGCCGCGGCTTTCGCGGCGGGAAGCGCCTCCCTGGAGGCCATCACGCCGTACTGCCAGTCTCCAAGCAGCGCGTAGGTGTCGGCCAGCCCGCTGTACGCCTGCGCATAGTCGGGGGCCTTCGCGACGGCCTCGTCAAAATACTCCTTGGCCTTGCTTCAAACCATCGGCGGTTCTCTTGTTCCAGAAATATCGGCCCTTGAGATACGCCTCGTAGGCGTCCGGATTGACGGCCTTGACGTTCTTCAGTGCGGCCTGTTCCTTCGGTTGGACGTTGACCCGGATTTCCTCGGCAATGGCGCGAGCCACCCGGCTCTGGAGCGCCAGCGTGTCACGCACATCCCCATCGTAGCTCTGGGCCCATAGGTGCTTGTCGACGGCCGCTTCGATCAACTGCGCGGTGATCGCACGCGCCCGCCGGAGCGCATGATGCTGCCTTCGATCACGGCGTCGACGTTCAACTCGCGGGCGATCTGCGGCAACGGCTTCCGCGCGCCTTTGTACCCCATCACGGACGTCCGTGAGATCACACGCAAGGCGCTGATCTGCCCCAGGGTGGCAATCAGTTGGTCGGTCATCCCGTCCGCGAAGCATACTCCTGGGACGCATCGCCGGAGAGGTTTTCCAGCGGAAGCACCGCCACGCGACCGAATCGTTGGCGACGGCCCGCGCGACTGGAGCAGCCAACCGACCAGGATGACCGACGCCAGCGCCAGCCCGCAACCAGCGATCGTCAACGTCCGCTGCCAACCCCGACTCTTGAGGGCGGTGGTTTGTTCAGCGACCTCGGGCGGCTCGCGATCGTCCGCCGTCAGCGGATCGCCGCCGGTCGATGGCGCGTGTGTCTCAGGAGGAGCAGACTCGAGGTCGACCACCGCCACGTCTGCGATGAAGCGGTAACCACGTCGGGGCACGGTCTCGACGAAGCGAGGACTCTCGGCGGAATCACCCAATGCCTCGCGGATCTTGTTGATGGCTTTGTTGAGCCCGTGATCGAAGTCCACGAACGTATCCGCGGTCCACAGCCGGCCCCGGAGCTCGTCGCGGGTCACCAACTCGCCTGGTCTGGCGAGCAGCAGCGCGAGCACTTGAAACGGTTGCTCCTGCAGCCTGATCCGCGCACCGCGCTTCCTCAGCTCGCCAGTCCGGAAGATCGGCCTCGAAGATCCCGAAACGAAGACGACCAGGAACGCCGCGGGCCTGTTGCATGGTGGAGCACTGTCGGTGACGCGCGAGTCTACCACCCGGGTTCACAGTGCACAAACCGGCTGGGAGACTGCTCCTGCAAGCCGTCGTCTTGTCAGTCAGTTGCTCGGGGAGGTGGATCCCAGCGATCAAGGATGGGCAATCCATTGAGGCCGCTGCCCCACGAGCGCAGATTCAACGGCATGCACAACGAACATTTGGCGGACACACGCGATTGGCAGTTTTGACGAGATCATCCTTCCGCATCTCGATGCGGCTCACAACCTCGCGCGCTGGCTCGTGCGGAGCAGCGACGATGCGGAAGATGTGGTTCAGGAGGCCTGCCTGCGGGCCTTTCGATACTTTGGCACCTTCCGGGGCGGGAATGCGCGTGCCTGGCTGCTCAGAATTGTCCGCACCACGGCGTTCAGGTGGCTGCAGAAGAACCGCGCGCAGCAACTCGCGACCGAGTTCAATGAAGACAATACACAGCGAGGGATGTGAAGCCCTCAATCCCGAAACCGTGTTGCTCCAACGCGCGGACACACAATTGCTCGAGCAGGCCATGGACCACCTGCCCGATCGTTTGCGGGAGGTCCTGGTGCTACGCGAACTGGAAGGGTCTGTCTTACAAAGAGATCGCGGAGGTCGTTGGCGTTCCGATGGGCACGGTCATGTCTACCCTATTTCGCGCGCGTGAACGGTTTCGGCACGCAGCGAGCGATCTGGTGAGACGACAGGCGCAACCGAAGGGCTCCTCGGGAGACGCCCTGGCCGCCTCTTGCGAAACGAAAGTGAGTGTCAGCATCTAGTCCGCGACGCGCCCAACGCATGGCGCGGGCGACGGCGTATCCTGGTTGATGCTGCCGACCATGACGGGGATGGATTGCGCAGTGGTACTGACCGACCTGCGGCTTCGGAAGCACCATCTGTTGACTCCAGCGTCGGTGCGAGGTTGCCCGTGTCCACTGACTGGTCGTTCAAGACGACGCGGTGAGTCGTGGTATCGACGTTGTGCCAGACAATCATCCGCCCGCCGGCAGCGTCGCCGGATTCGGCGAGAAGGATTGTGCCCCATTGATCGCGAAACGACGTTGATCGTCACGACGCCCGCAGAGCTCGAAGGCGTTGACTGCTCGGGCTAGCGCCGCTTCCACTGGAATAGCCGTTCCCACGCGGCCCCAAAGGCCCAGGGACTAATACCGTCACCGCGCCTGTTGCTGTCACAAATCTCCGCATGTTGGTCTCCTGTGTTTGTTCGTTGTTCTGTTCGCGTCGCGAAACATCAGCTTGCCGTCTCATCGAGTTTTCGGCTCTCGCATGGAGGACCGCGTCGGCCGCGGAAATATTCCGCTGGCACGGATTCAGAGCCGTTCCACTCATGCGGGAATATTTGAGGCTGCCTTGTGATTAGGTGAAGTGCGCCCGCCTCGTTTCACCCGCTTCATGCCTGGAGGATTTGGATGTTGTCATTGCGTCTTGCTCTCGTCTCGATCCAATCGTCGTGTTCGCGACCGCCTGCGGAAGCAGCTGCTCGTCGCCATCTCCCACTCACCGTCACCGACGCCATCACCCACGCCGACGCCAGGCGTGCCGTCATCGTCCGTCGCGATTCCTGTCGGCGCAGCATCGCTGCGGGAATGGTGCCTACACGCCTGACGGTCTCACACGTCGCCGTGGGCACGACGGTGACATGGATGAATACCGATTCGATTTCCCACACATCGACGTCGGATGTGAGTGGGTGGAATTCAGGAGTCGTTGCACCGGGCGGTCAGTTCTCATTTGCGTTCCAGACCGCCGGAACGTTCCCATACCACTGCACGATTCACCCGGGGATGGTAGGAACGGTTGTCGTTCGCTAGCTCCGGAAGCTAAGGTGATCAAGGAGCAGCTGCAACTCTGATGAAGATAGAACAATCCGAGAGTAGCCCGGCCCAACAGACCACCTCGACGAAGTCGTGAGCTTCTATGCGGACGGCGGGCCTCGCGAGGCTCGGAACGCTCTAGAGGCCCGCGAGGGCTGGCGGTGTCATGTTGGGGGCCGCGCCGGTACCACCATCTCCAGTTCACGCGTGCGTGGCCCACATCGCTGACGTGCGCCGACTCGCGACAATCTGCCGTGTTCTTCATCTTCCCGACAAGCAGCAATGGCACGAGGCGCTCAGCCACATGATCGGTGCGGCTACCAGCCTGTCGCGTCCTTCAATCCGTACTGGGACCGCGCCGGCCGCACGTTCCGAGGACCCGGACGGTTATCGCGTTGTGTTGCAGAACGCCCGCGGTCGACCTGAGCTCCCCGCGTGTGGAAACTTCCTGATCCGACGCGGGCCATCCGAACGGGCACCGCGCAGGTGCCTGGGTGATTCTCAGTGAGCCGCACCGGGGAAGTAGTGGTCCCGTGGAAGGAACTCGGAAGTGAGGCCCGTGTTCAGGTCTGTAAACGGTCCACTGATGAGCTCACTCAGGGCTTGCGAATCGACCCGTGCCACCCGTGATGGTTTGGATTTCCACAATATGGAAGACCTGGTGCTTTCCGTCGGTTCACTTCGTCCAAAAGCGGTGGTTGTAAAGACGGCATCTCCGTTGCAGCGTGATGAAACTGACGGGGCCCCGATCCTGCGCCGTCCGCGAGATTCACAATAAAATTCCAAGTCAGAGTAAATTGACCGAGATGGGTCGCGATCCTCGAGCCGCTCCCATCGACCACCAGTATCCCCGGAGGCGGCCCTGGAAAGACGGAGTGCTCAAGTGCTTGTAGTGAACCCTTGAAAGGGACCTCGCTCGTTCCAGGCTGTGCCGCTGTGGCGGGCCCGACGACCACACCGGTCAACAACATTGCCGCCATCGCCACGCTGATGCTCGTCCTTGTGAGGGTCCTCAGTATCGGTCTCCTCCTTTGCTGTTCGGTCGTCACCGCCCTTCCTGGCGGGTTTTCATTTTGGAATGTCGTGGCCGGGAATGCGGTGATGCCCAGACGTGCGCGACTGTAGCGAGCCCCTCTTGGGGCTGTCAGTTCAGAAGTGCACACCGACAGAGTCATCGGTTCGCCCGGTGCCGCTTATCGCGCCCGGTGAAAATGGAACGACCCTCCACCCGAAGGAGTAAGAGGACCAATGACGCCCGGGGCAAGTCGCGGCCGCCAACGTCGGAGAGTGCGTCAGAGGGTGCTCATGCCTATCGCCGCCTTGTGGTCAACCCCTGGCAGTCTTCCTATTGAGCAACGTCCAGTGGTCGCGCTGCGACCCCGCCGCGCGTCGGGTTGCCAATCCGCACTCGTCGCAATCAGATTTGTTCGCAGGACCGCGCGCCGCGATAATGGCGCGCATGTCGAGAGACGCCCGCATGGCAGATGGCCGACCGTCGTTGCTGCGCGAGCTCGGATTCGACCAGCGCGGAATCGAACACGGGGAGTATCGAATGAAGCAAAACGCAATCTTGGTCGTCACGTCTCTGCTCTCGATCCTCTTGCTGACGCTTCACGTTACGGACGACATCGTCCGTGGGATATCGAAGGCCGAGCCCTCAAACATTGCGCTGGTCGTCCTCGCGGTCTTCCTGTGCGGGACGCTCGTGCTCGCCGAACGGCGATCGGGGCACGTCATCATGCTGCTCGTCGGGTTGTTCGCGGCAGGCATGCCCGTCATCCACATGAGGGGGCACATTACGGCGAGATCGCCAGGTCCACCGGCGGCTTCTTCTTCGTCTGGACACTCTGGGCGCTCGGCGGGCTCGGGGGCGTCACCTTCATCCTCTCGGCGCGCGGACTGTGGAGTCTGCGACGGCGCCAGCCGAGGTAGTCGGCTCCAGCGCAGCGCCTCTTGGACGTTGGGGAGGAGAGGTCGCCAGACAATGACGACCTCGTGCAGATAATGTTGGTTGCGGGGCCTGCAGCCGTCAATACCGACTGCGCTCTACATTGTCGCCGCCTGACCCGGACAGTTGATAGGAAGCACTGGGCGGTCTCGCGGTCAGCATAACGCCTGTTCTCGGTCCTTGCTCAGCCCTTCCCCCATTCCACAGAAAAGGGGCCGTTCCGTCGAGGCGGCCCGTGTTGAGAGTCTGCTTACTCGTCCACGGCGAGGAACCCGTGCAGCACGGCGTCGCTGCTGCCGAGGTTGCCGCTATTGACCTGCCAGCACAGGTGCATTCCAGCCTTGGCGACCACACCGGTGACCGCCACGTTCGCGCCGGTTTCACCATCGCTGCCGCCGCTCACGGAGTTGATCAGCAGGCCGCCGGCGGCGACGGTCGACGCGTACACGAAGATCTCCTCCGCCTTGTTGGCACCGAGAGGCAGCCCCTGGCGCCAGTCGAGGCCCGGTGACGACGAGGACCATGCCGGTGGGGATGCTGAACGGCGTCACGCTGCCATCTGCGTTGACGCGCTGATCCACACATACGCGACATTCGGGGCAGGCCCGGACACTGCGCCCGCGTGGATGTGAGCGTGACCAGTTGGCTCGCTTTCGTCGGCCCCAGCAGCGTCGGGCTGCCCGACGGCGGGTTCTGGATGACGACGGGCACGGGCTGGCTCGGTGTGTTCACCACCGTCACGGCCTGGGTCCTCTTCGCGTCCTTGCTTTGTCTTGGTCTTGGTCCCCGCGAACGCGGGCACCGCGACCATGAGCACGCCGGTCAACACAAGAATCGTCGAACGTCCGCACGTCATATCGAAACCCTCCAGTCAGCTGAGCGAATGGGGGCCCAATGGAACGCACGCGGACGATCCATGTCAAGGCAAATATGTGTGTCCAAAGGGACGAGGGGTAAGAGGGCTGATTACTCGCGTGCGGACCGCTCATGCCATAGTGCGGCGATCGAAAACGCCGGCTGGCTGGCGGTCACCGACTCTCAACGGCACCTGCCTGGCTGTACTTCGTCATTTGCACGAGCAAGCGGCCACGCTCGGTTTCCTCGCGGAGCCTCGCGCATTTTGTCCTTCCCTGGCACGACGGCTTTTCAACAACTCCAGCCGGTTTCCGCCCGTACTCGCAAGTCATCCAGACAGCCGGCCGCCTCTATTCTGCGTCGAACAGACTATTGCGGCTTGCCGATCTTCGTGTCGGTCTGGACGCTGAACTTGCGGTAGTCCGAGAACTCCAACGTGCCGCCGATGCGCATCACCTTCACCAGCATCACCCGCGCGCTGGCGGTGTAGGTGGCGCGTGCCGGCAACCACTGCTCGCCGTTCACCTTGCGGCGCTCGAAGGCGGCCTTCGATCCCTTGTGCACGCGAGCCAGCAGCCCCAGTCCGAACGACGCCGTCTCGATCGCCTCGGCCTCGAGCCGCACCACCTCGTACTCTGACTCGCTCACCCACGCCTTCCCCGCGAAGTGGCGCATGATCTTGCCCTCGCTGGTCTGCGGCCTGGCGTCCTTCCTGGGCGTGAACGAGAGCACGATGGTCTCGTAGCCGCTCACCACCTCGCGGCCGAGCATCTTGATGTCGTAGACGCGCAGCGCGTCGTCCACCGCGCGGTCGCTGTCGCGCCGCTCCTCGTCGTGCTTCTTCTGCTCGGCCTCGCGCACCTTCTCCGGGTTCCGTTCCAGCTTCTTCGCGTACTCCAGCACCTTCTGCTGGCGCTCGCGATCCACTTTGGCGAGATCCTCCGGCGGCACGGCTTTGCCGTCCTTGACGGTCTGCCGCCGCCAGCGGGACTCGTTCGGGAGTGCCGGGTAGCTCTCGAAGACGTCGAGCGTTTCCTTCGTGGACTTGCCGGTCGCGTCCAGCTTCTGCTCGCGCTGGGTCTCCACGTAGACATGCTCGCTCTGCCGGACATCGTCGGCCTCGAGGCGCTTGCGTGCCTCGGCCATGAATGTGGCGTAGTCGGGCAGGGGGCGATCCTGCCCGGCGGCCGGAACGGCCAGAATGAGCGATGAGGCAGCCACTAACGAAACGCATATCGTTTGGACGCGGCGGCGGGACGATGGGAAGCATTAGGGCCGTATCGCCTTAGCATAACCTCCGTTCTCACCTCGTCTGGCGTGCGTGACGAATTGAGAAATCTTGAGGGGAGGAGGTCTGAGCCGTTCCCGCCGATAAGCCGACCGGATGGCTGCCGTGGGTCGAACCGCAAGAACCCTCGGGTTGGCGCTGGCGGGCCTCGTCGGCGGGTTGCTGACCGTCTCCTACCTTCTTCAGCGTCGGCCCAGTAACCTTGTCAATGGGGCTGTCGCCTTCGGCGTTTGGCCTTGCTCTCGCCGGGTTACTTCTGGCTCGTCAACCGAGACCGATCGATCCTGAAGGGCACAAGTCTCACCGCGATATCGTGGGCGACGTTCTGGCTCGCTTTCATCGTTGCGGGTGGTGAGGTGACGAGTCACCTCGGCCTCAGTCATGCGAGCTCCGCCGACGCCGTGGCCTTTTCGCCGGCGGTGTTGTCGGAAGCCTCGTGATGTCGACCGCGACGTTCTCTCTTTACGCAAACGCTCAACCAACACTCTGGCGCCTTCTGGTTTGCACAATTGGCGGTGGCCTGCTCGGCGTTGCCGGCCAGCGGCTGGGATATCTTTCCGAGCCTCGCGCGGGGTCGAACCCGACGCCTGCTCTGTTCATCGTCTGGCAGACTGGAATGGGCTTCGTGATCGGATCGCTTCTGGCCGACGAGCGAGGCTCGCGAGCCGACGCGGCTGTCGATCGTCGAACCGAGGGAGACATCGGCGAATCCCAATCCGCTTTAGAAGGCGGTCAGATGTCGCGCATGCGAGCCTTCATGCGCTTCTTCGCTCTTGCTGGCGCAGGCGCCGGATCGCACCACCTCGTCTGGCCGTTCGAGCAGCATCGCCAGGATCTGGAACGGCTGCTCTGGATGCGGCGCGCTTGACCCCTTCCGCGGGATTTCGTCGTGCAGCCTTTGTGGTGTCCACCGGGCGCGTCACCTCACTAACGCGACTATCCGCCGGAGTGGCGGCGGCTCGTTGCCATTGCTGGTCGAGCGCGTGCGGGTGCCTCCGAGTCACCGGGAGTCACCATCGGCTCCGGCACGCACCGATATCGTTGCTGTCGACGCCGCATCCATCACGCCGTTGCGTCCACGCCGCGACGTCACCGCCCACGCGTTATGTCAGAGTCCACGCCACAGTCGGCCGATGCTGGTGGTCGGTACGCTGAATTTGCTATGAGAATTGGCTCGCCGCACTGGACGATTTCCGCAACTGGTTGATCCGAGAAGCAGCGTAAATGGCCTGTTATTGACAGGTTCGCCAAGGTTTCGCGAGGTGAGTCTCGAAGAGCGACGCAGCCTTGCCGGCTCAAGCAGTCTACGGCCGCCGGACGCCCACCCTCCGCATCGAGGCCGCTGCTTCACTACGATCGAAATTTCGTCCCTCGGAAGGTCGACAATCCACCGCGTTGGGTCAGGCGCTGACGGCTGCGTGACTCATCCACCCGTAGGTGAACTGCGCTGCGTTCTGGCGCATACTGCCGTCGTCGGCACACAAAGGCACGTGGATCGTCACGCGAGAAGCTCCGGCGCCTGCGGCTCGCGCGCCTTTGAGCGGGCGGATGGAGTTGTTGGTAGGGACAAGTCCGCCGGAATCGATCCCAGACAGCGGCGGCGCCCGCGCGAGTCTCCATGCCGATCGTTGGCGGGCACACCGTCGTGGGCTCTATCGAACGCCGATGCGGCGTGATGGCAGGAATTCGCCATGGACGGGATCGTGCGGTCGCGCGACTTGATGCGGCTCATAGCAGTGCTTTATTGCGCGCTCGTGCTGGGCGTGCCCGCCTCCGTCGCCGCCAGCGCCGACCCTGGCCGCCAGGCGCCCGCCTCGAAGCCTTTTGTGAGCGTGAAATGGGGATCGCGTTTGGACTATCCCGCCGAGTGGTCGATGGAGGACGATGGGAATGAGGTCACGTTCCGCTCCGAGGACGGGCGTTCGATCGTGCTCGGGCGCAACGGCACCGACAGCCCGTCGGAGCCCGCGCCGGGGCGTCGAACCGCGAAACGCGACTGCTCGACCACGACCACGCCGCACGATCTGACCGCGATCGTCTGCGTCGATCCATCGTCGAAGGCGCGTCGAGCCGTCCTCGTCATGAGATCGCGAGACGGCGTGGAAAGCCGTCTCGCGGTGAGCACGCGCGATCGCGATCCGAGGATCTTCGAGGCGCTGGTGTCTTCCGTCCGCCGCTATCCCTGATGTCAGCGATGCTGATCGCCGGTCATCACATCGTCTGAATCCTCCAGCCTCAGCCTCCAGATGCCGCGTCCGTGCGTCGCGGCGTAGAGCAGACGCGCGTCGGTATCGATGGTCAGGCCGTAGACCGCAACCGGCGGCAGATTCGCCGCCGCCGGCGACCAGTTGCTGCCGCCAGCCGGAAGCATCAGCACGCCGTAGTCGGTCGACGCGAACACGTCGCCGGTGCGTCCGAGTCGAACGCCACGTTGGTAATCGGCTGATCCCCGAGGTTGTAGCTCAGGTCGGTCCACACCGCCGTCCCGCTGACCGGGTTGAACACCACCTCGAACACGTGTCCCGGCGTGGTCGGCGTGTAGGCGTTGTAGCCGGAGAACGACACCCAGGCGTGGTTGGCGTTCGGCGGGATCGATCGAGATCCCGCTGACGAAGCGCCGCGGTTGTGCGCTCGTATCGATCCGTTTGAAGGTAACGGACGCCGCCGTCGCGCCGGCGTTCTTCGACACGAACACCCGGCCGCGCCGGGTCGCTGCCCAGAGCGTCTGCGAGTCGCTCTCCGCGCGCTCGGTGGCGACCACGTAGCCGGTGCCTTTGTCGGAAGCTGGCCCGGCAGTCAGGTCGCCGGCGGCCCCGCCCAGCGGTTCCCAGTCTCCGCACTCGACCGTGAAGTCGCCGAAGAACTCGTTGCAGTGCAGTTCGAGGAACGCCTGGTCGCCGCCGTTGTCCTTCGTGCGCCAGACGTGCTGCAGCCCGATGAACCACGTGCCGGCGACTTTCGGATCGTTGATGAGCGGCGCATAGAAGGAGGCGGCCTCGCCGCTGGCATTCAGCACGTCGCCCCACCAGTTCCAGCCCAGCGGATCGTTACCCGCGGAAATTCACGTCGCCCTGCGGCCCGGTGTAGGTGTGCATCCGGATATTGGTGTTGCCGACGTCAATCCCTGATTGACCGCCGTCGCCGCCGACCGATTCGAACCACGACTTGGACCTGCCGCTGAACGCCCACGTGCCGTTGTCCTGCGTGCCGCCGAGAAGGTTCCGCCGCGGATCGATTCGCGTCGAGCGACACGCTCTGGAACTGCAGCGTCCGCAATCCGTCGTTCAGGCTGGTGATCGTCGTCGGGATCGCTGCGAGCCAGGCGCTTGCAGTCAATCAGATCGGTGCCGGAAATTCCTCGGCCGTCGCAGTCGGCCGACGCGTCGGCAAATTGTCCGCTCGTGCGCACGACGCCGCCGTCCGAACCCAGGAAGGCGATGTCGGGGTTCGTCGGCGAGAACACGATGGCGTGCTGATCGGGATGCATCCCGAGCGGCGGCGACTGCGTGTCGTTGGTCATGTCGGTGAAACTGGCACCCGCGTCGATCGAGCGCTGGACGGTGCGGCCGTTGGATGGCGGCGTCGCCGTGAAGATTTCGTCGTGCTGCATCTGCCCGCCGATCCAGACCACGTCGGGACGCCCCGGCGGCGACGCGACCGGCATGTCGTAGGAACACTGCTCACTGCAGTAGTTGTACGAGCCGAAGCCCGGCGTTCCGGGCGCGGCGTTCGGAGAGCTTCATCCACCCAGGGTTGTTGACGCCGTCGGTCAAGGAGTCCGCCGCGACGCTCGGCATTGTCCACGCGATAGAAATCCGCGGCCCCGCCGCCGACGTCGCCGACATAGATGCGCAGCGTGTTGCCCATCGGCGCCAGCGCGAACTCGGTGCGCGACGCCAGCGAGTTCGTCAATCAGTCCCGCCGCCGGCCGACGCGAAGACCTGCTCGAAGGATCCGCCGACGGTCGATCGAAACAGCCCGTAGTCGAACAGCGAGACATAGAGCCGCGTGGGATCGTGCGCCCCGAGGCCGGTGCGATCGACACTCATGCTTGCTCACGCCGCCGCGGAAGAAGTCGGCGCCGGTCGGCGATGTCGGATCCACGGGATCCGCGGTCTTGCTGAACACCAGCGCGAAGGTGGCGCCGCCGTCTGTCGACTCGTATACGCCGACTGCGGCGGCGCCCGGCGGCGTGAAGCGCCCGCCGTTCACAGACGATGATCCATGCCTGGCGACGGCGGTTGCCGATGAACAAGTGGCGCGCGTTGAGCGGATCGACGGCGATGGCCGCGATCGAGCGATCCCGCGCCACCGCGAGACTGCCCGGCACCAGCGACCAGGAGTTCCCGCCATCGGTGGATCGGTAGAGACCGACGCCGGCTTCGGAATCGCTCGAGCCATTGGGTCTCGCCGGTGCCCACGTAAACGGTGCGTCTTCTTGCATCCGTCGGGTCGTAGAGGAGCGATCCGATCGCATTCGACGGGATGCCGTCGCTTGACGGTTCCCAGTCAGGCGAGTCGTCGAGCGCCCGGTCGGTCCGCCAGATACCGCCTCCCGCGGCGCCAACCAGCAGCGTGCAGTCATGCTTCTCGCAGCGCGGCAGAGATGGCCAGCGACGTCACGCGCCCCGAGTTATCGGTTTCGCGTCCGGTATAGGTTGCTTCTGCGGCGACTCGTGGTGTGAACGGCCCGACTTCCTCCCACCCGTGCCGCTTGCCGTGCTCGCGTCGAGAGACCTGATCGAAGGCGTTGCGGCCCTCCTCGCGACGGATCGAGGAGATCTGATCGGCGGGGAAGGCGCGGTTGTCGCACGCGTTCCTGCTCGATGCCCGCCGAATGTTCACGATCGGCGCGCGGAGCCTCACCGGACATGCTTCGACGCCAACTCGTCGACCGCGTGGCGGTGTATGCGGACGACCCTTGCGTGCCGCCGTCGGCGTGCGCCAGACAACGACGTTCGCCAGCGCGACAGCGCCGATCAGAACGCCCAGTATCGATACTCCATATCCCGAGACTCGCATGCGTGTCATAGGTGCTCACCTCAGAGTCAGGCCGAGTTGACAGCAGCTGCGTGCAACGGAGCATGATAGTAGAAAAACCGAAGAACTCATCCATCAGGCTTTCGGCGACGGAACGGGGCGGACCTGTCCGTGACGTATTCCGCGATCGTCACCACTCGCCTTCACGGCTGTTCGAATACCTGCCGTCCATCGCCAAAACGCTGCAGTGGTGCTCGAACCCGTCAATCGCTCTGCAGACACTGCTGTGGGGGTCGGGGTCCTCACGGACTAGGTGTTTCTCAACAGCCTCGTCACCATCAATCTGCTCGACCTGATTGCCAGCCTTCCCGGCGTCGGTCGAGGCGCGCCTCGCGTCCCGCCGGGACTACGGATGCTCGTGTGGGTGAATCCATCGAAGATGGCGACGCCGGGCCTGACCGGCTGCTCACGGCGGCCATTCAGGCGCAGAATCGTCACGAGCCTGTCTGCGCTCCAACGGCCAGCCTCCGCTCGCGTCCGGCACCGATCTCGTCAAAACCGGTGAACGCCGCCGGCCGCCCCTTGTCGACTCCGCAGCAGTTTGGGGCGACATCGTCTTGCGCGCGTCCGGCCGACGGATCCTGTCATCGGGTTCGATCCGCACGCGAACGGCTCGCCCTGGCGGAGTTCTTCGGCAGCACCAAGCTACGACACGTCACGCCCGCGCAGTTCGCCGCCGATCGTGACGCCCGCACGCGACGCTGCCGGTCGCGCGATCCTGACAGATCGGATCAACGGACGACACTTCATCGGTCCTTAACGAGCAAGCTGCGTGAAGTGTGCGAAGCTACTGGAATTACCACCGGCCCCATGGCGCGCTCGGATGGTCAAACGCTACGTGCGAATCGAAAGCCGCCAGTCGCTCGGGTGCATTGACCTCGGAAGAACGAACACCGGTCGTTCGCCATGGCGCCTACACCGAAAGAGGCCGGCTCCGGCTCAGGCCGCCGCCTACGTGGCCAGCAACCCCTCCGGTTGGCGAAAGCAGGTTGTCTATCTTGTTGATTCTTCGTGCATTTAGCTCGGATGGGGTCCTGTCTATTTCCCCGGTATTCGGGGAGCGAATTGTTCGCTCATTGATCACAGCCCGCCGCTGAGGCCTTCCCAGCTCGCGCTGATCGCCCGGCGCAGATCTCCAGTCGGCTTTGAAAGTCGCGCATATCCTCGTGAAATCGCGAGTCTCGCCACCTGGCTCCCGATGTATCCGGCGCTCGATGAATCCGATGGTCGTCAAGGCCATCGCAAACCCTTTGCGCGGACGCCGAGGTCACCGCGCCTATGTGCGCTTCTGATGAAACACAGGCTCTGGGGTGCCGGCTAACCGCCTGATCTCGGCCGGGTTAGTGCTTGTCGAGCCACGCGGCAATCTCCCGGAAACACGCTCGCGACGCTGTTCCCAGAGACCGGGAAGTGGCCCGGATCCAGGATAAGTCACCATCCGTGGTCGCCTTGCCGTGGGCGGCCAGCGCTTCGTAGCAGCTCGCGTCCCTGATACGTCGGGACGCGCAGATCCGCTCTCACCGTGCAGCACGAGCAGCGGCGTCGGATCACTTTGCCGGCGTGCGCGCACGGCGGAGAACTGCACGAACGCCTGGCAGGTCCGTCTCCGGCCACCGCGCGTCGTAGTCCCACTGCTGGACGTCGCTCGTCCACATGAAGCTGGCCCAGTCGGTGATGCCGGCGCCTTCGATCGCCGCCTCGATAGCGGTTGGTCTGAGTGACCGTCCACGACGTCATGAAGCCGCCGGCACTCCAGCCGAAGATCGCCAGCCGCTCCGGATCGGCCCAGCCCTGCGCGATGGCGAAGTCGGTCGCGCTGTCGACGTCGCGGTAGGCGCGATCGCCGAAGTGCTGGTAGATCGCCTGCAGGAAGTCGGCTGCCGTAGCCGGTGGACCCGCGATATTGCGGCTGCAGCACGACGTAGCCGAGCCCGGCGATGATGCGCGAGAAGCGCATCGAAGTACCAGCTGGTCGTTCGCTTCGGGCCGCCGTGCGGCAGCACCAGGAACGGATAGCGGCGGCCCTCCTGATAGCCCGCCGGAAACGTCGCGATGCCCTCGAGCGCGATGCCTTCCTTGCTCGTCCACTTCACCACGCGCACGGCGCCGAAATCGATTCGAGCCGTCGTGACATCGGCTTCGGTCGTAATGCGCGAGAGGCCATTCGCTGATGGCACTGCCACGCTGGTCCCGTGCTCGGGGTCGCCGACCGCGGACGGCGATCTGATCCGCCGTGCCCGCGATGTCGGACGAAACGGGCAGTCCGACGACGCTGCCCGGCCGGCCAACGATACGCGGTCGTGAGGGCGCCGCTCTCAAATCGGTCGAGTCTCGCTCTGCACGCCGCGCGCCACGATCACCCAGACGCGACCCGGCGCATCGCCAGTGAGGCTGGTTGCGGAGCCGGTCAGCGAAGGCGTGCGATCGACCGGCTTGCCGCCCGCCGCCGGCACCGTCCACACGTGGTCGGGCGTCAGGACGTTGGTGGTCGTGCTGAGGAACGCGAGGGTTCGCACCGCCGTCGCGTCCATGCGATGCCGCTGACGGCGTTGGGGACCTCCGGCACGCGCCGCGATCCGTTCGGGCCGCAGACGTCAATATCGTCGAGGCCAGAGATCCTTGAAGCCGATCTTGGGCGTCTGGGACACCAGTGCCACCGTCGCAGAATCGCGCGACCAGGCCACACGCCCCGCCAGCGATCGGGCCGTCGGCGATCTCGCGTCAACGCGGGACACCACCAGGCACCGTTGGTGCCGTCGACGTTCACGACGTAGAGGCTGGTGCGCGCCGGCTCGACAACCGTCCGGACTTCGTCGAGCGGATCCGGCTCGCCTGGCGAGGCGAGCACCGCGAAGCGGGCGCCATCTGGTGAGATCTGCACCGAGTGGATGCCGCGAGGCAGCACGATGACCCGTGACGGTGTGCTCGCGGCGACGCCCGAGCGTGATGAGGCAACACACTCGCCAGCTGCGTCACCTTGTTGACTCGATACGCGCCATAGAGCGCCCCGTCGCGCGGTGAACCCCGACGCGGTGAAGTCGTCCGGGAGCTCCAGCGCGTAGCGCGGCGGTTACCGTCGGCGTTGATGATTTTCCATTCGTGACGCGTTCGACCCTTCGCGACGCCAGAGTCGACGCGATAGAGAATCGTTTTGCCGTCCGCGCGCAATCGCTATCGGCACGGCCGCGCGGAGCGCGACCCAGTCGTCGAACGTGAAGAGCATGCTTGTCGCCTTGCGCCTGCACAGAAACGGCGGCGCCGAGACGCGGCCAAGAGCACGAGCGTCATTGACGTCAGCTGACGATGCATCAATAGAGCTCCTTTGGCTGCGCCACATTCCACGCGGCAAAACCACAGCTGACACGCGGAGGAGCCGCAGTCAGACTGTCGCGGGATTGGCGGGCGGATCTTCGGCATGATGCATCGACCTCGATTCTCGACAGCAGGGCCCAGCTGCGAGAGCGTTCAACCTCGAACATTACGACGATCGACGATCTCACCTATCCGTTTCACGACGCGATCTTTCATGCGTGGCGCGATCCGAACGCATTTGGCGCGTGACCCAGATCCGAACACGATTTGGGCTACTTCGACGCGAGGTGGCGCGAGTTGGAGCCGATGGAGAACTGCTCCGGCCCGACAGTGTTACCTATGTGCTCGGAGTGAGCTGTTACGCGTGTGTCCGGAATGGACCGCGTGGGGAGTGGCTCCTCAGATTGATCCGGAACCGCTAGCCTGAGCGGGGCGAGGAGTTGCGATTCCCGAGGGCACGTGAGGAAGCCAACCTCGCACACCGAGGTTGGCTCGCCGCACTGGACGATTTCCGCAACTGGCTCATCCGCGACGCAGCATAATGGCGATCTTCGAAAACCTCAAATGAAAGTCCGGACGTGCATCGGACAATGACAAGGCTGGAGCGCCGGGTGGATGACCAATGGTCTGACGTTTAGCGATGCTCCTGGGCTGCGGCGCTCGCGGCGGGGTGCGTCGAGCCACACCGAGCGGCTGACGGTCCCGGCTGCGCGGCGTCAGCGCGGTCTCGTCGTCGGTTGCCTGGCGAGCGGCTGCCGGCGGCACGATCCTGCGGACCGTCGATGGCGGGCGCGAAGTGGCAGCTGCGTCCCATTCCAGCAACGCGGAGAGATCTGATTTTCGAGACGTCGACGCCTTCAGCGATCGGGTCGTCATGTGCTCAGCATCGGCAGCGGCGAGTCGTCGCGAATCTACAAACGGTCGACGGCGGTGCGCTGGGATCTGCAGTTCTGGCGAACCGCGACCCGAGGTGTTTCTCGACGCGATGACGTCTCGCCGACGCGACGCACGGGCTCGCGTTCAGCGATCTGGTCGATGGCGCATTCGTGGCTCTGATGACGTCGGACGCGTCGGAAGCCTGGACGCGTGATTCGTGGATCGCCTCGCCCGCCCGCGTTACCTGGAGAGGGCGCGTTCCTGCCGCGAGCGGATCGAACATCGCGATGGTCGACGCGACTGCATCTGGATCGGAACGACAGGCGTCTCGGGTGTTGCGATCCCTCGACGGCGGACGCACGTGGAGCGTGATCGACACGCCCCTGGCAACCGGGACTGCAACCGGCATCTTCTCCATCGCGTTCCGCGATCGCGATCACGGCATCGTCGTCGGCGGCAATTACCAGAAGGAGAAGGACGCGATCGACAACGCAGCGGGTCACCGCCGACGGGGGCAGCACGTGGACGCTCGTGAAGGGGCTCGGCGGATTTCGATCGGCGGTCGCCTGGCGGCCTGGGCTCGCGAACGCTCTCATCGCCGTCGGACCGAGTGGCTGGATCTCGTCGAGCGACGACGGACGCACGTGACGGCCGGCGGCACCGTTGGCTTCGACGCCATCGGCGTTGCGCCGGACGGCATCGCGGTCTACGTATCAGGATCGTAGGGCCGGATCGCGCGAGTCGACTGGGAGAAATAAAGAGCGCTTCATCACAGCACTGACGCGCGCAGGAAACACGACAAATGAGGAGGAGGCACACCTGTGGCTTCGATGACGCGCGCTGACCAGTGGGACAGCGTTCTGCCTGTGCGGATTCGCGGTCTCACTCGTGTCGGCACTCTGTTTGACCGCGCCAGAGCAACGCCGCACCGCCAGGACGCGGCAACCCGCACCGTACCAACGCCAGGAATTTTCATCGACCGGCTTTGCTGATTGACAATTATCAGCGACGCGGATCGCCATGTTCACGGACGACTTTGGGCAACTCGCGCGCTATCGTTCGGCCAACGATACGTTGGCCAACGGAGCGCCCGCGAAGGGCCGCGTCGTGTTTTTCGGCGACTCGATTACCGACATCTGGAAGTTGGAGAACTATTTCGCTGGCAGAGCCTACGTGAATCGCGGCATCGGCGGCCAGACGACGCCGCAGATGCTGGTGCGCTTCCGGCAGGACGTGATCGATCTGAGCCCGAAGTCGGTCGTGATCCTCGCCGGAACGAACGACATCGCCGGTAACACCGGTCCGATGCGCAATGAGGACATCGTCGCCGATCTGGCCACGATGGCAGAGCTCGCAAAGTCGCACCGCATTGCGGCCGTCGTTGCGTCGATCTTGCCGGTTCACAACTACACGCCGCGCTCGCAGGACTTTTCGCGCAACGGCCGGTGCAGCGGATTCTCGATGTGAATCGATCGTTGAAGGATTACTGCACCAAGAACAGAATCGTGTACCTGGACTACTTTTCGGCGATGGTGGATGACAAAGGGTTGCTGAGAGGAGATCTGGCGGAGGACGGACTGCATCCGAACGACGCGGGCTACAAGATCATGGCGCCATTGGCGGAAGCCGCGATTGCGAACGGCCACGGCCGCCCGGTGATCCACCGCCTCGATCGCACCGTTGCTGTGCCGCGATTACCGGTTATTCCACGGAAAACCAGTAAAGATCGTCATCTGCTCATTGATCGGGAAACGGCGCGGGAACAATCCGTGCTAGTGCGACTGACCCGCGTCAATCGCCGCAAAGCGCGGTGCCCAGGTCCTTCAGATCGTTCATTGTCAGCCAGGCGCGGAGACCTTCTCATTCGCCCGGCAACAGTGCGCCGTCCAGATCTTGGTGTCGGCGGGCAGCATGCCGATCAATCGCCTGGTCGTGGCCCGATAGGCTGAGAGGCTCGAGCCCGGCAGGAAGGCGTAGAGCGTCGTCGGATAGATGTAGTCGCCGGAAAACAGCTGATGTGCGGCGGAATCGAACAGCGCGACCGAGGTCCGCGTGTGCCCAGGCACCGACAGCACGGCGAGCACGCGACCGCCGAGATCAATCGTGGAATCCGGCTTCAGCCATTCAGTCACGGTGAACGTAGGAGGAGTGAGTCCGTCGCGCATGCCATGGAACTCAAAGCGGCCAATCGTCAACTGGCCGCTCGACACGTCGGCACGCGTTTCCGGCAGATCGATGAGCGCGATCGATCGGAAGGGCCTGATGCCGCCGGTGTGATCGAAATGAAGGTGTAGGGGATCACGCTCACTGGCAGGCGGGTGAGGCCAGCAACGACGCCGATGATGTTGTCTCGGAGTGCCAGAGCCCGCGTCGAACAGCAACGCGCGTTGCTCACCCATGATCAGGTAGGCATAGTTCTGCTGGTAATAGCGCGGCTCGCCAATCGCGGCGGTAGAGGCATCGATAGGTTGCACGGCCCAGTAGTCATCGACCATATGACCGTCGGCAAGATCGGGCTTCGCCGGATCCGACAATCTCGTGCGAGGAAAACGGGCCTGTCAGCTCTGGGATCGTGCATGGGCGAGTACAAGACGAGACCGGCGACGACAATCAGCGCAGTGCCCGTGACGAACAATGTTGTGCGGCCTTTAGTCACACGAAGTCGCCCTCTAATCATACGATTTGGAGCGGAGTCGATTCTCCCGCGTTTCTGTCTTCTAACCTCAGACTTCTGAGTTCTGACTTCCGAGCGAGGTACACGGAACCCGCTCCTTCCTTCTCATTAAAGAGCGCAAGGGCGGGATGCTCTGTGAGTGATAGGCGTTCGCCACGGCCGCGGAGTTCGCGGCGATGCTCGGGCAGGCGAGTGCGCGGCATGGTAGAGAGGAAGAAGGGAGAGTCGAGTGCGGCCACTTAGGTTGTTCGCAATCATGGTTTTCGCCGCTGCGACCCTGTCCGCCCAGACGCGCATGGACAATAGCCGTGCCAGTGGATTCGATCCTGGTAAAGGACTGGGTGCCAGATTCGTCGCTGGTCGTTTCCGAAACGAACATCGCCAAGGCGCGCTTTCCCGCGATCGATGTGCACGTGCATGCCAGGGGCAATCTGGGCGATACGCCGGAGTCGCTCGCTGCCTGGGTGCAAATCATGGACGAGGCGGGCGTGGAAAAGATGATCGTGCTCAGCGAAGCAACCGGCGCCGAATTCGATCGCCTGGCTGATCTGTATCAGGAGAATTACCCGACGCGTTTCCAGCTCTGGGTGCGGACTCGACGAGCACGAGTTCGAAAGGGCGGACTATCCGGAACGTGCCGCGGCCGAACTCGAACGCCGTGCTATCGCAAAGGCGCGGCCGTGGCGTGGGGAATTGTCCGACAAGGGCTGGGGAATCATGGGTGGCATCGTCGCCGCGTATGGCAACCCGCCCGGGCTCCCGCGCGAACGGCGGATGCAACATGGATGACCCGCGGCTCGACCTGTTTTGGAAAAAGTGCGCCCAATTGAAAATCCCGGTCAGCCTCCACGTCGCCGACCATCCTCCCGCGTGGCGGCCGCCCGGACAACCATCAAGAGCGCACGCCGAGATACCAGGCCTACAACCAGTATGGTTCGGACGTGCCAACCTACGAAGAACTCCTCTGGCCCAGCGCGATCGTTCTGCTGGCGCGCCATCCCGATACGACATTCATCGCCGTTCATTTCTCGAACCAGGGCAACGACCTCGGCTCATTGAGTCGCGCGCTGGATCGTTTCCCGAATCCTCTACGTCGACCTTTCTGCTCGCGATTACGTGAATCGGCTGCCAGCCTCCGCGCCGCCGCCAGGTTCCTCGAGAAATACAAAGACCGTAGAAGCGTACGGAAGCGACTCGATGCCGGCCACGACAATGTATCGTGGCTGGTGGCGGCTCCTGAAAGTGCCGACGCGAATACATCCCCGGCCCTGTTTGGTGGAGGCGTACGGATTGATCTACAAGACGGTGTCCTCGACGCCATCTACCGCGGCAACGCGAGGCGCCTTCTCAATTGGAACTAGCGGAAGCCGGGTGTCGAACGCCTTTTGCAGTGTTCCAAGTTGAGACTTCTGAGTTCTGACTTCCGAGCGAAGCGAGGAATGGCTCCTCCGGTCGGACTCGAAGCCGCTAGCTCAGCTGCGGCGAACCTATTCGTCCTGGGCGCACGAGAAGGGCGTCCCGGAAGCAAAGTCGTCGCGCAGCTGATGGGGCACGCGAAGGTCGACACGACGCTCAACGTCTACACGCAGGTGCGTCGACGGTGCATTGCGGCCGGGCCGCAGACAACGGTCGGATCCGAATTGTTCACAATTGTTCACAAACCGGAAGAGCGAGCGAGCTAACTCATTGAAAAGATTGGCTCCTCAGGCTGGATTCGAACCAGCAACCCTCCGGTTAACAGCGTAACGCAGGCGTGGTTGGCCTGGCGGGTTCTTCGCGCCGGTAGCCTCGGATGAGAACCTGTTGATACGTGTGGCTGGGCAAAGGACTGGTCAGAGATTGCCTCAGAGATCGCCGGCCCTGACCTGGAGGACCGTAATGTCTCATCGCAAGCGGCCGGAAGGTCTCGGAGTAGGCCTGCGACCGGGCCGGTGGGATAGACTCCCGCCGCCGTGTGCTCGACGCGTTGTCGTCTGGAATGCGCCGTGGCGCGCCGGTAGTCGCTTTGGCTGTCGACCGGGGCGCGGTAGTAACGCCGTGCCTACCTGACGCAGGTGGGAAGAGGAACCCGCGGCATCCTCCGGAAACCAATATATTTCAGTCTCAGATCCGTCCGAACTTCAGAGACTTATGGAATCATTCAAAGTGGTTGGCAGTGGCTGATCGATCGTGGCTGGCTGTCGGTCATGCAGAGTCTGATGATCGTTTCACGTCTGACATCGATTCGCGGTATCGGCAATCATCGCAATGAAGTGGATGGCGGCGATAGCTGGCGGTGGCGCACTGGTCCGAATGCCGCCGCGCCGCCGCCAGGAATATTTCTGGCGACGTATGACAATCGGCACAAGGCAGCCCACAGAGGCAAAAAGCCTCGTGATTGCAAAACGAGGTCCGCTTGACTTGGAAACAGAAAACTGGTCAACAAGTTCTTCACAGGAGTAACCCGTCGTGAGCATATCTGTCAAAAAGAGAAAGTTGTGACCTCTCGTGCTGGAGGTTCATTCCCAAACCATCATCAGAGCGGTAATTTGATTCCAGCAGCTTTCAGCATGAGATGGCTCAAACAGTTTGATCCAGCCTCAAGCCAACCATCACTTTTCCTTCCAGGGGGCAGTTGGAGCCCCGTCGGCAGTGGTAAGAACTCCTGAGTTACAGGAAGGGGGCAACCCCTCCCCAAAAACCGCCAGATTCAGGCTTACCAGTAAAAGTGGTAGGCAATCCGTGATCGCATGCCCCAAAGCTCAGGATGATTGATGTGCCATAACCTGTAGATAAGTTTCACCACCTGTAAATGAAAGTAGTTCCCAGCGGGGTATGTGTCAGCATGAGTTCGATCCTGAGCGTCGGTACAGAGCTGCTGTGATGCAACATCTTTGGTCGACTCCGTTCCGCGTATTTCGGGGTTACGTACCCGCCCATGAAGTGTTTCACTTTTGTCGCCATGTTGCAAGGCCAATTTATGACCGCCGTAACTGGACTGAAGGCGTGCCGTGGTACCAAAAAGTGCAGAATCCGGATCGCAGACCAAATGTGAGCGGCCGATTGACGCGCAATTCATGGCAAATGGATATACGGAGCTGGCATCCGAATATCGGTCGTGCCAGTTCAAATAAATTGAGTAGCGTTCAGGAACGCTTGATACGTGTAGTCCGATGCACCAGAGGAGGATCGCGTCCGGCTGGATATATCGGCGCTCGTTCTCGCAGTGAACCAGCGCCATCGCTGAAAGCAACCTGCGCCGCGCAAGGCTGCGCAGCCACTCGTCAGCGCAGAAAAACCTGGAAGCCTCAACCGGATATCTGAAACTGCTTTGTGTGGTCGAGTATCAAACGCCAGAGGAACTGAAGATAAAACTGAGAGATTTACGGTCAGAGGCTGATTGCCCGCAAGTTTGTCCCTTCTGGAACAGGAACACCTCGGCATCGATGGTCGCTTGTCTGTGGAGTGGTGGCGAATCCTTGACATAACCCCGCCGTGTGTAGAAAGTTTGAGGAGGTTCTATTTACGCATCTTTTCGTGACTACCTACAATGTATGGCAGAAAGTCTGAAGCGTCTCGAAGAACGGGTGCGTGACGTTGGGGTGGAAACTTCTGACACATGGCTTGGCTGCGAAGCTTTCGCTGATCAAACGTTTATGCTCGGGTCGATCACCGGCAGAGTTTCGGGGCGCCAGTAAGGGTATATCCGTGGACGCTGCCGCCAGGGTCGGGACAGTTTGAGGGCGCCCGATGACCAGAGAGTGCCCACGTGGTTAATCACTTGTTGAAAACAGCATCGCCGAGCACGCGGACGAACCGAATCGAGTCCTTCCGCTCGTGTGGTAACCTTGGTGTGTCTCCCCGCAAACCGAGTTGCCGTCCCATTCGTGGTGTAGCTCGTTCGCGCCGCTCGATTTCGCTCTTTCCTCCGGCGGCTGGTTATGGCATTCGGTAAACGCTGATCCGCGCGCTGGGACTAGAACCACTCTGTTGAGTTCGACGCGGCCGAACCCTAACGCGCCTGAAGCGCCGCAGCGAGTTGGAAAGTGATGTGCGACACGTCAGATTGTTTTTCAGCTTTTAACATGTGCGCGGGTTCCGCGGGGCCATATGGTGCAGTTCGAATGCTACCTGAATCAGAGCTGCTATTGAAATCAGAGAACCTTGTTTTACACTCGCTGAAAGTCACCGTGATTGGGCTTTTCCACTTAGATATCAGCGTATTAATATTTTTCTTCCCTTTCATACACATCCACATTGCTGCACCAGCGGAAATGAGCCAGACGTCGTCGCCACTTGTCTCTTAAAGTCGTATACTTTTGTCAGCCAGCGGACCTGTGGCGCATTTCGGTTTATCGGCGCCGTTAATCGGATCCGGCGAATCCTGAGCGATCAACAGTGCCGTTGCCGCGCACTTTTCGCCGCGTTGATTCTTCCGCAGTGTTCGCGCACCGGTCGCTCGTCGGGTCACGCGCAACGCAGACTGACCGGCACAGCAGCGTCGTGATCCCAACTTGCGACGGTGCAAAGGCTTCTACGCACCGCTGCGCCTTTGAATCGCTGGCCGACGCCGACGCTTGTCCAACAACAAACAGTCCGGCGGTGGCGATGACGGCGTGACACTCCACGCCAGACGCGGAAGGGATGGCGACCAGGGCAAGGCTCCGCTTCAGCCGTATCAGTCTGCCGGATCCGACCAGCGAATTGCACCAATGACTGGACGGAGACGTGTGGCAACCGCGAATGTGATGGAAACGCGTACGAAGTGGCGCAGCCAGATGAGCCGGGGTTCAAGTGATGCTCATTCGCCCAACGGCCGAGGAGCTGGCAGCGTGGTGGATGTTCCACCCTCAACCAGTGGCGCGGTGGAGTACGATCCTCCGTGCAGGAGGCGGTGGTCCGTGTCATGTGGAACCAGGTCCGTGGTGGTGGCAATGCATCCGACGTAAACTATCAACGCCAACGTCGAGGGCCTGAGGTCGGCGGAGTAAAATCTGGTGCTCCCAGCTCGCGATCACACGAACGCGATTGTCAGATTGCGAAAGAAAAGGCTTCCGGCAGCGCAGCCTGGGATGAAAATTAGTGTCCGGGGGCCCTCGTCGCAGGCGCAACCGGCTTCACTTGAGGCCGCGCGGCTGAAACTCCGAGGGAATTGCCTTATGATCCAGCCGCTGCCCGCCGATCAGAGCCTCATGTTCTGCCACTGAATGTTCGGCTGGCTGGCACTAACAGACGCTGGCCCCGTGAAAGATCGCCGGTGGATCCCTGATCACCAGCAATTCCCAAATTTTCCAATCGGTGACGCTATGGCGATTCGCGTTTGCGCTTGCCGTGGCGGTGTCATTCGCCCACGCCGCAGAGCTTGTGTGGAACCATCTGGTGCTTCTGGTCCATTCGATTTTATCGTTGGTGTTCAAAATGACGGTGAGTATTCTTGATTTCGAAACACGGTATTCGGGTACGCTGATCATGGCCTTGTCGGCTTGCAGGGGACGCGGAACCACATGATGGCCTTCGCGACTCTGGCCTGCTGGGCAATGCCACCGAAGCATTCATGCAGGATCGATGGCGTTGATTTGCAATATCTGCTGTTCCTGATGACGAACGTCTCGACGCGGCCGGCGGTGTATCACGCCCGCATCGCGTCAACTGGGCGTGTGAGTTTATCATTCACACCGGCGATTGGTCGCGCCCGCAAACCGCCAGCGACAGATCTTCGCGAGCCGCTGATATCGACCACACGTGCCAGGTACGGCGCGACACTACCGGAGTCCGTTACGGAGGCCAGTTCCGCTGGTCGATGTCGCGCAGCGCGCGTGGGTGAAACGCAGTTGATCGGCAAAAAACAAATTCATCGTGAGTCGTGGAAGGCAACCGCAGCAGCAGCTAGCTGCTGGCAGGTTTGCCCTAACTATACCGCATACGGTTACTTCCGTACGGTTGGGGCCAGGTGACCGCTAAGGGACGTGGTTAGATGCCGGTATTTCACCCAGCGCTATGTATGATTGCTGCTGCAGTCCCGCCTGGTGACTGCTGAGCTATGCTGCACCCTGCAGGTGATCCAGCGTCAGCGGTGATCATGGTTAAGCCGCAAATGGTGCGGAAGATCTTCCGCCGGGGATCAATAGAAAGGAAACGGGCATCTTCCGCCAGGACCCGACGCTCTAGGCGGAATGTGGAAACGCTGCGACAGTTATAACGCCACAGATCGCTGGAGAAGCGAGTGTGGGGACAACACACTCACGATGTCCCGCCGTGAGTATGCGCCCACGAGACGCTTAGGCAATGAACGTCTGGGCGCTCCAATCGCTGCCAGAAAACACCAGCCCTTCAAATCGACGACTGCCCAGTGGGGCGCCAGCTGCTCCATACAACTCAGCTGGATCGGCGTGCCATCCGTATCCGGCTCCGTTGATTTTGTCGGTCGCAAAGTTAGGGAAATGAGCCTGTGGAACGGTGTTGGATCAGTCAGATAGTACCGCGATCCGGTGAAGATCCGCTGATCACGTAACTGGCGGTCATCACATCAATTGATCCTGGCAGCATCTGGTCACCCACCTGGACGTGGATAAGGGGCGAACAGCGCTGGTTACTATCAGACGCACGCATCCGCCACAGACCAGCTCACCGTGTAAATAACACCTGAGTTCAACTAACTACTAAATTAATACGTCGACGGGTGGCTGCAATAATTCCACAAAACAACCAATTTAGCCACGTTGAAGACCGCTATCTCGGCAATGACGGACACCAAGGCAGAAAGCCGTGTGGGTATGGCTCCTGAGGCAACCGTTAAATGTGGTTTGGCGCACACCGCCGCTTATCAATACCGTGGATTATGTCAGTAGCGAAAGCAGCCACCCTTCACAACGGTCGTTGTTCTGACGGGGCGGTCGATTTTAAATTTCCGCGTTTTATCGGCGCTTCCGTCGCGTCGGGGCCATCCCCATCTTCAGTTGCGCAGGTACGATCACCGTCGGACGATCCTCGCCCTTTGGCGGCGGCAACCAGAAATGAAAGGTACATGGCTGGCCTAATACCGCGAGGATCCTGCCGTATGAATTCGCGGCAGATCGCAGAAGTGCACCCAGTTATTCCTCTGAAGATCTGGGCTTACTGGATTCCACGCCGCGGGCGAGGTTCGGGTAACTATTCCCGCGTTCCAGATACACATCCGCGCGTGCCTCAGCCGCCGATTCTTTGATCAACCTGGACAATCGACTGGTCGTAGTGTGGTAAATCCTTTGGCAGAATTTGAACCATCGCGACGTGGTCTGAGCGCCACGTAAAGTTGACGCAAATAGTGACGCACAGAGGCTTGACGAGTGCGGCAAATCCCGCATGTGGACGTCGAATTTAAATACGGCGAGATTCCAAAGAACTGCACTTGAAATGTTTGAACCATCTGGGGTGGAAGCGACATCAGTTTGACCTGGCATTCAAGTGCGGATGATAATCATTCCGATGAACCTGTTCGTCTGGCTTAATGGTGACCGGATAATACAGCAGGACCGCGAGAGCGGCATAATGCGGAACGCTCGCAGCCACCGGCGGTCCCCTGCTGTGAAGTGCTGTGGAGCCGAGAGCAAGGTCCATCGGGGTTACTGTTCGCCCACCGTCAAGATGCACCACCTCTGCCAGCAGAGTGAAAAGCGCCGAGATTGATTCGCCAGGAAAGCCGTCGAGGCACGAATAAATCTCTGATGGTTGTTGATCCCCTTTTGCGTCGGGCGTGAATTGAAGGACGAGACTCAGGCCGACGTGCCAACACGCGCAGATGATTTGCTGCCTGTGTGTGGTGACGTCTGGTATCTGCTGTCGCGACCTTAATCGGTAGATCCCACTCTTCCCAATCGGTGGGGCTACGGCGTTATGACCACGCGTCACCAGTGGTTCGCCTGGTAATATCGCGAGACGCGCATGGCGTCGAGCACACCGTTCTCTGATTTTTGTCGGGTGAAATTGTCAGTACTGCGTCGTGAAGATTTTCCGGCGCTGCACGGACTTGTGTAATCCTGGCGTGCCGATCCCACGAAGCAAATTGTAATCGTTTGTCTGGTCGCCAACGCCAGATGGGCAACCAGCGTCTTAGGCGTGATTCTTGTGTCGTAATGATATCTGTTCGCGGCGCTTGGACAATGGGCCTCAGTTGGTGTTCGTCGCGTGCTCTGCCTAACGAGGCGCGTCAGAGTTTTTAACATGAATTGGCGAACAACCTGGGGGCCTACCATTTTTGAGCTTGTTTACTCGCGCTGATTGAGCCTCGAAGACTGCTTTTTATACCTGCGCCATCCCGCACTGGCTGCTGCGGGTGGCGCCGCTACTGAAACGTTAGTCTTCGTTCAGTGAAGAGTAAGGAAATTCGAGTGATTCCGAACGGGTAGACAATGGTTCGTCAGACTGCGGACGGTCATCACTCAGCCGCCAGACGCGGGCAGTACGCCTGCGATAAAGTGTTGATGTCAGAGTCTGAAGCGCTCGCTGGCCAGTGCTGATCAACGCCTTCCGCCGATGGAAGGGGGCGTTCGACAACAGATCCGGGGGCTGATTGCGATGGCCAGTTTGCGGACCCAGAGATCCCGTTGCCCAGCAGCGCCGTACCGGTTGTTGTAGTAGCGACGGGCGAAAGACGGCGGCGAGCTATGAACTGATCTTCTCGGACGCAGTCAGTTTGATCTCACCCCAACAATAAAATCTTGCGTCGCCGGGGTCTGGAAGGGCTGGCGTCAGCGAAGCGGGGCCCGCACCGGTGATGTGGTCGCATGAACGTACGCCCCTGGGTAATACCACGATAAGGGGTGGCGTGCCAGCCAGGCGTGGTCGCAGATCAGTTGGACACACAACGGCAATCACTTGATTGAAAGTGGAAACGCTCATACCTGCGTTCGATTTCGCGCGGGCCCGCAGAAGGCGCAGGATCACCCGTGCCTGATCGGAATCATCAGAGGCCAGACCTGGAAGGAACGACGGCGCCAACCTGGAAAAGATTACCCCCAGGCTGGATTCGAACCAACAACCCTCCGGTTAACAGTGCAGCGACAGTCCGTGGTACGAACGGGTCATCGATCGAAGGTTGCGATGGCAAAGATCCTGAGCTTCGCGTGACTCTGCGCACGATGCTCATGGTCATCAACGTCTCACAAAAACATGATGCAGGTTTGACAACGAAAGTTTTTACTGAGCTGGTACTACAATCGACGCGACGCCACTGAGACTCCATCGTCCTCGCAGAATTCTGAATGGTGGCGGTTCAAATCGCCGGCTCGCAAATCGAATGATTATTCGGGTAAGCTCTGGCGGCCGGGGCAGCCTGAGCGGGACGGTAGTTGTCGGGGCATGGGGCGGTCGCCGCGACGACGGCGATCGCCCGAGCTGAGCGGGGTCACGCAACTGAATCACGGCGCATC